>Ga0334722_10000426_pt1 | contig 62996 bp, 54 predicted proteins | sample C3_bottom_MG_FD_207210 | JGI IMG/M metagenome (GOLD analysis project Ga0334722, IMG submission 207210) | Sediment microbial communities from Yellowstone Lake, YNP, Wyoming, USA - C3_bottom | ecosystem: Environmental > Aquatic > Freshwater > Lake > Sediment | place: USA: Wyoming | collected... | reverse complement strand
TCCCGAGGGATTTCTGTCCTAATATTGTGGGTTTGTCAGACTAATTCGAATCAGACTCACCCATCCACTCCTTTTTTGCCCCCTCAAGCGCTCATGTAACGCAAAATTGCTGCCATTCCCGGCCGGTAGCGCAGCCGAAAAATCCTAACCCCTCGTACCACTGGGGGCTGAGGCGCGTTATTCAGGACGGCGGCGCGCTATTGAGGGCGGCAGCAGCACCCTCAGAGCGGTAGCTGCAACAGGCCCAAAGCCCTTGCCCAAGACCTTCTCTTTCCACGTGCCCCCCTCTGCCACTATCGCCCGGCTGAGTACGCTCTGCCACTCCGCCCAAGACCTTCTCTTTCAACGTGTCCTCCTCTACCATTATCGCCCGGCCGGATACGCTGCGACGCCGCGCCCAAAGCCTTCTCTTTCAACCTGTCAACCTTTAACCGCCTCCTCCCCCGCCTTCACTGCTTCCCCCTGCCGGCTTTTCCGGGTCATCCTGGCTGAGACGGCGAAAAAGATAGCGGGCCAGGAAGAAAAGTCCGGTGGCGGTGAGGATTAAGACCAGCGGCAGGGTATAGCGGGGCGGCAAAAACCGCGTTGCCGAAAGGCGCGAGAGATGAACGATGAAGAAAATCCACGCGCTGGCCCAAAGGAAGCTGGTGATGATGGAGACCAGGGCAAAGCGGCGGTAGTTGTAACGGCTGTACCCCAAGAACCAGTTGACCAGGGTGAGGCCAAACCCGATCCAGCGGAAGATAAAAAGCGTCCCGGCACCGTAACGTTCCGCCCAGCGCCTGACCCGGCGTAAGTCATCATCTTTGATCTTCAAACGGCGCCCGAAGCGGGCGATGAAATGCGGACCACCCCAATAACCGACGGCGTAGCCGACACTGTTCCCAAGAAAATTGCCGGCCGAAGCCAAAACGACGGCGGCCAGAAAAGGGATCCGCCCGTGAAAGACCAAGAGGCCTAAAAGGGCAAAGAGGAACTCGTAGGCAACGGGAAGTCCCATTCCCTCCAGGACAAAGCCCAGGAATAACATCCAGGGGCCAAGGTTTCCCAGTTTCCACCACCAGCCCGGTGGGCTTTCCGCCGGATTTAACAATTCCCCCTCTCCCTTCACCGTGAGCAAACGCACCTTTCCCCATTATTCTCTCTTGATCGGCCATTCTCCTTCCCACCCCCGCAAAAATCAAACCCGCCAGTATTTTCTAAGCTGGCGGGTGTACATAGCAGCAGACCGTGCAGAACTCCCCATGACGTTCGCGGCTAATTTTTTCTGAGGCAGGAATGAGTCGGTGGCTCTTCCCTCGCCGGAGATCGTCTGCCGGGTTTCCTACCATGCCGGCCAAAGCAGCCGCCACATCGTGCTGCCCATCGACCTCAGAGAAGACCACGCCAACTTTGCCAAAATGCTGCCTGCCATATCGCGCGGTGCTAAGGGAGAGAGGACAGATAAAAACCTATGGCCATCCCCCGATGGGAATTTAAACGGGGATAAACAGGTCTGGATATCCGCAAAGTCGGGCCCGGCAAGAAAAACCCCCCAATCCGCCGATAGGGAAGAAGGCTTTCATCAGGATATCCGCACAAAGTCGTGCCCAGTAAGATAAAGCGAACCAATTACACATAACTATGGAGTCCTGACAGGAACAAGTTCACGCCAAAGAACGTGAAAAGTACGGCCAAAAAACCGAGGATGGACATCCAGGCCGCCCGGTGGCCCTTCCACCCGTAAGTAAGACGGGCATGGAGATAAACGGCGTAAATGAGCCAGGTGATGAGGGCCCAGGTTTCTTTGGGATCCCAACTCCAGTAAGCTCCCCAGGCTCGCTCCGCCCAGATGGCCCCGGTGATGATGACCAGGGTCTGAAAGGGGAAGGCAAAGGCAATGGAGCCGTAATTCAAGTCGTCGAGAACCTTCAGGCTGGGCAACAGTTGATAAAAACCGCGCAGGGTTTTATCGGTGGCCTCTTTCCTTTCCCGCAAGAGGTACATGATGGAGACGGCAAAAGACACCCCAAAACCGCCATAGGCCAGGATGGCCGTGAACACGTGGAACTGGAGCCAGTAGCTCTGCAGGGCCGGGACCAAAGGTGTGATCTCCTTGGAGAGAACCGAGGCATAACCGATCAGGCCAAAAATCACCGGAGTGGCAAAAGCCCCCAAGGTTTTGATGCGATAGCGCCACTCGACGAACAAAAAGACCAGAGCCGTCCCCCAAGCGAAGAGGGAGGTGAACTCGTACATATTACTGAAGGGCAACCGTCCGGCTTCGATGGAGCGGATGAGCATGGCTACCGTGTGCAGGGCAAAGGCCGCTCCCGTGACGGTAAAGGCCCACTGGCTGACCTGTTCCTGGCGGCGCGCCGCGTACATGAAATAGAGAACCATGCCCACCAGGTAGAACACCACAGCCAAACCAAAGAGATTGTTTTCCCACTGACTGATCACGCTACCGACCTCCTCCTTTTAACGTCTCCACCAGGTGCCGCATATCTTCGGTCAAATGAACCGGGGCGCGCGAGGCGGCTCCCGCCAACAAGACCCGTGCCCCCTTCCCTTCGGGCAGGACCATGGCCCATATGCGTCTGGGAAAGACATAGAAACTCAAGAAAAGCCCCGCAACCATGAGTAAGGCGCCCCCATAGATAAAGGGCAGGCCGGGGTCTTTGGCTATTTGTAAGCCGGTGTACTCCCGGTAACCGGTAAAAGTCAGGCTGAGGTTGTTGGTGATTTTGACGGGCTCACCCAGTTTGGCCACATCGTAAGTCATGACCTTACTGCCCTGGAAAAGGGCGTAGACCACCCGCGGGTTGTTGGGTAGAGGGCTTTTGCTGCCCGGGTGTCCCGAGGGATCCATGACGAAATCGGGGAAAAAGAAGGTCTTCAGGCTGAGGCCCCCACCGATGGGAACCAGGTTACGGCCGTAGGAGGTAAACTTGGTCTCTTTACCCTGATTATTGACCAGTCCATCGACAACCCAGCCGTAACTGGACTGATAAAAAGTCACCCCTTTATAGGTCAAGGGGTCGTTGACATGGATTACCTTGTGTAAGACCTCCCGTCCTCCGTCCAAAACCACGAGGTCGCTGTAATACTGCTTGGGCATCTGGGTATCGTCATAGTAATCGACGCGAAAGTCCCGCACCAGGATGGAAAAACCCGCCGGCCGGACGAGAAAGGTCTCGCCTTCCGGGATATCAGCGTAGTCTTTGAATCCGGTCAACCCTCCGTAAATGGCCCCCCCAATGATGATGAGCAAGCTGAGGTGGGTTACCAGTGAGCCGAAAGGTCCAAAGCGGCCACGGTCGGCGGAGAAAAAGACCCGGCCGTCGCGCTCGGTGCGAAAAGTCCGGTAGCGGCGTGCCCGGAGGAGCCGTTCCAGTTCCTGAGCCGTTTCCTCCACCCCGCGCTGGCTCGCAGCCACCTCCCGGTAGGGGGCACTGCTGTAAGAAGCTTCATCCTGCCGGAAAACCACCTGCGTAGCCTGACGCCAGATGGGCTTAATCCGGTCGATACTGCAAGCCAGAAGGCTGGCGGCCAAAAGAAAAGCCAAAGCCAGGTACCACCACGAATGAAAGACGTCATTCAGATTAAAGAGGAGGATGAGATCGGCCCGCGCCGAGCCATAAACCTGCTGGTAGAAACCCGGATCTTCTCCCTGGGGAATGATGGTGCCAAAGATGGAAACCCCGGCAATGATGAGGAGAAGAAAGAGAGCCAGCTGCATGGAAATGAGAAATTTCCAGATCCGTTGCCCTAAGCCTAAACCCGTTTTTTTCGTCATTTTGACTGCACCCCAAGGCTTTTGTTCTTCAGTAGAGCGAATTGTAAAAGCCGTCACAGTTCTCTTTTTCGCCGAGGCCGTCGGCGTAAAGCGTTTCCCGCTCCCCCAGAGGTTTTTCAATGCTTACAATATGGTTAGTTCGTCACTGATTTCACAAATTCCTGCTGAAAAAGAACGACCGCAGGAATTTTTTCGGCGGTGGAATGTTCGGTCGAATCTCCGGGAAGGTATCCCCTCGCGTACCGTTTATGACACGTCCAGCTGATGATGTCCGAACGTGAGGGTTGGGCCTCGCTCCAGCAGGTCCGCCGTCTGCTGGATCTAAGCCGTTGTGTACCGCCAAAATAGCGCCAACCGGCAGCAGCTGAAGGAGTTGGTCGAGAAGCCCCGTCTAGCGATACGTCCGGTCATTTCCCCGGCCCTCCCTCCCATCTACCGGCACGTGGACACTACCCTCCCGCCTGACGTGCAGCAAGCATGCTCAGGTCGGTGAAAGGCCGCCCGGGGGTGACTGTGGTAGGAGGCGCTCTGTGGTTTTCCCTAGCCCCACCTACCGATACGTTTGCACCGTTTTCCCAGCCGTGGCCGCCGCGTTGAGCTGGCCTTTGAGTTTTTCCGGAATGGTGATCACGCTGGGATCGCCGTCACTGACATAGCGCTCCTCGGGATGGCGGGCAAAATATCCCAGCCAACGGTCCAGCTCGGAAGAAATGGCCTGGACCCGGGGTAACCGGTAGGGGTTGAAAAGACGGTCATTCACCGAGCGGGCCGGTTCGGCCCCCACCAGGAGGATGGCCAAATTGCGATAGGGCACGCCTGCGTAAGTTCCGGCGCGAATGGCCGAATCGTCCTTTGGCAAAAGGCCGTAAGGCAGGGCTAGGGTCTTGACCTCATAAGTGGGAAGGACCTCTTTCAAGAGCTTCACCGGTCCTCCCACCTCACGGGCGATTTCGGCCGGTGAGAGTTTGCCCAAATTGGAGTGGCTCAAGGTATGGTTACCGATATCCATACCGTGCTCAACCAAAAAGCGCACCTTTTCCTTCCAGTACTTGGGCTGCCCAAAGGGCGGGAAAAGGGTGTAAAAGGTAGCGGCCGTCCCAAAGTCCGGATGTTCTTTGGCGAAATCCAGCAGAATTCCGACCGCGCTTTTCGGATCCACGACCAGCTGGCCGTCTTTTTCTAGAAAGTTAAATTGCCCGCGACTACCGTCGTCAAAAGTCAAGATGACGGGGGTATAGCCGGCCGGTACCCGAATGTTGTTTTCCAGGTAATCAACGAGGCTGATGAGGCGGTAACCCTCGCGGTACAACCTCTCCAGGTCCTGACGGAAGTTATCGTAACGCCTCTCCCAACGGTCTTCTTTGTCCCCGATGAGGTGGTACTCCAGGATCATCACCTTTCCCAGCTCGTTGGGACGGAGCCCCGTCGGACTGGGCCCATTGCCAGCCTCCAGAGAATTGCCGGCCTGGACGCCGCCGGCCGCCGGAAGACCGTTAGGACTTCCGTTGGTCACCTGAACCGCTTCCCCGTTTCCACCGGCGCCCGGCACAGGTCCTGCGGCCGCCGGCTGCGGCAAAGCAGGGGCCCTGGACCCCTCCTTGAAGCCCTCATAAATCTTGCCGCTGATGAGGCTGACTCCGCTTAAGAAAGCCAATAAAATCAAGAGGTTGATGACGAGCCGGTAGCGGCGCATAAATCCGATCTCCTCTCTTCAGTCTCTACCCGTAGGGAGGGCAGTAGTAGAGCTACTTAGGACCCTCCTGCTGGTGGAAGTACGGCGGCCTCCAGCTTAGCAGGAAACAGGGGTCTTTCCTTGACCAACAGAACCGCTCAAGGACTACCTGCTCTAGATAAGGTCGCTGGTCGCCTTTCGCCCAGGAAGTAATCGACACCCGGGGTGTAGTAATTGGCTGCGTTCCAGAGGATCCACTGGTTGATCCCGTGTTCGGCCGCCGCCCGAATCTGAGCCTCGATTTCTTTCTTACCGTATTTGTAGCGCAGGCTGAAATCCTGCAGATAAGGGCGAAGGATGGCCCGCGTTCCAGCTGCCCGGCGCCGGGCATCTTCCAGGGCCCGCCGAACGACGGTGTACGGATCCGCCTCTGGATCGGGCAGTCCGTAAATCCCCGGATTATAATAATGCGACGGATAAATCATGGGTGAAATATAATCCACCACTTCCGCCATAGCCCGAAAATCCTGACCGATCCCCAGGTCATCGACGGCACTGGTAGTTAAGCCAAAGACATCGGCCGAAATGTATACCCCCAGGGGCGCAAGCTCGGCCCGGGCACGACGGAGAAAGGTGGTAATGGCCTCCACCCGGGTCAGGCCGGCCGGATTTTCCAGGACCGCTTCCCGGATCACCCGGTGCGCGTTATCGGGAAAACGGACATAGTCAAACTGGATCTCACGAAAGCCTAATTCGGCCACCTCGCGAGCGATGGCCAGGTTATATTCCCAAACCTCTTCCTTATAGGGATTGGTCCAGTAAAAACCGTTCCAGTCCCGCCAGGGCTGCCCCGCCGGGGTCCGGATGGCCAGCGCCGGCCGGGCCTGCGCCAGAACTGGATCACTGAAAACGACCAGGCGCGCAATGGGATAGATCCCTTTTTCCCTCAGCCGGTCCAAAAGACCTTTCAAATCCGGGATCTTTACTTTTATGCCCTGGATCTCTTGCACCGAGTCCAATTGCGAAGGATAAAGGACATAACCGCTCTGGTCCTTGACATCGATGACAACGGCATTGAGGCCGCTATTGGCGATAAATTCAAGAGTTTCCTCCAGGCGTTGCCGGTTGCCTGCCGTCCAGGCCGTGAGATAAATTCCCTTAACCACCACCGGCGGGTTGGCCCGCCGGCGCTCCGCCAGAAGGCGGCGACCTTCGGCGACCTGGTTGAAGGGCAATTCCTCCGGAACCACGGGAAGGCCCCTTGCCTCCGATTCGGGGGTGCTGGCCGGGGCCTCGTCTTTCATCCAAAGCGGGTTACGGATTAGGGCCGCATAAAGCCCGGAAAGGGAAAAGAACAGGGCCAAAAAAGCGATGACCAACTGGCGGCGGCGAACCTTATTGGCCGCTGTTTGAACCTGGGGCGATTGCACTTCTGGCACCAACTTTCGGGTACCAACCTGTCTTTGGCACCAACTTTAAAGAACACCCTTCTTTAGACGCCAACTGCTTGAGGAAGTTTTTGGAAGGCCGCCAAGAATCGGGCGGTTTGGACTCACCGCCAGCTAAAAAAGTGGCGACTATTTTTCTCTTATTCGCGAAAAAAGCTCATATTCCTTGTGGGAAGCCAGCGGTTTTTACTGGGAGAATTTAAAAAAATAACCGCCTGGAAACCGGAACTTTGGCCACTGCCCGCCCCGCGACATTCACAAGGCTGGCCAGCAAAGACCTCCCTCCGGGGTTACCTCAGTCTATGGCCTTTCTGGGAACGAGCCCGGGACGATACGCCCGTCACCATGGTATAGATATGGTCTGAATGGCAACGTCCCCACTTGCGCCGCATCTATCGTGCCGCAAGTATGCCACCTGCGGGTCCGGCAACCCCAGGCTATCCTTGTCCAACCGCCCGACGCGGGTCTGGCCTGTGCCCGGCGGGTGATCCAGGCGAGAAAAATGACAGATTAACTCCCGAGGAGAGGACGGAGACTTTAACGGGCTTGATTGCCCAAAGGCAAGTCTATCCTTCCCGGGCCTTCAATTCGTTCTTGACCTCTTTCACCCCCTGGACCCCTCGGGCGATTCCTTCAGCGGTCTCGATGTCCTGCGGGTGATCTACCCAACCGCTCAGGTAGACCACCCCGTGGCGGGTGATGGTGTCGATGTAGGCTGCCCCCAGACCGCTATTGGCCAGACGCCGTTCTACCTCATTGGTGATGCTGGCGTCATCCAAACGGCTTCCCACTTCCACATTGCTGACGATCTCCCGAATCCCACGGGTATTCTGGGCCAGCTGCCTGGCCAGCCATTCCTGTTCCAAAGTGTCGACCCGTCCCAAAAGGGTCGCCACCCCGCGGTCCACCCGTACCCCGATGCCCTCCGTTTGGGCCTGGCTCTCCAACTTCTTTCTCAAATCCGCCTCGATGTCTTTGTCATCGCTCCGTCCGTCATAGCTGATGGTGATCCTGTTTTCGACTTCCCGGACCCCCTCCACGCTCCGGGCAATTTCCTCCGCTTTTTGGCGATCCGCCAGGACATCGACGATGCCGCTGAGATGGGCGACCCCGTCGCGGACCTCTACCTGCACTTCCGGAGCCGCCGATTGTTCTTGCCGGAATAATTCCGTTTTGATGCGCCGACCGATCTGGTCGTCTTGCGGTTGCCGTGGCGCCATATCCTCCCACCTCTCGCGCGGATTTTACAGAACCTATTCTTCCCAATCCGGGCTTTTGAGTTTCGCAGGAGGATCATTCATGGCGCAAGGCTTCGATGGGGTCAAGTCCAGCTGCTTTGCTGGCCGGATAAAGCCCAAAAAACAGTCCCACGCCGGTGGAAAAAAGGAAACCCACGACCACAGCCAGATACGAAATAGATGGCACCCAACCGGCCAGACGCAGGAGGAAAAAGGTCTCCGCCCAGCCCAGGCCAATGCCGATGATCCCTCCCAGTAAGCAGAGGGTGATGGCTTCTACCAAAAATTGTTTCATAATATCAAAGCGGGTGGCCCCGACCGCCTTCCGGAGCCCGATTTCCCTGGTTCGTTCCACCACGGAAACCAGCATGATGTTGAGAATGCCAATTCCCCCCACCAGCAAGGAAACGCCAGCAATCCCCCCCAACATGACCATGAAGATAAAGGTTATCCGTCCCACCACGGCCAGGATTTCCTCTTGGCTTTTGATGGTGAAGCTATCGGGGTTATTGTATTTCCGCATCAAGATGTTGTTCAATTCGTCAGACAAAGGGGCGATGACCTCAGCGCTTTTGGCTTGAACGTAGATGGTATTGATGGCCAAAGAGCCGGTCAAGCGTTGAGCAGCCGTGATGGGGATGAAGACTCGGTTGTCATTGTCAATCCCAAGGACCTGCCCTTTTTCCAACATGACTCCGCCGACCCTGAAGAGGACGCCGTTGATCTTGATCATACTGCCAATTGGGTCTTCATTGCCGAAAAGGTCATCGGCCACCGTCTTTCCCAAAAGGGCCACCTTATCCCAGTCCCGAATATTCTCCTCGGTGAAGAAGCTGCCCTGACCGATTTTGAAACCCCTCATCTCGAAGAAATCCAGAGTTACCCCATCCACCGGGACCAGGACATAACCCGTCCCATACTTCACCCGGGCGTTGAAAGTGACCAGGGGGGCAACCCGCCAGGCATCAGGCGCCTTATCTTTGATGGCCAGGGCTTCCGCCAGCGTAAAGGGTTGCGATTGCGTCCGGTTCAACCGCGCCGAGGCGTATTTTTGGGGAGAAATGGTGACCAAAACGAGATTTGACCCCAGGCTTTCGATCTCCCGGTTCACCTGGAGTTTAGCCCCGTCAATTACAGAAACCATGGCGATGACTGAAGACACGCCGATGATGATCCCCAGCATGGTCAAAAAAGAGCGCAGTTTGTTGGCTCTGAGGCTCTCCATGGCCACTTTGAACGTTTCACGCAGGCTCATTTTCCCCACCGCTACTTTTCGAAAATTCATCAAACCTTGCTCAATGATTTAACAAAAAGGCCGGTTACAATCTCTGTAGAACATTACGAAAGGAGGACTGCTAATGAACCGCAAGTTTTTCGTTCTGGCCCTGGTCCTGGTGCTCCTGGTGGTCGGTGTCCCGTCCGTCTTTGCCGCCATCGATCAGGCCAAACAGAAGGAGATTCAGGCCCTTTACCAGCAAATGTTTGAGATCCAAAAGCAGTTGGTAGAGAAGTATCAGGAGGCCGGCCTTCTGACACCGGAACAGGCGCAACTCATGAAAGATCGTCTCAAGGCCCTGGCCCAAAATCCGCCCGTCCCTGGTAACACCCCAGTTCCGGGCTTTCGCGGCCCTGGCTGGGGGATGGGCCCGGCTTTCGGCCCCCGGTTTGGCGGTTGGGGCTGCCCCGGAGCCTGGTATTACGGAGGTCCTGGCGCACCGGTTCCACCGGGGGCGAACACGCCTGGGACCAATACCAGGTAACTCCTACGCCGTTGGATGGCAACTTTTATCCTTGCCAAGGCGGCACCAACCAGAGATGAAAAAGTGAGCGGATTAGGTTCATCCAGTTGTCACAAGAGCGCTAATTTCATCGGGTTGTCACAGCGGCGTTAAGTTCTTCCAGTTGTCCAGATGGTTAGAATAGTATCCCCAATAGGTCACTGGTCGTGCGGCGTCAGATAGGTCACTGGTGGTGCCGCTCCAGAAGCTTCTGCCCTGGAAAGACCCATTCTGCAACTGGCCCTAGTCTCTTCAATCACGCGGTTGCCGTTCCCGGGACCGACTGGCTGATCCACGGCCGCACCAATGAGCGGCCACTTGGCGACGAGGGAGCGAGCTCATGGCCCCAGCTGCGTCCCGGCGGCAACCGCGTTTTACCTTTTGCGGCGCGACCTGGCAGTATTGCGTGGCCCAGCGGAATTGTGCCAACCCGGGTACTGTACGTATTGTGCCAACCCAGGTACTGTACGTATTGTGCGACCCAGGTATTATGCAGCCCAGCGGTATTATCGCGCGCTGGCCAAGAAGCCGGCTGGCAAAGAGGCCCGTCACCCTGGGAGTCAAGAGGCTCAGTAAGGGCTCAGGCGGGCACTTTTTCGCCACTTTTCTCTTGCTACCCCACTCCCTCACTCATGGCTCGACAGATATCGTCTCTTCTTTAGCGACCATCATCTCTCCTTTAGCGACCAAAACGGAACAGTTTGTCTAAAGAGGTGTTGCGATTGGCGTTGAGCAACATCAGTACCTTTTCTCCTTCTTCCAATCCGCTGACCACCTCCGTGAAGTTTTCGTTTTTCAGGCCCGTCTCGATCTTTTTATAGGTAACTTCGCCTTTTTCATCCAGGACATTGACCACCTTTTTCCCAGCCCGGACGTATATAACCTCATTGGGAAGATAAAGGACATTATCCTTTTCGCCGTAAATGATGGAGATGTTGCCGGTCATGGCCAACCGGACCCCCTCCCATTCCTTTAATTCCACCAAGACCTCAAAAAGGGCGATATCCCCCTGACGACGTCCGGCCAACGAGATCTTGCTCACCGTTCCCTGGTAGGTGCGTCCAGGCAGGCTGTCAAAAGTCACGGTGGCTTTTTGTCCCACCTTCAGCCGCCCCACATCCACTTCGTCGACGGTGGCCCGTAAAAGCAGGCTGCTCATGTTGGCAACGGCCACTACCGGCGTCCCAGGGGTAACGTAATCGCCGTCTTTGACGTATTTATTCACAATGGTCCCCTCGATGGGCGATATGATCAGGGAGTCGTTGAGGGCAGCCTCGAGGTCCTTCTCCAATTGCTGGACCTTCAGCTCGGCCATTTCGATGTCTTCCGGGGTCGTCTTATTAAGGGTGGCATTATATTGGGCAATCTCGAGATTGAGCTTGGCCTCCTCCAGATCCCGCCTGGCCGCAGCGATTTGGTCGGCACTGGCCCCCGCTTGCAAACTGTCTATCTTGCTTTGGGCCCGGTCCACCTTCAGCTGCGCCTGTTTCAGCTGGTAATCAAACTGTTCCGGTTGAACCCTGGCCTTCTCTTCCAGATCAGACAGCACCTGTTTCGCCTGAGCCAGGTTGGCCTCTGCCTGCCGGAGACGGCTGTAGTTATAGGGATAACGCTGAGCATCCAGCAATTCTTGCTCATACTGGGCCACTCGGGCCTTTTGAGCATCGATGTCAGCCGGAGTCACCCGGCTCAACTCAAAACTGGCCTGCAGCGCCGCCAGGGAAAGTTTGGCGTCCTCCAAATCACGTTGGGCATTGGCCAGATCGTTCGGATCGGGCAAAGCCTGGAGTCGCTGTAAAGCGGCCTGCGCTCGTTCCAATTTTATTTCGGCCAGGCGCAACTGATCGCGGGTAAGAATCGGTTCAGCTTCTTGCCTTAACCGGAGTTGCTTCAGATTGTCCCGCGCCGCGAGGAGATTTTGCCGGATTTGCAGGACCCGCGAGGTCTGCGCCAGGGTGTCGATGTAGGCAATCTCCTGCCGGGGGCGAACCTGATCGCCCTCGGTCAGGGAAAACCTTTGGATGGTGCCGGCTACCTGAGCCTTCAGTTCCACCCGGTTGAGAGGCTCGACGACACCAGTGGTAGTGACGGCCGAAACGATCTTTCCCCGCTTCACCGCTACCTGGGCGTAGGGCGAAGAGGTGGGGCGGCGCAGCTGGAAATAAAAGGAGACCGCCAAACCGAAAAGAAAAAGGGCAGCCAAAAGCCCGACCCAAAAACGTGGTCGAAAGCGGCGTAAACCAGTATAAGGAAGATTTCCCGGTGTCATCAGGACTGTCGCTCCCTTCCAAACGAGCCAAAATAAGCTGCCGCCACCTGGCCTACCTTCCCAGCCGCCTCGGGCGGGGCCAGGACGTAAAACCGCCAGAGATCGGCGTAGAGCTCTTGCAAAAAGCGCACTTCCCGTCCCTGTAAATAATCCGGATCATCCAGGGGATGGAGCCCGTCAGTGGTCTGGACTTTAACGCTAGCTTCTTTGAGAACAGGGGTTTCTGGGCAATAGACGATGACCTGATGTTGTTTGAGGCCGGCTTCCTCGGCCAGGAAGCGTTCCAACTCCACCCGCCCGGCTCGCTCCAGAAAACGGCGGATTAACTCTTTCTTCCCGTCCTCACCCAAGGAGCGTCCCGAAAGGACAAAGGCACGCTTGTAAAGGCGCCGCTCCCGAACCCTCTGGACGAGCTCCGCGATCCCGCTCCCGGGGTCCGTCTGAGCTAAAGTGATGAGGTGGGCAAAGAGCCCCTCGTCGCTCAGACCGTAAAGCTCCTCCTCCCGGAGGCCGAGGGCCAGAGCCATCTCCACGGCTTTGGAGATCATGGCCCCGGCGATGACCTTGGCATGGTGATAATAGACGCGTTCCGTTAAGAAATAGCGAAGCCGCAGCAGGTTAACCGTCTCCGAACGAGCGTCCGGCCGGTCCAGGCCCTTTTTGGTCAGATCAAGGATCAATTCCTCTCCATCTAGAGCAAAATAGTGAAAAATGCGGTCGTCATAGTCCTGGGTTAAACCGGTAAAGTAGCGGTCCCGGCGCAAGTAATCCAAAAGGTCGGCGTCCACCGTACCGGAAATGATGGACGCCATCCAGTCCTTGGCCGGTTCTCCGGTTAGCAGGGCCAATACGGGCCGCAGCCACCCCAGTTCGTCTAAAACCCGGCCCAAACTGCCCTGGCCTAAGAAGACCCGAAAGCGGGCGGGTGTGTCATGGCGCAAGAAAACCTTCCGCTCATCTTCAAAGGTGTGGCCAAAAGGGATGTGGGTGACATCATGGACCAGCGCCGCCGCCGCCACCATCTCCTCCTCGACCTGGTCGATGGAGTAGCCCTGTCGCCGCAAAGCCGCGATGATCCTTCTGGCCATGGCCATCGTCCCTAAAGAGTGATCAAAACGGGTATGCAAAGCCCCCGGGTAAACCAGATAAGCCGTCCCCAGCTGCTTTATGCCCCGCAGTCTTTGCATTTCTGGCGTATCTAACAAGAGCTGGAGCTCTTTGGTGAGGAAGATATCACCGTGCACGGGATCGCGGATGACCATAAGCTTTCCTCCTGACCACAAGCTTTCCTCCGATCGCACGGGACGCCTGACGAGATTGGGGTCTGACGACATTGGCGTCACTGGAATTGGCATTAGGCACGTTACCGGCGCCAGGCAAGGCCACCCCGGCCCCCTCCCCAGTCGTCTATTGCTGTTAGGGAAAGCCACCCGCCCCCTCCCCAGTCGTCTTTTGCTGTTAAGGAAAGCTACCCCTGGCCCCCTTCCCAGTCGTCTTTTGGTGTCAGGCGGCAGGGAAATCCATCTTGGGCGGCGAATTTATCTCCGTTCCCAGGTCCGGTAAGGTCAACCGACACTGTCCAGTCACCAAAACGGGCAGAATCGACGCAGCCTGTGATGTAATCGACTGGTGAGTCTGTGATGTAGTCGACTAGTGCGGGACAAAACAGCCTGACCTCTAGTGGCAAAAAACTTGCCCGCGCGGCAAAAAGGGGGCTTACAGATGGCACAATCGGGTTTCCACGGAATTATCGGTTTATACGGTAATGAGGTCTACTGGAAAAAGAAAGACTGGGAGCCAGCTGAGAAAAAGGCGGCCAAATTTGGTTTCGTTTTGGGCAACATCATCCCGGATCTCGACCTCATCCCGCTGGTCTTACTCTATCTTTACAACAGTAAGTTGGCCCTGGCGATGCACCGCACCTTCACCCACAGTCTCTTTACTGCAGCAGCCGTCTACCTCTTCTTTTACTTCCGCCGGCAAAGGGGCCTGGCCCTGGGGCTAGCCGCCGGCATGGTCCTGCACAGTTTGGTAGACATCCTGGTCTGGTTTAGCGGCGTAGAACTCTTCTGGCCCCTCAATCTTCTGGGCTGGCCAGTCTCGGTCAATCTCTGGGCTCATTACCAACCGCCAGAGGTCGTCTCCAGCCTCCTCGGGGCCGCCGATTACCTGGCTTATGGTCTCTATTTCGCCTATCTCGGGCAGCTGGCTTTGGGGCAGGAACGGTGTCTGGATTTTCTGCCCCGCCTCAGTCTCTACCGCCGGCTACAGTGGATTTTGACCATAATTTTTGTCGTTCTCGCCTTCTTAGTACGGTTGTCTCTTTTTAATATCATTCACTATGCCCTTTTCACCCTGATCATGATGCCGCTGGCCGTTTATGTCACCTTCAAGTTGCGTCCAGTGATCGAGGAGATGTGAATCGCGGCCATGATGGACAAACCAAATCCAACGGAAAAAGAACCCAGCCGCTACCCGGTGTTGAGGGGAGCGGACGAAAATCAGGCATTGACTCTCTGCCCGGGTTACCGTTTTGCCGTCGGAGACGGGCGGCTAAAGGTTTTCCTGGAGGCCAACCCAATCGGCGAAGATTGGGTCGTCCGGATTGGGGGAGGGGAAAAACCGCACATTGGGGCGGTGGCCATCGCCCTCCCCCGTCCGAGCCTCCAGAACCCCAACCAAACCAGCAGTTCAACATCCGTTTTTACCGTTCCCGGGCATAAAGAGGACGAACTAACCAAAAGGGCAGCCGCCCAATTGGCCGCCCAATTAAATAAGATCGTGGTCGTAACGGCCGGTCTTCATTGCGATAACGCCACGCCCGACGAGATAGCGGAACTGGAGAAGGAAGCCGACACCGTGGTCAGTCTCTTTCTTCAGAACATCAGCCAGACGTTGCGGCCTCAGCCACAGCGGTAGACGGCCATCAGGCGCGGTGGAGCACGAAATGTATGCTCCAAATAAGCAGCTCAGCTTGACGCGAGCGCTCCTCTTGACGCAATGAGCGCTGGTGTCACGCCCCCTTGACGCAATGAGCGATGCTGTCATGCTCCCCGTCGAACGAAGAGCTCATCTTGACGCGAGAGCTCGTTTTGAGGAGAGCTTATGAGCACGCGAGCGATTGTCTTGGCGCAAGATCTAATCTTGACGCCTTCGATCTCCTTCTGGCCGGTGATGGCGGATCGCCAGCCAGGGAATCCGGGTTGATCAAGACCTTGTCTTGACGCAAGGGAATCCTTTTTCCTTAACGGAGGTCCACTGAGTTAAGATAATTGCAGGAAGCCTTGGGCCCCCCCGGGTGCAGCGCAGTTAAGATAAACTGGGCGCGGCCCAGAGCAAAGGTCCTTCTAAGCGCTCGTTTCTACGTGGAGGACCTCCGCTCCCGTCCTCTCCAATTCTTCCAACAAGCCATCGAGCTTATTGCCTTCAACCCGGAAGACCACCTGACCCTTTTTTTCTTTGGCGGCAAAAGCCACGGCACTGATGAGATTGAAGCCGCGGTCCCGAATGATATCGGTCAAAGCGGCCATAGCCCCCGGCCGATCTTCGACCATTAGGCAGATCCTCGTGCCGCCGCGCCGGATCCCCAGCATGTCCACGAAGGCATCAAATATATCGGTCTCGGTAATTATCCCCACCAGGTCGTTACCCTCCATCACCGGAAGGCCGCCGATTTTGTTCTCCCGCATCAACAGGGCTGCTTTTTCCACCGTATCATTGGGGCTGACGGTGATGACGTCGCGGGCCATGCCCTCTTTCACCGACATCTTCGAAATTAAGTATTTCAGTTCCCAAATGCTCAGGCTGGAGGCCGGGGAAGGAGAGAGTTTGAGAAGGTCGAGCTCGGTGATTATGCCCACCAGCCGACTCCCTTCTTTCACTGGCAGGCGCCGGATGCGGTGCCTCTTCATTAAGTCGAGGGCCTCAAGGATGTTTGTGTCGGGCTCAACACAGATGGGGTTTTTGGTCATCCGATCCTTTACCAGCACTTTTCGCGTCCTCCTTTAGGTACGGGCCAGGCCCGCATTATGCGGCTTCAGGAATGGGCCAGATCCGAATAATGGGGGGCACATTCCCGCCGGTAATAGTTTGATGCGGCCTTATTCGCCGCAGGTCTTATTTCGCCGCAGGAGGAGTTTTTTCCTGCTTGCTCGCGCACCTCAAAAGAAAAGAAAAACGCCTTGGGCAAGACGGTTTTGCGGGGCAATTCCAGTAGATCGTTTCCACCTCGGGCTCCTTGCGGGTCACGGCTGGCAAAAGACCCGTGGGCCGCAATTGCATGCCTAATCCATTATCCTACTTACTTATCTCCTACTTAGGCGGTGGGAATGGTATCAGGTGCGGTCAAGCTGCTTAGCGAACACGCAGCTGATAAACACCTAACCGCCACGTACGTCAGTATTGGGTTTTCTGGCTGCTTCAATGGGGCCACGGTCTTTCGGCCATGGATACCGGATTAAGGAGGCCTAGATCCGGTCCTAGTCCGAACGGGGGCGGGGGCGTACTGTGGGCGATGGCTCAGGAGAAGGTCGCGTTCGAACCATTTGGCCCGGCAGCCAGAAATAGTTCACTCACCTATTTTAAGCCGATATTTGCATGGGACTGGAAACCTTTGATAGAATGTTGTCTGGTAAGTTCAACTAGTGCTAGACCGAAACAAAGGGGGGAACCTTATGGTGAAGGAACTGGATGAGAAACTAACTATCTTGTCCGAGGTTATCGACGACTATCGGTTCTTCACCATGGAAGGAGATCCCGAGGTTCTCGATAGCATAGAAACCGGTAGCAGGGTCGTTTATGCACGCGATGCTATTGAAAAACTCTTGTCCGAGCTGGACGGCAAATTCGATTTGGAGGAGCAGAAATCAATTATTCGTCAATGCGACCATTATCTACGAGAACACGCCAGCCAGATTTGGGAAAGATGTAAGCGGGATGGCAGAGAGATAGAACGAGAAAAATATGAAAAACCACCCTTGTCTCGTTGGTGGTGGTACCTGGACCGTCCCGAACTCTGGCCCCCTTTGGACGTAGCCCATGAAGAGAATGATTAGCCACCTCATTACAGCTGATCAGACCAGCTAGAAAGGGCCTTCGGGCTCTTTTCCTTTTAGCCGAAAGATGGTAAGACGGTGGACGAGCGGACCCATGAAGACCGAATACTATTTCAATGGCGTCACGGCCTTTCGGCCATGGATACCGGCGGCAGGAGACGTGACCGTGAAAGCGTCTTCCGGGCTTCAATGGGGCCACGGCCTTTCGGCCATGGATACTGACTGGGATTTTTCCTTCTTTTGGAGAGGAGATAAGCTTCAATGGGGCCACGGCCTTTCGGCCATGGATACCGAGGAGATATACCAGGACCCCGCCCGTCGGTATCGGTGCTTCAATGGGGCCACGGCCTTTCGGCCATGGATACTTCCGTTGGCTATGGCAGGAAAACTGCCCTAGCTGGGCTTCAATGGGGCCACGGCCTTTCGGCCATGGATACCATACCGCCGTCCCTCGAGGCGGCAGGGCCAGGTCGGGCTTCAATGGGGCCACGGCCTTTCGGCCATGGATACGACCTAGTCTTTTGTAAGCCGGACGGTCAGCCGCTGGCTTCAATGGGGCCACGGCCTTTCGGCCATGGATACGTGCCCCAAAGCTCATACATGATACCGCAAACCATCTGCTTCAATGGGGCCACGGCCTTTCGGCCATGGATACATTGGGAAGTAGAATCACTAGTAACGAAGACGATATAGCTTCAATGGGGCCACGGCCTTTCGGCCATGGATACTGGTAGGAGATGAACTGGCCAAAACAGCATCCAGCAAGCTTCAATGGGGCCACGGCCTTTCGGCCATGGATACGATTCGATGGTGACTAACCACCCCTGCTCAGAAAGAGGCTTCAATGGGGCCACGGCCTTTCGGCCATGGATACCAGATCAATTATGGGAGCAGATTAACTCTGCCATGCTGGCTTCAATGGGGCCACGGCCTTTCGGCCATGGATACACGCCGGTCGGGCGGAGGCTCCCTGGCTGGTGGACGAGCTTCAATGGGGCCACGGCCTTTCGGCCATGGATACGGCGAGAGGCTACTGCTAAGGCCGAGACAATGCAGCAGGCTTCAATGGGGCCACGGCCTTTCGGCCATGGATACTGGTACCAGTACCGGCACCAAATCGCTCAGCCTGTTGCTTCAATGGGGCCACGGCCTTTCGGCCATGGATACACCACAAACCGGGCAAACCCTTTCATCCCGCCCAGTGCTTCAATGGGGCCACGGCCTTTCGGCCATGGATACCTGCTGAGGGCCTATGCGTATGATTCAATCGAAATTGCTTCAATGGGGCCACGGCCTTTCGGCCATGGATACGAGGTTGACCGGAAAAAGCTCGCTGCACTGACGGCACAAGCTTCAATGGGGCCACGGCCTTTCGGCCATGGATACGTGGAGATAGGCTATCGGATAACTCAGTAGCCATCTCGCTTCAATGGGGCCACGGCCTTTCGGCCATGGATACACGACGGGGTCGTGCCATGCCCGCTGGCCATAAATGTGCTTCAATGGGGCCACGGCCTTTCGGCCATGGATACGAAATGGCTGATGGTCAGTGTGTTGCCCAGCCCGTTGCTTCAATGGGGCCACGGCCTTTCGGCCATGGATACCTGCTATCGAAAACCCCTTGACCCCTTCCCCCCCAATGCTTCAATGGGGCCACGGCCTTTCGGCCATGGATACCGGCTAAGTCTAGTATACCCTGCTTTTGCCCGGGATAGCTTCAATGGGGCCACGGCCTTTCGGCCATGGATACGGATGTTTAGCGAAGCCGGGTTAGTAGCCCAAGCTCAGCTTCAATGGGGCCACGGCCTTTCGGCCATGGATACCAAGCGATTCTTCACGGGTTCCAGGATTTCCTTGAGAGCTTCAATGGGGCCACGGCCTTTCGGCCATGGATACGATCCAGGCCGGGATTGACATCCTGGCCGCAAAAACGCTTCAATGGGGCCACGGCCTTTCGGCCATGGATACAGAGGATTTGGCGGATACCTATGAAGCAAAGGCACTAGCTTCAATGGGGCCACGGCCTTTCGGCCATGGATACAGCTTGCCCTAAAATCCTTGGGGCTCAAGGCCTCGCGGGACACTTTGCGAGAGGTTCCCCAAAATGGGTCTTGAAATCCCAGTATATTCCTGAAACCGGCTTCCACAGAGGAAACCCCGTGCCGCCAAAACCTCGATTTTTCTGGGTTGCCGGTCTCGAAAGATCGTTGCGAGCGCTCCCGGGGATTTGGTCGCCACTGAACCTCTCGCAAAAAATGGTTGCAAACACCATTTTAAGGATTCGGCCTGGCGTCGTCAACTTGGCAGTTGACCGTTTCAGTCCCATTCCTTTTCTTCCAGTCCGATTTTGCCCGCCATATTCCATTTGACATCCTTTCTTGTTTCAGGCCGGTGCCCGCTCTCTATCTGTGCTTTTTGTGATTTGATTTCCCGCGGGCGCGGTTTACCGATTGGTCGATGCTGGTGCTCGGGTAGTTCCGGCTCGTGGTATTCACCTTCTGTGGGCGATTTTCTCTCGGACATGGCTTAGTTTCCGCTCCTTTCGCCGTCTTTTCCGCGCTGTGCCCGATTTGCTGTGCTGGCCCGTTTGCTGGCCACCAACCAGCTACTCAGGGAAAGCTCAACCTTATTTTCCCCTACTAGCACGACCATTAGACAAACCAAGAGACTTCGTGCGACACACGTCTTTCTAATGTTGCGGCTCACGCGCCATCCTCCGCCACGCAATTGACCCCCAGTTTCACCTTAAAACCCCAAAGCCAGCCCCTCCACCCGCGGATCCGAGCCCCCTTCCAACAGGCCACGTTCCCGATCGATTTTAATGATCTGAGCGCCGCCCCCAGCCGCCCAGGAGCCAAGGATCTTCACCGGGTGCCCCTTTTCTGCCAAAGCTTTCGCCACCTCGGAGGAAAACCGGTCTTCCATCCGCAACTCAGGCGGGCTGGACAGGAGGGCCGGATCCGTCCCGGGGAAGCTGGTCCAACGCGGGAACTCGACGGCCTCTTGCGGCGACATGCCGAAATCCAGCAGATGGGTGATGAGTTGAACATTCCACTGGGGCTGCCCGTCACCACCGGGGGTCCCGCCAACAAAAACGGGTCGACCATCTTTCATGATCATCCAGCAGTTCAAAGTGTGCATGGTCCTTTTGCCGGGGGCCAGCTGGTTGGGGTGACCCTCGCTCAAGGTAAATCCTCGCCCGGCCCGGTTGTTTAATAAGATCCCCGTGCCCTCCACCATCACCCCTGAGCCGAAACTGTGGGAAAGGCTGTGGATAAAAGAGACGGCGTTTCCAGCTCGGTCCACTACCGCTAAGTAGGTAGTGTCACCTTCAAAAGGCCACGGATCACCGAACAGCTCACCCTGGAAAACATGCTCCGGCCGGATCTTCACCCTTTGCCTGGCGGCATACTCCTTGCTGAGAAGGCCGCGCAGTGGAAACTTGACAAATTCTGGGTCCCCCGCATAGCGCAGGCGGTCGGCATAGACGAGTTTCTTGGTTTCAACCAGGAGATGGATGGCCTCCGGACTACCGGGGCCTAAGGTAGCAAGGTCATAACCCTCCAGGATATTGAGAGCCTCGAGCACCATGAACCCCTGCGAGGGCGGGGCGGTCTGCAGGATCTCCCAGCCCCGATAGACCGTTCGTAAAGGCTCATAAATCTCGCTTTTGTGCTGGGCCAAATCCTCTTCGCTCAAAAGGCCGCCGTGCCGCCGCGAAAATTCTGCCACCTGGCGTCCAATTTCGCCGCGGTAAAAAACATCCGGCCCACCTTGAGCGATGGCCTCCAGAGTCGCCGCCAGATCCTCCTGGCGCAAAATGGCGCCCGGCGGCAATGGCTCGCCGCGGTGAAGAAAGGTCCGGGCAGCGGCTGGTGAGGCAGACAATTTGCCTCGCGCTTCGGCAATTTCACGGCTCAGTTTGGGAGCCACCGGAAACCCGAAACGGGCGTAATCCACAGCTGGACGGACCAATTCCGGTACGGGCCAGGATCCAAAAAGGCGATGCAACTGAAAATAGGCGTCAACCGCTCCGGGGACCGCTACGGAGAGAAGGCCGTCCAGGGGCATCATCTGGTAGCCTAGACCCCGGTAATATTCCGGCGTAGCTCCCAAGGGACTTTTGCCGCTGCCATTGATGGCCACCGTTGTACCAGTTTGTGCCTGATGCGCGATGATAAAGGCGTCGCCCCCCGGTCCGCACATGTTGGGCAGAACAACATTGGTGACGAAGGCTGCAGCTAAAGCGGCATCAAAGGCGTTTCCGCCCTTCTGTAAGACGTTGATCCCGGCCAAAGTGGCCAGGGGGTGAGCTGTAGCCACTAATCCATTTTGAGCCAAAACTGGTTCCCGGCGCGTCAATTTCAAAACCTCCCCTTCAAGAAATCTCCTGTAACAAATGCGGGCGGCCGCGGTTTGCGCGGGCGCCAAAAGACTCCTGCAACCTGCAGACAGGCCAGCGGTTCCGTCCTTTCTTATTTTCTTTAGCTTCTCGAAAAATCCTTCCGCCCTGGGCGTGCTTTTCGGAAAAACCTTTGGGATTGGCAGGAAAATTATTTGCTGTCGTCGAATATTGTCATTAAGCGGAAAGGCCCCATAGATAACGTCGGGAGTGCCTTTTCAATGACCATCACCAATAAAGCCAGGGCCTCACAGTGGTACTTCTTACTGGTCAGTGGTCCAGGATTGGTCATCTACCTCTACCTACTGGTCTCTGTCAAGCTAACCTTCACCTGGGAGCTGGCCGCCTTTGTCCTCCTTCAAACGATCCTGCACCAGTTTGTCTCCGTCTTGCCCAGCGGAGTAAGATTATCGGTGTCCTTCCCCGTGATTATGACCATCCTCTTTTCCTTCGGCCTTCCAGTGGCCGCCCTTGCGCTGCTTTTTTCGAACCTTCTCCGCATCGCAACCATGGGAAACGGTCTTTTACGCGCCATCTTTAATTCCAGCCAGATGACCATGGCCGGCCTGGTTTCCGTTAAGGTCTATACCGGGTTGGGCGGGGTCATCGGCCATCTTTCTTTTCCCGCGGTCTTTCCCCTCGCCCTTTTGGCCACTCTGGCCTTTGACGTGGTCAATCTGGCTTTTGCCACCGGTCGAGTGGTGGTAGAAGACAAGGTCTCCTACTGGCGGGTCTTCTGGGCAACACTCCTGAAAGACCGGCAGTTTATCGCACCTATCTATTATCTTTGGGGAATCGTCCTCACTTTACTCTACCAAGATCACGGATTTTCGGCCGTCATCCTCGGCTCTTTTATCCTGCTCGCCTTTCATTTCCTCATCCAGACCAACGCGCAGGCCGCCGAAAGCCGCCTGCTGGCCATGACCGACGAAATGACTGGGGTTTACAATTACCGGTATTTCGAACGTTGGCTAGCCCAGGAAGGGCAGTCCTTAATGCGGGCCCGCCAGCCGGTCACTTTTCTTTTTGTCGATTTCGACCGGCTGAAGATGGTCAATGATGGTTTTGGCCATCTGGCCGGAGATATTGCTTTAAAAACCTCGGCCCGCATTCTCCGCGAGAATACCAGAAACAGCGATATCATCATCCGTTACGCCGGAGATGAGTTCCTGGTCATCCTGCCACGTACCGACCGCCGGCAAGCCATCCCGGTAGCCGACCGCATCAAGGCGGCCATTGAGGAGACGGTTATCCTTTATGATGGACAACCACTCCCCTTTGGCCTTAGTTTGGGCCTGGCCTCTTTCCCCGAAGATGCCGAAAACCTGCGGGATCTCATTAAATCCGCCGATCGGGCCATGTATACCGTGAAAGGTCGCCATGACTCGCGCGAAGGCCATCATCACAGCCAACGTCAGCAAGATCTGGACAACCAGGTCACGGAGCAGGTCGTTGGCCAGAGCAAACTTCAGGACAGTAGGCGGTAAGCGAGACCCGGTCGCGATGAAACCAGCCTGTTCTGCGAAGCTAAGCTCTCCCTTCAAAAAAGCTCCGGCTCTTTACAATTGGTGACCACCCCATTGAAACGCCCTAATATCACGTGCCAGCCCAGCGGCTAAACATTTTCTTGGAGCCCGACCCGTACTGGATGCGCCACAAATTGTCCTGGCACCTTTTTCAGCCTGGTACCCAGGCTTTTTTTGTTTCATATACTGTAGTGACTATTACCGGCCAGGACGGAAAGACGCCCATTCCGGAAACAAGGAGGGAGAATAAGTGTCACCGCAGACCTTTGGGGAGCTCGCCGAAACCCTTTTTAACGAAGAAAAACGACTCCTCTCGCTTTACGAAGAAATGTTGCAAGTGGCCACCACTGACGCCGAGCGAACGGCGGCGCGTCGGCTTCTGGAGTTGGAGCAAAGCCAGCTCAGTCTGCTCGGTCAGCTGATTGGGCAGGTGCCTCCCGTGGTACCACCCTTCATCTGCCAGGCACGGGTCATCGCCAGCCGGCTGAACGTGCGGAGTGGCCCGGGTACCGAGTACAATGTCATCACCACCCTCGACTACGGCACGCGTTTGACCATTCTCTCTTACACCGACGCCTGGGCCAAGGTTAAACTGGCCGACGGCACTGAAGGTTACGTGGCCCGGATGTATGTACAGTGTGAAAAGCCTTTGGGTTAAGGCTCCGGGTCATGCAGTGTGTATGAGCAAAGCTGGGTCGATCACACCCGGCGTAAAAAGCCTCTGGGTTAAGGCGCCAGATAAAATGAAGGTGGTGCAATCCACCAAGATTTTTCTCCGATTTCGGCGGTCGGCCCCACCAGTAGGTGATAAACCACCCACCGGTACACTTGTAAGCACGCCTTCAACGAACGGAACCCTTCGCGTCCCGCAGTACGCAGGACCTAGCCCCGGGGCTGAACAAACCGTAGCCCCTGGGCGCTGCAGCCGTCGAGGGGGAATACCGCCAGCTAACCCATCGGTTCAAGATGCCGATGAAATTATTCGTCAGTAGCGAGCGCAGCTGGCGAAGGCACAAACAACAGCCTTCCTTTAGCGGTCACCGCCACGGTGACCTTTATTTTTCGTAGCGGTCACCACCACGGACCTTTATTTTTCGGGTGGCGCGAGTGCTCTTCGTCCCCTTCGACTCGGAGATCTTGGTCATTACCCCGTTTTTGGCGGTCAACCATTATTGGGGACTCCTCTCATGAACTCTTTGAAGGTCAGCAGTTCCGAGGATTTCTATCTTGGGCTCAACGAAGGTCAACCATTCTGGCGATTCCTATCATGAACTCCTTGGAGGTCAACCATTCTGGCAATTCCTATCATATAACTCCTTGGAGGTCAGCCGTTCTGAGTATTCCTATCATGGCCGCAAGTCTGGTCAAGCCGGATCAATTTTTTCTGCGTGCTCGCGATCTATGTTATAATAAACTGGCAAAAAAACTTCGGCCAAGGTAAAGGGGGTTTTTACCCTGGAAGTCAAAGTTAAACTTTTTGCCGTTTTAGCCGAGAAGGCTGGGCAACGCGAAATAGAGCTTGACCTACCCGCTGGATCCACCACCGAGGATCTGGCTGCCCAACTCACCCAAAACTGGCCGCAACTGGCCGCTTATCTACCCCGAATCCGCTTTGCCATCAACCAGCAGTATGTGGCGGGCCAGACCGTCCTTCGTCCCGGTGACGAGGTGGCTCTGATTCCACCGGTGAGCGGCGGGCAAGATGACCCAGGTGAACAGGCCGCCTGGCGCGGCGGAGATAAATTGTACGAGATTACCACCGCTCCCCTCCAGGTGGAGGATATTGTGAAAAAGGTTGTCAATAACCGGGCTGGAGCGGTCGTCGTTTTCATCGGAACGGTGCGGGAGTTCACCGGAGAACACCAAACCCTTTATCTTGAGTACGAGGCGTATCAGGAGATGGCTGAAAAAAGCCTGGCCGAAATCGGCCGAGAGGTTGAGGAACGCTGGCCTGGAGCCAAGATCGCCATCAGCCACCGGATTGGCCACCTGGATATCGAAGAATACAGCGTCGTTATCGCCGTCGCCACCCCCCACCGCCGGCAGGCCTTTGAAGCCGGAAAATATGCCATTGACCGGGTAAAAGAGGTTGCCCCCATCTGGAAAAAAGAGGTATATGCCGAGGGTGCCCATTGGGTGGAAGGTGACACCAAAAAGGGTGAGGAAAAATGAGGGGCGTCTGGGGCCCGCTCATTCGGGTGGGCAGGAAGCGATCTCTTCGCTGGGATGAAGGAAGAGGGCAAGCAATGCTTGCCCTCCTTTTCTTTTGAGTGGCAGCGAGGCCCCCGCCGAGGATGGCCCGGCCTGCTCCAGCCAGGAAACCGTTCCTCGCTTTACCATGCAGCCGTTGGTCGCTGTGACATCCGTTGAGCCTGCAACCTTTCAGTCAAAATCAGGATGAAACAGTCTACTAGAAGCCGGTTTATCGGAAAACTCGGGTGATGCCTCCTCTCCCTTGTCGCTTTATCCTCCTGACCGTCGCTGTCGCTGGTCTTTGTTTTTTCTTGGAAGGGTCACCATGTCCACCCACCCTAACTAGGCAAAAAGTGTGACCGATCTCACACTACAGGGTGACGAATCTCCCATATGCTGGCGTTTCATTTCACAGCTATAACCCTCTCCGCCCTTTAAACTGAAAAATGTCAAGCAGCGGACCAAGCGCCCGCAAAGAGCCAGGGCAAAAGCAAGATCGGTGACGGGTAGTCGGGAACCGTCTCTTGTCGTCATCATTCTCCCTGAAACGACAAACCAACCGTCATTGGTCGCCAGTCTACCGGTCACCAGAATTTGCGGCTACCTTGGCTAAAAAGTAAAGGGAGGGGAAATTCATGGGAGGAAACTCACCGGCAACGAGCAGGGTTACGTCTCGCCCTGGGGTGACCGCAAAAACGGGGTTGGAGCTCTGGAAGCATGGTCTTCTCCTCACCGTTTTGATCGGTTTTTCCGTTTTGCTCCTCGGGGGATTCTGGATCTATAAGAGCACTGCCCCCATTCCCGAGCGCGTCGTCACCCCCACCGGGACCGTCCTGACCACGGCCGCCAACATCAAAGGTGGGCAGGCAGTTTACCAAAAGTATGGTCTAATGGATTATGGTTCCGTCCTGGGACATGGCGCTTACCTGGGAGAAGATTTCACGGCTTCGTCCCTGCACCTTGTGACCAGCTACATGCGCGATTTTTATGCGCAAAAGCAGGGGCGTCCTTCTTATGACGCCCTGGACCAGGCGGCTCAAGCGGCGGTAGCTCAACAGGTCATTGCCGATCTAAAGAGTAACCGCTATAACGCCACCACCAGCGAGCTCAAGCTGACCGATGCCCAGGTGTACGCCTTTACTGAGCTGAGGAAACACTTTCGAAACCTTTTTACCCAGGGCAATTTTGATGGGGGGCTCAATCCCAATCTGATCAGCGAGAGCCATCTTCCCCCGGCCGGACGAGCCTGGGTGGCCTCAGGTGATCAGAGGGACCAGATCGCGGATTTCTTCTTCTGGACTGCCTGGCTGGCGGCAGTGAACCGCCCGGGGCTTGGCCATACCTTCACCAATAACTGGCCTTACGACCCCGCGGCCGGCAACACGCCAACCTGGGCCTCTCTCTGGTGGAGCGCCGCCAGTGTCACCCTCTTAATATTGATGATGGCCTTTATCCTCTATGTCTATAACCGTTACCGCCTGCAAATGGAGGATGCTTACACCACCTTCCCCAACCTCAATCTCGACAGCCGGCCGGTGACCCCGAGTCAGGTTAAGACGGCCAAATACTTCCTGGTAGTGGTACTACTCTTTTTGGTCCAGAGCCTTCTGGGCGGCCTCCTGGCACATTATTACGTTGAAGGAAATGGCTTTTACGGGATTGACATTGGCTCCCTCTTACCCTTCAACGTGGCGCGGGGTTGGCACCTGCAGCTGGCCGTTTTCTGGATCGCCACGTCCTGGCTGGCCACGGGTATTTTTGTGGCGCCAGCCATCGGTGGCCAGGAACCTAAAGCTCAGGGGCTTTTGGTGGATATCCTTTTTGTCGCCCTGGTCATCGTGGTCGGTGGCAGTCTCATCGGCGAATGGCTGGGCGTCCGCGGGCAACTGGGGAACCTCTGGTGGTGGTTGGGCAACCAGGGTTGGGAGTATCTGGAGCTTGGCCGTCTCTGGCAGGTCCTTTTAGCGGCCGGTTTAGCCATCTGGCTTTACATCGTTTACCGCGGGATTAAAGGCGCCCTGGCTACAGAAAAGGATTGGGGTGGGTTAGTCCATCTCTTCGTTTACAGCGCCGTGGCCATCCCCCTCTTTTACGGTGCCGCCTTCTTCATCAATCCGGGGGTCAATATCACCTATGCCGACTATTGGCGCTGGTGGGTTATCCACATCTGGGTTGAAGGCATCTTTGAGGTCTTTGCCGTCGTGGTTATCGGGTATTTGATGGTGAGTATGGGGTTGGTGACCTATCGCTCCACCCTGCGCGCCCTCTATTTCCAGATCATCATCCTCTTGGGCAGCGGGATCATCGGGACCGGGCACCATTACTATTGGATTGGGGCACCGGAGTTTTGGATCGCTCTGGGAGCCGTTTTCTCGGCCCTCGAAGTCATCCCCTTAACACTCCTGATCCTCGAGGCTTATGAGCAGTACCGCGTTCTGGAACGCGGCGGGCAAGCCTTCCCCTACCGGGCCAGCTTCTGGTTCTTGATCGCCACCGGCTTTTGGAATCTGGTGGGTGCAGGGGCTTTGGGATTCTTGATCAACCTGCCCGTGGTTAATTACTTCGAGCACGGCTCTTTCCTCACCGCTACCCACGGGCACGCCGCCCTGGCCGGAGTCTACGGTTTCTTCGCCCTGGCCCTCCTCCTTTACTCCCTCCGGAATATCGTCCGGCCGGAGGCCTGGGATGACCGACCCTTGCGGATCTCCTTCTGGGGTCTGAACCTCGGCCTGGCGGGGATGGTGGTTCTCACCCTTTTGCCCGTGGGGATGATTCAGCTGCAGACAGCCTATGAGAAAGGCTTCTGGGCCGCCCGGAGCCTGGCTTTCTACCAGCAGCCTTTGATTAAGAGTCTTCTCTGGCTTCGTTTTATCCCTGACACCACCTTCATCGTGGTCGGGATTTTACCACTGGTGTATTTTGTGACCAAGGCGGTTTTCCGGTTGCGCACGGCCGGCAAGTAAGAGCACCGTTTGGTGGCGGAGATAGGTACACCTATTGGATGCGTCCCGTGCTGGAGCTTGTACCCGGCACCCTGGTCGCCGCGTCGGGAGGCACCCTCTTGCGGCGGGGCGGCAAGGCTCCGTCTCACCGGGACCGGGGGATGGGATTGAGGCATTAGGACGAGGATCGAGCGATAAGATGCGGGTGAAGGGGATAGGATGTAGATTTAAGCGATAAGATGAGGATCAAGGTGGTGGGATGGGATCAAGGTCATGAAACGGGGATCAAGGAAATCAGACGGGGATCAAGGCAATAGGACAGGATCAAGGCGATGGGACGGGGATCGAGGTGATAGGACTGGGATCGTGATTGGACTGTGATCAGGCCGACGGGACGGGGATCGAGGTAAACCCCGTCCTTTTTATTTCCCACTTTTATTTCGCTCCCTTATCCTTTCGCTCCTTTTTTCGGAGTCGGCGAAGCGGCCGACAGGGCAAACGTAGTACGGGTATAAAGGAGCGAAACCTCAGACTCCTCGAACTTCCGCCCCGGAGATTCGAAACTGCTCCTGGCCCATTCGGGGAGCCGCGGGTAGTTGAGCTAGAGGACGTGAGCGACAAGCTTTCTCCCCAGCTCCCGACCAGCTCATTTTTGGGCGTGATCATTCCCCCCAACGAGCCAGGGTCTCGGCGTTCAGGATTAAAATGCCATCGCGTTCCAGGGAAATGGCCCCCTGCCGTCTTAATTCGCTTAAGACACGGCTCACTGTTTCCCGGGTCGTACCAACCATGTAGGCCAGCTCCTGCTGGGATAGAGGTAGACGAACGAAGACGCCATTTTTCCGTTTCTCGCCCCGCTCTTCCGCCAACCGCAAGAGAATCCCGGCCAAACGGCTGGGGACGGAACGCAGGCCCAGGGACTCCACTTGATCCTGAAGAATTCTTATCCTTCGCTCCAGAGTTTGCAGCAAATTGACGAAAAGGGTCGGGTTTTCCTTGACCAGGCGTAAAAAATCTTCGCGACGGATAACGCTGAGGACGGTTTCGGTCATCGTCATTGTCGTCCCCGGAGCCGGGCCGCCACCCAAAAAGCCAACGTGCGGGAAGAAATCCCCGGGATAAAGGATGCTCATGATCTGTTCCCGGCCATCTTCACTGGTGCGAGTGGCCTTGACCATGCCCGTCCGCAAAAAGTAGACGCTATCCACCGGCTCACCCTGAAGGAAAATAAACATGCCGCCTTTATAACGCCGTTCCAAAGCCAGATCGTTGATCCGCTGCAAAGTACCTTCGTCGAGGCCGGCAAAAAGCGGAAACTGGCGGAGATAGTCCAAACGGGAATTGGTCTGAGTCATACAGGAAAGTCCATCCTTTCCTCATTTTGGCGAGTCGACCCTCGGGGAGTTATCTTTTAGTCGGGGGAGACGCCCCGATAACACCAGCAGCAGTAGCATTTGCTGATTCGGCCTGGTTCGAAAAAGCTCACAATACCTAACAAGCGTTGGTTTTTGTGCAGCCGGCCACCCCCATGACCAGGTTTTAGCTCCTTTCAGATTTAGTTCGCCTGCCCCTGGAAGCAGGCTTCAAGCGACAGGGGGGCCTCGGCCCCGGGAGTCCCACCCGGACGGGAGAACGGCGTTTCCCGGGCACAGGACGTGGTCTCACGGGAAACTTTACGTTTCCATCCTGCGTTGGCCGGAAAACGGTCGAGCCCTCAAAGCCTTAACTGGCTTCGACCAAGGAGGGATTTCTTCGCCAAACGGCGAATACTACTCAAAAAAATACTTCTGGTTCTGGAGGCTAAACTATGTCCGTCATTCTTTCCCGCGTAAAGTTCGAGGCAGGAGAAATCGCCAGGATCCAGGAGGTATCCCCCTCAGCCCGCGTCATCATCGCCGATGGCGAGGAAGAGGCTTTGGCCGCCGCACCAGAGGCGGAGATCATCCTGGGCTCGGTTACCCAAGACATGGTCCGCCGGGCAAAAAATCTCAGGTGGATCCAGGTTCCCTTCGCCGGCGTCGACAAGATCCTTTTCCCCGAGATCAAAGAGCGGAGCATCCTTTTGACAAACGCCCGGGGCATGCATGGCAAAACCATCGCCGAACACGTCTTTGCCCTTCTCCTGGCTTTTACCCGCCGCCTGCCCATGATCCTGCATAACCAGTATTACCGCACCTGGACACGGCTCAAGGTCATCGAGGTCAACGGAAAAACCATGGGCATCGTGGGGCTGGGAGGCATTGGGCAGGAAATCGCCCGGCGGGCCAAAGCTTTTGACTTGACCGTTTTAGGGATCAAAAGGAATCCTTCCCCCGTCCCTTATGTCGACGAGGTGCTACCTCCGGAAGAATTGCCTTCCCTCTTAAGACGATCCGATTTTGTGGTCCTTTCCCTTCCCCTGACCAAAGAAACTTACCACTTGATCGGGGCCAAAGAGCTCGCCTACATGAAAAAAACGGCCTTTCTTTTTAACATTTCCCGCGGGGCCATCATCGATGAGCTGGCCTTAATTGAGGCCCTTCAGGCCGCCCGCATCGCCGGTGCCGGTCTGGACGTCTTTGAACAAGAACCTTTGCCCAAGGACAGTCCCCTTTACAATCTCCCCAATGTTCTCCTTACCCCGCATGTGGCTGGTACCCTGGAGAACTATAAGACCCAAGTCCTGGCCATCTTCCTTGAGAATCTCCAGCGCTACCTCCGCGGAGAACCGCTGTTGAACCTGGTGGATTTGGAGAAAGGGTACTGACAAAGAAGATAGATGATCTCAGCTTATACCACGTTGACCCCAGCAAATGCTCTACCTTTCGTTTTTCAGGTCACCAGGTTCCCCTGTTTTCGCAAAGGCCACCCGTGCGACAGGTAATCCAGCGCGGTCGCAGCAGGGCCGGGGGCCGCCCAGGGCCGGGGACCCACAGCAGTGACGACAACCAGCCCCGCGGGCGACAGAAGTTCCTGACATGGCCGAGGGCCAAAGCCATGGCTGCTACCTGACCGAGGAGCCACGGCATGGCCGGGGGTCATAGCATGTCCCGACACGGCCGGGGTCACACGCGGGGCCGCGGTATGGCCGCCAGGCACACACGAGGCCACGACATTACCGAGGGGCCACGGCACCACCCGACCTAGCCGGGGCCACAGCCCTGGTCACAATCCGCCCCAGGAGCAACGGCATGTCCCAACATGGTCGGGAACCACAGTCCAAGGGGCCGCAGCATGTCCAGAGGGTCACACACGGGGCTACGACATGGCCGATCGGTCCACCGCTCTGGGCTTCGGCGACGCCAACTTCATCTTGCCACAGCCAAATGGCCTTGTCAACGTGGCCACACGTGACCAGGGGGAACAAGTTTTCCCGGACCTGGCCGCTGCGAACGGACGCAGTACCAAGGCTACAGGTTGAATATGGGTGTCCTGCCTTAACAGTACGTGCTTGGGCAAGAGTCAGCGGGCTGGCGCAGGCGGGAGGCATCTATAGGGAAAGTCTGCGTCTGCGTCGGGGTACGTCAAAGCAATCTCTACAGGTTGATTATGTGTGCCATGTGTGTCATGGGTGTCCTGGGGGGCCTGCCCACCCACTTCCAGCGTTGCCGGCAGGAGCTCTGCTTTTTGGCGGTACGGGCTCTGCCATTGGCGGTACGACCTCTCCTTGTTGCCGGTATGGGCTCTGCTTTTTGCCGGATGAGCTATGCTTTTTGCCCGGATGAGCTATGCTTTTTGCCGGCCCGCGGCGAAGCTTCTTCCATAAATTTAGACTTGATCCCGTTCCATCGTTGTGTTAGAATTTGACTAAAATTTAACAGTTGCTTTTTAAAATGCCTCACTCTCTTGGGAGTGAGGTAGAGGCGCGGTCCAGCATGAGTAGCCTGGTGGAGCAGGGCAGCAATGACAGCAGGGGAAAGGGCTGACCGCCGAAGTCCCAGGACAGCACACCGTCGTGGGGCTGGGGTTGCATCGAACAGGTGCAAGACTGTCACCCGCGATCTTCCCTCGGTCGTGGGTGGAGCGCTATCTCACTTGGGGAGAGGAGGTTTTTCTTTATGTCGCACGAGGATGATCCTCCTATTAGAAACGCTTCGAGAGGGCTGAATGGGCAGAGGATTTTTATTCACGAGTCTCCAGGTTTCGTGGGTACTCGCCGGGAGGTTTCCTCCTTCGTTAGAAGTACGGAGAGCCTCCGTGCGTCCACTACCATCCCGGGTCTCTCCGCACGCACGGGTTCCTTTGCAGAAACGGGTTCCTCTCCTGATACCCGCTCGTCTCCTGGTACCGGTTCCTCCGCTGGTACCGGTTCTTTCGCTGGTACCGGTTACCCCGGTGGTACCGGCTCCTCCGCACCGGTGAAAGAGGCCGACCATAACCCAAAACCTTCTGCGGTTGTCGTCAAAACCGGAACGGAAGACAATCTCCTGCCACCAGAATACGGCATCAACACAGATGTTTACGATCCGGCAGAAGCTATGGCTCTTTACCTGAAACGCTCGCCGTGGGTGAAAAGAAAATAACCTGCCCGCCGGTTGGCCTGACGAATGACGACGCCCCGGGCACTGAAGCACCCCGGACGCGGCTGCTTACCCTCCTCGGTCCGGGGAGTAAGCGCGAAAAAAGCTAACGCTGGCAATCGGCATTCTCCTGGAATTGGCGATTACACATCCGGTTTTGTCTTCATGAACTTTTTAATCTTTATTAGTCCGTCAGAGATTGTCAGTTGACAACGACGGCCGCTTGTTGTATCATTTTTAACAGATATGATCCGCAGGGCCATAGCTCCAATTGGTAGAGCGGCGGACTCCAAATCCGTTTGTTGGGGGTTCGAGTCCCTCTGGCCCTGCCATTTTTGTTCAATTCCCCGATAGCTCAACGGTAGAGCATCCGGCTGTTAACCGGAGGGTTGCAGGTTCGAGCCCTGCTCGGGGAGCCATGATTGGGGATGTAGCTCAGCGGGAGAGCACCTGCCTTGCACGCAGGGGGCCGGCGGTTCAAATCCGCTCATCTCCACCAGGAAAATCAAGGCCTGCAGGCTTTTGTGTGCCTGCAGGCTTTTGTGTGCCTGCAGGCTTTTGTGTGCCTGCAGGCTTTTTTATACCTGCTGCTGCCGTACAGGTCCTCCAATGACCACTTTTAATATTACGTTTTGTGTGATAAAATATCACTTGAAATGTGATATTATGGGGGTGCCATTATGACCAGCCTTTTCCCTCTTGGTGGTCCCGTTAATAAAGAAGATCTGGTCGGAAGAGAAGAATTTATCGCTTCTTTAGTAACCCGGCTTTCCGAAGGACAAAGTATTATGCTGGCCGGCCCTCGACGTATAGGCAAGACCTCCCTGGCTCATGAAGTGTTACGGAGGTTAAGAGAAAAAGGTGCCTATACTGCTTTCGTGGACTTTTTCCGGTTTTCTAACCGGCGAAGTTTCGCGTTTAGCTTCATCGACTCTTGTCTTGAAAATCGGACGGGCCTCAAAAGAACCCTTTCAACTCTAGGTGACCGCGCCAAAGCTTTAACTGGAGGCGCCAAGTTCGCGATTAGACTTCGTGACCTGGAGATTTCAATAGGCTTTCCCGAAAAGGCCTCCGATGATGAGCTCTTGGATTATGCTTTAAAGCTCCCGGGAATTCTTACGGAAAAGGATGAGAAGGCAATGGTGGTCATGTTTGATGAATTTCAGGATGCCTCGCGGGTGGTGGATGAAGACGTCTTTAAAAAGATGCGCGCCTACTTCCAAACACAAAAAGGGGTCAGCTACCTTTTCCTCGGCTCTAAAGAAGGCATGATGGAGACCCTTTTTTCCGGGAAGAAAGAGGCCTTTTACCGCTTTGCCACCATTCTTCCGATTCCAGGTATTGAGATAGACAAATGGGTGCCATACATTACCCAAAAATTTGCCAGCCGGCAGATTGCGGCACCTGAACCGGCAGTTAGAGAAATTGTCAATCTTACTGGAGGGCATCCCCAAGATACAATGTTCCTTTGCTCAGAGATTTACTATGCCCTGTTGGAAACCGGATCCTCGGTTCTTGCCTACGACTATGTCCGTCTGGGACACAAGAGGGCTCTATTGGCTTTAGCTCCCATTTTCGACGAAATTCTAGATGATCTAGGAAAGCGCCCCCAGGTGAGGCGGGTACTTTATCAGCTGGCAGCTGGTAACAATGCTTACGAAGAGGGGGTCCACCCGAACAAGGTCAAAAGGGCCATAGACCACTTAGTCGGGAAGGCAATAATTCAGAAAACGGCCCGGGGCAATTATGTTTTTGTGGAGCCTATGTTTCAACAATATATTCTTGCGGAGCTCAGGTAGTCTTTGGGCTCGCCCAAGAAAAGAAGATATTATCGCCACGCCACCAGACAGCACGAGGGGGGCGTAGGCGATGATGCGGCCAATAAAAGAAGATATTATCGCCCCGCCACCCTCTGCACCGCTTACTCCAAGTTCCCCAGGTTCGTCTTTCTTTCTTAACGCGATACCCAGAAGATTGTAGCCCAGGGTCGGCCTCGTGTACCTGGCCGTGGTGTTCAGGTTGGCGTGCCCGAGAAGGGCGGCCACCCGGTCGATGGATTCGCCCATATCGATGAGGTTTTTGGCAAAGGTGTGCCTCAAGACATGAGGCGTAACATTTTCAAGGCCGGCAAAATCCGGGCGTATTTGTTAAGCATTCGCTGGACGGCCCTGAAGATTACACAGGTTGTCCGAATCAGTACTTCTACTAAGCAAGATGCATTGGTCGTCTCAATCCTCTGGTATAAAAATACGGGATACTTGGTAGCTTGCGGCAGTGATTTAAAGTACAGTCCGAAATCCAAGCTGGTCACAGAATTAAAGTCGCTCCCAGGGGGAAAAATTATAGCAGTCCGCGGGCCGTTCAGTGAGTGGCCTGAGGAGAGTGGCCCGATCAGGAAAGGTGGTGCTCCCCGTTGCCCCATTGGCTCCTGGCCCTGGCTGGCCTTGGGATGTTCATCCTGTTCTTCGGCTGGGCCGATTTCATCGGCCCGTTTTGGATGCACGAGCAACTTGCCTTTGTTATCAACGCTTTACAACTGGTCGTCATTCTTGGTGCCCTCAGCTATATCATCTATTTGATCAAGGAAGGCCTCTCCTCGAGATGAAGAGGTCAACTTTCCCTATACAAAGCTAAACAACCCTAACTTCGTATTCAGGTACTCGCTGTGTAGGCCCCAGCGGTATACTTCGCTGGCACCGACGGCTACCTCCATTGCCGTCTGAACCAGTTCTTCCTGCAGGAATTTCGGTTCTTCGCCGTTTACTACTTCCACTTTCACCCCAAAAGCATTCAGGTAATGCTCGATGTAGGTGAAACCGAAGCGGGCCAGACGGTTTTGAATTCGATTACTACCAAAGCCCGCCGCTCGAAGCCACCTTAATCAGTTGCCGGCCCTGCTCTATGGCCAGGACCTTGAGATCGTAAATCGGCAGATTCTCAATGACGCCGGCATCGAAAAGGAAATTGGCCGAAGCCGGAAATTCGTCGTCGGCCTCCCAGAAGTTCAAAACCAGCGGCACCCTCGGTAAGGGATGAAAAAGAAAAGAAAGATGTCCCCGACTTGGCTGGACTTGTGCTCCGACCTTTTGCGCCGCCTGGGCTAGAGTTTCCGGACGTTGGCCGAAAAAGTCCAGGAGCGGTTGGACGGCGTCCCGGTTGAATACGGGAAAATAGTCGTTGCCCCCCGGGATCTCGCGGAAGGAAACCCACTTCCCCGCCACCGGCCGGCCCGTTGCCCCGGCCAAGTAATGGAGGAGCAAGGTGCAGCGGGCCAGGTGAATTTCCTTTTCGCCCGCCGACGTTCCTTCAGGATATTTGATGGAATACGTAACCCCGAGATAGGGGACGAAGAAAACTTGCCTTTCCGGATCGTAGTCGACGGCAGCCGCCCTGGCCATGACCTCCGGATCCTTTTTGGCAAAGACTTCCTGAGCCAATGCATAGGCTGGCAAATACTGCTTCTCAGGTAACACGGTAAACACCTCTTGTGGCAAACGCCCCTTTACAGTCCCTCCACCGCGGCTGCAACCTCCGAGTACTGATACCCCACCCAGTAACTCTTTGAAGCCAAGGCCTCTTTGTAGCCGGCGCTTCTATGTAGCCAACGCCTCTCGCCGGAATCTCGCCTGAGCTTACCGGCGAAAGGGCCGTGCTGAACAACGGTCGAGGAGCAGGTGCAGGCGCCAGTTCACGGGCAACCGTCAGTTGGCATCCCAGAACCAGCTCGTAAGCCAGCTCCGGTTAGCGGAACCGGGACCAGCTCCGGGTTCGCAACAGCCAAGGCTCCCAGGGAGAAGCCAAGGCTCCCGAGCCCACGCCCGGGTCACGTACTCACGTCCCAAGGCCGACACCAGGGAGCACCTCAGGGGATACAACTTCCATATCCAGCCTCCAGGGGGCCCCTAGCCTCCCAGGGGGCCCCTAGCGGCGCAGAGCCTCCACCGGCGGCACTGCCGAAGCCGAGATGGCCGGGTAGACGCCGAAAATTAAGCCGGCCATGAGGGCCACTGCGGTAGCCGTTTCGATGGCCGGAAGGCTGACCGCCGTTTCAAAACCATAGCGGGTGAAAAGATCCATCCCCCACAAACCAGCGGCAATTCCGGCGATGCTCCCAAGACCACTCAGATAAAGGGCTTCCAGCAGAAATTGGATCAAAAGATCGGCCCGCCTGGCGCCCAAAGCCCGACGTACGCCGATCTCCCCCGTTCGTTCCGTCACCGCCACCAGCATGATGTTCATAATTCCCAAGCCGCCGACTAAGAGCGACACCGCCGCAATGCCCCCGAGAAGGAGGGTCATGACCCGGTTGGCGCGGTCGGCTTCCCGGACCAATTGGTTCAGGCTGGTTATCGTTATCAGATCCGTACCTTTGGAAAGGCCAGGGAGCGTTTTCGGCGGGTTACCGCCCGGCGAAACCGGACCAGGAGGCACTGGTTTTGCCGGGGGAACCGACTTGCCGCCGGGTAAAACTCCGCTGGTAGCCCCTCCCTCCGGCGGAACTGGCGTTGGGGCATTCTGATCAAGTCCCAGCTTACGGCGAAAGATACGCCCCATTTGGACTACCGCCAGTTCAGCCTCCCGCGGTGATCCGGCTTTGGCCCAAATCTCCTCCACCGTCCTTTTTCCGGCGATCTTCTGAGCGGTAGTGTAAGGGATGACGATCTTATTGTCAATGTCCTCTCCCTGACCGGTGCCTTTTGGAGCCAAAACGCCCACGATGCGGAAGGTGTTACCGTTTAAGGTGAAGGTCTGCCCTACCGGACTCCGTCCGCCGAGGAAAGCAAGGGCTAAATTGTAACCGAGGACGGCCACCGGAGAGCGTTGTTCCACATGCCAGCGGGTGAAAAAATGACCGGAAAGGACTGGGTGGTCGCGAATTTGGGAAAAGTCTTCGTTGACGCCCAGGATGTCAGCCTCCCCACGGGTGCGCCGCCAGCGGAGAGGGGCGCGGGTATGAACCACGGGGGTGGCCATTTTCAGGCCCGTCACGCGCTCCACCAGCTCGCGGGCTTCTTCCGGCGCGAACTCCGCGCTTTGATCTTGAGCCTTGACCACGATGACGTTGGTACCCAGGCTCGCAAACTGCCGGACGACGGCCAAACGAGCCCCTTCCCCAATCCCCATCAGGGTGATGACCGAAGCCACCCCAATGGCCACCCCCAGAATGGTCAGGGTAGAGCGCAAGGGTTTGGCCAGGATCCCCCGCCAGGCCATCTGAGCACTGAAAATAAACCTGATCCCCCAGGACACCAGCCATCGTCGCCAAACCATCATTCAACCCCCTATTAAACCCCCCGCTATCTGCTGCCCGGGGTGCAGTGGGCGCACGACCGAACCGAAAAAGCTCCTCTGAATAGCCCCCAAACCGCGGAAGTGTCCTGGGCCAGTTGCCAGGTTCCCTTTGACCGGGCTAATTCGCTCAATCCCCTTCGACCGGGCCAATTTGCCTAATTCCCTTTGACTGGGCTAAGTTGCCTAATTCCCTTTGACCGGAGGCTTTTCCTCACTGGGGCCGGTCTTTTGATTCCCCCGGTTTTCCTGCCCCGGCAGAAGGGTATCTTTACCCTGGATCCGCTGGCTGGGCAAAAGATCGGCACTGCTGCCCGTGATCACCAATTCCCCTTCGTTCAGGCCGCTCTTGACCTCAGCCACCCGGTCATTCATCAGGCCCAACTCCACCGTCACCGTTTTTTCCCGGCCATCGGGCTCTAAGACTTCTACCTTAGACTTTCCGTCCTCTTCAAAGATGGCCTCTACCGGAATCAAAAGGACGTTTTTGGCGCTTCCAGCATCTATATAGGCTTTGGCCTGCATCCCCGGCCGAAGCTCCGGCGACCCTTTGACCTCGATGTCGACGGCAAAGCGGGTGATGCCCTTTTGATCCTGGCCCATCACGTTGACGCGGTTCACCTTACCCGCGAAGGTCTTGCCCGGTACAGCGTCTACGGTGACCCGTACCGGGGCTCCGGCTTTCACCAGGAGAACATCGATGTCGTCCACCTGAACCCACAAGCGCATGTCGTCGGTATTGAAAATGCTACCCCACCACTCACCAGGCATCACCGTCTGACCCACGGTTTTGTTGATATCGGCCACCACCCCGGCCATGGGCACTCGAACCTCCAGATTGCCCAATTGCGCCTGCAGTTGCCGCAACTTGGTTTCTTCCTCGCGCAGTTTATCCAGCTTTTTCTGGATCATGTCGCGAGCATCCTGACCAGCCAAAGAAACCAGCGGGTCCCCGGCTTTCACCAGTTGCATTTCCTGGACATAAACCCGGGTGGCAATGGCATCGGCCCGGTTCAAAACCCGCTCCTCGTTGACGTACCCGTCCACCTTGGCCGGATAGCGGAGGAAGGTAACGCTGTAGCTGTCAATTGGGCTGCCCTCCGCACCATTGGCAGCTGTTTCCGGCAATAAGCCGACCTGGGCCACCATCCCCGGACGAATCAAACCGGGGTTCTGCCCTTCGATGGTCACCCAGTAAACAAAAACGTACTGGTCAGAGCTGGCAGAACCGCCGCCCCGGCCCAGTTCCAAGTTGGAAAGGCTCTCCGGAATGGGACTGGGGTTGACGGCCGTCACCCGGGCGGGGGTAAAATCGTCAAATTGCTCAAATCGCAGCGCTACCCGCTGCCCAACCTTGATTTGTTTGAATTCCACTGGAGTAGCTTTGGCCACCAGGCGGAAGCGCGAATCATCGACCACATGGGCAACAATCTGACCTTGCTTCAGGGCGGCTCCCTCGCTGGCCGTCAATCCCACCACCCGACCAGAAATCGGGGCCCGCAGGGTAACCCCCGCCGCGGGATCAACGCGATCCACAGCAGAGGGCGGAACGCCGGTCAAATCGCTCAGGGCTTGTCGGTCGGCCTGGATTTGTTCGCTCAAGCTTTGGACCTGGGCCTCCAGATCCGGTGCCCGCAATCGGGCAATGAGTTGGCCTGCCTTTACCTCATCTCCCGGCTGAACCAGGATCTCCTGGATAATGTAGGTGGTGTTGCCTGGAGCACCGGGACCCATGGGCCCGTAGCCACCCGGCGCCTGAATTCCCCCGCCTTTGGACGGATTGAGGGGACCAGAGGCTTCAACCCCCACGCTAATATCACCGCGAACGACGGCCTTGGTAGCATAAACGGGCCCCTGGGTCTCTTTCACCGGTGATGGTAATAATTGATGGTAGGCGTACGAGCCGCCGCCGACGATGATGACGAGGATGAGCAAAATCATAAACCAGCGTTCTGCCATTTCCCGTACCTCCAAGAGCATCTTAGCCCACAGTGGCTTCTTCCTTAGCGGCAAAGGCCGTCCCCAAAAGCTCTTCCCTCTCCACCCGTCCGTCCAGGAGATGAACGATGCGGCTCCCGTAGGTGGCGATACGTTCGTCATGAGTAACCTGGATGATGGTCAGGCCCCTCTCCCGGTTGAGACGTTGAAATATCTCCATGATGGCCTGACCCGAACGGGAATCCAGCGAACCCGTCGGTTCGTCAGCCAGGATTAAAAGCGGCTCCCCTACCAGGGCTCGGGCAATGGCCACCCGCTGTTGTTCTCCGCCCGATAGTTCTCCCGGGCGGTGGTAGCGCCGGCTCTCCAATCCCACCGCCTCCAGCGCCGCCAGGGCGCGCCTTTGGCGTTCCCGCCGGCCCACGCCCCGATAGATGAGAGGTAGCTCGACGTTCCCCTGGGCATCTAAATCCGGCAGCAAGTGGAAGGTCTGAAAGATGAAACCAATGAGCTGGTTCCGCAAATCGGAAAGGCGGTTGTCCGAGAGCCGGTCGACCCGCTGGCCAGCCAGCTCATAGGTACCCGCGGTGGGAAGATCAAGGCAACCGATGATATTCAAGAGCGTCGACTTACCCGAGCCGGAGGGACCCATGATTGAAACAAACCAACCCTGCTCAATAGAAAGATCCACCCCCCGGAGGGCATCAATTCGAACCTGGCCATTTTTATATTGACGGGTAACCCCGCGTAGTTCGACCAGAGCCAAATTCCTCGCCTCACTAAGCATCTTCATTGGTCAGGGAAAGGGGGCTGGCAGTGGCACATAATGGCTGACAGAGACTGCTTTTACTCCTTATAGACGTAAGTGTCGAAGAAAAGTTCCCCTGGGGAGCTTTGACGTTAGGGTTCAAGAAGAGTTCCGCCTGTCTTTGACGTTCGGGTTCAAGAAGAGTTCCCCCTATCTTTGACGTTCGGGTTCAAGAAGAGTTCCCCCTATCTCCGACGTTCTGGCCACAAGAAGAGTTCCCCCTCGGCCAGGGCTGGCACCGGACCCCAGGCCCGATCTTCCGGCCCTTGTCTCCGCAAAGCCCCCTGCGGCAGCATCCCGCACATCCCCCAATTAAATTCCCGCCGTAACCCTTCAACTCCCGGTCGTACATCCAAAGTGCACCGGAGGACTTCCCAACTAAATTCCGCGTTACGCCGTAACCCCTCACCCGCGCAGGGTGGCCACCAATCGTTTCGGGTGAAGCAGAAGGTCCAATCCCTCGCGAATGTCCTTTACCACAATCTTGGCCGCGGCAATGGTTTCGCCTGCTGCCCCCTCGGGCCCTAAGACGGCCAGGCCCAATGCGGCGCGGCGTAACATCGCCACATCGTTACGGCCATTGCCGATGGCCACCACCTTCTCCGGTCCCAGAGCCAGCACAAATTCTTCCTTGGCCCAGGCCCCTGCTTCGGCTGGCACAATTTTCAAGGTCACGGGAAGAGGGCGACAGGCCTCTTGGGCCAGACCAAAGGTGTCCGCCGTCAGAATGTGGATGGAAAGATGCGTGGACAGGGCCACCAGCCTTTCGGCCACTCCCGGCAAAAGCCGGCCGTCCTCAGCCAACGTGCCGTTATAGTCAAGAACGAGATGCTCAAGCTGCAAGTTGCCGTAAGAGGGAATTTCGACCTTCACCATGACTTTATCAACCCCCAAGATTGATTACCCTGTACGAGGTCAGCGCCGGGTTGGTTGTTACGGAGCACCAGAGGGCGTACCCTACAATGGACAGCCAGTCCTCGGCAGCCCATGGCAATGCCGGCGACCGGAACCGCGGAAGACATCCTCCTGCCCGCCGGAATGGGCGGACATATATCGGTCCTTAGCCCAACCCGGGAAGAAACGAGGATTGCCGATTTAGTTGTCAGCGTGTGCTTGTGATTCTGTCAACAACCGATGAGGGAAGTGAAGTTCGCAAAAACGGTGAATACGCAAGATTTCCAGGCCAGCGCAAAAATCGTCTTGCCCCACTTCCTTAAAAGACCGCCACGAAATCCATTTTACCCTCACGGACCAGACGTAAAAGCCGAGCCAGGCCCTTGCGTTTTTCGTTCACTCCGGAGCCCTGCTCGGCTATGCGGTGACTATTTCAACCCCCCTGCCACGGCAGTATTCTTTCAGGCGCTGCTTTTGGCTTTTCCTCGCCTGCCAGAGGTTTCTGCGGTGTGTTAAGCTCCGTCAGCTTGGAGGTCGTCGGAGGGACAGGCGCCATCCCCGGTGGCTGCCCTTGATCTTCCGCCATATCTGGTCTTTTGCCATAGTTTAGCTGGCGGCGTGTCTTAAGTTTTGCGACCGGCGGGCCTCAAGCCAAGTCCGGCGATTCCGTCGTAGTTCGCTTTTCCGCCATAGCTTTTTCCACCAACTCGGCTATGTCGTAAACCTTGACCTCCTCCCCTTTGCCCTTCAGTTTCAGCCCATCTTCAAACATGGTCAGGCAGAAGGGGCAGGCGGTACCAATGACGTTCGCACCCGTGGCCAGAGCCTGTTCCGTCCGCAAGAGGTTGATGCGCTGGCCTTCCGTCTCCTCCAACCACATCCGTCCGCCACCGGCGCCGCAGCAGAAACTCCGCCCCCGGTTCCGTTCCATTTCTAAAAGCTCCCCGGTGACGGCCAGGCCTTTCAGGATGAGGCGCGGCTCAGCGTAGATCTGGTTATAACGGCCGAGGTAACAAGAGTCGTGGTAGGTCACTTTTAAACCGGGCGGCGTCACGGTGCCCGGCGCGGACGATCCCCCCGGAGTGGTCGGGGAAGCCCCGGCTTCTCCGGAAATCTCAACCGGAGTCAGGCCCAGGGCCTCTTGAGTCACCGGATCAAGTTTGATCCGGCCTTCCCGCAACAGTTTCGCCAAGAGTTCGGTATGATGGACGACCTCAAAGTTACCGCCCAACTGCGGGTATTCGTTTTTCAGGGTGTTGTAACCGTGCGGGCAAGCCGTGACGATGCGTTTCACGTTGTAACCCTTCATCACCTCGATATTCTCGAGGGCCAAACTCTGGAAGAGATATTCGTTCCCAGAGCGCCGCGCCCAGTCCCCGCAGCATTTTTCTTCGCTGCCCAAAATGGCGAAGTTCACCCCCGCCCGTTGCAGGATACGGGCCAGGGATTTGGTGATGTTCAGGCTGCGTTGGTCGTAGGAGCCGGCACAACCGACCCAAAAGAGATAGTCCACTTCATCGGCCTCGGCCATGGTCTTGACCCCCAGCTCGGCCGCCCAATCCCCCCGCGAGGCCTGGCTTAAACCGTAGGGGTTACCGCTATTTTCGACGTTTTTAAACACGCGGTTGAGCTCGGCCGGGCCTGAGCCTTCCATGAGGACGGCATACCGACGGAACTCAATCAGCTTGGCCAGCGGTTCCACGAATACGGGACACTGTTCTTCGCAAGAACGGCAGGTTGTACAGGCCCAAATGGCCTCCGCCGCAATGACCTCTCCGGCCAGGGTACGCGGTTCGGGCGAAAGGCGATTCAGCTCTTTCCGCAAGTCCTGAATGACGGCCTTCGGGGAAAGGGGTTTTTGGGAAAGGTAGGCCGGACAGTTGTCCTGGCACCGTCCGCAACGGGTGCAGGCATCCAGGTCCAGGAGGTGCTTCCAGCTGAACTCCTTTAACTGGGAGACGCCGAAGGTTTCGCTATTTTCCAGGTCCACCAGGGAAATGGCCCCGACCGGGGTCAGCCGGCGGAAGAACTGGTTGGCCGGCGAGACAAGGATATGCAGAAGTTTGGAATAAGGCAGGTAGGCAATGAGGCCCATGGCCAAAACGAGGTGGATCCACCAGAGCCAGCGGTGAGTGACAACTAAGCCTGCCCGCGAAAGTCCGGCGAAAAGCCGGGCAAAAAAGAGGCCAAACGGACTCCAGCTGGCCCAGGGGTCATGGGTAGCAGCGATGCGCAATCCTTCCACCGCAAAGCCACTTGCCAGGATCAAAAAGAGCCAAAGCAGGGTCAGAGCATCATCCAGGCCACTATCCAGGCGATCCGGCCGTTGCCCGTAGCGACGAAAGGCGGCAATGATGATCCCCAGCGTGGCCAAAATCCCAAAAATGTCAAGAAAGAGAGAAAAATAGAGATAGAAGGTACCATAAAGGATGGGCAGGTGGAGATCAGCCTGCACCGCCACCAATAACGTCCCAATGAAGAGAACCACGAAGCCCCAAAAGACCAAAAAGTGCATGAGACCGGGGTAGGGATCGCGCAAAATGCGGCGGTGTCCAAAACCGTATGCTAGCAAAGACCAGAGGCGTTCTTTTAATTGGTCCCAACGGACTTCCGGCCGCCCCAGGCGCCACAGACGGTAACGCCGGTAGAATCCGTAAGCGAAAATGGTCAAAGAAATGACCATCAACAGGTAAAGGAGCACCCACCCGTGGATATTCCAGTAGAGTTCCCTGGTTGGTACCATAAGCCAATCTCCTTTCCCACCGTTCCTAAAAACGTAAGCGTTGATGGGTAAACTTTTGCTTACACGCCGGGCGAACAGTGCTCCCGAAGGTTTATGCCGGAGGATCGCACCACGGGACCCAGGCCAGACTGTCCTGCCCCGGGTAGGGCTGACCTTCGCCCGCCGGTGACGGAGCGGATAGGGGTATCCCCCTGCCTGGGCCTCCCTCGGAGGGACGCAGGTAGGAAGCGTGCTTTCGCCCGCGCACGCTGGGGAGTACCCGGCCCCAGTCGCTCCAGCCGTGCCTTCCCCGATTCCTCGCGGGTAGGGAAAGGGCGTTTCCGGACCGCAGCCGCTCCCCAAACTTCAGGCCTCGCCGGGCAACGGCCACCGCAGCCGCGTGCGGGGATAGCCCGCACGGGCTCACCCCCGCGGACCTAACCACCGTTCAGCCTCAGCCCACCGGTCGTCCTCGTTACAAGAGGCTCTCGCCCCTAGCTATACTGGTAAAACCCGCGCCCCGTCTTCCGGCCCAAGTAGCCGGCTTTCACCATCTTCCGCAGCAATGGGCAGGGCCGGTACTTGGGATCGCCAAAGCCTTCGTAAAGGACCTCCATAATGCTCAGGCAGGTATCTAAGCCAATGAGATCGGCCAGAGCCAAGGGTCCCATCGGATGGTTCATCCCCAACTTCATGACGTTATCGATGTCCTCGGCGCTGGCCACCCCCTCGTAAAGACAGAAGATGGCCTCATTGATCATCGGCATCAGGATGCGGTTGGAGACGAAGCCGGGATAATCATTGACGGTCACGGTCGTTTTGCCCATCTTCTCGGCCAGCTCTTTGATGATGACGAAGGTCTCTTCGCTGGTCGCCAGTCCTTTAATGATTTCCACCAGCTTCATCACCGGAACCGGGTTCATGAAATGCATGCCGATGAACCGCTCCGGCCGCCGGGTGGTGGAAGCCAGCTCGGTGATGGGCAAAGAAGAGGTGTTGGAAGCAAAGATCGTCTCCGGCGGACAGATTTCCTCTAATTGGGAGAAAAGCTCCTTTTTCCAGGCCAGATTCTCCACGATGGCCTCGATGACCACCTGGGCCGCGGCCACCGGGGCCAGATCTACGGTAGTGCTGATCCGGGCCAGGATCTCTTCCTTTTCCGGGGGGGTCAGTTTCCCTTTTTCAACGGCCCGCGCTAGATTGTTCTTGATGTTGGTCAGCCCGCGCTCCACCAACTCGCCTTTAATGTCGCGCAAGATGACCCGGTAGCCAGCCTGAGCCGCCACCTGGGCAATGCCGCTCCCCATCTGACCGGCCCCAATGACGGCAATGGTCTTTATCTCCATAATTCATCACCTCGCCAAAGACCTTCGGCTCATTCCTCCAGGCGAACGATGGTCGCCTCACCCTGCGCGGCGCCGCTGCAAATGGTGGCCAACCCGTATTTAACCCCGCGCCGGCGCATTTCAAAGATCAGGGTCATCAAAATGCGGGCGCCACTGGCTCCGATGGGATGACCCAGGGCAATGGCCCCTCCGTTGACGTTTATGATCTCAGGATCCCAGCCACCTAACTTCATGCTGGTCAGGACCACGGCGGCAAAGGCCTCGTTGACCTCGATCAGGCCAATGTCTTTGAGTCCCAAACCGGCCTTTTCCAGCGCCTTTTTGGCGGCCAGAGCCGGCACGGTGGCGATATAAGGTGGATCAGCGGAAGCCTGGCCCTGCGCGACGATGGTGGCCAGGGGTTTAATGCCCAGGGCCTCGGCCTTGGCCCGCGAAGCCAAAACCAGGGCCCCCGCGCCATCGTTCAGGCCGGGAGCATTCCCCGCAGTGATGGTCCCCTGGGGATCAAATACTGGTGGTAAGGCCGCCAATTTCTCCAAAGTGGTGTCGGGGCGTGGATGCTCATCGCGCTCAAAGAGGAGCGGTGGACCCTTTTTCTGGGGGATCTCCACCGGCACGATCTCCTCTTTGAAGCGGCCGGCTTCCATGGCGGCTTTGGTTCGCATCTGGCTGAGATAGGCCCAGCGGTCCTGTTCTTCCCGGGTTATGCCGAACTCTTTGGCCACATTACTCCCGTGAACGGCCATGTGGACATTGCCAAAAGGGCACCACAGCCCGTCTTTGAGCATGGCGTCCACCAGGACATCATTTCCCATCCGGTAACCCCAACGGGCCTTTTCCACTAAGAAGGGGGCCCGGCTCATGCTCTCCATGCCCCCCGCCACTGCCAGCTGGATATCGCCGACGCGAATGAGGGCGTCGGCCAGGTTAACCGCCCGCAACCCGGAAGCGCAAACCTTGTTAATGGTATCCGAGGGAACACTGGTCGGGAGTCCGGCCTTAATGGTGGCCTGGCGAGAAGGAACCTGACCGTTTCCAGCTCCCAAAACCATGCCCATAAAGACATAGTCCACCTCGGAGCCGGGGACCCCGGCGCGGCGAAGGGCCTCTTTGATCACCAGCGCCCCCAGGTCCACCGCCGGGATATCTTTCAAGCTTCCGCCAAAACTGCCGAAAGGGGTGCGGGCCGCGGCCAGGATGACCGTTTCCATGGGTTTCACCTCCAGAGGACGAGGACAACCAGGTGATTGGCCCCGGCACTTAAGCTGGACAGGACGCTCCGTCCGTTTCTGGCAAAATGTTCTCGGCCGGTGCCGATTTCGTGGTAAACGCAAAAGTTGTTCTATCAAGGAACCAAAAGAAACATCAGGCGGGGCCGGCACCGAACATCTGCTGGATAGCCAAGGCGGCCCCGGAGCCGCTTTCAACCGGCTCTGGCACCGGTGACAACGATCTCTTGCGCCGCCCGACGAATGCCGCTTTAAGCACCGAACTTTCAACCGGCTCTGGCACCGATTTCAAGCCACGCCTCGCTCTTTTTTGATCTCCTCGATTAACGCCGGCACTACCTTGAAGAGGTCACCGACGATGCCAAAATCGGCCACCTTGAAAATGGGAGCATCAGGATCTTTGTTGATGGCCACGATGAACTTGGACGAGGACATCCCGGCCAGATGCTGCATGGCGCCAGAGATACCACAGGCGATGTAGACGGTGGGGCTGACGACCTTCCCCGTTTGACCTACCTGCCGGCTGTAAGGGGCAAACCCGGCATCGACGGCCGCCCGGGAGGCTCCGACGGCGGCCCCCAGCAGACTGGCCAATTCCTCCAAAAGGGCAAAGTTCTCCGCCGCTTTCATCCCGTGCCCACCGGAGACGATGATGTCGGCCTCCGTAAGATCCACCATCCCCTGCACCGACCGGATGACTTCCTTAAGGACCGTCCGCAAGTCTTTTTCTTCAATGTTGACGGCAAATGGACGAACCTCCGCCGTACGGCCAGCAACTTGCGCCGGCAGGGGGAAGGCTCGCGAGCGAACGGTAACCATCTGGACACCGTCGCCTTTGCCCTCAAAGGTGGCAAAGATCTTGCCCGAGTACATCGGCCGGAGGATCTCCAGCTTGCCCGCTTCGTTGATCGAGAGGCCGGTGATATCGCTGGCCAAACTCACCCCCAGCCGGGCCGCCACCCGGGGCGCCAGGTCTTTCCCCAAAGCCGTGGCGCCCAGCATCAAAAGATAAGGCTTAACCTGCCGGGCCAGCTCGACCAGGACGCGGGCATAAGTGGCTGTGTTATAATCCTTATACTTTTGGTCATCGATCAGATAGACCACGTCGGCGCCATATTCTCCCAAAGTGGCGGCCAGAGAACCCACGCCGGCACCGATCAAAGCGGCCAAGAGGGGCATACCCTTTTGGTCAGCCAGTTCCCGGCCTTTCCCCAGGACTTCCAGGGAAGCTCGCTTGATGACCCCATCGTGCTGCTCGATGAAAACCAAAATGGACATGAGTAATCCCCCCATCTTGCCTCGGCTGATAGACCAACCTGGTGTCTGAAACTTGCAGTTGTGGAAGCGGTTGTAGGCCGTCGCTTGAACCCGCCGGTCGCCGTGTTTGGGCGCGACCTAGATGGCCTTAGCCTGCTCGCGCAGGAAGTTCAAAAGATCGGCGGCCGCCTCGGCCGGCTCTTTCTTCACAATTTGATTCAGGCGTTTGGTGGAAGCCGTCTTCATATTCAACAGGCTGAACCCTGCCGCCACTTCGCTGGCGGTAAGCCCTAGACTGGCCAGATCCAGCACCTTGATTTCCTTCTTTTTGGCTTTCATGATACCCGGCAAGGTCGGGTAACGGGGCTCGTTCAAACCACGGTTGGCGGTGAAGACGGCGGGAAGGGTAACTTCCACCATTTCGGCGTAACCGTCCATTTCCCGGCGGGCCAGGGCCTTTTTCCCGCTCGGATCCACCTCCAACTTGGTCACTACCGTCACCTGGGGCAAATCGAGGAGCTCGGCCAAGATGCTGCCCACCTGCGCCGAGTCATCGTCGGTGGCTTGTTTCCCGCAGAGGATGAGATCAAACCCGGCCTGCTTGGCAATGCGCGACAGGGCCAGGGCAATTCCCAGCGGGCCGGCCCCTTCCAGGCCGTCGTCTTTTAAGTGATAAGCCTCATCAGCCCCCATGGCCAGGGCCGTCCGCAGGGCCTCCTGCACCCGAGCCGGGCCGGCTGAAGCAACCACCACGCTCCCGCCAAACTTCTCCCTGAGCCGCAGGGCCTCCTCCACGGCAAACTCATCGTAGGGATTCATGACGAAATTGAACCCCTGCTCGACGATGCCCTTTCCATCGGGCCGCGCCTCTAACCGGGCGCCTGTATCGGGGACCTGCTTTAAGCAGACAAAGATCCTCATGCTTCTGCCCACCTTTCTCAAAATCCTTCGCCTAAGTTAATTCACCAAAAAAGCCAATTTTCCTGCCTGACGAAATACTTTCCATCGACAAAATTTAATGAGGACAAGATTAAAAACCGCGCCACTCAACCCGGCCCGGGCGGCGAGGCGGAGCTTTGGGCATATGGGCGGGGTAACCCAGGGGAATCACAGCCACCAGCTCCATGTGCTCCAGCCCCATGAGGGCCGCAATTTCATCCCCCAAAGTGAGGGGGCCCGTCATCCACGTCGAACCCAGTCCGGCTTCGTGGGCCAAAAGCAAAAGGTTCTGAATCAGGGCCGCGGTGCTTTGGATGTTGTCCATGCGGGTTGATTCCGCCCGGTAGCGGGCGTAGGAGTCCATCCCCGGTTCTAAACGGACCTCCGTGCGGGGAATGAAAGCGAAAACGGCGACCGGGGCGCCTCCCAGATCGGCGAAGAAACGGAGGGTCCGCTCGATGATATCTGGTCGCTCCCGAAAAGTTTCCTCCAATTTATACTTCAGGCGTTCCCCCGCTTCTCGAATGAGGGGCAGGAGGTCCTCCATCTTGTCCCGCGTCATAACCACCAGGTACCACTCCTGGGTATTCATGCGGGACGGTGCCCAAAGGGCTTTCTCGATGATCTCTTCCAGGATTTCGCGTGGTACCGGTCTGGGATCGAATTTCCTGACACTCCGGCGCTGGCGAATGGCCTCCCACAGTTCCATTATCTCATCCCACCTCACCTTCGTCAGCTCCCGCCGCCCTTCCGCCGCGGACAGGAGGCTCATCCAGGGGACCCTTTTCTACTTCCGCAGCCAGGATTTCCGCCGTGTGCTTGACCTGGATTGGACGGCCCCGCTTATCCAGCCCACCCCGGATCTGTAAGACACAGCCCGGACAATCGGTGACCACCACCTCGGCGGCCGTGGCCTCGATGTTGTTCAGTTTCTTTTCCAGGAGGGCCTGGGAGAGTTCGGGGAACTTTAGCGAATAAGTTCCACCGAAGCCGCAACAGACATCGGCATCAGTCATCTCCACCAGCTCCGCTCCGGTCTCTTGCAAGAGTAAACGGGGCTCCGTAAAAACGCCGAGGTGCCGCTTGAGGTGGCAAGAGTCGTGGTAAGTTATTTTCAACGGTTCCCTTTTTTCTTCCACCTCCCTCCTTCCTTTGCGCGCGTCGTCCATGGCTCGACCCGGGACAGCGGCCCGGCGGGCGGCCACATAACTGGAGAAATCCTTTACCCTGGCCGCAAAAGCCTGGGCTTGCGCCGACCACTGCGGATCATCCTGCAGCAATTCCGGATACTGGCGCAATGTGGAAGTGCAGGTAGGACAGGCGCTGATGATGGGCCCGCTCCCGGCCGCAAAAGCCTTGATGTTTTGCCGGGCCAGCTCCTGCGCCGTCTCTCGATCACCCAGGTAGAGGGCAGGAGCCCCACAACAATTCTGCTCTTGGGGGAACTGCACCTTCAATCCCAGCGAATTTAAGACCTTGTACACCGCCTCACCCTGCTCGGGATAGGCAAAATCGATGAGACAACCGGCAAAGAAGGAAACCGGGTCGTGGCTCCTCAGTTCTGTTGTCGGTGAGGTGATGCTCGCGGGCGACGTCTTGTTAGAAACGGTTCGGGAGGCGGCCGGTTCGTCCTCAGATGACTTCTTGGTAGAAACGGTTCCAGGCGCTGTCGGTTCGCCCTCGGGCGACGTGTCGGTAGAAACGCTCGGAGAGAGGCCTGGTTCTTCTTCGGGCCAAACTTTTTGGGACAACTGCAAAACGCGGTCGCGGAAGGGGACCTCGGCAATGGCCGGCAGGCTGCGTCCGGCGGTTAAATCCGCAAAATAGAGGGGCAGGTGCCGGATAAAACCGCTGCCTTTGGTGAAGGGCTTCTGACCTTGCGCCACGGCCCGCAGGATGGAATGGAAGACCCGCCGGTTGCGTAAAACCCCCCGGAGGATGGCCCGCTGGGCGAAGGGGAGCCCCTTTTGGGCGACCTTGCGCTGCCGCAGCTCCAAAAGGAGCCGGGGCAGGTCTATTTCGGCCGGGCAATAGTCGCGGCAGCGGCCACAGCCGATACACAATTCTTGGAACTGCTCCGCCAACTCCGGCGCCAGCAAAAAGGCGTTGAGGATGGTCCCAATGGCGCCCGCGTAAATATGGCCAAAGACGTGACCGCCGGTAACAAGGTAAGTTGGACAGACATTCAAGCAGGAAGCGCAGCGAATGCAGCGGAGGGCTTCTTTAAAAAGGGGGTCGGCCGCCATTTTCTGACGCCCGTTATCGAGGAGGATGATGTACAATTCCTTCCTCTGGGTGGCCGGCTCACCTGAGGTCTGACCCTGATTCCCGGCCGGCACCTGGCGGGCTTCTTTAGCCCAGGCCTCCACCGGCCCGGTAATCATGGTGACATAGCTGGTGATCTCCTGAGCCGTGGCGCTCCGCGGCAAGGCCCGAAGGATGGGCAGGACCTCCCGTAAGGTGGGGACCAGTTTTTCGTAGCCCACCAGTACCACATGGACCGGCGGGAGGGTGGTGGTGAGCCGGCCGTTGCCCTCGTTGGTGAGAATAATGACCGTCCCAGTCTCGGCCACAGCCAGGTTGGCTCCACTGATGCCGATGTCGGCGGCCAGAAATTCTTCGCGCAGGATCTGCCGGGCCAGTTTAACCAGGTGGGTGATGTCCGGCGGAACCGTTTCGCCCAAACGCTGGGAGAAAAGGTCGGCCACCTCTTTGCGCGTCAAATGGATGGCCGGCATCACCATGTGCGACGGACGCTGCCCCAACTGCTGGATAATCCACTCCCCCAGATCGGTCTCCACCACGTGCAGGCCCTTTTCCTCCAGGAACTGGTTGAGATCGATCTCTTCCGAAGCCATGGACTTTGATTTGACGAAACGGCGGGCCCCTTTCCTCTGGGCTAATTCCAGGATATAATTTCTGGCTTCCGCGGCGTTTTTTGCCCGGAAGACAACCGCTCCCCGCCGGGTGGCCTCGGCCTCAAAACGGTCGGCCAGGGCAGACAGGTTTTCCACAACCTGGTCCTTGGTCCGGGCGATCTCGTGGCGCAGGTCCTGAAAATCCCACCCCGCATAAGCTTTAGTCCGCGCCTCGAGATAGGAAGGGGCAAAGCGATCCAAAGCCTCTTGTAAAACCCGATCCCGTAACGCCCCACTGATTTTATCCTTCATCTTCTCCAAAGGCTTCACCTTCTGTGACCCCAATCGAATCCAAGAAAACGATGATGAGTTGGCCGGGACCATGGACCCCTAAAGAAAGGGTCCGTTCGATGTCGGCCGTTCGGCTCGGGCCGCTGATAAAGCTTAAATAGCCCGGCAGCTGGGGCAAAGCGGCCAGGTAATTCCAGGCCGCTTCCAGATCAGCCACCAGGCTAGCTGTAGGTAGCAGGACGATAACTAGAGGCGGCAACATGCTGGCCAGCCGGGGGCTGACGGACTCGGCCACCTGCAGAACGGAACCGGTTTCCGCCACCGCCAGGCTGGCCCGGATGACACCCGCTTCAGCGGTGGCCACGTGCTGAAAGACCTCATTCTCCTCAAAATGCAGCTCCAGGCCGGTCGGCTTTATCCTTTGCCAGCCGGGTAAGTCCGGCCGCGGCCAGACTACGCGCCGGACGCCCCTGGCCACCAAAAGCCCTTCCAAAGTTGTCCAGGCTCGCTCTAAGTCGGGAAACCGCCAGACTTCCGCCGCAAGGGCTTCGGCCTTCCCTTTAAACTGGTCATGCAGTTGCTCCTGCTGCTCCAAGGCTGCCGACACCTTCTTCAGAACGTCCCCTTCGCTCCGCTTCCTTCAATGGGGCTCCGCCGCTGCCATGAACACCACTTCCGCACTTCCGGCAGTTGGCGAAGGTCAATCGTTTGTTGTAATTCGCCATTAAAGCGGTCATCTCCTGCCAGGAAAAACATAGAATATATCTGGCTCGACGGGAGGCGCCTTCCCCTGTCTCGCCTGTGGTCTGAGCGAAGCAAAGCGGCCCGGTGGTAGGGGGACGATCGGCCACCGGAGTGGGCAGGGTTTGCCTCCCTGGGAGGGATGGCCGAGACACTGGGGTACGAAAGCTCATTTCACGGTGGACGACAGAGTACCGACAGGAGACAAAAAATGCCGTGAGCCAGCGGCGGCAAAGAGGCCACTGGCAAAGAGGTGCTGGGGCCTGATGCGGGCAAGGTAAGATGGCCTTGGGCGCGGGTCTCATGCTCTTAAAGGTGTATAGACCGCTCCGCCGAATCTGTGGGCCGTAACGTTGATGGTTTGATCCTTCTCCGGCCTTGGCCTCTGCGGGCATTATGTCCACCTTACGCCACGAAACCAGCGCAGCGGTATTGGGCCGAGCCCGCACCCCTCAGCGAGAGCAGGCCTGAAGTCCCGCCGGCGACAGGATGTCGCCGAGCGCAGCTCGGAGTGAAGGAAAAACTTGCCCTCCCGTCGAAATAACCAGGGAAGAAAAAGCTCATTCAGGGGGTGTGCGTCATGAAAAGATGGTGGGTGCTACTTTTAAGCCTGGCTCTGATCGTTTTTGGGCTACCCGCCGCCGGGGCTGGTCCGGAAAGCGGTGGAGCTCCCAGGTACGTCCCCGGTGAACTGGTGGTGAAATTCAACCCCGGCACTACCGCCACGGAGTTGACCACCGTGCTTCACCAACACCAGGCCTCCATCAAAGGTCATCTTCCCGCTGTGGGGGCGAAGGTACTCCGCGTTCCAGCCGGTCTGGAGACCGTCATCGCCGAGCGGCTCATTGCCAGCGGCCACGTCCTTTATGCCGAACCGAATTATCTGGCCCAGGCCACCTACATCCCCAACGATCCTTACTATGCCGGCTATTATCAAACCTCGCACAGCGGTCTGCAGAACCAGTGGGCCTTACCCAAGGTCAGCGCCCCCGTCGCCTGGGATACAATCAAGAGTCTCAATACGGATCTCATGCTGGCCATCATCGATACCGGGGTTGATTACACCCACCCAGACCTGAGCGGAAAGATGGCCCGCAATGCCACCGGTCAGATCATTGGCTACAACTTTGTGGCTAACAACAACGATCCCAAAGACGATAACGGCCACGGTACGCACGTGGCCGGGATTGCCGCTGCCGCTACGGACAACGGTCTGGGCATCGCCAGCATTAGCTTTAATTCGGTTAAAATCATGCCGGTTAAAGTCCTGGATGCTGCCGGTTCCGGCACTTATACGGCCATCGTCAATGGCATCGTTTGGGCGGCCGATAACGGGGCCCGGGTTATCTCGATGAGCCTGGGCGGAAGCAGCTACTCGCAAGCCCTGCAAGATGCCTGCAATTATGCCTGGAATAAAGGGGTCGCCATCGTCGCCGCCGCCGGTAACGACGGTCGCCTCACCATCAGTTACCCCGGCGGCAACAATCACGTCCTGGCGGTGGGGGCCAGCGATGCCAACGACGCCATGGCCAGTTTCTCCAACTGGGGCATCGATGTGGGCTTCGCCGCGCCCGGTGTCAACATCCTCTCGACGATGCCCACCTACGACGTGACCTTAACCACCTCCTCCGGCTATTATAAGAATTATGACGCCCTGAGCGGCACCTCCATGGCCACACCATATGTGGGTGGGCTGGCGGCCATGCTCCTGGCGCAAAATCCAGCGCAAAGCAACGTTTGGGTGCTCCAGCAAATCCAAAAGACGGCCGACAACGTCAACGGGACGGCCAACGGCGGTTGGGACATCCACTATGGCTACGGCCGGATTAACGCCGCCAACGCCGTCAACAACGTCCTCCGTCCGGCCAGCGTCGGTTCCTTCTATGGCCAGGTCATCAACCAGGCCGGCCTTCCGGTGGCCAACGCCACGGTGACTGCCGGCGGTTTAAGCTACAAGACCGGCACCAACGGCATGTTCCGTCTGGTCAACCTTCCCACCGGTACTTACACGGTAACGGCCAAATCGGCCCGTTACGGCACGGCCAGCCTCTCCGCCAGCATTGTCACCGGGGCCGACGTCATTTTGACCATCAAGTTGCCCAAATAAGCGAGATGCCCAAATCAGCTGTCCGGCCCGGGGAATCAAGGACTCCTCTCCCCAGCTGGCCACTCCCGTGGGTGATCGGAAAGGGTAAAGTGAGGGAGGGAGAGCGTAAAGCGAGCGACAAAGTCAGAAGCCGCCTGCTCGTCCGGCGGCTTTTGACTTTCTTTTAATTGTTTTAATTGTTTCTGATCTTACTGCCAGGGCATCTGGTGCTGCATGGCCGAGAACTTGCTTTGGGCAGTGTTGATGGCATTGGCATCAGCCGGTTTCGTTTGATACATGCCTTTTTTGTTCATGAGCTCCCAGACCGAGGCCTGCAGCAGGTGTTCCTCCCGCAAAAGCTCGATGAACTTCATCCTCAGTTTGTCGTGGGCCGACTCGTTGGCGGCGTTGTTAAACGCCTCGGTCATGTGCTTTTGTAAGACGAGAGCGTCGGTCAAAAGGTCTTGTGTCGACAGGGTGTGCGGCATAGGCCACCTCCTCGTTAGATCTAACCCAGCCGAAATCCCGCGCCTACCTGGCGCCTACCGGCAAAAGCTCGGAGTCGCCAGACCCCAGCAGGACGCGCCATCTTTTTTCCAGCTCTTTGAAGGAATGATCTCCTCCTCAACCTAGCAGACCTGGAGGTCAGCAACCTCCCCCCTCTCCTTAATGGGCCCGTCCGCCCAAGAAGCTGAGCAGGGTGTTATAGTGTTCCTGGTGGGCTTTGGTCAGTTTCCCAAAAAGGGTTTTTACTTCCTGATCTTCACAGTGGGCCTCCAGGTCATGAAACTTCTTGATGGCCAGCATCTCCAGGTTTAGCTGATCCTCAAGCATCCAGAGTTCCCGTTCGGTGACGTCGACGATGTTGGATCCCCCCTTTGAGCTTCCATAGATCAGTTCCTTTCTCAGTCTTTCCTTCCGGCGCTAAATTATTCTTGGTTGGCCCGCGCTTGAGAAAAACGTGCTTGAGAAAAGGCGTTGACAATTCCATCGGGCCGGTGTTATACTCTGTCACAACCGAAATTAATCTCATCCAGAGAGGTCGAGGGACTGGCCCTATGAAGCCCGGCAACCAGTTGGACAGGCGTCCAACCCGGTGCCAATTCCTGCAGGACAATTGTCCTGAGAGATGAGAGGGGAACGCGCTGTCACACCTCTTCTCATCGAGAAGAGGATTTTTTTTGCCCCGGGCCGCCAGGGCCTGGACCGACGTGACCCCTGCCAAGCCAGGAGATCCACGGGGGCATAGAAAACGCGCGAATCGGGGAGAGGAGGTTTTTACAGTGAGCAGGCAGAAGACCTACGACGAGATCAACGAGAAAATTCGAGCCGGCAAAGCGGTTGTGGTGACCGCCGAGGAGATCATCCCGCTGGTGGAGGAAAAGGGGGTCACCCGGGTGGCCGAAGAGGTGGATGTGGTGACCACGGCCACCTTCGGGGCCATGTGTTCCAGTGGGGCCTTCCTCAACTTCGGCCATTCCGATCCGCCCATGAAGATGATCAAGGTTTGGCTCAACGACGTGCCCGCCTATGGGGGATTGGCCGCCGTCGACGCGTACATCGGCGCCTCCGAACCCTCGGAGACCCGCGGCCTGGCCTACGGCGGGGCCCATGTCATCGAGGACCTCATCGCCGGCAAAAAAGTAAAACTGCGGGCCACCTCCTACGGCACCGACTGTTATCCCCGGCGGGAGATCGAGACCTACATCACCAAGGATGATCTCAACCAGGCTTACCTTTTTAACCCGCGGAATGGCTACCAAAATTACGCCGTCGCCGTCAATTCTTCTCCCCGGGTCATGTATACCTATATGGGAACGCTTTTGCCTAATTTTGGCAACGCCACCTACTCCAGCGCCGGGCAGCTCAGCCCTCTTTTGAACGATCCCTATTATCGGACCATCGGCGTCGGCACCAGGGTTTTTCTCGGCGGCGCACCGGGTTACGTCGCCTGGGAAGGAACCCAACACAACCCCCTGGCCCCGCGGGGCGAAAACGGCGTGCCCCTGGCCTCCGCCGGCACCCTGGCTCTCATTGGCGATCTTAAGCAAATGAACCGGCGTTACCTGCGGGCGGCTACAGTCCACAATTACGGAGTGACCATGTACGTCGGCCTGGGCATCCCCATCCCCATTCTGGACGAGGAAATGGTCCGCTTTGTCTCGGTGAAAGATGCCGATATCTATGCTACCATCATCGATTACGGGGTCCAGCAGCGATCTCGGCCTACTTACGGGCGGGTTTCTTACCAGCAACTCCGCAGCGGTTTCATCGAAATCAACGGGAAAAAGGTCCCCACGGCCCCCCTCTCCAGCCTGGCCCGGGCCCGCGAAATCGCCCAGGTCCTGAAGCAGTGGATTAAGGAGGGAAAGTTCCTTCTCCAGGAACCGGTCCAGCGCTTGCCCCTGGATCGAAAGTTCAAGCCGCTGGAGATAAAGGGGCCGGAGGAATAGCCGTCTGTGGGAAATATGGCCGCCAGTCGTTTGGTCTGAGACCGCCATAAACGGGAAGTACGTTTTGGCCTGGCCAGTCTGGCCCGCCGCCAGCCGCTCCTGGTGCGGACCAATCGTCGGCTTATAAGAAGGGATGCTCTGTAAATTCGTAGCCAGGAAATGAGGCATAACCTGGGAAAACCCCCATGCCACCCCGGCGGCACCAGGGCCAAAGCTGAACCGTGGTGCGGTCGGCGTAAGGCACTAAAAGTATAGCCGGCATCACCCAGGCCACACCCCTGGCCAGAACCGGTCATTTTTGTGGGAAGTAGCCTGGGATAACCGACCCAGAGCCAATGGCGGCACTGTATTCAGCGGCGGGGTAAAGACAAATGAGTTTACGGCTTTGCGGTTAGCCTTTGCGGTTAGCCTTTGCGGTTGGCCTTTGAGGCTTTGAGGTTAGACTTTGAGGTTAGCCTTTGCGGTTGGCTCAACGGTTATGGTACCAAAGGAGGCATTAATGTGGCAAAAAAGAGGGTTGTTCTCACTTTTCCCCCGTCCATCAGCGGCAAACCGGTGACTTACCGTCTGGTCAAAGACTACGATCTGTCGATCAATATCCTCCGGGCCCAGATCAACCCCCGCGAAGAAGGGAAAATGGTCCTGGAGGTGCAAAATAGCTCTGAGGAACAGATCGAAGCCGGTTTAGCCTTTTTAGCCAATCAGGGAATCACGGTGGAGAGGGTAGCCCAGGAAATCAGTTTCAACGAAGAGGAGTGCATCGATTGTGGTTCCTGCACCGCCGTCTGTCGCCCGCAGGCGCTGAGCCTGGACCCCACCACCTGGAAGCTCGTTTTTGACCGGGAGAAATGCATCATGTGCGAGATGTGCGTCCCGGCGTGCCCGGTGGGGGTGATCAAAGTCAGTTTTTAAAAGACGGGAATGAGAGGTGCAGGGTGGCTACACCGGCGGCCTTGGGTTGGTGCATCTCAAAGTCAGTTTTTAAAAGACGGGAATGAGAGGTGCAAGGGCGGGCAGGCTAAGCCAATTTTTAGAATTAGAAGCTGGAGTTACCATGGACGGTTCTTATACCTTACGTCTATATCGCCACCTGATTCGCCACCACGATCTGGTGGACTTCCGTGTCGCTGAAGAGGAGACTGATCTTTTCATCAGCGCGCGGCGCGATCTGAGCAAACCAGCCCGGGCCAGCGTACGGCGCCATCGGCGTGCCTTGCAGCATTATCTGACTCGGGACCCTCTTTTCCGGGGTGCCTTCGTCCCCCATCCCCTCCTGCCGAATCCGCCGGAGGTGGTGACCCGGATGGCCGAAGGGGCGAAAAAAGCCGGCGTCGGGCCCATGGCGGCGGTGGCTGGGGCCATCGCCGAGCTGGTCGGTCGTGATCTTTTACCCTTCAGCCCTGACCTCATCGTGGAAAACGGTGGCGATATCTTCCTCTCCACCACCCGGCCACGGCGCGTGGCCATTTTTGCCGGCCGCTCTCCTTTCACCTACCGCCTGGCCCTGGAGATTACGCCCGCGGAGACACCGCTGGGGATCTGCACCTCGGCCGGCTCCGTCGGGCCTTCCTTCAGCTTCGGCCGGGCCGATGCCGTGGTCATGGTAGCCCCAGACACGGCCTTAGCCGATGCGGCGGCCACGGCAGTGGGGAATCTGGTCCGCCACCCCGAAGATATCCCGCGGGCTCTGGAAAAAGCCCGCTCGATCCCAGGCCTCCGGGGCGGTGTCATCATCATCGGTGACAAAATGGGGGTATTTGGGCAAATCACCTTAAGGCCCCTGGCGGAAATGCCGCCGGTGACGGCTCAAGACGATGAGAGAAAGACTCAAACTGAGCCAAAAGACCGCCGGCAGGGGGAGGAAGAGCCAAAAGGTTAAAGGCAGCTGCAAGGCCATGGCAATGGCCGCCCGGTAAAGACCGCCACCCAGGACCAGGACCAGGCCACCCCAGAGGAGGGAGACGGCCAGGACCCAGGGGGTAAGAACCAGCAGGGCTCCGGCACTGGTGGCCAGTCCTTTACCTCCTTTGAAGCCAAGGAAAAGGGAATAATTGTGCCCGGTAACCGCCCCGACGGCCCCCAGCAAACCGCCAAGGAAGGCGGCGATATCAAGCCCCTCCGGCCGGAAGAAGAGAGGCCCAACCGCCGGATAAAGGGTGGTGAGAGGTTTGACCAGGGCGGTTCCAAGGCCACCGCTATTGGCGGCGGGCCAACGGAGAGGCGCCATCCCAAAAGGCCCAGACCAACGGAGAGGCGCCATCCCAAAAGGCCCAGACCCAACCATCTCTCGCAGCAGGTACTGACCCAGGTAGACGGCCCCCGCCCCTTTAGCCGCGTCCAGTATTCCTACGGCGATAGCCACACTCCAACCCAAAAAACGTTTGACATTCCTGGCCCCGAGATTGCCCGTTCCCAAAGTCCGCAGGTCGCCTTTCCCGGACAACCTGACCACCAAGTAGGAAAAGGAAAGCGATCCCAGAACGTAGGATAAGAAAAAGGTCAAGAAAAGCCGTTCCAACATGCCAAGTCGCTCCATCTTCGTAGTTCAAGCGCTCAGTCTAGCCTTCTCCGCCACCGTGGCGGTATCTGGCCAAGAGGGGTTTCAGACGCGGGCGATTGGCCAGGTACATATCCTTGGTGGCCAAAACCCAGTGGTGGATGTGGTGCAGGATGGCTTCCTGGGACCAGCGGTTCTGCCGCAGGGTTTGCGGATCAAAGGCGGGCTGGCCGTCCGCCCCCAGCTGCGCCTGGGAACCGCAGATTGGGCACTTCAACCAACTGTGGCCACCTCGTTCCTCGAACTCAAAGCTCTCACTGCCACAAACGGGGCAGCTCAAAGAATGATGCTCGCCCCAGGCCACCCGCTCCTGCCCAGGTCGCCAGTACAGGCCGCTGGTAGACCCTGTCCCGGTGCTTGTTCCCCCAGGGCTCACCGCCGGGAAGGCCTCCACTGTCACCGGCGGGAGAGCTGGCTCAGCAGCGGCGACGCCCGCGGCCAGAGCCCGCACCACTTCCCGACCCAGGGTCCGTGCCCCGTCCAGCGTCTCGGCATCCAGTAGCACCTCGCCGGGCCCCGGACGCGCCGCCTTCACCGCCCCTACCGGTTGGAATTGATAAACCATCAGCAAAAGGTTTAACATCGGTACCCCAAAGGGGTTCCAGTCGGGCAACCCGGCTACGCTGATGACCCCACCGTAACGTGGCTTCTCCCACCACTTTTCCAGTTCCAAGCCGATCATGAGAAAACGGTCGATGAGGAGTTTAATGGGACCGGCCGGGCCAAGAACGTAGGTGGGGGCACCGACGATGAGTCCGTCGGCCGCGCGAAATTGCTCCAGGATCCAGGCCACATCATCTGGCAGGTGACAGGGAACGTTCCGGAAAACGCAGGCCATACAACCCTGGCAGGCGGCGACCTTCTTCTCGTTTAGATAGATCATCTGGGTGTCTGCCCCTTCCCGCGCCGCTTCGGCCAGGGCCTCCCGAACTAAAAGATCGCTATTGCCCAATTTCCGCGCCGACGCCACCAACCCGAGAATTCTCATTCTCCCACCTCCTTGGCCAGTGCCTCACGGCACCAGGCAGCGGAGCCCGCCCGGGACCACCTTGGCTTCTACCGGGGAACGTCCATAGACATTACCATCGAACATCTTGCCCAGGGGTTTTTCCGTGCGTATTCGCACCCAGGAACTGCGGATAAGCCTGACCCGGGGGTGAGAGAGATGGGTCCCCCGGTAGGCCCGCGGCAGGGTGGCCAGAAAGTCCAGCTTTCCCATATCCTCGATCAGGACGATATCAAAAAGGCCGTCGTCAAAGCGCGCCCCGGGCGACATGTAAAGTCCACCGCCGGTATAAGGTGTGTTCAAAATGAAGACGGAATTGAATTTCCCTTCAAAGGAATACTGCGCCGTTTCGATGCGCATCGGAAATGCTTCCAGCTTGGAAACGACGCTCAAGATGCCACCTAAGATGGCCCAAGATCCCCGCAAGCGCGAAGAATGAGTGTTCACGTAATCCATAACCAGGGTCGGGAAACCCAAACCCAGAATGATCCCAAAATAACCGTCGGTATCGGCGCCGACATCGATGGACGTCACGCGGGCTTTCGCCAAAAGAGCCGTGGCCTGGTCCACTCGCCGAGGGATCCCCAGAGAGTGGGCCAGGTCGTTTCCCGTGCCCAGAGGAATAATCCCCAAAGCCGCTTTCGTCCCGACCAAACCATTGATGACTTCTCCCACCGTGCCGTCGCCGCCGCCAGCCACCACCGCATCCCAGCCTTCTTCCGCCGCCCGGCGGGCCAGTTGTTGTGCCTCCCCAGGTCCCTGGGTCAAAACCAGGTCCGCCTCAAGGCCGGTCTTTCGCAAGACCCTCTGGACGGTGGCCAGCTCCCGTTGCGCCTTGCCCCGTCCGGCCACCGGATTGATGATGATCTTGAAACGCAACGCTCTCCCCCTCCTCTGAAAATACCTTTTCATCCTTCATGGTGCCGCCAGTGGTGGGCAGCGAGGACTCTTCCGTTTTTACTCCTCCCCGTTCGCCCAGACCATGCCATTTTTCTGTTGAAAGCAGGTTACCTTCACCGAGAGGAAGTGACCTTGGGTTCATTTTTACTGTGGGAAGGTTTTCTTCAACACTCGCAACAGGGGCCAGCCCAGGCCCAAAACCACCACCGCCTCACTGATACCGAGAGAAAGGACCAGCGACCAATAGGGTAGATCGAGGATGGGGGCCAAATAAAGGCTGATGAGGAAGGCGTTGAGCACAATGGGCGAAAGGTAGGCCAAAAAAGATTGGCGGTAAAGATAAGTTATGTAGGCAGCGAGAAGGGTTACGGCACTACCCCCAAAGATGTCCCAGGGCCCCAACCCTCCCAGGATGTTGGCCAACAAACATCCAATATACAGTCCCGGCACGGCTTCCGGCCAAAGGATGGGTAAGACGGTCAACGCCTCGCTGGCCCGAAATTGCCAGGGTCCAAAACTGAAGGGCTTCAGAGCAAAGGTGATCGTAACATAGAGGGCCGCAATGAAGGCGCCACGTACAATATACCTGGACAATGTCTCCGCCTGGTCAGTAAACCAGGTTTCACCTGGTTCGAAAAAGCTCACAATACCTAACAAGCGCTGGTTTTTGTGTAGCCGGCCACCCCCATGACCAGGTTTTCGCTCCTTTCGAATTTTATTTGCCTGCCCCTGGGAGCAGGCTTCGCGACAGGGGGGCCTCGGCCCCGGGAGTCCCACCCGGACGGGAGAACGGCGTTTTCTGGGCACAGGACATGGCCTCATGGAAAACTTTACGTTTCCATCCTGCGTTGGCCGGAAAACGGTCGGCCCCTCAAAGCCTTAA
>Ga0334722_10000425_pt1 | contig 63072 bp, 66 predicted proteins | sample C3_bottom_MG_FD_207210 | JGI IMG/M metagenome (GOLD analysis project Ga0334722, IMG submission 207210) | Sediment microbial communities from Yellowstone Lake, YNP, Wyoming, USA - C3_bottom | ecosystem: Environmental > Aquatic > Freshwater > Lake > Sediment | place: USA: Wyoming | collected... | reverse complement strand
TCGCCGGCAGAAATAACCGTGTACACGGCGGCAATGGAAACTGCAAAGAGACTAATCTGCTGGAAGAGCTGCAATGGCAAGTATCCCATCGTGTAGGGAATCATCAAGAGGATGATTAAAAATGCTACGACCGCCTGAAGAATCGCCTTCACTTTTCCACTAAAGCGGGCCGCAAGGGCCACACCTCGAAGCGCACAGAGAGTGCGCAAGGTGCTGATAAAAAAATCCCTGTAGAGAAACACGAGAACCACCAGCAGCGGCAGCTGTACAAAGCCCTGCGTAAAGGTGAGAAAGAGCGAGATCCGGGTGATGCTATCGGCCATCGGATCGAGAACTTTTCCCAAATCGGTGACCTGGTTTCTCTTTCTTGCAATAAACCCATCAAACACATCAGAAAATTCACTCACCACCAAAAGAAACAACATCAAATAGGGAAGAGTCGCAAGAGAGATCCCTAACCATTCCCGTCCCAGATACAACACTGGGAAGAGAGGGCTGAGAAAGATCCGTAAAAATGTAAAAAAATGAGCTGGGTTCATTGTTGCTTTCAAGCGAGCCTAAATCAGATCGCCGTTATTTTTCAAGCTCGTCCTATACCGTTCGTGATTGAAAAATCGATCCTGATGGCGTCGTCAGCCACTGAATTTAAGACCCGGCTGCATCGCTCAACTTATTCAAGTTGAGCTGCTTCGCCGCCGGCAGAGCCTGGCTTAAATTCAGGGCGCCTCCTTATCATAATTCGATTTTTCAATCCCTCTCGGTATAAAAAAGATTGAGGATTAATAAAAAATTTATTCTAATAGACCCCCTTCAAACCTGGAGTTTGCATGTTGTCTATGAAAAGAATAATCGTCGTCTTTTGTTTGCTCTTTGCTTCGGTTTACTCCGATCAAGACCCCTTTTATCTTGGGTCTACGCTCTATGCCCCCTACATGACCTCGCCGACAGAACCACTCTACAGTTTGGTCATGCAAAGGGAATTTAATATCGCCGTTGCAGAAAATGAGATGAAATTCAGTGGTGTGCATGGCGGAGGACAGACGATCTACGATTTCTCAAGAGCCGATGCGATTGCGACTCTCGCCATGCAAAATGGGATGAAAATGAGAGGCCATACGCTCGTTTGGCACCATGCAATCCCTTCTTGGCTGTCGCAGGGCAATTACACGAGCGTGCAACTCGCGCAAATCTTAGTCGACCACATCACAACGGTCATCCAGCACTACTCTCAAAAATATCCGGGCCTCATCCTCGCCTGGGACGTAGTGAATGAAGCCTACAATGTCGAACGGGGGTATCTCAACGAACAAGCAGCCTTAATCGCTGCAGGGAAAGATCCCACCGATCCAGCCAACATCAAATCTCCCCGCACCATCTGGTCTAAAATCGGTCAATTCGATGCAGCTGGCAATCCCATATCCACTTGGGATCCTCTTCGAGATTATGTACGCCTCGCTTTCCGAACGGCCCGCGCCGCAGACCCCAATGTGAAGCTATTCTACAACGATTACAGCAATGAAGGGATCTCCACCGGCTCCACTGGCAATTACAACTTTGTGAAGGGATTGGTAGGCGAAGGAGTTCCGATTGATGGGGTTGGGATGCAATACCATCTGCTCCTCAATAAACCAACTGATGTGAACAACTATTCTCAAAGCACTCTCTTATCAAACCTGCAGAGATACGCTGCTCTTGGTCTAGACATTCATATCACAGAGTTAGACGTTCGAATTCCCACTTCAGATGCCACCGGTTTCATCCCCACAACGCCAGATCTTCTTGCTGCGCAAACGCAAGTCTTTGCCAACGTCGCGGCCACCTGCGCACAAACCCCTGCTTGCAAAGCGCTCCTGTGTTGGGGCTTTACCTATGCCCATTCGTGGATCCCCGCCTCTTTTGCATTCTTTGGCGCGGCGACCCCCTTCGATCAAAACTATGTACCAACGCCGGGCTATCTAGCTCTACAAAAAGGGTTATTGCTCAGGAAGAAGTGTTGTTTTTAAACGAGGTGTGGGGCCTCCCCGCCCTCGTGAACGTGCCCGTGCCCGTGTGCGTGCCCGGCTTTTTTCACAGAAGAAGAACAGGATAAGCAGGATCGGCGAAGCGCCGGCAAGATCCTCAGCTCCCAAAAATGAAACATTTTTGGGGCCCTGTCCGAGGGCAGGATATTTTCTTTATCCTGCAGGCGCCTTGCGCCGTATCTTGCCCCGCATTTTGCGGGATCTTTACGCTGCGTCTCGCAGCGATCCTGTTCCCTTCCTCATGATGACAACTTTATGGATAACTAGGTGCGTGCCCGATTTGTTAGATGAGGGCGAGAGCGGTTGGCGCTTCAGCTTTTTGGAGCGCCAGCTGGCCGCAGGCTGCGGCAATATCTTTGCCTTTGGTGTAGCGCCAAGTGGTGTTAATTCCAGCGCTATCAAGACAATCTCGGAAGGCGATGATCGCCTCTTTTTCGGGTCGATTCAGGCGAAGCCCTTGAACCGGGTTATACGGAATCAGATTCACGGTGCACTGCTTGCCTCGCAACAGTTGAGCTAGCTCTTCAGCATGCTCAATCCGATCATTGATGCCCGCCAACAGGGTGTACTCATACGTGATGTCCCGTTTCGTTTCCCGCGCGTATTCATCCATTGCGAGCAGGATTTCTTCGAGCGGATACTTCCGTGCATACGGGATGATCTTTTTGCGAAGATGTTGATTGGGCGCATGCAAAGAGAGGACCAGATTTACGTGGAGATCTTCTTTAGCAAGTCTTTGGATCCCCTCGACTACACCCACCGTCGAAACGGTGATTCGCCGCTGAGAAATATGGAGTCCGGCGGGGTCATTGAATAACTCGATCGATTTGATCACCGCATCGTAATTTTCCATCGGTTCGCCCATGCCCATGTAGACCAGGTGGCAAACTCGCTCTCCCTCTTTCTTCAAGATCCGATCGATGTGCAATACCTGTTCGACAATCTCCGCCACGCTTAAGTTTCGGATCAGCCCCTCTCTTCCCGAAGCGCAAAAAGCGCAGCGGGCGGGACAGCCAACCTGGCAAGAGATGCACACCGTTCTCCGATCGGCCGACTTAATCAAGACCGACTCGACCCGGCTTTTATCTCCGAGCTCCCACAAAAACTTAATCGTCTCTCCATCTTCCGACTCTACAGTCTTCAAGAGCTTCAAGCTAGGAAAGCGAAAGGCAGCAACTAGCCGTCCTCTCAACTCTTTGCCCAAATTGGTCATCGACTCAAAGCTTTCGGCGCCTTTCGTATACACCCAGTCAAACACCTGCGCAGCGCGAAACGGTTTTTCCCCGTTTTGCTCCATCCAGCCTTTCAACTCTTGTAGAGAAAATGAACAAAATTCTTGCATAGCGGGACAAGCATACCATCCCCTTGTTTTAAAACCAACTTCAAGCCATCCTTGTAGAAAAAACTTGAGGCCCTATGTTTGAAAACCCCCTCCTCCGTTTCATCTCCTGGATCTGTACCCTGGCCGTCCGTTTTGGCAGCAACCTCCAGAGCCTTTTCCTCCTCTGGATGCGCGTCACCTGGGGCCACCAACTCTTCCTCGCCGGCACAGGCAAGCTCCACAACATGGAACAAACCATCCAATTTTTCACCTCCCTCCACCTCCCCAGCCCCGCCCTCCATGCCCATCTCGTTGCCTATCTGGAAACCATCGGCGGACCCCTCCTCATTATAGGCTTCGCCTCCCGCCTGATCTCGATCCCCCTCATCCTCATCATGCTGACCGCCCTCAGCACAGCCCATGCCGCCGCCCTCTCAGGCTTCCGCTTCGCTACCGAACCCGCAACTCTCGTCATGCAAGCCCCCTACCCCTTCCTCATCACCTCCCTTCTCGTCTTTATCTTCGGCCCCGGCCGCATCTCCCTCGATGCTCTCATCAAACACTGGACCGACCGACAACCCAAATTTTAACGAGGCGATATGTCCTTCCTGATCGATACGTTCAAATTCGCTATAAAACCTAGCTTTTCTCTTCCGGTGATGACCCATCCTATCCAGCCGTGGAAGAGAATCTCAGCCTTTGAAATCATCGGGTCCTCCATTCGAATAAAAAAGGGACTACACCCAAACTATGAATTTTATCTCTACCAGGGCCCAGAAAAAATCTATCCCGGAAGATTTGATCCCCATCTCTTCAAAAGAGTCCACTCAAAATAGTATAGATTTTATCCCACTAAGGCAGTATCCTGACTCTCATGTCTGAAGTGAAAAACCCGAAGATCCAAGACTCGCTAAAATCGATTGTGGCTCTGGCTAAGAGGAGGGGTTTTATCTATCCCGGTTCGGAGATCTACGGCGGTTTTGCCAACACTTATTCGTTTGGACCGTACGGGGCCGAGCTTAAGAAAAACGTAAAAGATCTCTGGTGGAATACGTTCATTCGGGAACGGCGCGATATGGTGGGCCTCGATGGACCCATCCTGCTCCACCCAAAAGCTTGGAAGGCCTCGGGCCATCTCGAAGGCTTTAGCGATGCTCTCATCGATTGTAAGGCCTGCAAAGGCCGCTTCAGGGCCGATCACCTGATCGAAGAGGTTCTGCATAAAAATGCCGATGGTCTGACGCTCAAACAAATGAACGATCTGATTGCGCAAGGTAAAGTCAAGTGCCCCAAATGCGGAGCCCAAGATTTCACCGAAGTGCGCCATTTCAACCTCATGTTCCACACCCACATGAGCAAAACCGGTGCCGATGGCGATGTTGCCTATCTGCGCCCAGAAACTGCCCAGGCGATCTTCCTCGACTTTAAAAACATCATCGATACGATGCGCGTTCGTATCCCCTTCGGCGTTGGCCAAATTGGAAAAGCATTTCGCAATGAGATCACTCCCGGTAACTTCGTCTTCCGCGTGATCGAATTCGAACAAATGGAAATCGAGTACTTCATCCGAGAATCGGAATGGGAAAAGAGCTTTGAACACTGGCTCCAAGCCATGCACCAGTGGTGCAAACTCATTGGCCTCAACCCAGCCCGCATCCACCAAAAAGAGCACCCGAAAGAACAGCTCTCCCACTACTCCAAACGAACCGTCGATCTCGTCTACGATTTCCCCTTCGGCACCAGCGAACTCTACGGCCTTGCCTATCGGACTAACTTCGACCTTTCCCGCCATGCCGAATGCTCTGGCACTAACCTCGAATACACCGATCCTGAAACCAGAGAGAAATTCATCCCGCACGTGATCGAACCCACCTTTGGCGTTGAGCGAACCCTCCTCGCCCTTCTCTGCGACGCCTACGACGAAGAGCAGCTCGAAAATGGCGAACTACGTACTGTCCTCCACTTCCACCCCCGCATCGCTCCCGTCAAAGTGGCCATCTTCCCGCTCATGAAAAAAGAGCCACTCGTCGCAAAAGCGGAGCATGTCTTCAAGCTCTTGCAAAAACATTGGTTTTGCGAATACGACGAATCGGGCGCCATTGGCAAACGGTACCGCCGTCAAGACGAACTCGGCACCCCTTTCTGCCTCACCATCGACTTCGACACCCTCGAAAACGACACGGTCACCCTCCGTGACCGCGACTCGATGAAACAAGAGCGGGTCCCCATCTCCCAGCTCATCGAGCTCCTAAGCTCTAAGCTCCAATAGATTCACGCTAGCGACAATCTGCAAAAAGATTTTTTTTATTGAAAGTCGCGATATTTATACTGCGACCGTTCAGAAAGAGTGAAAAATGCCAAGGAGGTGCCCTGAATTTGAGCCAGGCGAAGCCGGCGTCGAAACAGCTAAACTTGAAAAGTTTAGCGATGCAGACGGGTCTCAAATTCAGTGGCTATCCGACGCCGGCAGATTCACACTTTTTGAGCGGGAGCAGTATAGCAGATAAGATACTGAAATCAGTAACCATCTAGGTAGCCCAGAATGAGAAGTCAAACACGCCGTCCCGTTAGAAGACACAGGAAAAACACAACCAGAGTGACTGTTGATTTCCCAAAAGCTCAACATCGCCGTCTAAAGGCTAGAGCTGCATTGGCTGGGGTTTCGTTACAGGAATATATTCGCGGACGAATTACGATCGAAGAGGAAAACATTCTTGACAATGAGCTTGATCCGATTGTGAAAAAGATTATCGAAGAGAACAAAACTGCCCTGAAGAGATTAGCTGATAAGTGACCAAATATCTGACTACGAATCAAGTCATTCGATTTCACAACGATTTGGTCAGGCAATTCGGCGGTCTTCCTGGCATTCGAGACAAAAATCTATTACATTCTGCTTTAGAAACCCCAAAAATGTCTTTTGGGGGAAAGGAAATGTACCCCTCCATTTTCGACAAGGCAGCAGCCTATCTCTATCATCTCAAGATGCCATTGCTCAACATGACCGAGAAACACCCTTCCCATCCCTCTACTTTCGTATCCTCAATCGGAACAAAACGGGGATTGACCACCGCTTCCAGGTTTTTTGGACCGCGATCAAAGCTGAATATAAACACAGATTTACTAATCCCAATCTGAGGCGCTGCCAACCCCGCCGCAGGCAAATAGGGCTTCAAGGCCAGAAATAATTTCTCCGCGATCTCCCTTGCGCCAGAGGAAGTTCGCCTTCCCCAATCTCTTCCGTCTTCTTCTTCAACACATCTTGCAATGGACTATCGATCGTCACAATCTTTATCTCTTCCGAAAAACCTCGGCTGTTCAAAGACATCAGCGCCACCATCAGAAAATAGATTCCCCAATTCATAAGATACTCCCTACAAAGGGCGAAGATATTAGCCAATGCGGCGTTTTGATGACTACTTTTTTCTGGAGAAGAAAATGGGGGTTAGCGATTGGCTCTTGCAGCAAGAGCAAAATAGAGGAAATACTTATCTAGATCTTCAAGGGAAGTGTTGTACTCTAATGTCCCATAGGCAGCATCGCAAAAAATTTCACGAGCACGAGCGATTTCTTTCAATCGTTTTCTCCATCGCAAATCGCTCAAAGTCAGATCGAATAATTCCAGAGCGCGGGTGATCGCTCCATCAAACCGCTTTTCATCTCCACGAGCCCGGATTGCCCGATTCACTTCGCTTCCAATATTACCCAGCTGCTCTGCCAAAGAGAAAGAAGTCCATCTCCCTGCAGCTAAAGACTGATGTTGAAATTGTGAGGTCATGATTTTTTTACGAGCTGGTTTACTATTTCTTTAATTCTTTGGCGGGCCACAGGGTCATTTACATCGCGCGACCTGTTTCCCTGGGAAGGCCTAAGATTGATGATGGAATCGAATTCGATCAACTCCTCGCCAGATTTATCGGGATACAGGTTAATTCCCCATAAGTTTTTCTGTTTGGATCCCTCCTCCAACAAAAGGGCCTCTTCATCCGAGTGTAACTCACCCCCGACTGCCATGATACCTTTTTCAATATCAACGACTGCCTTCACCAAATCGCCAAAGCGTTCTTTGGCAATTTCGCATAGCTCAGATTTTTCAATGGGTCCCTCAATAACAGAAATAGGCATCGCACACACCAAGATCAACAACAGCTATACGTTTAACATAGAGGTGCCCCTCAAGGCAACCAGTTTCTAAGGCAAAAAGCGATCGGGGGGACCCGGTTCTTTAGACATTTTGAGTTTGAATTGATGCCGGTGCTCGGCAAACCAGCGGTAGAAGAAATCACCGATGAAGGAAGGGAGAAAGGAGAGCCAGCCGAGAATGCCCCACCCTTCACCAATTAACCAATAGATGCGGAAGATGGCCTTGGAACGGATCCAAAATTGCCGATAGGTCGAACGGTAGTTTTCAATGAGGATAAGGCTGTTGGATTTGGTGTAGGGCGTGAGGGGACCCGTGAGGATGCGGCTCGCTGTTTCGCCACCGAGGGGGGCAAAGAGGAAGTGTTCTTTCTTGTCGGTCTCGATGATCGATTGAACGGCTCGGTGGCAAAAGGGGCATTGGCTGTCGAAGAAGATGAGGTGTTCATGCATCGATTGAAACTCCTTCTGGCAAAACCACTTGCGGCCGCTGCCGTTTGACCTGATCGAATTTGCGGGCGAGTTCAAGAACCTCTGCCTCTGGGTAGCCGCCGCTGTAGATCTTCATCTTGATTTGCTCCCGCTCATGCATCCAATGCCTTTCCAAGATCCGCTGTACAGTGTCGATAAAACAGGGCAGGGCTCTTTCTCGGTTCACCTTTTTTTGCAGCACTTCGGCTAAAAAGAGTTGCTGATCAGGGCTTTCGAGGTCGATGGCCAGAGCGAGCAGTTCCACCGGTTTCTTTTCTTTTATCTGAATGAGGATTTTTTCATAGAGCCCTCTCGCCGTCCCGACGCGGAAATGGATGGTGGTGAGATTTGCTTCGGCAATGGTGAAGAGCTGCGGCATCGTTTGGCCCATGAGAAGGAGCCAGCGGAGAAGATCGGCCTCTAAAATCCGGTCAGGATCGATCTCGGTAAAAGTGACGCTCGCCGACCGTTTGATGTAGATCTGGGGCGAATTTTCTTCGGGCGCTCCCACGATCGATTCGGGGGTATTGGTGAGTTTGGCCAGTTTACGCAAACTTTCATGGATCATGAGCGGATGGTCCCAATCTCGGATCCGTTTGGCGATGGTCATCACCAGTTCGTTCTTTCCAGCGGGCGTAGTGATGTCAATGGACTTGGAGAAGTGTTTGACGAGGAAGGTGAGGTAATCGACGCTCTCATCGAGCATTTTTTGCCATTCTTGCGGCCCCTTTTCCATGAGCACGAGATCGGGATCACACTTTTCAGGCAGAGAGACGACGAATACCTCCGCCCCCTCTTTGGAAAAGAGATTCCCCACTTTAACCGCCGCCTCTTGCCCCGCCGTATCGCCATCGAAGGAGAGATGAACTGTCCGGACGCCGAGATGCATCAACTCTTTCACATGCTCTTCACCAAAGGCGGTCCCTTGCCCCGCCACGGTCCAGTGAAAGCCCGCATCGATTAGCCGAAGTGCATCGATCTGCCCTTCGACGATTAGCGCTTTTCTCTCTTTTGCGATCGTTTTACGCGAATAGCTAAGGCCAAAGAGCACTTTGGATTTTTTAAAAAGGGGCGTCTCAGCCGTATTGATGTATTTGCCACCGAACGTATCGACTTTATATTTCCGCGCAGTAAATCCAATGACAGCGCCTACTGCATCGCGGATCGGGATGGTGATCCGGTCGGAGAAAAACTCTCTCCCCTTCGAATAGAGCCCCGCCTCTTCTAATAGCGCATCGGTGAACTTTTGTTGCCGCATCGCCTCGCGAAATAATCCTTGGCTTTTAGGTGCCAGGCCAAATTGGAATTTGCGGATAAAGTCGAGATCGATCCCCCGATTGTACAGGTAATCGAGAGCCGCATGCCCTTCAAGTGTATGGCATAAATAGAAGTGGTAAAATTCGGCTGCTTTTTCCAGCGCATCTTTCATCAACGCTTTGGGAGGCCCCTTCGATTGGGTCCCCTCCACCTCTTCCAACTGCACATGGAATTTTTCTGCGAGCGTCTCGACCGCTTCGGCAAAACTCATCCGCAAATGGGTCATGAGAAATTGGATCGCGTCGCCATGCGCGCCGCATCCAAAGCAATGGTAATGGCTATCCCCTTTTTGGATGACAAACGAAGGGCTTCTCTCCTCATGGAAGGGACAGAGCGCCTTGTAGGCCGATCCAGCCCGTTGCAACTTCACATACGGGTTCAATACCTCAACGAGGTCGATCCGGGAACGGAGAAGTTCAAGACTAGTTCTAGAGAATGATGTTTTCATGCGTGTAAGAGCCGTGCCTATACGTGATTCTCTCCCACCCCCGATTTTTCATATAGCTGAAAACGCGCTTTTCAAACACATCTCCTCGCGGATAGTGGTCTGCATCGCTCCGAATCTCCCCATAAATGGGATTTCGAAACACCTCTTTTTTCACTAAAAAAAGCTGATCGGAAAAACCTTGTTTCGCAAGATAGAAGGAACCTTTTTTTCGATAGGATTCCCGCTTTGCTTCTCCATTTTGCCCATTCCAAACTGGATTGGCCACAAAACAGGTCGGATGTTTTCCCATAAACTTCAGCGAGGGCGCCACCCAATCAACCGCTTGATCGAGTCGCACATCTCCCGTCAAATACAATAGGTATTCACTTTGGCAAGAATAGATTGCAGCCAGCGGCCCCAGCGCATTGTAGTATTGCCAATCGCCGGAAAAATCGGAGCGCTTCAACCGAAAGAATTGGAGCGCCTCCTCAGCCAATTCCTCAGCCACTACAAATCGACTCAATATCCCGGCCTCCACCCAGCGACAAGCCGCCTTCTTAACCTCTCCTAAGTCATTGACGTTGTTGATGATAAGAAGTTTTTCTTGAAACGGAAAGCAATGGTTTTGGATTTGTCGAATGGGCAGATAGTCTTCTTGCAATAAAATGTGACGCCAATCTTTTTCCCAAACCGTTGTGACAAACGTGACTGTTGGAAGCGTCTCTTTTCGACCAAATAAGTTCCACATGCTTCCATTCTAGATAAAGAGGACAGGATAGGCAAGATCGATGAAGCAGAAGGATTTACAGGATGAAAAAACATTATCCTGCTTATCCTGCCTGATCCTCCCGCGAAGCGGATCCTGTTCCATTTCATGAGGGCATCTACGCCTTTTGACCTGAAGAAGAAGGACAGGATGGGCAGGATCGACGAAACGTCGGCAGGATACACAGGATAAAATATAGGTCCTGTTCATCCTGTTTCTTTTTTTAACGTCTATCTGACATAATCGCTTGCATGACAACACCGATGATGGCTCAGTGGGAGTCTTGCAAAAAACAGGCGCCCGATGCGCTCCTTCTCTTCCGTTTAGGCGATTTTTATGAAGCGTTTTACGATGATGCGAAAAAAATTTCAAAAGAAATCGGTCTGACGCTGACTGCACGACAAGGGATCCCCATGTGCGGAGTCCCCTTCCACGCATCGGACACCTACATCGATAAGTTGATCGCCCGCGGCCACCGCGTGGCCATTGCGGAGCAGACAGAGGATCCCAAAGCGGTCAAAGGACTCGTCAAAAGAGAAATCGTCCGGCTCGTCTCTCCGGGAACAATTGTTGGCTCCAATCTCTTGTCGGATAAGCGAAACAATTTCTTCGCTTGCGTTTGCCAAATCGGTTCGATTTTTGGCCTCGCTGTACTCGACATCACGACAGGAGAATTCCGTACACTAGAAGCGGTGGAAAAAGCAGAACTCATCGATGAACTGCATCGCCTCCGCCCCTCTGAAATTCTCCTCTCTTCTAAATTCAAGAGTACCCATGGCGCTTCAATCGGAGATCTTTCCCATAGTTGGACCTTTGTCCTCAATGAACGGGAAGAGTGGCGCTTCGATCCGAAGTCAGCCCTCGCCATCCTCCTGTCCCACTTCAAAGTGGAATCGCTCGACTCCTTTGGCTTAAAAGGGCAGCTTGCCTCCATCGCTGCGGCAGGTGCGCTCGTCGGTTATCTGCAGCAGGAGATGAGTCTTCGTCTCGACCATGTCCTTTCGATCAAGGCCGATTCTGCACAAGGCACTCTCGCGCTCGATCGATCGACACTGCGCAATCTTGAGCTCGCCGAATCGGCCCATGAAAATGGAGAAAAGCACACCCTCATCGCGCTTCTCGATGAAACGGCCACCCCGATGGGAGGTCGCCTCCTACGCCATTGGCTCAAACACCCCCTCCTCTCAATCGCGGATATCCAAAAACGGCAAGAGGCCATCGCCGAAATCATGGCCCACTCTGTCTCATTGCAAGAGATCCGCGATATCGAACGGTTGATGATGAAAGTGGCTGCAAATTATGCAATGCCGCGCGATCTCTTGGCCCTTGGCCTATCCGCCGCCCAGCTACCCAAACTGCAAGAGGCGCTCTCTCCATTCAAAAGCGAACTCATCGCCAAGAACCGTTCCTCTCTCATCGATCCCATTTCCGCAAAAATCCTCTCTTCCCTCACCGATTCCCCGCCACTACGAATCGGCGAGGGGGATCTATTTCGCGACGGAATCCACCCCGAACTCGATCAATTGCGCACCCTCTCTCGCGATTCGGTCTCTTGGATGGCGCAATACCAGACCCGATTGCGAGAAGAGACCGGCATCAAAACATTAAAAGTTGGTTTCACTAGAGCCTTTGGCTACTACATCGAAGCGAGCCGCGCCCAGAGTGAAAAAATCCCCGCCTCCTTCCAAAGACGGCAAACACTCGTCAATGGAGAGCGGTTCATCACCGATGAATTAAAACACTTTGAGCACCAAGCCCTGACTGCCGAAGAGCGGGCCAAGGCACTCGAAACAGAGCTATTCGAAATACTTCGACGCGAAATCGCGCAGCATGCACAAACCCTCTTTACCGCAGCGAAAGCCGTCGGAGAAATCGACGCTCTCTTCTCTCTTGCCACCGTCGCCGCCGATCAGAATTGGGTCCGCCCCACCGTCGATGAATCAGACAAACTCGAAATCTACGGGGGACGCCATCCCATCGTGGAATCGGTCGTCGGCAAAGCCTCCTTCATCCCCAATGACACTCTCCTTTCCAAAGAACAACAACTCATGCTGATCACAGGCCCCAACATGGCAGGCAAATCGACCTACATTCGGCAAGTGGCGCTCATTGCCATCCTGGCTCAGATCGGCTCCTTTGTTCCCGCCACCTCGGCCCACATTGGACTCATCGACAAAATCTTTTCCCGCATTGGCGCCAGCGATGACCTCGCGAGGGGCCAATCGACCTTCATGGTGGAGATGGCCGAGACCGCCAATATCCTCCACAATGCCACCTCCCGCTCCCTCGTCCTCCTCGATGAAATTGGCCGAGGCACCAGCACCTATGATGGCATCTCAATCGCTTGGGCCGTGGCCGAATTTCTCCTCACCACGCCCAACAAGCAAGCCAAAACTCTTTTCGCAACCCACTACTGGGAACTCACCCGCCTAGAACAAGAACTCAAAGGAGCTGTCAATCACCAGGTCGCCGTCCAAGAAACAGCCGACGGCATCGTCTTCCTCCGCAAAATCATCCGCGGAGGCACCGACAAGAGCTATGGCATCCATGTCGCCAAACTCGCTGGCCTTCCCTACAAAGCCATCCAGCGCGCCGAAACGATGCTCAAGCAACTCGAAACCAAAGCCCCGAAAAAGCCCCCCAAACAAGAAGCGCAGCTCTCTCTACTTCCGCAAGAATCGCCCGATTTCACCCGCCTCCTCGATAAACTCAAATCCTCCGATCTCGATCGGCTTACTCCTCTGGAAGCATTGTTATGTCTTCATGAGCTGAAGTCTCTGACTCACAATCTGTTAGGCTGAATAGAGAAGATGGACTTTGCGTTGAAGACTTAGAAATGCTGTTCACCGTAGACGGAGTTTCTATAGGAGAATCAATGACCATTTTCTTAAAGGACCCTTCAAGGGAGGATTCTTTTGAAACGGTCTTTTGTGGTGAAGCGATTTTTTGCAATTCGTCGAAAAGCTTTTCGATAGTCATTCGTTTACCGGGCTCGGCGACCAACAATTTTTGAATAATGGGCACAAGTCCTTCGTACGGAGTCTTGGGATAAGTCACCTCTCCTAGCTTGTCTATCCAAACCTTAAAGGGATTTTCCATGTACAACATCACATAAAAGATCACCCCAATCGACCAAACATCTGCCGCAAAGGGATCCTCATTACTGTATTCTGGCGGTTGATAAGGTTCAGTCCCAATCCCCCGAGTTGGAGCTGCATCGCCAGGACTGAATTTCCGAGACAGTCCCCAATCGCAGATCTTGACCCTACCCTCAGAATTAATGAGGATATTGCCAGGTTTGATATCTCGATGACAACTTTTGTACTTTTCCTTTGCTATTAATAAACCCTCTGCGATCTGTTTTGCAATCGATATCGGATCTGCATTTGGATGACCATTTTGCAAATAATTAGAAAGAGGTTCTCCTCCATCTTCCATCACGATGCCTATCAGAGTGCTTCCCTCCTCATATTCAGATAGGAGAACATTTTCTGCACCACGGTAAATTTTCCCGAAAACCTCAGGCACATATCGGTTACCTGGTTGATTAAGAAGTATTTCGCCTCTGTCTAAATGATGCAGAAAGGCCGGAATGTCCTTCCTCATAATATCAAATACCTTGATGACTCGCTGAACCCCATCTATTTGTAACTGATGAACACCAGCTGATGCACCAGAGCCTTTCTCTTTTCCAAGAATCCATTGTTTATCTTGGAAATGTGCACTCAATTTATTTGCTAATAGATCTCCTAACAACCCAGCCAATGGATGGGCCTCTTCAAATCGAAGAGATGTAACAGAAAAAACAGGGATGGGAGAAGGGGATTTTATCGGAAAATCCACTTGCACAGTCAAATTAAACGACTTTTTCCTCGGCAGCCCTGGTGGTACAGGGGTTGAGGCAATCACCTTACACATCTCGCCCATTTTGGAATTTTCTGGTTGTTTGCCCAGACAGAACTGGCAGGCGTTAGATAAACACGTACAAGACTTTATCGCCATACATCCCCCTAATTTTCGCTTAAATAATAATTTATATTGTCTTTACAATATACAAATCTGTCAAGAGCCGAGTGAAATAAATGGCGGCAACGAAGTATGCCGCCATCAACGGCTGAGCTCCGGCACAGAAAAATTGAAGCGTAACGTCTCAACCGAGCGAGGCATTCCTTGAGAGAGGAAGGCGAATGAGGAGAGTCAATTTTTCAAAGCCGCAGCCAGCCCAACAGAACTCTTTAGAATTTCTTCTTTTCTATGTAAGATAGTTGTATGCCATTCGACCCAAAAACGTTGACTCTGTATCCAGACCAGCCAGGTGTTTACCTCATGAAGGGTGACAAGGGGCAGGTTTTGTATGTGGGAAAAGCCAAAAATCTGCGGGCCAGGATCAGACAGTATTTTGGAACTGATCAGCGAGAGATGATCCCCTATTTGATGGCGCAGGTCGAAGAGATCGATACGATTGTTGCCCTGACTGAAAAAGATGCGCTGATTTTGGAAAATAACCTGATCAAGCGGCATCAGCCCAAGTACAATGTGCTACTTAAAGATGATAAGACCTTTGTCAGCCTCGTCATGACACGGCATGAATGGCCCATGATTCGACAAGTTCGGTATAAGGGAAAGCCAAAAAATGATGGGGTCTACTTTGGCCCTTACACGAATGCATTGGCCGCTAGACAAACGTACGATCTGATCCTCCGTCTCTTTCCTTTGCGCCAGTGTTCCGACGCAGAATTGGCTTCGAGGACGAGGCCGTGCCTTTTATATGATATCAAACGGTGCATTGCTCCTTGCGTGAATAAGTGCACGAAAGAGGAGTATGAGGCTCATGTTCAGAGCGCTATGCGCTTATTGAAAGGGCAAGATAAAGAGGTGGTGAAAGAGCTCAAGCGAGAGATGAACAGGGCCTCTGAGGCGATGGAGTTTGAAAAAGCGGCCTCGCTCCACCTGATGATTCACCAAATCGAACATGTCACCACGATCCAACATATCGACAATCCATTTGCGAAAGATTGCGATGTGGTGGGCCTCTATCGGGAAGCCGATGCGGTCTTGATCGCGCTCCTACTATTTCGGGAGGGGAAACTAATTGGCTCTGAACATTTTAGCTTCCACCGGATTGCCTCAGACGATGCCGATATCCTCGAATCGTTCCTCTTGCAACACTATAAATACCAACCTCAGTTACCGAGGGAGATTTTCACCCCCATTGAATTGCCGCAAAGTGTGGCTCTCGAGGAGATTTTAGCCGAAACGGCAGGGAGAAAGATCTCCATCTCGATGCCGAAAATTGGCAAGAAGAGAGATCTCATTGAGATGGCTGAACGAAATGCCAGGGCGCTCTTCATCCGAGAGCAAGACGCGAGGTCGCTCCGTGAAAAACGGCTCCTCGATCTCCAAGAAACCTTGCAACTGACCCGCTTCCCCCGCCGCATTGAATGTTTCGACACGTCTAATATTTCTGGAACCGATCCGGTGGCGAGCCTTGTCTGTTTTGTGAATGGAGAAAAAGATAAATCGCGCAAACGTTTATTCAGAATCAAAGGAACAGTGAAGGCTGACGACTATACGGCGATGCGCGAGGTGATCCGGCGCCATTTTGCGAAAGAAAAAGAGAAAAATGATTTTTGCGATCTGCTCATCGTCGATGGAGGCAAAGGGCAACTGAATTTGGCTCTCGAAGTGTTTGCGGAACTGGGAATTGCCTCGGTCGATCTGATCGGCGTTTCAAAAGAAGAGGCGCGACACGATAAGGGGCTCACCCAAGAAAAAATCTATCTTCCCCATCGGAAAGACCCGATCCTCATCGATCCCCGTTCACCTCTGCTATTTTTATTGCAAAACATCCGCGACGAGGCCCATCGAGCTGCGATCGAATACCACCGAAAACGGAGGAGTAAGCGAACGCTTGCTAGCTCGCTCGATGAGATCGAAGGGATCGGTCCGACCAAGAAAACCAGGCTCTTAAAACATTTTGGGAGTGTCAAGGCGATCCGGGCCGCTTCTGCCGAAGAGCTGAAGCAAGTCGAGGGAATCAATAAGAAAGATATCGAAGTACTGCTTAAGTGGTCTTCGCAACCAGAGTGAATGGGCGGCTGTAGCCGAAACGTTCTTTCAATAGGATGGAGAGCTGTTTTTCTGCCTCAGCAAGGGCCGTTTCTTGCTCCGCCTCTGTCAGTTCAGTCAGCCTGACTCCAAACTCCAGATCACGTCCCCGTAAAATCTCGACCTCTTCCAATGCGATTCTCTGAGACTTTAAGAGCGGCTCCACCGTTCGGCGAACAATCTCTGCATCGATTTCCATCCAGTGGCGGCCCATGCGAAGAGACAAGAAGCGTCCCCGGTTCAGGCCATAGAAGCCAATCAGGAGCAAAAAAGCGGCTCCGAAAAATCCGACGCCCAACAGGGTGCAGAGATCGGGCCGGTGAACGATCGCATGAGAAAATAATATGCGCACCTCGGGAGCAAAAGGGAGGCAGACTAAAAAAAATCCGATCCCGAAAAATGTGAACACGGCAAAAAGTTGTAAAGAGGCAGCGAGTGCTTGTCTTGGGTTCAAAACGCCTCCTCTAACTCTGGCTGAGCTTCCCCTGCCGGAATCATTAAATCCTTAAACACAACGTGGACAGAAGCCACGTGTAAACCGGTCCATCGGCTCACCTGTTCAGCCAGTTTTGTCTGCACCTCTTCTGCTTTTTCTGGAATGCAGATGCCATAAGCGATGTTGATCTCTACGCGAACATTCACCGAATGTTTTTTCTGATCTTGTTCCACGTAGATCCCTTTGACCCGCTCGAGTTCTCGGCCGAGCAAATTGTCAAACAAGCTCCCTTCGATCAAACCGATCCCCTCGATTTTTGCCAGCGTCTGCAAACAAATCGCTTGGAACACACGGGTTTCAATATCCCGAATAAATGTCGTCTCAGGAAGTACTACTTCCCTCTTGTCCATATTTTTCAACTGATCGAACATATCCGACTCCAATAAAGCTCTACTATACCACTGGCAACTTTTTCTCATATAGATTACACTGCTTGCTATGGTCTGGCCCTCTTTTTCTACAGCGGTTATAGCTTCTGGCGCCATCGGTCTCCTTTCGGCCTACTTGGCTCATAAACGGGGACGCAATCCACTGGGCTGGTTTTTAGTTGGATTTTTTTTTGGCCTGTTTGGAATCATGGCCATCTTCTTTGCCCCTTTTCCCAAAAGAAAGCCTGAACCGATCCTTGCCAAGCCTGAACCGAAGCCCTACCTGTTCGGCCCTACAGATAAATTTTGGTATTACATAGACGAATTGCGCAATAGCCAAGGCCCCATGAGCTACAACGCCCTTTCTGCGGCTTGGAAACAGGGGAAAGTCACCCCTTCGACCTACATTTGGAACGAAGAGCTCCCAGAATGGAAGCCACTCCAAGAGCTCATTCGGATCAAGTCGCCTTAATGTTTGCCCAAAAGGCCTCTATAAAAAAATTTGATAGATTCTAGCTAAGAAGACATAAAAGAGCCACCCCATTGGATGGAGCGGCCTTAACTTTTACCAAGAAGCCTTGACGATTCCTGGGATCAAGCCTTGAAGGGCCATCTCGCGGAAGCAGAGGCGGGACATTTTAAATTTGCGCAAAAATCCGCGGCTGCGTCCGGTGAACTGGCAGCGGTTGCGAAGGCGTACTACAGAAGAATTTTTTGGCATTTTGTTGAGCGAATCAACAGCGGCCAGACGCTCTTCGATCGGTTTTGTGGTATCGATAATGATCTTTTTAAACGATTGTCGTTTATCCCACTTTTGCTTGACTATTTTTTCGCGGCGGCGTTGTTTCGCCTCCCAGCATTTTGTCATGGAAATTCCTCGTTACTTTTTACGTCCAGGGCCCTTTTGGCGCTGTTTGCGGTTTGGATCTTTTTTATTGATCACGTAGACCCGGCCTCTACGGCGGACTACGACGTCTCCCTTAGAAGGGTCGGCTTTAATTGAAGCTCGAACTTTCATCATTTTCCTCAAGATAGAAAGCCTATATTTATACACGCCCCCCCATTTTACATCAATCCCTATCCCACATTTCGTGCCCGATGTTTGCGTTTTTCTCCCCGGTTCGGTATAGTCTTGGGAACTTAACATTTGTTTATTTGGATGAATCATGAAAAGAACCTATCAGCCCAGCAAACGCCACCGCAAGAAGACCCACGGCTTCCGCAACCGCATGAAGAGCGTAGGGGGACGAAAAATCTTGAGCCGTCGCCGCAAAAAAGGGCGCAAAACCCTGACTGTGTGAGCCGGCGTTTCCCTAAAGAATCACGCTTCCATTCAAAAAAAGATTTTCAGTCGATGAAGGCTGGGAGTCGAAGAGTCGTTGGCAAGCACCTTTGCTTTGACCTTCGCCCTGCCGCCAAAGGCCAAAGCCGCCTCGGCATTACCGCTTCTGGCCGCTTTGGCTCCTCTTGTGAGCGGAACCGCTTTAAACGGCTCGTCCGAGAAGCCTTCCGCCTCCATCCGCCCGTTTCATTCGACATCCATGTGATCCCTCGCCAACTTGCAAAAGGGGCCCGCCTGTCCGACATCGCCTCCGAATTTGAGAGATTGTTGCATGGCCCTACTCAATCCTAGTCAGCAAGAAGCTGTCCATACTGTCCGCGGAAGAGTGCTCGTCCTCGCCGGCGCCGGCACAGGCAAAACCCGGGTCATCGTCCACCGGATCGCCCACCTCATCCGCCACCACGATGTCGCCCCCCACTCCATCGTCGGCCTCACCTTCACCAACAAAGCCGCCGCCGAAATGCGCCACCGGGTCGAAGCGATGATCGGCCCCCCAGCCAAAGAGGTGACCCTCTCCACCTTCCATAGCTTTTGCATGCAAATCCTCCGCCGAGAAATTGAAAAGCTCGGCTATACAAAAGATTTTAGCCTCTACGATGAACGGGACCTTACCCGGATCGTCACCCAGCTCACCCGCGACCTCCTCGGCCACGAGCGGGAGCTCCCTTCTCTTGCCCCCACCCTCGCCGCTCTTGCCAAAGCCTCCAACAGTGGCCTCAATGCCCAAACTGCAAACCAAGGAACCTGGCACGATTCCTTCTCCAAAGACCTCTTCATCCGCCTCCAGTCAACCTTACGCGCCTACAACGCCGTCAGTTTCGACCACCTCATCACGCTCACCATCCGCCTTTTCGAAGAGCATCCCCACATCTTAGAAAAATACCAAGATCGCTATCGCTATCTCATGATCGACGAATACCAAGACACCAATCCGGCCCAATTCCGCCTAGCTGAACTCTTGGCGAACAAATACCAAAATCTCTGTGTCGTCGGTGACGATGACCAATCCATCTACGGCTGGCGCGGAGCCGAATTGAAAAACATCCTCCACTTCAAAGCCGACGCCACCATCAAACTCGAACAAAACTACCGCTCCACCGCCCCCATTTTGCAAGCGGCCAATAGCGTCATCACCCACAACACACAGCGGCACAAAAAAACGCTCCGCACCAGCGATAACTCCACCATTCCCATCGAAGTATTCCATGCGCCCACTGAAATGGAAGAGGCGCAGGCAGTCGTTCAACGACTCATCCATTTCTTCGAAACCAAAAGCCTCCGTTGGAAAGACATGGCTATCCTCTATCGATCCAATGCCCTCTCCCGTTCGCTTGAACTCGCCCTCATGCAAGCCTCCTGGCAAAAAAACGGCTCTTGGGTCCGCGGCATCCCTTATGAAGTCTTCGGCGGCCTAGAATTTACCGAGCGGAGTGAGATCAAAGACCTCCTCGCCTACCTCCGTGCCATCGCCAACCCACTCGATCAAGAAGCGCTCCTCCGCATCCTCAACGTTCCCCGCCGCGGCATCTCCGATGCCCTCCTCGACGAACTGACCCAAGCCAACCGCTCCTCCAACATCTCGCTCTGGAACCTGCTCCTCCAAATCGCCCAAAACAAGCGCCCTCTAGAAAATCACCCGCGCGGCCTTGCCGGTATCCGCTCCTTCATCGACCTCATTGATAAAGCCCAACACCGTTTCGACTCTGAACCGCTCGCCGAAGCGCTCCAATGGCTACTCGAGGAGATCAACTACAAAAAAGCGATTGAAGACGAAGTGAAAAGCGATAAAATGCGCGACTTCAAATGGGAAAACGTACAAGAGTGTGTCAATGCACTAGCCCAATATGAACAAGAGACCGATCCTTCCGACGTATCACTCCAACACTTCATCTCCAACACCACGCTCGCTAGACAAACCTTCGCCTCCCAAGAGCGCTCTTTCTCAGAAGACAAAGTTCAGCTCATGACGCTCCACAGCGCAAAAGGGCTTGAATTTCCCGCCGTCTTCATCGTCGGCCTCGAAGACCACATTCTCCCTCACGAAAAAGGGGCTGCTGAAACCGGCATTGAAGAAGAGCGGCGCCTCTTTTACGTCGGCATCACCCGCGCCCGAAAATATCTCACCCTCAGCATGTCCCGCTCCCGCCTTCGCATGGGTAAAACTCACCCCACTAACCCCTCCCGTTTCCTCTTTGAAATCCCCAAAGAGCTCCTCAAAATGGGCACCCACAAATTCGTCGAATAAATCGTATGAACACTCTCATCCTCCGCCATCGTCGCGAAAACTTACGCAAATGTTCCCTCTCCGGTCTTGAAAACCATCCTTCGCTCACCTTCTATACCTATCCAACTGATCCGCTTCCTCCCCTCACCCATTGCCTTCTCCTCAAAGTGGGCGCTCCGCCCCTTACCCTCGCCGACGCCTCCCGCCCCCTTCTCCTCATCGATGGCACTTGGCGCTTAGCCCAAGTCATGGAAAGTCAGCTCCCTCCTCTCGAAGCCCGCAGCCTTCCCGCCGGTTACAAAACGGCCTATCCCCGCCGTCAAACCGAATGTCCCGACCCCTCCGCTGGCCTCTCCTCTCTCGAAGCGCTCTATCTCGCCCACAAAATTCTCGGCCATCCCACCGCCGGCCTTCTCGACCACTACCACTGGAAAGAACTTTTTCTCGAAATAAATAACCTGTGACAATATACCATTCATTGGTATATCGTAAAAACCTCTTGAAAATTACTTTCGAATGAGCAACATCGAGAAACAAGCGAATTGGTCAGGCAGCTTTTCGCCGAGAGCGAATCGACAAACGAAAAGACTCACTGAAAAAGTAAGGCTTCAGCTCTTTCTTTTGGTAAAAGAGCTAGAAATATTGGGTCCTATAAGAAGGAACTGGGTCCATTTTAGCGCGCTTAAAAAGGGCAAGGATATTCCGGTTGATGCATATCATTGCCACATTAAAAGCGGCAGACCCGCCTATGTGGTGTGTTGGAGAATAGAAAATAAACATGTCAAAATTATCGAGATCTACTATGTCGGTACACACGAAAACGCACCCTACTAGAAGAACGAAACGGCGTCCTTTCACACGACGAAAAAAAAGTGTCCTTTCAGTTCCTTGGCGCAACACTGCTCGAAAAGAATTCTCCAAATATACAGAATCAGGGACAATGCTGCGTGGAAGTCGACTTAAAAGCGGCGTCACTCAACAGGCACTTGCTGAGGCTCTTGGGATTAGCCAACACCATATCAGCGAAATGGAAAATGGGAAAAGGCCGATCGGAAAAGAAATGGCTAAACGTCTAGCAAAGTTTTTCAAGACCAATTACCAGATCTTTTTGTAGAGGGCTGAAAAATAGACTATTTCTTTTATTACTTAGAACAATTGAATGATTGGATCTGGGCCCACTTGGCCTTTTTGCTCATCGTGGGACTGGGCGGCTATTTTTCCATCCGCTCCCGCTTCTTTCAAGTGCGGAAATTTGGTGCGATCATCTCCTCTTTCGCCGCCTACTTTTCTGAACGGAGCGACAAGCGGGGTATCCATCCTCTCAAAGCCTTTTTTGCAGCCATCGGCGGTTGCATCGGCATCGGCAACATCGTCGGCATTTGCACCGCCGTCCAATTTGGTGGACCTGGCGCCCTCTTTTGGACGTGGGTTGGCGGCCTCATGGGCATGCTGCTCCAATACTCAGAAGTCTATTTGGGAATGAAATATCGGATTCAGAACGAGCAAGGAAGCTATGACGGCGGCCCCATGTATTACCTGCCACCCGCCTACAAAAACAAATGGATCGCTCCCCTCGTTTCCTTCCTACTCTGCATCTATGCAGTCGAAATTTTCATGTTCAACGTGATGGCCGATAGCATCTCCGTCAACTGGAACCTCAATGAATACTGGGTCGTTGCCCTTCTCCTATTAGCCACCGTTGGCGTAGCATTAGGCGGCATCAAACGGGTCGGCGAAGTATGCGGAGCAATCATCCCCCTCTTCATCCTTCTATACATGGGAATGGGCACTTGGGCACTGATCCAAAATAGCGCTCTACTACCCGACGTATTCGCCATGATTTTCAAAGGGGCCTTTACCCCGCAAGCCGCCATCGGGGGCTTTGCCGGCAGCACTGTTGCCCTCACCATCTCGATGGGACTCTCTCGCGGCGCCTATTCCGGCGACATTGGCATTGGCTACACCTCGATCATCTATGCTGAAGGGCGAGCCACACACTTGGGCAGAATCTCCTCTCTCACCATCATCGGCGTCTTTCTCGACACCTTTCTCATCTGTTCCATGAGCATCCTTCTCGTTCTCACCACTGGCCATTGGCAAAGCATCTCGGATCCTGCCCTCATGGTCCAAGAAGCTCTTGGCCTTTCCTTCCCCTACATGCACCTCTTCATGCCCTTCTTCCTCTTTCTCCTTGGCTACACCACCATTCTCGCCTATTTCGTCGTCGGAGTAAAATGCGCCAAATTCCTCTCTCCCAAATGGGGCCCTCCTCTCTACTACGCCTATGCCTGCATTACCCTTCCCCTCTTCGCCTTCGTCGAAGCGTCCCAGGCCTTCGTCATCATGTCCCTCTCAGGTGTCATCCTCCTTTTCTTCAACATCCTTGGTATGTTCTTCCTAAGAAAAGAAATCCGCTTCCACTTGGATTAAACACGCAACGTTCGTGAACGAGCCCGTGCCCGATTTTTTCACAGAGGAACAGGATAAGCAGGATCGATGAAACATCGGCAGGATGAGCAGGATAAAAATTATCATCTTGCCTATCCTGCCAGCGAAACTGATCCTGCTTATCCTGTCCTTTTTTTGCGCGAAATAGCGTGTCCGATTTTTTAATTGAACAAAAACGCCCAAAGACGTCAATTGGGTTTTTTTGTTAAGTTAAAAACCTTGGTGGCTTAAGCTCTTAGGCTACCTTCTCACGGCAGCGCCAGAACCTTGCAGCTTCTGCAAGAGCGCTTTGTCGATTTCGCGCCGATAGCATCGATAACAGGTGGGGAAATATTTCTCTTCCGCACCCAGTTCAATGGCGGGCCCCTCATTTGTGGCAAGGCCATTGACGTGTTTGAGATTCACAATCGATTTCCGATTGCAATAGTGACAGGTCGCTTTTACTTCTTCGATCGAATCGGCCAACTCTAAGAGACGCATCGACCCTTCAAATAGGTGAGATTTAAAATCGGTTCGAAGGCCATAGCACAATATGGGAATATCCCAGTCGAGCGTGATGCGCCGCAGTTCCTCAATCACTTTCGCGCCTAAAAACTGCACCTCATCCACCAAGATGCAAGACACTCCTGTGTAATCGATTCCTTGCAGAGACTTCTCATTGACAATGAGGACATCTGCCTGTGTCTCTAATCCAGCTCTTGATTTAATCCTCTCTTTTCCAAACCGCGTATCCAAATCGGGCTTCATCAACAAAACTTTCTTCCCCTGCTGCCGATAATTGTGAGCAACGGCCAACAGATTCAATGTCTTTGCGCTACCCACTGTTCCATGCCGAAAATAGAGCTTAGCCATAACGATTCCCCTCGCTTAAATAACGAACCACATTACTCTTCAATGGAATTTTTGAGAAAGAGATTATTGTTCTTTTTTTGCGGCCCACAAGAGGAGCCCGATGACTGCAAAACCGACTGCACTCAAAACTGGAAAAGCGGCCACATGAAACACCTCGACAAAGGACTCGCCGCAATTGACACTTGCCCCGCACATGACCTGTGAATGAAGAGAGGGAAAATAGTGCTCAAACAACTGATACAGGGCAAACAACTCCCCAATCCCCGCCAGTACCAGCGCATAAAGGATAAATTTTCGATCGTTCCGAAACACCGCAATCCCCAACAGCAACGCCAATGGAAAAAGAGACATCCTCTGGTACCAACAAAGACGGCACGGCTCGAACCGCAAGATCTCGCCATAATAAAAACTGATCCCCAATCCAACCAACGAGATGACCCAAGCAAAGTAGAGCGCATATTGCTTCATTGTGCCACTCCCTTCAGGGCCTGCTCAATGCGCCCTTGCACAGCCCTAAAGCTCGAAGTGGGCGTAGCCACCCCGTCCACGTACAAAGCCGGCGTGCCAAAATCGCTCCCCATCACCTGCCTTGCCATTTTTAAATTTCGATCCAGCTCGCCGAAATAGAGATTTTTTTCCACTACCTCGCTAAACCGCTTCCCATCGATGCCCCCTACTTCCTCAGCCAGCTGAATCAACGCGGCCCGTTCTGAACCATCGATCTCCCGATCTCCAAACTGTTTAAAAAGGGCCTGGGCATACGCAAAAAAACGATCGGGAGCAATCTTATAAACTCCCACCGCCGCATTCCCCAGCAGCTTCGACCCTTCCATAAAACCCAATGGTATAAAGGTATAGCGAACCTTCCCAGTATCTACATACTGTCGCTTCACTTTGGGGAAAACCCCCAATGCATATTCACGGCAAGGATAGCATCTAAAATCTTCGAATACAACGACCTGCACCCTTGCAGCCCCACTTCCCTCGCTCGGGTGACCCCTCGTATCAATCGTCACCATTCCTGGAGTGCGCAACGCATGGTACAGGCCAACGCCTGCTAATAGGAAAAGAAAAACTGCAGCTGTTGCCAAGACAAGGCGCTGCTGAAAGGAAAACTTGTGCCCCATAAGTTCTCCATACAACAAGCCATACTAGAGCGCAAGGGGGTCCGATAAGGGGTAAGATGTTCTTGGGAGGCTACTCTTGAGGAAGAAAGATAGTCCAAAAGAAGCTACTAGCCAGACAGCAAGTCAGCACAAGTAGGATCGATTTAGTCCCCGTCTTAAAAAGCTCTGCAGCAATATGTTTATTAGTTACAAGCTTTTTAATAACGTTCGAGTGACGCGCCCTTATCGCACACAAACAAGTCTTTATTAACACGTCTGCGGAAATTTGATTCCAATGGGGATGAATCATTAATTCTTCGATGACATTCAGATGGCCCTTAGTTACTGCTCTATTAAGTGCATTACCTAAATAGTATTTAGTAATTTGATCCCATCTAGGATGGGTCTTCAATTTCTCGATAATGTCCAAACGGCCTATATCTGCTGCATTCACAAAGGCATCTCCTAAATTGTCTAGGGAAATTTGATTCCACTCAGGGTGCGTCGCCAACTTCTCGAGAATGTTTAGATGACCATAAGCTGCAGTTGCTATTAAACAGCCTAGCCAGATTGCACCAATGTCATCCCAGTGAGGGTGATCTGCCAACTTCTCGATGATGTCTAGACGGCCATCGCTTGCTGTACTCATAAGTGAAAGGCTTAGATGCAACAAAGAAATTTGATTCCAGCCGGGGTGGGTCCTTAACTTCTCGATTATGTCCAGATAGCCTTTACGTGCCGCAGCATTAAGTGCGTTGCCTAGATCCCACGTAGAAATTTGGTCTCGAAGGGGATGATTCACCAATTTTTCGGTCATCTCCAGATCTTTTGCATCGGCCATGCTCACAAGCGTAGTGCCTAAATGTTCACCACTGCAGCGGGGATCTGTCAGCAATCCTTCAATAAATTCTATATTGCCCTTTTCACCAGCCATCTCTACGAGACATGAAAAAGATTCTGGATCGATCTGTTTGAATAAGAGCATTTCAGGGGGCAGTGGGAGCCATGAAAAAAAATTTAAATCATCAATTGGATTAAAACCAAATAATTGGGTCACTTGATCTAATAACTGAGGATTGTTTCTCATCCATACCCGAATTTGCGAAGCAAGTGCTCTCGGGTTATAGGGGATCCCATCCAGGTCTAGCATAAATTGCGAAGCTTGTCTTTTAAATTGTGAATTATCGGGACTAAAATCGATCACGTTGTGAAACCACTCAATAAGATTTACAGCCCTTGCATCGCTAATTGGCACGCTCAAGGCTTCTAGTTGATGCAGCGATGCATTGCGTTGCTCGGCCATGTTCACTATTTGTTCTTGAGGAAGTAGATACTGTCCTTTTTTCAAAAGCTGTAAAGCTGTTGATCGAACTTTGCAAAAATCTTCGATTACGGACGCGTTCTGGTTTTCAACTTTGTCGAGAATCTTTTTTAGAAATGGAAAATCTTCAGAATTACGAATCGCTTGAAGATGAAGAGCTGCTACTGCTTTTTGAATTGAGCGTGGGCATTTTTCAAGATCTTTCAACTGTCCCGTCTGGAAGATAATTTGGGCGATAACTTCACTGGGAACTGGTCCATTTTGCGATATATAGGTAGAGGTCGACCCACAAAAATTGTTATCCCAAGCTGGCCTTGAACTCATAAATACTCCTCTAATTAAGTTAAGTTGAAGTATATTGTATCATTTATAATTATAAATATAAATATAATTATATAAATTCATAAGTTACTAATTATTAGTTATTTGAAATTTTGATATGAATGCGTAATTTTCATACTATTTTTTTTTGAAAAATGCATGTGAAAAAGACTCCTCTTTGACTTTATCGAGAGGGTGGGGTACTCTGGGGAGGAGTGAACCGTTTATCTATAAATCCGTTATACGTGCAGCCGAAAGTCTACCCAATTGACCAGCATCAGATTGCCCCCGATCAGATCGATGAACACGCTAAGTATGTGATCGAAAAGCTGCGGAATGCGGGCCATAAAGCCTATCTGGTAGGCGGAGGGGTCCGCGATCTTCTGTTGAAGCAGAGGCCCAAAGATTTCGACATCTCCACATCTGCCAGGCCCGAAGAGGTGCGAAGCTTGTTCCGAAGCGCAATCTTGATCGGCCGAAGATTTCGGTTGGCCCACGTGCGATTTGGGAAGAAAGTGATTGAAGTGTCGACGTTTCGGGCAGGAGAAACGGGCGCCGATTTGATCGTACGGGATAATGTGTGGGGCACTGAAGAGGAAGATGTGCTTCGGCGCGATTTCACCATCAATGGCCTGTTTTACGACCCCGAACACCAAACGGTGATCGACTATGTCGGTGGCTATCCCGATTTAGAAAAGCGGGTGCTCCGAACGATCGGCCAGCCAGAGGTCCGTTTTGCACAAGATCCGGTCCGGATGATCCGCCTGATTAAGTTTTGTGCTCGATTTAATTTTGATATCGACAAGCCCACATTTGAAGCGCTCCTCAATTGCAAAGAGGAGATCATCAAAAGCTCGTCCGCTCGCATTTTGGAGGAGCTGCTCCGGATGTTGGAATCGGGCGCCGCTAAGACGTTCTTCCATTTGCTTCATGAGTATGGTTTGTTAAAACCTCTATTGCCCTCTCTATCTGCCTATTTCGACCGGACCCCTGACAATGAGGTGCTGGCTTTGTTGTGCGAACTGGACGCAGAGGTGAGAAAAGCGCCCCTTGATCGATCGGTGCTCCTCTCAGCGCTCACTTTCCCCCTGCTTCGCCACAGGTTACTACTTCGCGCGCAGAAATCAGATCGACCGTTCCATTTAGGAATCATCCAAGAAGAGGCGCAGCGAGCCATCGACGATGCTTTCAGCCCCTTCTTTATATTGCCGCGCAGGATTAGCGGTTTGATGATGTTTATCTTAGCTTCCCAATTCCGAATTCAGCCGCTTGACGATAAGCCGCTTCGCCGCCCCCGCCTGCCGCGCGATCCAGCCTTCCATTTTGCCCTGCAGCTATTCAAAGTCCGGGCCGCCATCCAACCCAATCTCTTGCCTTTTTATACGATTTGGACCGAAGCGAGCTACGACCAAAACTTACCCCCTCCAGAACAGCCCCGCCCCAGACGGCGCAGACGAAGAAGAAGAAGGTCTTCCAATGAGCCACAAGATCCTATGCACGGAGCTTAAGACTGGTGGCGCGCCCCTCTATCATGTGGGTCCCGCCCTCGACCACGGTCCCTTGCCCTCCATTTTTTATTTCGCTCTCTCTGGACCCGATTCTCTTTGCCTCGATCCCTACAACCAACCGGTACAGTTCTTGTCGAGTCGACAAGTCCGCTTTTTCTCCTGCACGCTTCCCGCACATGAAAGTGGTCTATCGCCCAATCATGCTCTAGCCGTTTGGGCAGAGGAGATGAAAAAGGGGATCGATTGCATCGGAAATTTTCTCGACAATGTGCAGAGGGCCGTGAAATTTACCATCCATCAAAAATTGGTTGGACATTTGGGACTCATGGGATTGTCGCGCGGGGGCCTTGTGGCCTCACTCTTAGCCGCACGCGAAGAGAGATTTAAAGCGATGGTCCAGTTTGCCCCTGTCACCAAGATTGTGCATACAAAAGAGTTCCAACACATGGAGAGCAATCCCCTCGTTCAGTCATTGGATCCCTTTGCATTGGCAGACCGATTGGCCAATCGACCCAGTCGATTTTACGTGGGCAATCGAGATGCACGAGTGGGAACTAAAAACTGTGTGGAATTTGCCATGCTTTTAGCTGAACGATCGACCCTCCGTTCACCTCCCATCGAGCTGATCGTTTCCCCCTCGATCGGTAGCCAAGGCCACGGCACCTCTCCCGAAATCTTTCGCCAGGGGGCTGAATGGCTCGCCGACTGTCTTCAGTAGATTTATTCTTGCTTGCAGGGGAGCCGAGTGGCGATTTGCAGGGAGCTAAGCTCGTCGAGGCGCTTCTCTCTCTCGACCCCACTCTCCGCATCGCTGCGGTCGCAGGGCCTGAAATGCGTAAGTTCCCGATCGAATGTGTTGAACCAATGGAAAGTTTGCAGGTGATGGGATTTACCGATGTGCTCTTTGCTCTTCCCAAAATTGCCCGCCTCTTTTTTTCTTTGCGAAGAAAAATTTTGAAGTTGGATCCGAAAGCCTTCGTGGGGATCGATTACCCCGGATTCAACCTCCGGCTTCACCAATCGCTGAAAAAAAGTGGGTTCAAGGGCAAGTTGATCCACTACATCTGCCCCACTGTGTGGGCATGGGGGAAAAAAAGGATCCCCCGCATGGCCGCCACGCTGGACCAATTGCTGACAATCCTCCCCTTCGAGCCCTCCTGTTTTAGCCATACGCCGCTCCCCGTGGAATATGTGGGCCATCCATTGACTGAAGCAATCCGCTCGTTCAAACCCGACCCTACCTTTCGCAAACGGCATGGCTGGCAAGAAGAGGATAAAATTTTAGCGATTTTTCCGGGCAGTCGAAAGCAAGAAGTGGAGCGCAACCTCCCCCTTCAACTCCAAATCGCCAAAAAACTCCAGGCGGAGGATCCCCGCCTTAAAATCGGCGTCGGAATCCCCTTTGAAGAGCGGTACCAGCTCATGCACACAGCCCATATGGCGCTGGCTAAATCGGGCACCGTGGCCCTTGAGCTGGCCCTCCACCGCACCCCCACAATCGTGCAATATGCCATCCGGCCGATCGATGTATTTTTGGCCACCCGGGTATTCAACATCAATCTTCCCTTCTATAGCCTCCCCAACCTGATCCTCCAGACGGAGGTATTCCCGGAGCTGATCGGTCCCCACCTGACCGAAGAGCGGTTGTATGAGGAGGCGAGCCGCCTCTGGTCCAATGACGCCAAAAGAACTCATTGTCAAACTCTTTGCGAAACCCTCTGGACCCAGCTGGGTTCCGACCTAGCCAGCCTAAAAGCAGCAAAGAAAATTTTAAATCTCCTGTCGAGATAAAAAAGAACAGGATAAGCAGGATCAGCTTCGCTGGCAGGATATGTAGGATTAAAAATTTTATCCTGTCTATCCTGCCGACGTTTCGTCGATCCTGCTTATCCTGTCCCTTCTTTATGAGGGATGCCTGTTCAGTCAAATGGGCATACCCGTCGGTTTTAAAAATTTCTTTTATTGGGCTGTAATCCGGCCAGAACTTTAGGCCTAGAATTTTATGTTGAGATCTCATATATTGGACGCTGAGTTTTTCCCATGATAGAAGCATTTAAAATCTACATAGACCGCTTAAAAGGCGGCCAGGTTCAGAAAGTCGAAGGTTCGTTCGATCCCGAATTTTTGGAAATCGAAGAGCAAGAGCTCCAGTTTCCAAGGCCGGTCAAGGTCAAGGGAGAGGCCTATGTAACTGACGATCATCTCGTGATCCATTTGTCCGCCTCCACCGCGGCTAAAATGCCCTGCGCCGTATGCAACGAAATGATCGAAGTCCCATTATCTGTCGGAAATTATTATCAGACAGAACCGTTGTCTGACGTCCCCTCAGCCTTGTATGATTTCAGCTTGGCTCTGCGAGAAGCTCTTCTCATTGAGCTGCCTCGCACAGTCGAATGCAATCGGGGCCAGTGCCCAGAAAGGGACATCATCACCCCTTTCATGCGCGCTCAGAAAAGGGATCAGACAACCCATTTTCCATTTTCCGACATCGATTTAAAACCTTAAGGAGATAACCATGGCAGTACCACGTAACCGAACCTCGAACGCCAAGAAAAATTCTAGACGTTCGCACCACGCAAAAAAACCGAAGAATGTTTCCGCTTGCAGCAACTGCGGTAAATCGCGCATGCCCCATCGCATGTGTCCCTCCTGTGGATACTACAATGGACGCGCGGTCCTGACAGCTGCCAAGGCCTAATGCGCTCCTTGCGGATCGGCGTGGACTTGATGGGGAGCGACAACTCCCCCGAAGCTCTGCTCGGTGCATTGAAGGGGCTTCCGTTTCAGGTCGTCCCCATCGGTTTAGCAGAGCACCGGCAAAGTGGCTTTGAATACATCGAAGCCCCCACCTTCATCGGGATGGATGAGCCCCCTCTTGCTGCCCTTCGTCGCAAGAAAGATTGTTCTCTTTGCATCGGTCTTCGGCTCCTGAAAGAAAAAAAGTTGGATGCGTTCGTTTCAGCTGGAAATACGGGAGCTCTTGTCTCTGCCTCTCGAATGATTTTAGGCAATCTCCCCGGAGTTCTTCGCCCCGCCCTGCTCGCTGGAATGCCCACCAAAAAAAATCCCGTGGCTGTGCTCGACGTAGGGGCCAACGTGCAAGTCAAGTCTTGCCATTTGGTTCAATTTGCTCTCTTGGGCTCCGCCTATTGCAAAGCGAAGGGGATTGCAAAACCTGTCGTTGGATTGCTCAACATCGGAAGCGAAGCTGTGAAAGGGACCGCCGAACTCAGAGCCGCTTATCAAGAACTAAAACAATTCCCCAATCCCCCTTTCCGCTTCGTTGGAAACATCGAGGGAAAATCGGTGTTCGATGGCGATGTGGATGTATTGATCACCGACGGATTCACCGGAAATATATTTTTAAAAACAGCCGAAGGGATCGCCAGCTTAATCCTCGACCGATTCGGAAGCCTTCTCCCCCCCGGCGAATTCCAAAAACTACACCCCAAAATCAAAGATGTGCAGCGCCATCTCCACTACGCCGAATACCCAGGCGCCCTGCTCGCTGGAGTGGATGGGGTCGTCATCAAATGTCATGGCTATTCCACACCGCAAGCATTCCTCAATGGGGTTCTCGGCGCCGAAGAACTCGTTCGGGGAGGTTTTTTGCAAACATTTTATTCTCAGCTAGATAAGTCGAAAATTTAACCTCTTTTTTTGCTGGAAAAAGAACCCGGCGTCCTCTATCATGATCATTTAATTTGCTTATACGCAAGAGAGCTACCAATGCACGAAGTCCTACTCAATGTAGAATCAAAAGAAATTCGATATGCCTATCTGAAACATGGGCAACTGCACGATCTAATTTTTGATCGAAAAAAATCACGTCAAATCACGGGAAATATCTACCGTGGCCGAGTGACCAATATTTTACACAACATCCAATCGGCCTTCATCAACATCAATGAAGAGGAAAACGGGTTCATCCACATCAGCGACATTTTGGAAAACACCAAAAAGTTTGAAGAGATGTTCGACATGGATTTCGACCTCGATTACGACATCTCGAAAATGGCGCAAACGCCGAAACCGAAAGAGATTTCGCAGCTGCTCAAAATCGATCAGCCGGTCCTCGTTCAAGTCGTAAAAGAACCGATCGGTACGAAAGGGGCCCGACTCACTTCGAACATCTCGATTGCCGGCCGCTACCTCGTCCTTCTTCCCAACAACCCCCATCGAGGCGTATCGCGCAAAATTGAAGACAAAGGATCGCGCGACCGGCTCAAAAAGGTCATCCGTTCCTTTGAAATGCCGCAAGATATGGGGCTCATTTGCCGCACCGCGAGCGCCGGCGCCACGACCGAGATGCTCGTCGAAGAGGCAACCGAACTGCTCCACACCTGGCAAGGGATCGTGGAAAAATTCCAACAAGCGAGCGGACCTGCCCTCCTGTTTGAAGAATCAGATTTGATCAAACGGACTCTGATGCAGTGCGTAGATAAGAAATTCGACCGGCTCCTCGTCGACGATTTTGCCACCTACCAAAGATGCAAACAGCTCTACCAAAAATATGCGAACGAACATCCATTAAAGATCGAATTTTATCGGGACCGCACCCCCATGTTCGAGCGGTTCAATGTTGAGAGAGAAATCGATCGGGCTCTCCGACGCAAGATCTGGCTCGGTTCCGGCGGTTACCTCTTTTTCGACCGGACCGAAGCGATGCACACCATCGACGTCAACTCGGGTCGCAGCTCCCAAAATACAAGCGGCGGCGATGTCGAAGAGACACTCGTGCGGATCAACCTAGAAGCCGCAGAAGAGATTGCCCGACAGCTCCAAATCCGAAACGTCGGCGGCCTCATCATCTGCGACTTCATCGACATGCGCTCGCGCAAAAACCAGCGGCGCGTTCTTGAAAAACTCAAAGAGTGCATGAAAGAAGACTCAGCTAAGTGCACGATCTTAGGCATGAGCGAATTCGGCCTCGTCGAAATGACCCGGCAGCGAAGTCGCGAATCGCTCTCGCAAACCATCTATACAGCCTGCCCCTATTGCGCTGGAAGCGGTCTTGTGAAGAGCCACGAAAGCATATCGGTCGAGATCGAGCGCTCCTTGAAAAAGCTCATCCTCTGCCAAAACCAATTCGCTCTCAAACTCACCACCCATCCTGAGCTCAATAAATACCTCGAATCGGGAGATAAGGACTATTACACTAAACTGGCCGGTAAATCGAATGCCCATCTCGAATTTGCCATCAGCGACAATCTCCACCTAAACGATTACCATTTTTACTCAACGCTCAATGGACAAAAAGTTGACGCCTGAGCAGCCGCTGATTGAAGAACTCAATCGACTCCAACAGTTAGGGCATATTCCCGAAAAATATGCCCAAATTGCCATCGAGTTCATCCGGTGCTATCGGGAGACGCTGCAAGACGCAGGGCGCCCCTTCGAACCTGTCCTACCCATCTTGCAACTCTATCTCCAACTCATTCACCAACAATTCCACTCCCCCTTTTCTTTCGAGTCGTACCACCGAAAAGTACGCCATCCAATAGACTACTATGCATTCAGCCTCGATTTTATCCGCCCGCTGATTGATCTCGAACACTCGACCCTCGATGGGACAAAAACGCTCGACAAAATTGCAACCCAACTCAAAATGGGTGAAAACGTAGTGTTTTTCGCCAACCACCAAACTGAACCAGATCCACAGGCGATCGCAATTCTTCTCCAAAAAAAGTATCCACAGCTTGCCGAACGGATGATTTACGTCGCAGGCGAGAGGGTCGTCACCGATCCGTTGGCTATCCCATTTAGCATGGGATGCGATCTCCTCTGCATCTATTCCAAACGGTACATCGATCATCCGCCTGAACTCAAAGCCAAAAAGCAACTCCACAATAAAAACACCATGGAGTTGATGAGCCGTCTTCTACAAGAAGGAGGCAAGGCGATTTTCGTGGCTCCATCGGGTGGGCGCGACCGAAAAGATCGCACAGGCCACATCGAACCAGCCCCCTTCGATCCCCAGAGCATCGAAATGTTTTATCTCATGGCCAAAAAAGCCAAAACTCCGACCCATTTCTATCCCCTGGCTCTCGCCACCTACGACCTACTACCTCCCCCGGAAACTATCCAGCGGGAATTGGGCGAAGTACGCAATGCAAAATGGACACCGATCCATCTTGCCTTTGGCCCTGAATGCAACATGGAGCGCTACCCCGGCAGCGACTCTCCTTCGAAAGAAGAGCGAAGAAAAGCGCGAGCAGATATGATCTGGGAAACAGTCAAAAAAATGTACGGAAGCATAACATGAGCATCATTGCACTCGCCCTGTTTCATTTATGCCTAGCGCAAGGACCCCAAATGACCACGACCGCCGAACGGACAGCCCCATACCAGGAAGTCACCGATACATCAGGACTTCAGATCCTAAATCCCGATCTAAAAGAAAGACGCATTGCAAAGATCCGTTTGAAAAATGGCCTGGAAGTCCTTCTGATCTCTGACCCCGGAGCAGACCAGTCGTCCGCTGCAGTGGCCGTCGAGGCTGGCTCTTGGAACGATCCCGAAGAATACCCTGGCATGGCCCATTTCTGCGAACACATGCTCTTCATGGGGACCCAAAAATATCCCGATTGCAACGCCTTTTTCAATAGCATCTCCGACTTTGGCGGTATCATGAACGCCTTCACAGCGCCCGACCGGACCGTCTACATGTTCTCCAGCCAACATGAAGGATTTTCACAAAACCTCGATCGCTTCTCCCGATTTTTCATTGACCCGCTCTTCAATCCCGATCAGATCTCCAGAGAACTACACGCCGTCGACCAAGAATATGCCAAAAACCTCGAACATGACGGTTGGCGCGAATACATGGTCTTCAAAGAGCTCAACAATCCCCTCCATCCCAACCGAAAATTCTCCTCCGGCAACTCCAAAACATTGGCCAACATCCCAGCCTCTGCACTCAGAAAATGGCATCTCAAACACTACGGCTCCGAACGGACCCACCTCTTCCTCTATTCCTCACTCCCAATCGAAACCATGAAAGCACAGGCGGTCTCCCTGTTCTCTCCCGTTCCCACCGTTGAAAAAGACACCTCCCTTTCCTATCAGCCGATCACCTCGGCTGAACAACGAGGACACATCACCTACATCAAGCCGATCCAAAACCGACAAACCATCACTCTTGCCTGGGAAATGCCCCGCGAACTATCCAATGACGAAACCAAATCGGCCGACCTGATCGCCTACGCCCTCAATCGGGGACAACCCAATAGTCTCTACGAATGCCTGAAAACAGAACAGCTCATCGATGCCGTGGCCGCTAGCGCCGACGACTTAGGAGACAAAAACCACCGCGTCTTCCAACTTAAAGTTGAACTCACGCCAAAAGGGATTCAACAAGCAGACACCGTCATCCACCGGTGCTTTGAAGCGATTGCAGGTCTAAAATCGAGTGGCATCCCCGCCTATCTCTTCGATGAGATGAACGCAGTATCTAGGCTCGGCTACCAGTTCCAAACGCGTCAAGATGCCTTCCAGATCGCCTCCTCCGTGGGCAGCTCGATCTCTGAAGAATCACTTTCCTCCTATCCGAGAGAACAAATCCTCGGCTCTACATACACTCCCGTTAAGATCAATGCTGTCCTCGAAAGACTTGCCCCAGAAACCTGCTGCGTATCTTTCTCTGCTCCTCCCGAGCTAACCGGCGTACAACCCGACAAAAAAGAAAAATGGTTTGGAGCCGAATACTCGCTCCGAACAATCCCCACCGACTGGCTCAACCGCTGGAAAAGTGCCAAACCCAACGCAACGATCCGAGTCGCCGGCCCCAATCCCTTCGTCCCCACAAAACTGGAACCCGTTGCCCTCGATAGCCCCTCCGCTCCCCAACTCCTCTCCTCAACTTCTTCTGGTGCTGCCTACTATTGCCGCGCCCCCGAATTCCAATCGCCCGAAGCAGTCATCCGGCTCCACCTTCGCTCTCCTTCCGTTCAACCGGGAGCCAAGAGTGCTGTCCTCGCCTCTCTCTACCTCGATCATCTCACCGACCTACTCCATCCTACTTTGGCCGCTGCCCAAAGCGCTGGCCTATCGGCCCGCTTTGACGTAGACAAACTCAAAATCAATCTCCAAATCTCGGGCTTTAGCGAAAAAGCGCCCCTTCTGCTCCAAGAAATTCTCAAGCAAATGCCCGAAAATCCCCCCACTCTCGATCAGTTCAACGTCTACTTTGCCCGCCATTTCAAGGATTATTCCAATGGCGATAAAGACCCTCCCTTTAAGCAGGCCAAAGAACAACTCGACTCTCTCCTCACCAATAGCCGCCCGGCAGACGAACAGAAACTAGCCGCCTTGCAAACCATCACCTATGAAGAGTTTCTCCAATACCATCGTAAACTCTTTGAAAAAACCTATGCAGAAGCCCTCTTCATTGGCAATCTCACCCGCAAAAACGCTGAATCGTGCTGGGTTGACATCCAACACCTCTTTAGTCGTGGCACCTATCCCACTCCCGAACAAACAGCTCCCACTGTCCTCGTTCTTCCCGATCAAGGGGGCCCCTTCTCAATCCCCAAAACCAGTGAAACGCTCGGCAACGCCGCCCTTCTCTCCATTGACCAAGGCCCCTTCTCCTTTGAAAGGAAAGCGATGCAAGACGTCCTCGCCACCGTCCTGCGCGAGCCGTTCTTCACAGAACTGCGCACCAAACAAAAAACCGGCTACATCGTCCGCTCAGAACCCACTGAAATCGAAGATCGCCTATTCCAACTCCTCGTCGTTCAATCCAATTCCCATCAACCGGAAGATCTCCTCTACCGTTTCGAACTATTCCTAGAAGAATTTCTCCAAACTCTCAATGACTCGGTTCCACAAGAACGGTTTGAAACGATCGTCCAAACCTGCGTCCACACACTCAAAACCCGTTTCCGCAATCTGAAAGATAAAAGTGCTCTTTGGGATCTTCTCGCCTTTGAAAAAGGGGCCGATTTCGGCTACGTCGAAAAGCGGACTGGAGCCCTTCAGTCGCTCACTCGCGAACGGTTCCTCACCCTCGCCTCCGACTGCCTCTCTCGATCCAATCGGCGCCGTCTAGCCATACTACACCAAGGCAAGCTCACCGATCCGTTTAACTACGAACCGATCGACGCCCCGCGTCTACAGCAAGTCGGCCGTTACACCGCAAAAGTTACGAACGAGAATAATTAACGAGATAAGCTTTTTGAGCAGCCTCTAAGTACTGCTTTTGAGAAATTGACTCGACGCGCCCGTCATTCAATTGGTAAAACTTATTGTCTTTCATGACGTAGGCAATGTAATGACCTTCTTCCCCGTTTCCAAGATGTACTAAAAAACTCTGAAGAGTATATTCCGGAGAATTATCTAACAAATAATTAGGGAATTCAAATATCAACGGGATTTCGATCTCCCTTTTTCCAACTAGTGAAAATATAAATATTTCAGGCGCTTTTATTAAGCGATTAATTGAGTGGGTTTCTCCCTCTCTAAAGTCTCTGGCATACTCAGACCCTGTATCCCTATATTGTTGCATCTGGGTAAAAAATAGAGCTTCTAACAAATGAGTTCTACCCCCAGATGGAGGAACTTTTACTATTAACATTGGGAACTTAAGGGGTCCTTCTACATATTCTTTTCGACTCGGAGAGAACTCAGGTATTTTGATCCCGATCGATTCAGGAATATTATCGGGGATTACCTTATTGAGTAATTCGGTTGCATCCTGTTGATCATTATTCTCCCCAAAAATCGAATGCAAAGAACCGATCTGAATCCCTTCTTTCCGTTCATATTGGCCTAGAACTTCTACTATTTTCCCAATACTCTCAGCCTCTTTTTTATTCGAATTACCTGTCCGAATTAACTCTTGGTACATATCTCGGAAGCCTTTCTTTAGCTGGGGGCTATTCGCAATCATCTGGACGAGCGAGGCGGCAAAGCAGGTATTTCCCTGATTTGGGATGCCTCTTGGGGCGCCTTCGATCTGATTTTCACCCACCCGATTGGCTAAAAATAGGGCACCAACTGCGCCAATAGCAGCATAAGCCCCACCTAACCAGTAGGTTGCGGGGATAATCGCCACGGCAGCAGCCACCCAGCGGTTAGCTACAAACCTCGAAAAGGTCTGATAATAAGATGAAATCGAGCTCATAATTATCTATTATAACATAAATTTATAATTATTTACATTATAATAATAATTTTAAATTTTCATATTGTGATAGACCGTATTGACATCATCTAGGTCTTCCAGATACTCAATCAGAGCAATGTTATCATTGGCTGTCTCATCCGATACTTCGACCCACGACTTGGGGATCATGGCCAACTCCGCCTCTTCGATTTTGCCACCCCCTTTTTCGATCGCCTCTTTGACTTTAGAAAAAGCTTCCACTGGCGTCAAAACTAGATACGATTCTTCCTCCGGAAAAAAATCATCGGCCCCTGCTTCACTGACCAACAGGAACAGATCGTCTTCGCTCATCGTCTTTGCGACTCGAATAGAACCCTTTCGATCGAAATTATAGGCAACAGCGCCCGGTGTAGCGACCGTTCCCCCATACTTATTCGTAGCGATTCGAATATCAGAAGAGATCCGGTTTTTATTATCAGTCATGATATCCACCAATAACCCGACGCCACCATAGCCATACAGTTCATAGGTCATTTCGGTAAAATCTTGTTGATCAGCGCTGGCGGCCTTTTTAATGTTCCGCTCAATATTTTCATTGGGCATATTGGCGTCTTTTGCTTTCTGGATAGCGGCTCGCAATCTACTATTGCTCCTCACATCTACTCCACCCTGCTTCACCGACGAAATGATCTCTTTCGTAACTCGGGTAAAAACCTTCCCCTTCTTCCTATCCGCCCGGTCCTTCCGGTGCTTCATATTCGCCCATTTACTATGTCCTGCCATCCCTTCTCCTTACGTGAACGTACGCGTGCCCGTGCCCGATTTTTTTCTTTTTTGCGCGGCGCTCTGCGCTACTCATCTTTTTTTGGCCCGAAATAAAGCCAAACTCGTTTTCTGCCACTTCTTTGCTTCCTCATACTCCGGAAATTTTCTCTCCAGCTGCTTGAATAACACCGTATGAATCTTTGCCCTCCCCCTCGCGTCCATCTCAGTTGGGCAAATCGCGTGCAACATCTCGTGATAGACGATGAACTCCACAAAATAGAGTGGAACTTTCACACTATCTAGCAATCGATTGATCCGGATTTGGTGCGTCATTCGATCGTAGCAACCAAACGTAACGGAACGAAAAGAGCCTCTAGGCTGCCGTTTCGACCAGCCAATCGAGGCATCATAACCTGAATCGAAAAATTTCTCCTTAATCCGCTCATAAATTTCAGCTAAATCGTACACTTCTCCTTTTTGCTCCAACGGATCTGCCGCCATTCTCGCCGTCGAAAAATGGAGATGGGCCATCTGCCGAATCACAGCAAGAGACTTGCGATCTCTTTTCAGCGCAAATCGAACCAATGCCTCAAGCACGGGAGAGGGGGCCTTCTCAAATAGCCGGTGGAGATGGAGAGTGATTTTGCCCCACCGTCTCTCCACTCGCAAATAGGTCCGTTTATTCTCGTGTAGACGCACCTCAATTGGTGCTGGAAATTGCATCACAACCGTTTCTGCATAAGAATTTTTGAAAGGTAGCGCCCGTTGTCTTTTAAGAATCGCTTATGGATCCCATATTGCCGAAAACCCATCCGTTCATAGAGGCGGATTGCAGGGTTATGTTCATAGACCTCTAAATGGAGGAGTTCGATGCCGAACGATTCTTTAGCCAATTTCATGAGCTCTTCTAAGAGAAGCTTCCCAATTCCCTTCCCTCGATATTTTTCATCTACAATGATCGCAAAGAGGCACTGATGGGACAATTTTTTGTAGGGCTGAATATAGAGATTGGCGACCCCACAAGGAACCCCATCCCACAAAGCAGTCAACACCCCTTTGATTTTAGAATAGCTCATCCAAATCCGTGCCGCATCCTCCACCTCCCGAAGGTCGGACAGAGGAAACCCTTCCAAAACGCCCGGCTGCAATAGCCACTCTACAAGGTACTTTTGATCCGACTCTTCGCCAAATCGAATGGTCACTGGATTCGTCATGATAAAAAGTGCTCCAATAAAATTCGGGGGCGCGTACAACCGTCGATCTTCACAAAGTCATCTTGTTTTGCAACTTGCTCAAATCCAAGCTTTTTCAAAATGGGCAAGAGAGCGCTCGGCTCATACACCTCTACGTGAACACTCTCCAATCGAAATCTAGTTTTCGCCAAGTGAAGAAGGTTCCGAACCATCGAGGTACCGATCCCTTTACGCCGGTGCTGCGGATCGACAATGAGGTAAAAGCTACAATGGTGGGCTACCTTGCGGTACGGCATAAGAAAGAGGGTCCCAACAGCACAAGGGACATCTCCAATCACACCGGTGAGGCTCGCCTTGAATTTCGAAAACCCGATCCAATTCTTCAGCGCCTCTTCCCTCTCTTCAAAACCGAAAGGAAAATCGTCACAGGCAACGGGATCGGAGAAACAAGATTGCAAGAAGGAAAGATCGGTCAGCTCTGAAAAGCGGATATCAAAGTCAGGAATGGGGATCATTACCCAAACTCCTTTAAAAAGGCGTTGACAAACTCATCAATTTCGCCATCCATGACGGCAGCGATATTTCCTTTTTCTACTTTCGTTCGAGTGTCTTTGACCAGCGTGTAGGGTTGGAAGACATAGTTACGAATCTGGCTGCCCCACGAAATATCTTTCTTTTCGCCCCCCATCGCCGAAATTCTTTGCTGCCTTTCATTGACCTCTTTTTCATAGAGTTTTGATTGGAGCATCTTCAGGCAAGTCTCCCGATTTTGGACCTGGCTCCGCTCACTTTGGCAAGAGACGACGATTCCACTGGGAATATGGGTCATCCGAACCGCTGAATCGGTCTTGTTGACATGCTGTCCCCCCGCTCCCGATGCGCGGAACGTATCCACTCGCACATCTTCAGGGTGGACCTCAACTTGCACATCTTCAATTACTGGCGTGACATCTACCGAGGCAAAACTAGTGTGGCGCCTCGCATTGGAATCGAACGGCGAAATCCTCACAAGGCGGTGGACCCCTTTTTCCGACTTACTATAACCAAATGCAAAGGGACCGCTAAAACGAAACGTAATATTTTTAATGCCAGCGACTTCTCCGTCGAGCCGGTCGATGATTTCGACCTTCCACCCTCTTCGACTCGCCCACCGCTGGTACATCCTGGACAGCATCGCCGCCCAATCACACGACTCGGTCCCACCCGCACCCGCGTTGATCTCTAGATAGCAATCCTTGCTGTCGAGCTCGCCGGAGAGCATCTTGCGCACCTCCATCTCACCAAGCTTCGACTCCACCTGAGATAGCCCTTCGTACAACTCTTTGACCAGCTCCCCATCGCTCAATTCCTCGGCCTCTGGTAACAGGTCTCTGATATCCGAAAACTTTGCCTTCAACTCTTGATAGGGAACCGTCCAAAGCTTCAATGTATTGAGTTCAGCAATGACCTTCTGCGCCCCTTCTTGGTCGTCCCAAAAATCGGTCGCTCCCATCACTGCTTCTAACTCTCGTACTTTTTCCTCTTTGACCGCCAAGTCAAAGATACCTCCACATGTCGGAGAGTCTCTTTTGAATCGAATCGAGTTTGGCAGTGGTTTCAAAGTTCATGGTCCTAAATCCTTTCCTAAAGCTCACAGTATCCTATATGAGACTCCAAATTGTCAAAAGAGCGTATTCAAAAAAACATTTACATTTGGAAATCTATGGAGCGAGATACTTTTTCTTTACATTTATCCAGCCGGTTATATAATTGCCCGCTCTTTCGTTTTTAAAAAGAGGACAAAGGTCCTCGTAACCTGATCAAAAAAACCTATTTAGGAGGTTTCCATGTCAACATCAATCAATTCAGCACCAATCGTTCAAGGTCCAGGATGCTGGGAAGTCACGAGCGAATACGCATCGAATGCTTACAGCTGGCTTGCAACAAATATCACGAAAGTGGGCGAAGGTATTTGGGCTGGTGCAAAAGTGGTCGCAGATTTCGTGATGCAGATTTTCTCTTCCCTCTCTGTTTACTTTGCGCACGGTTTCAAGGCAGTACAAGGGTTTGTGAAAAATAATTCCCGCGAAGTGACCTTTGCAGCCGTCGGTCTCAGCGTCGGTGCGATCATTGCATTCACACTGTCTAAATTCAGTGGCTGCTGCAATAAAACTACAACCCCATAATTTTTTGGGTCGCTATTTTGAGCGGCGATCGATTCGCCGCTCCTCTACTTCTATCCGTCCATTTCTTTGTACAACCCTCATCTGGATCCCATCTTTTACCACAAATCGATGAGAGCCCCTGAACTGCACCTGCTCAGCGATGAATTCGCTATGGCCCAGCAGCTCAATCTGAACCGATTCACTTCTTCGTAGATCCATTTTCCAAAAAGGGGCGCTTACTTTCCAATCAACCCCTAAATTTTCTACCGTCACATCTCGGAGAATGCACCGCCCCACCTGCAAAGAGTAGCAAAGATGCCCTTCAGAATTTGTAACGCCCACCGTTCGTTCTGCTCGAATTTGTAAACTTCCAGAAAGGTGTAGATTTTCTACGACGGCCTCTCCAATTTCGAGCAATAGCTCAGCCTTTGCACCGAAGTGGCCTCCTCTAATCTTTTGCTGGATGATCGAATAGAGGGGCCCCAAAGCGGGATGGTAGAGGAATAACAAGTCGGGACCGTGATGCAGATATTCGTTCGCCGTCACAGCAGGAGGCAGTTTGACGCCGCACTGAACAAGTAGATTGCGGTTTTCCTGCAACAACTCGTAAAAACATTGCTCGGGGGTTTCCAATAGCGGGCCTCCGGGCACATGAGCTTTTTTGGCCACTGAAATGGTCTTCGTTCGCTTATTGTACGTCACAAATGTTTTCGTAGTCTGCAAGGGAACTTGCCCATTTTTCGGCTCTACAAATGCATCGGCAAGGTTTTGCATCGTCGATTCCAACCGCGCTAACTTGGCCTCTTTTTTGACTCCTGTTTCATCGACAATTGTGCCAGGCTTGACATTGATCAATAGACCGGGGAAGGGACACCGTTCTACAGCCCGTTCCACCGCGCCCAAATCGGCAAAGAGGATGTTCGTATTCGAGCTAAACCTGGAAAACGGTTCCCCCTCTTTCAGCGGCTGATCTTTGATTCCAAATTTAGCAAAGTCGGTGTATTCGATGTTGGTGAGGACAATTTCTCCGCCCGGTTTTTCTACCAGCACATTCATCCCTTCCGCCGATTTCACAAGTCTCGGGCAAGAAGCAAACCCAAATGCCTTCTTCTGCTTCCAACCAATGCCCATGAAGGCGAGCAGTCCATAATCCAAGCCTGCGGCCGGATTATTGATCTGACGAACCAGAGCCACTGTGCGCCCAAGCGATTTCAGCCATCGGAACACCCCCTCATCTCTTGCCAGTTTCCAAATCGCGCCATGCCCTCCCGGCTTTAAATAGAGCTTGAGAGGCCCTACAAGATGCCAGGCCCCGTTCTCATCTACCGTGGGGACCAATGGCTGAACAAAAAAGCGGAACGATTCTTTTGGCCGTCCAAACCAACCATGCTCTTCGCAAATTCGGAGCACGTGGTTATGGTTGTCTTTCTCCATCGACGTCATGATTGCAATCGGCGTGGTCAATTGACGCCCAAAGAGGCGGTAATAGAGCCACTCACGCGCTTGCAAATCCCGAACCAACGTCTCCAATAGAGTACGCCCTACAAATCGGAGTTTTGCCGCGGGAAGCTCCTGTCCGGTTTTATCATCTACAAGGTGCAACCGATCGGCGGCTCCTCCCAGCGGATAGAGCTCTGCCTGCGATGGCATCGCCTCCAATCCCCATCGGATTGCCTCCTCCACCTTTGGCGTCCCTTCCGAAATATCATCAAACACAGGCGAATGGTAACGATCTGGCGTGCAAGAAACAGACTCTCCTTTGAGCAACTTTAAAATCTCTACCTGATACCCAACAATCCCGCCCAGTTCCCGATAATACGAATCAATCGAGAGCAAATGGGTGAGCAATTCTCTCCACTTCTCTGCAGAATGAATCGTCAAATCGATCACCTGATCAATTGCCGCAAGCTGTTTGAGCGCACACTCACACTCTGGTGTCAGTCCCTGCAAAAAGGAGCGAAAAAAATTAGGCTGCCCCAGCCGCCTTTCCACATTTGGGTGAGCATCTAAAATGGCCAACCGCTCATGCAAAGAATCGGTCCCAACAAGCTTGTCCCTCAACGCTTCAAAGTCTTTTAATGCCATACCGATAAAATCTGCCAGGATTTTTTCATTTCCTCAAGGTCTCTTTTTTTTCATGAAAACAATCCCCCATTTCCTCTATGATAAATGGGTATATGTTCCTTCTCTTTTTTTCCATTTCTCCCGGGGCCTCAGTGCGATTTTTTTTGACACATATTCCCTCCGAGAGATAAAAGATTTCTTTAGAAGGAACAAAACTTCTTATCATTATGTAAGCGCCTTTTCAAAGGAGAAAAAAATGGCAACGAAGCAAAAAAACTCGAAGTTCATGCAGCCAATGAAAGTTAGCGAAGATCTCGCAGCAGTCGTCGGTAAAGGGCCAATGCCTCGCACAGAAGTTACAAAAAAACTGTGGGCATACATCAAGAAAAATGGCCTGCAAGACACCAAAAACAAGCGAAACATCAATCCAGATGACAAGCTACAGAAAATTTTTGGCGGCAAACGAGCAGTCAATATGTTTGAAATGACCAAACTGGTCAACAAACATCTCTCCTAATCGAACGGAGATCTCACCCCCTCCCTTAAAAAGAGGGGGTTCCTCTATAGACGCAGTTCGGCTATACTTCCAGCCGATGAATCCAACCCGATACAAGTTAATTATTTCCTACGATGGCACTGCCTATTGCGGCTGGCAGGTACAAGACAATGGTCCCTCCATTCAAACCCTTGTCCAAAAAGCTCTACAAACAGCCCTTCGCCATCCCATTTCCCTCACTGGCTCTGGCCGAACCGATGCGGGCGTCCATGCCATGGGCCAAACCGCCCACTTCGACACCCCCCTCCCCATCTCTAAACTCCTCCCCTCCCTCAATGCCCTGCTCCCCCCCGACATCCGGATCCATGCCATTGAGCCAATCTCCCCCGACTTTCACGCCCGTTACAGCGCCACCGGAAAAATCTACCACTACCATCTCCACCTCGATCCCGTCTCCGACCCCTTCACCGCCCCCTATCGCCTCCAACTCTTTGAACGGATCGACCCCAACCTTCTCCGTCAACTTGCCCCCCACTTCCTCGGGACACGAGACTTCACCTCATTTGCCAACGAAGCCTACAGAGGTAGCGCCTCCCGTGACCCCGTCCGGACCCTCCGCCGCCTCGACATCATCGATCAATCGGGTGGTGTCCGCCTCGAACTCGAAGCCGATGGATTTCTCTACAAAATGGTCCGAAATATTGTGGGAACTCTCATTGAATGTGCCAAAGGCAAACGATCACCCGACGAGATCGAGCAAATCTTTGCAGCCAAAGACCGGCGCAAGGCGGGCCCTTCGGTCCCCCCTCACGGCCTCTTCCTCATGCAAGTCCTCTACTAATTTTCGTGCCCGTGCCCGATTTTTTTCACAGAAGAGGGACAGGATGAACAAGATCGACGAAACGTCGGCAGGATGCGCAGGATAAAATTTTATATCTTGCCTATCCTGCCAGCGAAGCTGATCCTGCCTATCCTGTCCTTTTTTTGTATGTCTAACCTGCCCGATTTTTTCTAGCGAGAGCGGGATTTACGAGGGACTTTGACTCCCTTTTTGCGAGCTTTTGATAGTCCGATTGCAATGGCCTGTCTCGGTGACTGGACGAGAGCTCTGCCCTTGCCACTGCGCAATTTCCCCTTCTTGTACTCTTCCATCGCCTTTTTTACATATTCTTGCGACTTCTTCCCATAACGCCGAACCATAGCCCCTTCCCGGTTACGAACGTTGCCATATCAAAAAGCCCATTTCTAAACCAGTCGGTCTGAAGGAATTTGGCTAAACGTGGGATAATGAATGATATTCTCCGAAGCCATCTCTAGAAGTGGATGGTGCGAAGCACAGATAAGGACGGGAAGGGCAGGGGTGCCTTGTAAGGCTTGGAGCCCACGGATGCTATCTTCAAACCCGATGATCCGGTCACCTGGCTTGCCATAGAGTTGGATAGCTCGTAGGTAACATTCAGGATTGGGTTTTGGCTTGTCGTAGTCTTCTCTGGTGATCCAATGGGGAATGGTCTGGAGGATAGGGTGTTGCGATCGAATGAGCTGGATCTGCATGAAGAGGCTATTGGTCGCTACACACCTCCGAATGTCTGCCTTTTGCAGGGCATCGAGCAGTTGATGAACCCCTGGCATCAACTCTATTTTTCCCGAAGTGAGCAGATCCAAATAGGCCCTCTTTTTTTCCTCGTAGAGCATTTTCCAGTTGGGATCCAGGTCTGGAAATTGGGCATAGATCGCCTCTTTGAGCGCCGTCGCATCGAGATGGGCCGCCTCGCAAAATTTTACGAAACTCCAATTGAGATCATATCCACGGCTCGCCAACATGTTGACATAAGCCTGGTAGTGAAGGTGTTCGGTGTTGACGAGCAGCCCGTCAAAATCGAAGAGAAAGAGTTGGAAATCTCGAATCCATTTCATCTTATTAACCCGAGAGGTAAACAGGTGGCAACAATTGACTGAGCGAGACAAAGCCAGATCGAAACTGCCCGAAGGGCAGTGGTTCGCACGAGCGAGACCCTTGCTTGAAAAGCAAGGCAAGCGAGGAGAATGGATATGGCAAAGTCGTAGCCAGTCAATTGTCACCTGTTTGACGATCGGGTTAGTACCAAGTATATGCAACCTTTCTCTTTTCCAAAAATCAATTCGTCGTATACATACAGATCTATGCAAGAAGATCCCAAGCTCCCCATTCGCATCAATTATATTTTCTTCGGCCTCCTCTTCTCTTTACTGGCGGTTACGTCCACTTCGAGCATTCTGTTAAAAGAAGATTTGGGCGGATCCCGTTTATTTTTCTGGTTTTACGCAATCGGCCAATCGACCCTCGAAGTGACTCTGTTGATCTTTGCCAGCTGGATGATCCGAAAGGTGCTGGGAAATAAGAGCTTTTGGTTTTTTATCGGTCTGGTGTTTCTCGCCTTCCTCTTCCATCTCCTCGATTTTATGATGGACCGGGTGCTCGATCTCTCTATTTGGGAGACCCTCTCCTTTGTCTTCGATGAGTCCCTCGATAATTTTTTCTTTCTGCTAGATGCCTCGGGTATCCCCATCTGGATCTGGGTTCTCTCTTTCTCTGCGATGGCCATGTTGCCCCTCCTCGGAATCTTGTTCTATAAGGCAACCCACTGGGTCACAGAAAAAAAACCGCTGCAATGGAGAAAAGAGACCTTTTTCCAGCTCTTCATCTGTCTTCCCATCGCCCTCTTTTTCTGGGATTACAGCGCCTCTCCTGTGATCCCTCCCGATGCCTACACCGCCTTCATCAAATCGCTTCCCTGGAAACACACCTTCCTCACTCCAAAATCGATCCGCCTGCCCATTCACGGTTCTTTGGGCCAGCTGCCGAGTGAAGAAAAAATCGCCCATGCCATCCACTCCATCGAATTACAGCCCGACCAAAAACCCAACATCTTCCTCTTCGTCGTCGAATCTCTTCGAGAAGATTGCATCACAGAGGCGATCGCGCCCAATCTCTCCAAATTCCGCGATGAACACCTTTCTGCCGAGCTTGCCCTTTCCAATGCGAACTGCACCCAAATGGCCTGGTATTCTACTTTCCATTCCCAATTCCCTTTCTATTGGCGCCACGCAAAAAAAACGGTCGGAAGCCCAGCCCTTGCCACCTTTAAAAAACTCGGTTACAAGATCCACCTCTATTCTTCAGCGCAGCTAGAATACTACGGCATGGATTGTTCTTTGTTTGGTCATGAACGGCGCCTGCTCGATTCAGCCCAGTTTTTTCTCCACCCACCACCCAAAGAGGCGTGGGAATCGGACTCGGAGCTATTGAAAAAACTGCAGGCCGATCTTGCGAACGACCCCGCTTTGTCTCAGGGGCAACTCTTCATCATCTTCTGGGATACCACCCATTTTGACTACAGCTGGCCAAAAGATAAGCCCTCAAAGTTCACCCCCTTTGCCAGCGAATTTTCTTTCTACAAAGCCTACTGCTCTAAAAAGAATATCGAAAAAATCAAAAACCGGTACCGCAATGCAGTTCACTTCATGGACTCTCTATTTGGCGATTTTCTAACCAGGGCTGATCCCACCTCTTTGGTCGCTTTCATGGGAGATCACGGAGAAGAATTTTTCGATCACGGCCACCTCTTCCACAATTCCCATCTCACCCACGAACAAATCTCGGTGCCGATTTATTTCCGGATTGGAGAACGAAAAGAAAAAGTTCCATTCCTCAGTCAAATGGACATCATGCCCACCCTCTTAAACGCGATTACAGGCCATTCTTTTCCATTTCTACAAGGCGAGTCGATCTTGGAGTCAAAGAAATGGCCTTACGCTGTTACAGCCCGTTATAACGCAAGCCGCGCTCCATTTGAGTTTTCTCTCCACAACGGCCAGAACAAACTGATTGTTCAATTCGTCGATCGAAAAAATATCTTTTCCTCAAACCAGCTGCGTATTTGTGCGCTCCGCAGCTGCAAAGATAAAACACTGTCCGAATGCCAAAATGAACTCAACGAATGGGTGCAAGACCAATTCGGCCCTGCCCTCGACCGACTATTCAATACGAAGGATTAGGATGGAAAAGAAAGTCATCATCGTCACAGGAAGCTGCGGCCGAATCGGAACTCAAGTTGTCAAAACACTTGGAGCCACCTATTCAATTGTAGGATTCGAACTACTCAAAGCGATTTACACCTCTGACAAAGAAGAGCTCGTTCCGGTCGATCTCTCCTCCGATGAAAGCGTCTACCAAGCCTTTACCCACATCCGCAATTTCTACGGGACAAGGATCTCTTCGGTCGTCCACCTAGCCGCTTACTACAGCTTTTCAGAGCAACACTCCAGTAAATACGACACCATTACTGTACAAGGGACGGAACGACTCTTAAAAGCCCTACAAGGCTTTGAGGTAGAGCAATTTATATTTACAAGTACCATGCTCGTCCACGCGCCGACAAAGCCGGGCTGCCCAATCACAGAAGATTCCCCAATCGACCCAAAATGGGATTATCCCCTTTCCAAAGTAAAGACAGAAAAAGCAATCCACGCTCTCAGAGGCTCCATCCCCACCGTCATCTTACGAGTCGCCGGTGTATATGATGATTTTTGCCATTCGATCCCGATCAGCCACCAGATCCAGCGCATTTATGAAAAGCAATTGGAAGCGCATCTGTTTTCGGGGAACATCTGCCATGGGTCCACCTTTGTCCACATGGACGATCTCGTCCATGCAATCGCCCTCGCAGTGGAAAAGCGTAGCCAGCTCCCAAAAGAAACGGTTCTGCTCATCGGAGAATCAAAAACCTTAAGCTACGACACAATCCAACGGATGATTTCCTGCCTCCTCTTCAACAAAGAGATCACCACCTATTCCATCCCCAAATCGATTGCGAAAATCGGTTCTTGGCTCCAATGCCATATCCCTTTCAAAGACAAACCATTCATCCGACCCTGGATGATCGCTTTGGCAGACGACCACTATGAAATGAACACCGCTCGAACAAAAAAACTGCTGGGCTGGACTCCCCAACATTCACTTGAAGAAACTCTACCGAAAATGATCGATGCTCTCTTGAAGGATCCAGAAAAATGGTACAAAGGCAATCAACTGAGATGAAAGAAAAATGGCCTGTTTGGATGTTTTATGCTCAGATGATTTTGGGGATTTGGCTCATCGCCTCTCCCGATACATTTGGTTATAAGAGTCCCATCTTATGGTGGAGCGATGTCCTCTGTGGCGCAGCCCTCATTGTACTCGGTTGGCTAGGCAGGAGAAATCCGCTTTGGAATATCCCCATCCTCTTCATCGGAATTTGGCTCGAGGCAGCGCCCCTTCTTTTTTGGGCCCCGTCTGGTGGCTGCTACCTCAACAACACCCTCATCGGCGCTGCCATCATCACCCTTTCCTTCGTCGTTGTCCCAACGCCCGGCCAACTTCCCGATGAAGGGCCTGAAGTTCCTCCCGGGTGGAGCTACAACCCCTCCTCTTGGCCGCAACGCCTCCCAATCGCTCTCCTCGCTTTCCTCTGCTGGATGATTTCCCGCTACCTGGCCGCCTACCAATTGGGTTACATCGACACAATCTGGGACCCCTTCTTCGGTAACGGCACAAAGGATGTGCTCACTTCAACCGTCTCCAAAGCCTTTCCCGTCTCCGACGCAGGCCTCGGAGCCCTTGCCTACACGTTTGAATTTCTCAGCACGATTCAGGGAGGAACGCGGAGATGGCGCACCTCACCCTGGATGGTGATGATCTTCGGCATATTAGTGATCCCCGTGAGTTTAACCAGCGTGATCCTCATCATCCTCCAACCCCTTGCCGTTGGGCACTGGTGCTTTTGGTGTCTCATCACAGCCGCCCTCATGCTCATTGGAATCCCCTTTGCAATCGATGAAGTAGTGCTCGTATTTCAATACCTAAGACGTTCCAGGCGCTCCTTCTGGCCTCTCTTTTTTAAAGGAGGCGAATGCCCTAAAACAACAGAAGATCGAAGATCTCCGCCCCTAGACGCCCCTCTACCCGTCCTATGGAGAGCCTCTCTTTGGGGCATGACGATGCCTTGGAACCTTCTACTCTCCATTCCCATCGGCCTTTTACTCATGATTCTTCCCAAACTCATGGGAATCCAAGGGTGGCTGCTCGATCTCGATCTTATCCTCGGCGCCTTTGCTATTGTGATTGCAGTGGTCTCTCTTGCGGAACACACAAGAGCCTTTCGGTGGGTCAATCTCTTCTTTGGAGCCCTTCTTCTCGCTGCCTCTTTCCTCGTTCCACCTGGCGGCTCAGCCCTCGCCATCCAAATAGCTTGCCCGCTCCTCCTCTGTCTTCTCTCCCTCCGTCGAGGCTCCATCCGAGAAAAAACATCCCTCACTATTATTTAATTTTCTCTGCGCCTCTGCGTCCTCAGTTTTCCTCTGCGCTGATGAAAAAACGGAAACCTGAGGCACGCGAACTTAACTCTACGGTGCTTTCAGTGATAAAATTTTTCGGGCACGGGCACGCACACGGGCACGTTCACGAAGTTGTTATGAACCTTGGTCTTGGGAATCTTCATGGAGAGATTTGAGAAGCTCTGAAATCGCCTCTGGCCCCACCTTCCGTTCAATGATCTCTCCATTTGAATCGAAGAGTAAGACGGTTGGCATCGCCCGAATTTGATAATCACTCACAAGCTTGCCTACCTTATCGACATTCACCTTCAAAAATCGAACCCGGCCCGACAAAGTTGTGGCAGAATCTTCGATGAAAGGAGAAATCTGTTTGCAAGGTCCACACCAAGTCGCATAAAAGTCTACGAACACGGGGATGTCGCTCGACTGGAGCTCATGCTGTAACTGCTCCACGCTTGTGATTTCAATCACCTCTGCAACGATAGGGGGAATAGCCTTCTTCAATGTAGGCGCGGTGACTAGATGATCGGCTCGATCAGAAATGTATTGCTGCGCTTGAAGAGCTGCCTTTGCTCCATCGCCTGCAGCGGAAATCGCTTGTTTATACTTTGGATCGACAATATCGCCAATCGCATAGATGCCAGGCAGAGAGGTCTCTTGATCTTTTTTCAAGAGAATATATCCCTTCTCATCCAACTGAAGTGCATGCTGAAAGATTTGACTGTTTGGCTGCGAACCAATCGCCAAAAACAACCCATTGATCGGAAAAGTAGAATCGGACTTGCCGGCAGTTTTCAATAAGACGCTCGTGAGCCCTTCCTGGTTGCCCCGAACCTCTTTTACCTGCGTATTGAAATGGACTTTCACATTCGGTTTAGCAAGCAGCGTTTGGAGTCTCTTCTCCTCAGTCCCTTTAAAGCTTCCCTTGCGGACGAAAATATTCACCTCTTTCGCAATGTTCGACAGATACAGCCCTTCTAATACGGCCGCATCGCCACCGCCCACGACACCCACTACTTGATCGCGATACAAAGAGCCATCGCAAATCGCGCAATTCGTCACACCACGGCCCCAATAGTCGGCCTCACCCAGTACCCCTAAAAAGTTCGGACGGGTACCCATTGCAATGATCACGCTCTCTGCGAGAATTTTCGTCTCTCTTTTCGTTCCAATCGATCGGGTCACAATCATGTAGGGACGCTTAGAAAAATCGACTGCTACCACCTCTTCCGAACGGAACTTCACCCCGTTCTCTTCTGCCTGCTTTCTCACCTTCTCAGCTAACTCGGGTCCAGAAATTTCCATTTCGCCAGGCCAGTTCTGCACCGAGTGCGATTGCGTAATCAATCCGCCAGGACTTGGACCTTCGATCACAACCGGCTCAAGACCGCCTCGCGCCAAATAAATGGCCGAGGTCAATGCCCCAATCCCTCCGCCCAATACCACAACCGAGTGAGCCTTCTCTTCCACCGAATTTTTGACCGGAACTGGCGCTACTGGAGCAGCGCTTCCAAGGCAGCTAAAAAGGCACGCCAAACAAGTAAAGAATTTACACATAATCCTCTGAAAGTGAACCCCAATTAAAGCCTCTTGAGAATAAACAGTCAAGCCAGCAACCTAACGATTAAAAGATGAAAGAGTTACTTCGGCGCCTACTCCAGTTTTTCACTCTAGAAAAGGCAGAAATTAATACTGTTTATTTTACTATTTTTCTCCTTCTTCTCCTCGCGATGAGCCTCTCCCACTTCTACTTTTGGGAGACGCCCCTCTTTGGCATCCCCCTTTTTTTTCTCATCCACGCATTTGGTCAGGCCTGCTTGGAAGCGGGAGCCTTTCTCCTGCTGGGATTCCTATTCAATCGACTAGCTCCCCGCTGGCTGTTCCATGCCTTCATCGGCTTTTCCTTCGCTATCCTCCTCGTCCACTTCACCGACTTCACCCTCATCCGCCTCATGGACGCTTCGATCTCCTACATGTACAAATACTTTTTCGGCGCCGGCATCCAACACATCATCACCGCCTTCCAAGCGCTCAATTTCAACCCCCTCATGATCTCTCTCGTTATCATGGCCACTTTACTCATCCCCTTCCTCGGCATCATCCTCTATCGAACAACGCAGCCCCTCACCAAGCTCCTCGCCTGGAAAATTCCCATCCCCCAACTCCTCCTCGCCCTCATCGGAATCGGCTGCGCCCTTTTCGTACTCGATATCGTCTTCCACCCTTACATGACCCGTATCACCTACAACAAATTCCAAAAAGCCCTGCCCCTCGGCACCACCTTCCTATCGCCTACGCGCCAATGTACCTCGCTTTCCCACTCCATCGCCCCTCCTCGTAATGAATTGCGCACCCACCAAATACTTCAACAAAAACACCTATCCGCTGCTTCTAAACCGAACATCTACCTCTTCATCATCGAAACCTTTAGAAAAGATTTCGTCACACAAGAAACAGCGCCTCAGCTCACCGCCTTCGGCAACGAAAACATCTCTTTCCAAGAGAGCTTTGCCAACGCCAACTCAACTCACCCCTCCTGGTTCACCATTTTCCATGCCGACTTTCCCTACCACTGGACCGCCATGCGCGACACCTGGAAACAAGGGAGCATCCCTCTCAACATTCTCAAAAACCTCGGCTACAAAATCCGTATCTACTCCTCCACCGACCTTCGCTACTTCAATATGGACCAGCTCCTCTTTGGAGAACATCGCCAGCTCGCCGATCAGATTGAAGAATATACCCAAAATCGGCTCATCGAGCCCTGTGACCGAGATGCCCTCTGCATCCAATCTTTCTTGCGAGACATCGATCACCCCTCTAACCAAGAGGGCAACCTCTTCGTCTTCTTCTTCGACTCCACCCACTCCGAATATGGGGTCCCCAAAGACTTTCCCCTCAAATTCCTCCCCATTGTCGACAAGATCGACTACCTCACCATCACTCCAAAAGAGATCGAGCCCGTCAAAAACCGGTACCGCAACGCCATCCACTACGTCGACACCCTCTTCGGTACCTTCCTCGCAAAACTCAAAGAAAAAAACCTATACCAAGACGCCCTCATCGCCGTCACAGGCGATCACGGAGAAGAATTTTTCGAAGAAGGAGCCCTCTTCCACGGCACCCACCTCAATCGGTACCAGACTAGCGTTCCCATCTTCTATAAACTCCAAAACAAAAACGTACAAAACGACACGGCGACCCACCTCGATCTCTTCCCCTCCATCCTCCACCAACTCACTGGCAGATCTGATCTCAAAGAGCTCTTCGATGGGGAATCGATCTTCCAGCCCAATCGGTGGCCCTACCGTATTGCTGTCTTGCAAAACGGACCCGAGACTCCCTGCGAATTCATCGTGGAAAACACTCGATCGAAAATACACTGCCGCTTTTTTGACCCAAAAGACATCTATGGAACGGCAAAACTTGAACTACTCGCTCCCACCCACGAGGCCGACCTGCTGACCATCCTCGCCCCCTTGCTGGAGCCGAGATAAATTCCCCCTCGCCTCCTCCAACAAAGAAACCGTATCTGCCAGCGCCCCTTTGGCCCCTTCCAACTCTTGCTCAATCGACTCCAATCGAAATATCGCCTCTTGCCTTGCTTTTCTCATGCAAGATTCCCGGTCCATACCGAGACAATCGGCCTTTTCCTCCGCCGCTGACACTGCAATCGTCAACTCCAACCGAGCCTGCATATGGCCCCACTCCAGCTCATGGACCTTCCACCGATCTCTCTTCTCCGTCTGTTCCAAAGAAGAGACCTGCGCCTTCCAATACGCCTCAGGCCACCATTGGCTCCAAAACCAATTGCGCTCTAAAATCACCGTCAAACTCAAGGCAGCAATAAACAAGGCTAAGATTTGTTCTTTTATTTGCATAATAAGTGTATTCCCCTCGTACCCTAGAGGCTTATTTTTCTGCCAGAGCTTTTCTAGCTCGCCATAGCAGATCTTTTGCAAACAATGAATTGATTGCATGGGGCAGTTTGGGAGAAACAGGGAGAAAGGGAAGCACTTTCCCTTGAATAGGAACGATTTGCACATCACTAAAAAAATCGGACAACACCGAATCCAACTTCCCCATCGAAAACATCCGCACATGCGTGGGGTCATTTTCAAACTCCTTACCGACCAAAAACTTCAACCGGTTGCGCATCCGAAATGCATTCGGCACCGATCCAATAAACAGGCCCCCTTTCTTCAATACATTGAACACATTCGCTAAAAAGGGATGTAAAATGAACAAATGCTCAACAATCTCACAAGCCACAATCACATCAAACGATTCAGCCTCAAATGGCCATTCTGTATTCAAATCCAACCAAACCGTCTCAATCCCCAGCCGTTCCTCTGCGATTCGCAAGGCCGTCCGGTCAATGTCTACCCCGACCACCTCATTCCCTTCCACATACCCTTCCGTCAACATCCCGTCCCTGCACCCCAGGTCCAGAACCCTCTTCCCTCTCCCGATCCACTCTCTCAAATAAGGGGTCCGTTCTCCACCGCAATACAAATAGCCGTACCGATCACCCCGTTCATGGTGCTCCTGATACACCTCTTCCAAAAGACTCTTATCCAAAATCTGACTCCTGATCAGTCGTTCGTGTATACACTATTTTTCACCCAAAAAGCAAAGTACAAAAAAAAAGGCGCCTCCTTTCAAGGGAGACGCCTTCGAGGAAACCAAATTCCTTAGCAGTGGTCTGCAGGAAGTGGTATTGAGGTCAATTTACGGAATTCGGTCACCATAGACTGGCTAACTCTTGGATTCGACTTCAAGAAGTCGTTCAAGAATTGTTCGGCCCAGGCTCTCAACTCACCGTACGTTGCTTTAGAACCTTCTTGTCCCAGTGATTTTAACTTCACACCGAGTTCTTTCATCAACAGAACGCCATCTTGGAGAGGCTCGATATCATTGCGGTAGGTGTTCGCAATATAATTTTGCAATAGATCATTCGTGTTCATGAAATTCGCATTCTCACGAATCAGGCGGTTATTCTCTATTTCACGATCTTTCTTAGACTGCTCATACTTATCTCCAGCCATCCGGTATTGTGCTGCGAGATTATTTGCTTCGCCATTGCACAGCTCATCAACTGCGACATGTGTAGGATCGATTTGTGTACCATCGGCATTTTTCAGAGCATATTTCTTCACGAGCCATGCCCAATCAGTTTCCCGATTTGAAGCAGCAGCTGTTTGATAATCTAACGTCACTTGCTCTGCACGACTCCACCAATAATCACGGTTTTTCTTGTCGTAGCTAACATCGATCAAGTTCTGCTTTACTTTGTTCTGATTCTTCTGAATCATCGTCTTATTTTTTTCGATTCGATCTTCCCAGAAATTGATTTTCTTCTGGAATTTCTGAATCTGTTCCACTTCTCCATCGATGATCATCGACACATCGGCCAAAGTCTTTTCAGCCATGTTTACCGTACCGATTAAACGATCAGAATTAAGTGGTAAGAACGAATGAGGATCAAAGCGGAACTGTTGAGGCACTTCGCCCAAGAAGTAGCTTTGACCATCTAAAGACTCTTCGATCTCTTTCAATGTGTGTCCGTTAGATCCTTCGCTGGCAGGCAGGACTACCATTGGATCTAAACCCTTATCCTGCAGGTCCTCAGCTCGATAAGCTGAAAACTCTTCCATTTCTGACATACTCTTCCTCCATACGATTTGCGTAAACAGTGAAAAGGCCCTTACCCCCGAAACGAATAACGCCCCCAAGGCTTAGCCTATCACCCCGCCAAATTAATTTAAATAATATAATTAACTACATTAGTTGTAGTAAGTTAATTAGCAAAGATTAAAGGATAATTAAATAGAATAGATGTCGGGATGCTCCGCCCCCGCCCCCAGGGGTCTTCGGCGGCTTTGAAGATCAGTCGCTTCGCTCCTTAGCGTGTGCTCGTCGCTCGCCGTGCACAGCACTGCTCGTCACTCCTGCGCTACGCTTCTTCTGTGCCGCGCGAAGCCTCGGGCTGCACGCGGGGGTCCCCTTCGGGTCCCTCTCCGCGCGCAGGAATTGGCCCTTCGGGCCATTTGCTTCGCGATTTCAAAGACCGCGGAGCGGCTGGCTCTGCAATGCGAGAGCAAGCTGAAGGCGAGCCCGCATTGCAGCCCGAGACCGGTTCCGGCAAAGAGCAATTGCGCCGTAAAAAACGGCGGAGCAAACCTATTAGGTTGCGGAAGCCGTAGGCGCAATAGGGAGTGCATCTGAAAAGCCGCCACGAAGTAGGCGGAGGTGGATTAGCACGACTGGTGATCGAAGTCGAAATCCGGTCCCCTGGGGCAGCTGGGGGTGGAGCGGGAGCGAAACGCCCCGACTGTCTATTCTTCTTTTCTCATCTGATTTTTTATTATTCGGATTCGAAGAGGAAGGAGAGGACGCAGCGGATGTATTGCTTGGTGTGCATCTGTCCGATGCTGCGCTTTTCGCTGAATTCAAGGAGATTAAAGCCCTTAAAGAATTTCTCCACATCTTCTCGACGATAGAGAATAGAAGGGATGTTGGAATAGGGATCGATCACCAGACGCTGAGCCGGATTTGGCGACTGTCCGAGGAGGGGACCGTAGAAGCCATCTTCAACGGAGGCTAGAGAGAGGAGGTAGACTCCCCCCTTCTTGAGAACTCGTTTTAGCTCCCAAAGATAGTGATTCCGCGCCTCTTCTTCGGCCAGATGCTTAAAGCAAAACACATCGACCGCATAATCGAAGTGGCCGTTGGAATAGGGGAAAGGCTTAGTCAGATCATGACACTTTGCATCGATTTCTTTTGCGGCAGATTGAATGTTTGCAATATTTTCTTCGACAAGATCCAGGCAAGAGACCCGAAACCCACTGCGGGAAAGATAGAAGGCATTCCGCCCTCTTCCGCAGCCAATGTCTAGAGCCGACCCTTTTTTGAGAGAATGTTGCCGAATGTACTCCTCAAACCAAAGCACACATTGAGAAGGCCCTTCCAAATAAGAGGAAGGAATCCCCTTTTGCTTGTATTCATTTTTCCAAAGATCGGCAATATTTCTACTCATGCTCTCAAATTATCTCAACGGGCCGCGAGTGTCAATGATATATGTACTGATTGATACACTCTTCTAACACGGAAAGAGGAACAGCTCCGATTTTCAACACTTGATTGTGAAATTCTCGGATGTCAAATCGATCACCTAATTGTTGTTTAGCCCGAGCCCGAAGCTCTAAGATTTTTAACTGACCGATTTTGTAAGCGCATGCTTGGCCTGGCATCACAAAATAACGTTCAATCTCAGAAACCGATGCATCGAGATCCATTCCCGTCTTCTTCATAAAATAATCGAGCGCCTGTTCTCGACTCCACCGCATCTTGTGGATGCCTGTATCCACAACGAGCCTCACTGCTCGCATCATTTCACCTTGTAAGTGCCCCAGCCGATCGAACGAACTGGAATAAAATCCCTCCTCATAGGCCAGTTTTTCTGCATAGAGCGCCCACCCCTCAATATAAGCGGTGTAATGATCTCCAAACTTACGCACGAGAGGAAGGTCCATCCCAATTTGCAAAGAGAGCTGGAAATGGTGGCCCGGTTCCGCCTCATGCACAGCCAGCGTTTCCATCCCAAATTTTGGGATGCTGCCCATGTCGGCCATATTCACATAAAAAACGCCGGGACGGGAACCATCCCCATTCGGCATATAATAATAAGCCCCAGGGGCTCCCTCTTGCTCATGAGCAGGAATCGGTCTGACCAGGACGGGAACTCTTGGCTTGAGATCAAAAAGAGGCCAGAGCTTTTCTCTACACCGAACTAAAATCGCCTCAAAGTCGGCAAGACAACTCGCCTTCCCCTCTTCCGTATTGGGATAATAGAACCGTTTATCAGCTCCCAGCTTCTTTAGCAGCTCTCCCACATCCCCTTCCATCCCCTCGGCCGCAAAGATCTCTTTCATCTCTTTCTCGATCCGACTCACTTCGCGAAGACCTAACTCATGGATCTTTTCCGGCGTAAGATCAGTGGTCGTGTGGTAGCGCAACATATGGCGGTAATAGGCATCGCCATTCGGCAGAGACCAAACTCCTCTATTTTCCTTTGCCTCGCCCAAGAGTTTCTCTAAAAACTTAAGCAAATCGCGATAGGCGGGAATGACTTGCTTCGCTACTGTCTCCTTCGCCAATGCAAGCACCTCTTCAGGATAGTCCCGGCTCTTCAAGTGGGAATAGAACAGATTCTCCTCTTGCCCCAAAAATTTCTGGACCATTCCAATCGACTTTTCCACTGTGAAATGGGGCGGCACGATCCCCTTTTGTCGCTGTTTTTCCATCCAATCGATTGTCTGCTTCATCCGCACCGGAATCTGCTTCAGTCGAAGCACATAATTCATTCCATCTTCCGGTTTGCTCAATGGCTGAAAGAGCAAGAAAAGAGCGGTGAGATTTTGCACCACTCCATGCATCTGATTGACCGGGTAGCTATGCATGATAAACGGCTCGCTCTTCAATTTGAAATCGAGCACCCAAGAGAGCATCTGAACAGAAATCTGCCGATCAAAGGAGAGGGTGTCAATCGAATAGGTCTTCAATGCCTTTGCTTGTTCTTTTGCTTCCCGAATCTCTCTTTGAATAGAGGCCAAAGAGAAATCGGTTAAGTAGGCATTGTGCTCCCTTACTCCGATCGATTCCAAGAGACCCAATGCAGTCAATGCGTCCGGATCTCGAAATAGGCCAGTGATAAATATACGATCGAAAAAATCGTCGATATTCTCAGGACGGGCTTGCCTCCAGGCAAAGGGTCCCCCCACTGCGCCCGCTCGAATCATCTCTCCGATCGCAGCCGCTCGCTCTTTTTGATTTTTTCCCGCCCACAAAAGACCTTCCCACACGAGATCTCCATTCTGTCTATCTCTAAACAGCTCTTGGCTCTCGTATCGGTCCTGAACTCGCATTTCCATCGCAATCGGAAAATCGATCATGTTTAATCCCTTTCAAACAAAATATCGAACAGTCCCTGTTCCGAGATTTTATCTCCAGGAACAAAGTCGGCATAGCGGCAACCCGGCTGAAACGCATGGCTTCGGTTCATGAACTCAAACACTGCTTCTGCTTTTTGACTTGAGGGAAACGCTTGGATCAACTCATACCCATACCGGCCAAACCGGAATAAAAAGCTCATCTCCATTGTATCATTGCCATCTTCATCGCACATCCCCAACCTGAAATACACGGTGCTAGATTGCTGATCCAATACAGGTTTTTGCACCCAATAAAACACGACCCCTTCTTCATTCAGCCCAGCAAGAATCTCCTCTGGGTCCAACTGTTCCCACCCTTCCAAAGATACATATCCGTTCTGAAAACTCTCAAAAGTAGTTAAACTTCCAGGATCAAATGTGGAAATTAACACCGCTTCCGCATCCACATGATCGCCATCTGAAAGTTTCCCCAGCAGTTTTCGAGCCTCTTGCCCCAATAGGACAGCCGATCCAGCGGGGACAGACAAAATAGACTCCGACTTCTCCAATCGATAATACCCTGGGCCTTGCCAAGAATAAGAGAGCACATCTTGCAAAATCGAAAAAATATCCTCTTGCGCAAAGGCCGCTCCCTGTAGCAGCACCAAAAACACGACCACAGCTCTAATCAAGCGTGAAAACATACATCCCCCTCATTTATTTGAGCCGAAAATACTACTCATTTTATGGATTCACAGGAAGATAAATCACCTGCTGAACCTGCTCGACAGAAACAGCGATGGTGCCGGGGATAAATGCCTGCGACAGATAGCTGATCAACATCATCGTTTTATTCGGTGCAAAGGCCAATGAAACACTCTTGACATTGGGAATGATCCCTCCGGCCGCAATTGGAGGATTGTACGGCCCGCTCAAAGATGTTTGGATCGTAACACCTGATATGGAGGTCTTATACGGAGCCGTCGTCAAGAGCGTATTGACCACATTTTGAATATCGGCCGCCCGATCAGCCAAATCGATCGAATAAAAGGGCAACACTCCCGTCCCATTCACAGAAGTAAAGCCAGTCGTAGGAATCGCAATCGGCGAATAGGCCACTGCCACAATCTGCTCAACCGGCACGACAATGTATTGAGGAATGGAGCGATCGGGCGTCAAATAGGTCACGATGAACAACGTTCCATTCGTAGCCGTAGCAATCGATTGCACATAGGGAATCAAGCCATTGACAACGGCAGGAGCATACCCAGCAGTTCCTCTCAGCCTCGTCTGAAGAACCACCTCAGAACTAGGCCCTTTAAAAGGTGCGCTATTGTAAGTGGTCACCATCTTGATAATATCAGCCCCCCTCTCCGTTGGATCGATCTCATACACAACTGGAGTGCCAGACAATAAAGCTGCCACATTCACCGTCTGGGCAAATAGCCCCACACTCACTAACAAACAAAGAATCAGATAAGCCATTCAATCACCGCCAAAAGATTTTTTTAGCGACTAAAAATAGGACTTTCCGCCTTTCACCGCAAGTCCTTTTCAAGAGAAAATATTTATATTTAAAAAAATAATTGAGCATTGCATTGATGCCTGATATATTGTACAGTATGATTTCGATCCAAAAGACACCTGAATTTAGTTGGGGGACACAAAAATGCTCAAGAGAAAGATATCCAAAAAGCGCGGCTTCTCCTTAGACGATATGCCTACGTTTAAAGTACATAAAAAAGCCAAACTGCAAAAACACAATTCCAAAAGCTTTTTTAAAGACTTTGATAAAGTAGGCACGGCTCTTCTGGAAAGTCTCATCGAAAATGACACTGAAGCATTCATTGAAATCCTCGATGCCTATCTGCAAGTAAATCGAGCACAAGTCGCCAAACGAGCTAAAATTTCTCGTTCCACTGTCCAACATGCCTTATCAAAAAAAGGGAATCCCACTCTAAAGACAATTGCTAGAATCGTTCACGAATCGGTAGCCTAAGAAAATTTCCCCATTGCCTTTTTTCATTTCTTCGCATGAAAATCTTGGTGTCTTTTAGCCACAAGGGCCCTGCATGGCATCTGTTCACTCCCACCTTACTTGGCAAAATAAGTCACACCTAAATCTCCTTAAGAAGTTTCATTTCACCTGTTGTCTTGCCGCCAAACAACGCCTGATCGCCCTTACTGCGAATGCGAGCAAAACCTTGACTATCCACCCCATGTTCATACAAGGTTGCAGACAGTTCTTTCTCTGTTTTTGCCAATTTACTTCGAGCCGCAAGCCGTTCCTGTTCTTCGATCCTCTTCTCGAGAATTTCTTGTTTCCTTGTTTGAACCTATCTTCCAGTAGACAATAAAATCTTTACGCGTCATGATATAGCCCTCAAAACAAGGGAGTTGCGTGCTTGAGCAGGTTTGAGGGTCTTAAAGACAATGAGTGGGCTGCAGTCGAATTATT
>Ga0334722_10000424_pt1 | contig 63140 bp, 68 predicted proteins | sample C3_bottom_MG_FD_207210 | JGI IMG/M metagenome (GOLD analysis project Ga0334722, IMG submission 207210) | Sediment microbial communities from Yellowstone Lake, YNP, Wyoming, USA - C3_bottom | ecosystem: Environmental > Aquatic > Freshwater > Lake > Sediment | place: USA: Wyoming | collected... | reverse complement strand
GGCGTCTGCGGCGTTGCGACGCTTGGCACGGGAATGGCCCTTGCCGGCGCGCCGCGCCTTGCATCCATCCCGTCCTGGCCGCAACGCATCACGTGTTTCATTCTATTAGGGGCTCTTGAAGATGATGAAGCGTAAGTCATTGGACCTGTGGGCGGGGGTCTTTGTCGCCATGGGCTTGGGCGCGCTCTTGTTCCTGGCGCTGAAAGTGGGAAATCTTGCTTCGTTTTCGGCCGCCGAAACATATCTAGTCACGGCGAATTTTGATAACATTGGCGGTCTGAAGAAGCGGGCGCCGGTGAAAAGCGCGGGCGTAGTGGTCGGGCGGGTCGAGGACATCAGTTTCGATACCGAAACCTACGAAGCCACGGTCGCCATGTCGATCGACAGGCGCTACGAGTTTCCGAAGGACACCTCGGCGAAAATCCTGACTGCGGGCCTGCTCGGCGAGCAGTACATCGGACTTGCGGCTGGCGGCGATACGGCGAAGCTGAAAAGCGGCGACAAGATCAAGATCACCCAGTCGGCGGTGGTGCTGGAGAACCTGATCAGTCAGTTTCTGTTCAGCAAGGCGGCAGATGGCAACAAGGACAGCAAACAATAGGGCGTTGCTGCGCGATTCCGGCAACGCCCCCGAATCAGGGCTGTGCGGGGACCGCAAGGGGCTTACCCTCCGGTTGGTTCACGCATTTGTAATGGATGGCAGAAGGACGATGATCATGTTACGGCGCTTTCTGGGATTGTTCTTGCTAGCCTTGCTGGGGGGGCTCGCCGGGTGCGCCACGACCGGTGGCAATCCGGACGACCCGCTGGAAAGCTACAACCGCGCCATGTTCAACTTCAACGACGGGGTGGACAAGGCGATCATCAAACCGGTGGCGAGCGGATACAAGTCGGTGATGCCGGAGGTCGCGCGCACCGGTGTGACCAATTTCTTCTCCAATCTTGGCGACATCTGGATCGGTTTCAACAATATCCTGCAGGGCAAGATAGTCGACGGCGTGAGCGATTTCGGCCGATTCGCGATCAACAGTACGGCCGGCATCCTGGGTCTGTTCGACATCGCGAGCGACGCCGGTCTGGACAAACACAACGAGGATTTCGGCCAGACTCTGGGGCGCTGGGGCATGGGCAGCGGCGCCTATGTGGTGTTGCCCCTGCTGGGCCCGAGCAGCGTGCGCGACGCCTTCAGCCGGCTAGCCGTCGACTGGCACGGCGACCCGTTGTGGTATGTGGGCAATGTCCCGACGCGCAACGAACTGTACGTCGTGCGCGTCGTCGATCAGCGCGCCAACCTGCTCGACGCCGGCCAGTTGGTCGAGGACGCGGCGCTGGACCACTATTCCTACGTGCGCGGCGCGTATCTGCAGCGCCGCCGCAGCCAGGTCTACGACGGCGATCCCCCGCGCGAGCCCGATCCGGACCGGAGCTCGCAATCGGGCCCGGGCGCAGCATTGGCCGCACAGCCCGAAGGGGCGTTGCTGCCTGCGCGCCTCGTAACCGAGCGCGGCGACGCGGTCGTTTCCGCGGCGGACGAAGCGCTCACGCCTGCGCGGGAGTTTTCCGGCGACCGGCCGAAACCGGCCGCGGCCGATCCGGCGCCAGCCGGCATGGTTAGTATGGCTGCGAGACCATGATCAAACTCTTGTCTGTGCTCTGTTTTTCCCTGTTTGCCAACGCCGTCGGCGCGCAGGACGTTGCGCCCGATGTCCTGATCAAGAGCATTTCCGAGGATGTGATCGGCATCATCAAGCAGGACAAGGACATCAAGGCCGGCAACCGCGCCAAGATCAATGAACTGGTCGATGCCAAGGTGCTGCCGCATTTCGACTTCAACCGGATGACGGCACTCGCGATGGGGCGAAACTGGCCCAAGGCGAATGCGGAGCAGCAGAAGGCTCTGGTGACCGAATTCCGCGCCCTGCTGGTGCGCACCTATTCCGGCGCCTTGTCCGCGTACAAGAACGAGGTGATCGAGTTCAAGCCGTTGCGCGCAGCTGTAGGGGACACCGATGTCACGGTCAGGACCCAGGTCAAGCGGCCGGGCACCGAACCGGTCAGCATCGACTACAGCATGGAGAAGATCCCGGCTGGCTGGAAGGTCTACGATGTCGTGGTCGGCGGCGTCAGTCTCGTGACCAACTACCGCGACAGCTTCAATGCCGAAATCCGCGATTCCGGTGTCGACGGTCTGATCAAGTCGCTCGCCGGCAAGAACCGCTCCCCGGAATCCCAGGCCGGCGCCAAGTCCAAGTGATCACTCAGGAAGGCGACCGCCTGCTGGTGCAAGGTCCGGTGACGATAGGCACCGTATCCGCGCTTCTGGCGCAAGCGCGCACGCTGCTCGCCCAAGGCGTGGCGGTGCTCGATTTCAAAGACGTCACCGAGGTGGATTCGGCGGCCGTGGCGCTGGCGCTGGAGTGCCTGCGCGAGGCGCGCCGGCGCAAGCTCGCGTTGTCCCTCGCCAATCTGCCTGAGGCGATGCAGCACCTGGCCGAACTCTACGCCGTCGTCGAATTGTTGCAGGCCGACCCGGCCTGATATTCACGCCGCCCCGACGCGGCGCTGCAAATGACCCCCGCGATCCAGATCCAGCAGGTGCACAAGCGTTTCGGCGCAGTTCAGGCGCTGTCCGGCATCGACCTGGAGGTGGCGCAGGGCGAGTTCTTCGGACTCCTCGGCCCCAACGGCGCGGGCAAGACCACGCTGATCAACATTCTTGCGGGCCTGACGCGAGCCGACAGCGGCAGCGTGCGCGTGCTGGGGCACGACGTCGTCACCCAGTACCGCGACTCGCGCCGCGCGTTGGGGGTGGTGCCGCAGGAACTCGTGTTCGACCCGTTTTTCAGCGTGCGCGAAACCTTGCGCCTCCAGTCCGGCTATTTCGGCCTGAAACACAACGCTGCCTGGATCGACGAGATCATGCATCACCTGGACCTCACCGGCAAAGCCGACGCCAACATGCGCTCGCTCTCCGGCGGCATGAAACGGCGCGTGCTGGTGGCGCAAGCGCTGGTGCACAAGCCGCCGGTGATCGTGCTCGACGAGCCCACCGCCGGCGTCGACGTCGAACTGCGCCAGGGCTTGTGGGAGTTCGTGCGCGGTCTGAACCGCGACGGCCACACCATTGTGCTGACCACCCATTACCTGGAGGAGGCCGAGGCCCTGTGCGCGCGCATCGCGATGCTCAAGCAGGGTCGGGTGGTCGCGCTCGATACCACCAGCAAGCTGATCAACCGCAGGGAGAGCCTGTACCTGCGGCTGCGCCTCGCCGGGGGGGCGCTGCCGGCGGCGCTGGCGGACCGGGTGCGCGACAGCCGCGACGCGGCGCATACCCTGCGCGTGCACAGCTACGCAGAAGTCGAAGGCGTGCTCGCCCAGCTGCGCGAGGCGGGCGCGCAGATCGAGGAGATGGAGTTGCTGCAGCCCGATCTGGAAGACGTGTTCGTGCGCATCATGCAAGACGCCAAGGGCTAGAAGGACCAGCATGCTTTCCCGCGCTTTCCCGATCGCTAACCCCTGAGCGCCATGTCCGGCTTCGGCACCTTGCTGTACAAGGAACTGCTGCGCTTCTGGAAAGTCGCGTTCCAGACCATCGCCGCGCCGGTGCTGACCACGCTCTTGTACCTGCTCATTTTCTCCCACGTGATGCAGGGGCGCGCGCCGGTCTACGGCGAGGTGCCTTACGCGGCTTTCCTGGTGCCGGGGCTGGTGATGATGGCGGTGCTGCAAAACGCCTTCGCCAACAGCTCGTCCAGCCTGATTCAATCCAAGGTCACGGGCAATATCATTTTCGTGCTGCTGCCGCCGCTGTCCCACTGGGATTTCTTCGCCGCCTACGTGCTTGCGTCGGTGGTGCGCGGCATGGTCGTCGGCTTCGGGGTGCTGCTGGTGTCGCTGGCTTTCGTCGGCGTGTCTTTCGAACACCCGCTGTGGATAATCGCGTTCGCCCTCGCGGGCAGTGCTATTCTCGGCACGCTGGGACTGATCGCCGGGATCTGGGCAGACAAGTTCGACCAGGTGGCGGCGTTTCAGAGTTTCCTGATCATGCCGCTCACGTTTCTGTCCGGGGTGTTCTATTCGATCCACTCGCTGCCCGCGTTCTGGCAGGAGCTGTCGCGGTTCAACCCTTTTTTCTACATGATCGACGGCTTTCGTTACGGTTTTTTCGGCGTGTCCGATATTAATCCCGCGCTGAGTCTGGCGGTCGCGCTCGCCAACCTGATCGTGTTCACCGCCGTTACGCTTGTGCTGCTCAAGCGCGGTTATAAACTACGTCACTGAAAGGACGGATATGGTTACACCGGAAGAAGTCAAAATTTACATCGAGCAAGGCCTGCCGTGCGAGCATATCGAGCTCGCCGGCGACGGCCAGCATTTCCAGGCGCTGATCGTTTCCACGGAGTTTCAAGGCAAGAGCCGGGTGCAGCGGCACCAGCGCGTGTATCAGGCCCTGGGCGAGCGCATGCGCGAGGAAGTGCATGCGCTGTCGATGCAGACCCTGACCCCGGACGAATGGCGCGCACAGGCCGCCTGAGCCATGGATAAACTCCTGATCCGCGGCGGCGTGCCGCTTTCCGGCGAGGTGCGTATTTCCGGCGCCAAGAACGCCGCGCTGCCCATCATGTGCGCGGCGCTGCTGTCGGCCGCGCCGCTGCGGCTCACCAACCTGCCGCACCTGCGCGACGTGACCACGCTGCTCACCCTGCTCGGCGGCATGGGGGTCGCGGTGTCGCTGGACGAAAAGCTCGGCCTGGAACTCGACGCCGGCCGCCTGCACACGCCGCTCGCGCCCTACGAAATGGTCAAGACCATGCGCGCCTCGATTCTGGTGCTGGGGCCGCTGCTGGCGCGCTGCGGCGAGGCGCGCGTGTCCCTGCCCGGCGGCTGCGCCATAGGGCAGCGGCCGGTGGACCTGCATATCAAAGGCCTGCAGGCCATGGGTGCGGACATCCGCGTCGAGCATGGCTACATCATCGCGACGGCCAAGCGGCTGAAGGGGGCGCGCATCTTCACCGATCTGGTGACCGTCACCGGCACCGAGAACCTGATGATGGCGGCCTGCCTCGCCGAAGGCACGACTGTGATCGAGAACGCGGCGCGTGAACCCGAAGTCGTCGATCTGGCGAATTGCCTCAAGGCGATGGGGGCGAACATCGAGGGCGCCGGCAGCGACATGATTACCATCGAAGGCGTGAGCGCGCTCGCGGGCGGCGCGCACCGCATCATGCCCGACCGCATTGAGACCGGCACGTTTCTCGCGGCGGCCGCAGCGACCGGGGGCTCGGTACGGCTGCGCAATACCAACGCGCGCTTTCTCGAAGCGGTGGTGGAAAAGCTGCGCGAGGCCGGCGCGAAAATCACCGTTGAAGACGACGCCATCCTCCTCGAGATGGAGGGTCCGCCGCGCAGTGTCAATTTGCGCACCGCGCCCTACCCGGCCTTTCCCACGGACATGCAGGCGCAATTCATGGCCCTCGACTGCATTGCGCACGGCACGGCGGTATTGACCGAAACCATATTCGAGAACCGCTTCATGCACGCGCTCGAGTTGCAGCGCCTGGGAGCGGACATCGAGATCTCCGGCAACACCGCGGTGGTCAAGGGCGTGCCACAGCTCGAGGGCGCCACGGTGATGGCGACCGACTTGCGCGCTTCGGCCAGCTTGGTGATCGCCGGGCTGGTCGCGAAGGGCGAGACCGCGATCGAGCGCATCTACCATCTGGACCGCGGCTATGAGTGCATCGAGGAGAAGCTGTCCCAACTCGGTGCCCGGATCAAGCGCGTTCACTGACAGGCGGTTTAGACGCAGCGGGTGCCGGGTAAGCCGGTGCAGGATCTGTTTTTCCCCTGCGTCGCCTGCGTCCTATGCGGTAGAATCTTTTTTTAATTAGGCGCTATCGTGTCCCAAATAACCATTGCCCTGTCGAAGGGCCGAATTTACGAGGAAACGCTGCCCTTGCTGAAGGCGGCGGGCGTGGTGCCGCGCGACGATCCGGAAACCTCGCGCAAGCTGATCATCGCCACCAGCCGGCCCGAAGTGCGCCTGATCATCGTGCGCGCCTCCGATACGCCGACCTATGTTCAGTACGGCGCAGCGGACATCGGCATTGCCGGCAAGGACGTGCTGCTCGAGCACGGCGGCGACGGGCTGTACCAGCCGCTCGACCTGAAAATCGCCGCCTGCCGCCTGATGGTGGCGGTGCCCCGGGGTTTCGACTATGCGCAGGCCGTGAAACAGGGTGCGCGCCTGCGCGTCGCCACCAAATACGTGCAGACGGCGCGAGAACATTTCGCCGCCAAGGGCGTGCACGTCGACCTGATCAAGCTCTACGGTTCGATGGAGCTCGCGCCGCTGGTTGGCCTCGCCGACGCCATCGTCGACCTGGTCTCGAGCGGCAACACGCTGAAAGCCAACAATCTGCGCGCGGTGGAGGAAATCGTGCCGATTTCGGCGCGCCTGATTATCAACGTGGCGGCGTTGAAACTGAAACGCACGGCAATCCAGCCGTTGATCGACGCTTTCGCCGCCGCCACCAAAGAAATGCACCATGGCTGAGATCGCGCGGCTGTCGACCCGCGACGCGGATTTCGACGCGCGGCTGGCGCGCCTTACCGCGTTTGACGCCGCCCAGGACGAAGCGGTGGACCGGACCGTGGCCGAAATCCTGGCGCAGGTGCAGCGCCGCGGCGACGCCGCGGTGCTCGAATACACCGAGCGCTTCGACGGCGTCGCGGCCAGGTCGCTGGCCGAGCTCGAATTGCCGCGCGCGCGGCTTGAGCGCGCGCGCGACGCGCTGCCGCCGGCACAGCGCGAGGCGCTGGAGCAGGCGGCCGCGCGCGTGCGCGGCTACCATGAAAGGCAGCTGGCGCAATCCTGGCAGTACACCGAGGCCGACGGCACCGTGCTCGGGCAGAAGGTGACGCCGATAGCCCGCGTCGGCCTGTATGTGCCCGGCGGCAAGGCGTCTTATCCTTCATCGGTGTTGATGAACGCCTTGCCGGCGAAAGTGGCCGGCGTGGCCGAGCTCATCATGGTGGTGCCCACCCCGCGCGGCGAAAAGAACGAACTGGTGATGGCGGCGGCGGCCATCGCCGGCGTGGACCGGGTGTTCACCATCGGCGGGGCGCAAGCGGTGGGCGCGCTCGCCTATGGCACCCAGACCATCGCGCAAGTGGACAAGATCGTCGGTCCGGGCAATGCTTACGTCGCCGCAGCCAAGCGGCGCGTGTTCGGCGTGGTCGGCATCGACATGGTGGCCGGCCCCTCGGAGATCCTGGTGATCTGCGATGGCACGGTGGAGCCCGACTGGATCGCGATGGACCTGTTTTCGCAGGCCGAGCACGACGAAGTGGCGCAAGCCATATTGATCTGCCCGGACGCCGCTTTCATCGCGAAAGTGGCCGCGAGCATCGCCAGACTGCTGCCGCAGATGCCGCGGCGCGAAGTGATCGCCGCCTCGCTGAAGGCGCGGGGCGCGCTGATCGAAGCGCGCAGCCTGGACGAGGCCTGCGCCATCGCCAACCGCATCGCGCCGGAGCACCTGGAACTCGCCGTGGCCGAACCCGAACCGCTGGCCGCGCAGATACGCCACGCCGGCGCCATATTCATGGGCCGCTACAGCTCCGAGGCGATAGGCGACTACTGCGCCGGGCCCAACCACGTGCTGCCCACCTCGCGCAGCGCGCGCTTTTCCTCCCCGCTGGGGGTGTACGACTTCCAGAAGCGCTCCAGCCTGATTCACGTCTCGCGGGCGGGCGCGCAGGCCCTGGGCCGCATCGCCGTCACCCTGGCCGAGGGCGAGGGCCTGACCGCGCATGCGCGGTCCGCCGAGTACCGCCTGAGTCGAGCGTAAAGAGCGTTCATGAGCCGCTATTGGAGCAAGGTTGTAGACGGATTGACGCCCTACGTGCCGGGCGAGCAGCCCAAGCTGCCGAACCTGATCAAGCTCAACACCAACGAATGCCCCTACGGGCCGAGCCCGCGGGCGCTCGCGGCCTTGCGTGCCGAAGTGGGCGATACGCTGCGGCTGTATCCCGACCCCGACTGCGACAGTCTGAGGCAGTCGATCGCGGCGTTCTATAAGTTGAAGCCGTCCGAGGTCTTCGTCAGCAACGGTTCGGACGAGGTGCTGGCGCACATTTTCCTCGCGCTGCTCAAGCACCAACAGCCGGTGCTGTTCCCGGATATCACCTACAGCTTTTATCCGGTGTACTGCGGGCTGTACGGTATCGATTACCAGGAGGTGCCGCTGACCGAGTCGTTCGAGATCCGCGTCGACGACTATTTGACGCCGAACGGCGGCATCATTTTTCCCAATCCGAATGCGCCCACGGGCCGGCCGCTCGCACTGTCCGAGATCGAGCGCCTGCTGCGCGCGAATACCGGGTCTGTGGTGGTGGTCGACGAGGCCTACGTGGATTTCGGCGCCGAGTCGGCGGTCGGGCTGATCGAGCGTTACCCGCAGCTGCTGGTCGTGCATACGTTGTCGAAATCGCGCTCCCTGGCCGGGTTGCGCGTCGGCTATGCGCTCGGAAACGCCGAGCTGATCGAGGCGCTGCGGCGCGTGAAGGACAGCTTCAACTCCTACCCGCTGGACCGCTTCGCACAGGCCGGCGCCGTCGCCGCGGTAGAGGACCGCGCTTACTTCGAGCAAACCTGCGCCAGGGTGATCGCCACGCGAACCTGGCTGGTGGGCGAGCTTGCGGCGCTGGGTTTCGATGTGTTGCCTTCTGCCGCCAATTTCGTATTTGTGCGGCATCCCCGGCACGGGGGCGCCGAACTCGCGGCGGCATTGCGCGAGCGCAGCATTATCGTGCGGCATTTCAAGAAACCGGCCCGCATCGCGCAGTTTCTGCGCATCACGGTCGGCACCGAAGCGCAGTGCCAGGCGTTGATCGCAGCCTTGGGCGCGATTCTGGCCTAGAATACGCCCAGTGCGACGGGCGCGCCCCCGTCGCACTGGGTTAGAATGCACAGCGTTCCGGCGAATTCTTCGGCAAACAATTTATGCGCACTGCCTCTGTCACCCGCAACACCAGCGAAACCCAGATCAGCGTCAGCCTGAATCTGGACGGCGCCGGCGTGGCCAAACTGGCCACCGGGCTGCCTTTCCTCGACCACATGCTGGATCAGGTGGCGCGCCACGGCATGATCGACCTGGAGATTGCGGCCAAGGGCGACCTGCACATCGATGCCCACCACACGGTCGAGGACGTGGGCATCTGTCTCGGGCAGGCGATCGCCGCCGCGGTCGGGGACAAGCGCGGCCTGCGCCGCTATGGCCATGCCTATGTGCCGCTGGACGAGGCGCTGTCCCGGGTGGTGATCGATTTTTCCGGGCGTCCCGGGCTGGTCTATCAGCTCAAGTTCAGCCGCGCCTGGATCGGCGAGTTCGACGTCGACCTGGTGCACGAATTCTTCCAGGGATTCGTCAACCACGCCCTGGTGACCTTGCACGTCGACAATTTGCGCGGCGACAACGCGCACCATCAGTGCGAGACCGTGTTCAAGGCCTTCGGCCGTGCGCTGCGCATGGCGGCCGAGCCCGATGCGCGCGCCGCCGGTACGATACCCTCGACCAAGGGCAGCTTGTGATTGCACCAGGTTGACGGATTTTCGCCGGTGTCACCGCATCAAATTCCACGCGATTTCTGTTCCCGACCGCTGCATGGATTTTTTATCCGCTAATTCTTTCTAATTGCACTTGCAATGACCTCAATCGCAGTAATCGACTACGGCATGGGCAACCTGCGTTCGGTATCCAAAGCGCTGGAGCACGTTGCGCCGGATGCCGAGGTGTGGGTCACGTCCGACCCCGACCTGGTGCGCCGCGCCGAACGCGTGGTATTCCCGGGTCAGGGTGCGATGCCCGACTGCATGCGCGAAATGGATGCCAGGGGGCTGCGCCCGGCCGTGCTCGAGGCGGCGCGCACGAAACCGTTTCTCGGCATCTGCATCGGCCTGCAGATGCTGTTCGAGCGCAGCGAGGAAGGCGATACCGCCGGCCTGGGGGTTTTTCCAGGAAGCGTGAAGCGCTTTCCGCAATCGACGATGAAAGACGCGCAGGGCGGCAAGCTCAAGGTGCCGCACATGGGCTGGAACGAGGTGATGCAAGCGAGGCCGCACGCGTTGTGGCGCGGCATCGCCGATGCCAATCGCTATTATTTCGTGCACAGTTTTTACGTGGAGCCGGGCAGGCCGGAACTGGCGGCCGGGCACAGCGTCTACGGTTTTCGCTTTACCTGCGCCGTGGCGCAGGATAATATTTTCGCTGTGCAATTCCACCCCGAGAAAAGCCAGACTGCCGGCCTCGCCCTGCTCGCCAATTTCGTGACCTGGAAACCCTAGGCCGCTGGGCAGACCTACCCCTTTTTCTTCACAGCCAGAACCCCACATGCTTATCATCCCCGCGATCGATATCAAAGAAGGGCGCGCCGTGCGCCTGGAACAGGGCGATATGGACAAGGAGACCGTGTTCTCCGACGATCCGGCCGCGGTGGCCGCGCACTGGCTGGCCCAGGGCGCGCGCCGCTTGCATCTGGTCGACCTGAACGGCGCGGTCGCGGGCAAGCCGAGGAACGAGAGCGTGATCAAGGATATCGTGAGCGCGATCGGCGGCCGGATCCCGATACAACTGGGCGGCGGCATCCGCGACCTGGATACCATCGAGCGCTATCTCGACGACGGCATCAGCGACATCATCATCGGCACCGCGGCGGTGAAAAACCCCGGTTTCCTGCAGGACGCCTGCACCGCATTCACCGGACACATCATTGTCGGCCTGGACGCGAAGGACGGGAAGGTCGCGGTGGAGGGGTGGTCGAAAATGACGGGCCACGACGTGATCGACCTGGCGCGCAAATTCCAGGACTACGGTGTCGAGGCCGTGATCTACACCGACATCGGACGCGACGGCATGTTGAGCGGGGTCAATATCGAGGCCACGATCAAGCTGGCGCGCGAGCTGGTCGTGCCGGTGATTGCAAGCGGGGGCTTGACCAACCTCAACGACATCAAGGCGCTGTGCAAGATCGAATCCGAAGGCATCACCGGGGTCATCACCGGGCGCGCGATCTACCAGGGAACGGTGGATTTCAAGAAGGCGCAGGCGATGGCGGACAAGTTGGGACTCGGGAAACGGGATAAAGGAGAAGCCTGAGCGCTCGGGTGGTTTTCTTCGCCCGCGTTCCGACGTCCACCCCATGGGCCTAGCCAAGCGCGTCATTCCCTGTCTCGACGTTACCCGCGGCCGCGTGGTCAAGGGGGTGAATTTCGTCGGCCTGCGCGACGCCGGCGACCCGGTTGAAATTGCGCACCGTTATGACGATCAGGGCGCCGACGAACTCACTTTCCTCGATATCACCGCGAGTTCGGATGAGCGCGACATGATTTTGCACATCATCGAGGCGGTGGCGGCGCAGGTGTTCATCCCGCTTACCGTTGGCGGCGGCGTGCGCAAGGTCGACGACGTGCGCCGCCTGCTGAATGCGGGCGCGGACAAGGTTTCGATCAACACCTCCGCGGTGCAAAATCCGCAACTCGTGGCCGACGCCTCGGGCCGCTATGGCGCGCAGTGCATCGTCGTCGCCATCGACGCGAAACGTGTCGATCCACAAGAGTACGCGAAGCGCGCCGGTTCATCGGGCGCCGCGCCGCGCTGGGAGGTGTATACCCATGGCGGACGCAAGCCCACCGGCTTGGATGCGGTCGCATGGGCGCGTAGAATGCAGACCCTGGGCGCGGGCGAGATCCTGCTTACCAGCATGGACCGCGACGGCACCAAGTCCGGTTTCGACCTCGCGTTGACGCGCGCCGTGGCCGAGGCGGTGGACGTGCCTGTGATCGCGAGCGGGGGCGTCGGCAACCTCGAGCATCTGGCCGCCGGCATACTCGAAGGCAGGGCCGATGCCGTGCTTGCGGCGAGCATCTTTCACTACGGCGAGTACAGCGTGCGCCAGGCGAAGGAACTGATGGCGTCCCGGGGGATCGAAGTGAGATTGTGATAGTCGCAGGCAGGGCGGCGAGCGGTCAAGCGCGAAGCGCGCGTATCCGCCCCCGCGTTTTGTAATGAACGCATAGGCAAACATGGATTGGCTCGACAAAGTGAAGTGGGACGACAAAGGCCTGGCGCCGGCGATCGCGCAGGATGCGGCGAGCGGCAAGATCCTGATGGTCGCCTGGATGAATCGCGAGGCGCTGGCGCAGACCGTTGCCGGCGGAGAAGCCGTCTATTGGTCGCGTTCGCGCCGAAAACTGTGGCACAAGGGCGAGGAATCCGGCCATGTGCAAAAGGTGCGCGAATTGCGCCTGGACTGCGACGAGGACGTGATATTGCTCAGTGTCGAGCAGGTCGGCGGCATAGCCTGCCACACCGGCCGGCACAACTGCTTTTTCCAGAAATATGCGGACGGGAAATGGGTCGTGGCGGACCCGGTCATCAAGGATCCGAAGGAAATATACGGCAAAGGAAGCTCAACATGAGCGACATACTCGAACGCCTGGCCGACACGATAGACGCGCGCAAGGGTGGTGATGCGAACGCATCCTACGTTTCGCGGCTGCTCGCACGCGGCGAAGATGCCATTCTGAAAAAAATCGGCGAGGAGGCGACCGAGACGGTGATGGCCGCCAAGGACGGGGACCGGCTGCGCATCGTCGGCGAGACCGCCGACCTGTGGTTTCACTGCCTGATCATGCTGTCGCACTACGGCCTGCGGCCCACCGACGTGCTGTTCGAACTCAAGCGCCGCGAGGGCATTTCCGGCATCGACGAAAAGGCAGCCAGGGCGGCGAGTACGCGCGTCGAAGCCGAGCGCAAGTAAGCGGCCTGCCATGGAAGACTGCGTTTTCTGCAAGATCATCGCCGGCAAGATTCCGTGCAACAGGATCTTCGAAGACGAGGACATCCTGGCGTTCCACGACATCCACCCGGTGGCGCCGGTGCACTTCATGGTCATTCCGAAAACGCATATCGCTTCGCTGGCACAGGTCGACCTCGGCCACCAGATGCTGCTGGGCAAGCTGCTGGCCCTGGGGTCGAAGCTGGCTCTGGAGCAAGGCTGCGGCGACGGCTGGCGCACCGTGATCAACACCGGCCGCGTCGGCCACCAAGAGGTGTATCATTTGCATATCCACATCATCGGTGGCAAGGACGTTCTGCCTGGAATGATGAAACGTTAGGCAAGCGCGGCCGGACGTCTGCGTCCGGTGATTCCTTTAAGGAGCAAAATCATGGGTTCATTCAGCATTTGGCATTGGCTGATCGTTCTGATCATCGTCATGCTGGTATTCGGCACGAAGAAATTGCGCAATATCGGCACCGACCTCGGCGGGGCCGTGCGCGGGTTCAAGGAAGGCATGAAAGAGGGCACTTCCGAGCAGCCGGGCGGCGCGACGCAGAAGGTCGAAGGCAACGTCATCGAGGGCGAAATCAAGGAAAAATCCAAGAGCGCATAAGCCGCAATGAGCCTGGCGCGGGGACGTTCCGCCTCACGCCGCCTTCGTTTTTCCTCCCTCTACCTCTGCCCCTGAAATGTTCGATATCGGGTTCTCCGAGCTTATAGTCATTGCCCTGGTGGCGCTGATCGTGATCGGCCCGGAGCGTCTGCCCCGGGTCGCGCGCACGCTCGGGGCGCTGTTGGGCCGCGCGCAGCGCTACGTCAACGATGTGAAGGCGGACATTCAGCGCGAAGTCAATCTGGACGAACTGAAGGACATCAAGTCCACTTTCCAGGACGCCGCGAAGTCGGTGGAGCACTCGGTGAGTCAGTTCGGGCAGGAACTGCAGGCCACCGGGGAGTCGCTGAACCAAAGCCTCTCCGCGGAGGCGGAATCCAAGGCCGAGCCGCTGGCCGTAGAGAGCCCGGCACCCGAGGCCATTCCCGCAGCGTCGGCTCAGATGGATCTGGGGCTGGAACCCGAGCCTGCCGCGCCGGCGGCACCCAAGGCTGAGCCGCGGTGAGCGCGCAGGAAAGCTTCATCTCCCACCTAGTTGAGCTGCGCGACCGGCTGCTGCGTTCGATTTTCGCCGTGTTCGCGGTGTTCGCGCTGCTCTGGTTCTGGCCCGGCCTGGGCGAGATCTACGACTTGCTGGCGCTGCCCATGATGCGCACCCTCCCCGAGGGCACGCACATGATCGCCACCGGCGTCATTACGCCTTTTCTGGTGCCGCTCAAAGTCGGGCTGATGGCGGCGTTTCTGCTGGCGTTGCCCTATGTCTTGTACCAGGTCTGGGCTTTCATTGCGCCGGGCCTGTATACCCATGAAAAGCGTCTTGCACTGCCGCTGGTGTTCGGCAGCACGCTGCTGTTTCTGGGCGGGGTCGCGTACTGCTATTTCGTCGTGTTCAACTGGGTGTTTCGCTTCATCATCCAGTTTGCGCCCAAGAGCATCACGCCCGCGCCGGACATCGAAGCCTACCTCTCGTTCGTGCTCACCATGTTCGTCGCGTTCGGCTTGACCTTCGAGATTCCGCTGATCGAGGTGGTGCTGGTGCGCACCGGCATGATCACGGTGGCCAAGCTCAAGGACATCCGCTCCTACGTGATCGTCGGCGCGTTCGTCGTGGCCGCGGTCGTCACCCCGCCCGACGTTGTTTCGCAACTCCTGCTGGCGTTGCCCATGTGCCTGTTGTACGAATGCGGCATACTCCTCGCGCAATTCATGGAACGGTTTTTCGCCAGGCCTTCGGACAAGGTAGAAGACGCGGCAGATCCGGCCGAAGCCAAGCCAGAGCGGCTGCAATAGCCGGATACAGGCAGGCCCGCGCGGGCGCGGTCCGCTGGGGCGGCTGAGCGGCTATTCCTTCTGCTTTGGCGGCTTCGGACGCGTGCCGATGGTGATCGGCAGGTCGAATTCGCGCGCCTCGCGGCGCAGCCGGAGTTTGGCCTCCCTGCCGGGCATCAGCGCCACGATCAGGCCGCGCATCGCATCCGGATCCACCGCCTGCTTTCCGTCAACCCGCAATATGATGTCCCCCGGTTTGACGCCGGCGCGGTCTGCGGGGCTGCCGCGCTGCACCCCGGCGACCAGCACGCCGGATGCGGTGCCGGCTTTGAACGAGTCGGCCAGTTCCGGCGTGATCTCCTGCAATTCCACGCCGACCCAACCGCGCGTAACCGTACCGGTTTCGATCAGTTGCTCCATCACCTGTTTGGCGATCGAAACCGGAATCGCGAAACCGATGCCGATGGAGCCGCCCGATTGCGACAAGATCGCGGTGTTGATGCCGACCAGATTGCCGGTCGCATCGATCAGCGCGCCGCCGGAATTGCCCTGATTGATCGCGGCGTCGGTCTGGATGAAATTTTCGAAAGTGTTGATGCGCAGGCCGGTCCGGTGCAGCGCCGAGACGATGCCCATGGTCACCGTCTGGCCTACGCCCAGGGGGTTGCCGATGGCCAGCACCACGTCGCCGACTTTCAGGTATTCCGCCTGACCCAGGGTGATCGCGGGCAGGTTCTGCGCCTCCACCTGCAACACGGCGAGGTCGGTCTCGGGATCGTTGCCCACCACCTTGGCGGCTAGTCGCTTGCCGTCGGAGAGCGCCACCTCGATTTCGTCCGCGGCCTCGACCACGTGCTGGTTGGTCAGAATGTAGCCGCGCGGGTTGATGATTACGCCCGATCCCAGGCTGAAAGCGCGCTGCGCTTCATCCTCGGAACGATCGCCGAAAAAGTGGCGGAACAAGGGGTCGTTCATGAACGGGTTGCGCGGCCGTTTCACTTCTTTGCTGGTGAAAATGCTCACCACGGCCGGCGCCGCTTTGCGCACCGCATCGCTGTAGGAAGCGGTCTTGACGCGGACGCCGCTCGCCTCGGTTGGAGCCGCCTGGTTGACTTCGATCGGAACCGCGGGCTTGCCCGGCAGCCATTCGGGCTTGAGCGTGGCAACGACAAACAGGGCGGCGAGGCAGACGGTGGCCGTTTGCGCAAAAGTTAGCCAGAGGCGGTACATCGCGGGCGTGTCCTTGGGTTAGCAATAAATGAGGGGATCCAGTTGAGAACGGAAGGGCCCCACGCCTTCCTCGGCCCCTGATACTCCCCTGAGTCGGAGGCCGTCTGCGTCGTCCTGACGCGGCCTTTCGATCCTGGGCAGATGATGCGCCGTCAGGTGTGCGGGTACAATTCCCCTTGGCTTATGCGATGGGTGCCGCAATGCAGCGCGAGGAACTGAACCGTTACCTGGATGGCCTGTTGGAGGTCTCCCGATTCCGCGATTATTGCCCAAATGGGCTGCAGGTGGAAGGGCGCAGTGACATCCGCCTCATCGTAAGCGGCGTGACCGCGAGTCTGGATCTGATCCGGGCCGCGATCGCAGAAGATGCCGACGCCCTGCTGGTGCACCATGGGTTTTTTTGGAAAGGCGATGATCCCTGCCTCACCGGCACGCGCCGCGCGCGCATCGCGCCGCTGATCGCGCACGAACTCAATCTGTTTGCCTACCACCTGCCGCTGGACGCCCATGCCGATTTCGGCAACAACGCCCAGCTCGGCACCAGGCTGGGCCTGGTCGAAACCGGGCGCTTCGCCGACCAGGAAGTCGGCGCTCGCGGCGTTCTGGACGCGCCTATGCGCCTGGACGAATTTGCTCTGCGCGTAAAGCAGCGCCTGGGCCGCGAGCCCCTGGTGATCGGTGACGGCGCGCGCGAGGTGAGGCAGATCGCCTGGTGCAGCGGTGCGGCGCAGGGATTCTTCGAAGAAGCGATCAAGCTGGGCCCGGATGTCTATCTCAGCGGAGAAATCTCCGAGCAGCAGGTGCATCTGGCGCGGGAGTCGGGGGTGGCGTTCATCGCGGCAGGGCATCACGCCACGGAGAAATACGGCGTACAGGCTTTGGGCGAGCATCTGGCCGCGCGATTCGATCTGCAGCACCGCTTCGTCGACATTTCCAACCCGGTTTGAATCCGCCGAGGGACAGTCATTTTTTTTATGAATTTCAACAGGTTAGAGCAAAAAACTTTAATTCGGCCAGCGCTTTCAGGTATAATCGCGTGTTTTTACATGCAGCAGCATCTTGTATATCGAGGAACCATTAATGAGCGACGATAAGCAAGTTAACAAAGGCCGGCGCAATCTGGTGATTGCCTGCGGCGCCGCGGGCGGTGTCGCCGGCGTGGCCGCGGCCGTGCCGTTTGCCGCAAGCTGGCTGCCCTCGGAGCGCGCCAAGGCGGGTGGGGCGCCGGTCGTGGCCGACATCAGCGCGCTGGAGCCGGGCCAGATCATGACCGTCGAATGGCGCTCGAAGCCGGTATGGATCGTACGCCGCACCAAGGCCATGCTGGACGGCGTGACGCGCGACGATGGCAAGGTGTCCGATCCCAAGTCCGACGTGCCGATGCAACCGGAATACGCCAAGAACGAATACCGCTCGATCAAGCCCGAGGTGCTGGTGCTGGTGGGCATCTGCACCCATCTGGGCTGTTCGCCGCAATCCAAATCGATCGAGGACAAGGCGGAAATCGGCCCGGACTGGGAAGGAGGCTGGCTCTGCCCCTGCCACGGATCCAAGTTCGACCTCGCCGGTCGGGTCTACAAGGGCGCGCCTGCGCCAGTCAACCTCGAAGTGCCGAAATACACGTATCTGTCGGATACGCGCATTCTCATCGGCGACGATACGAAAGGGGCGTGACGCATGGCTGCCGCAGAAAAACCTCCCGTTAGCGGAACCGGCTCGGTCGTACTCGACGGCGCGCTCACCTGGGTCGACCAGCGCTTTCCGCTGATCTCGACCTGGAAGGCTCACCTGGCCGAGTATTACGCGCCGAAGAACTTCAACTTCTGGTACTACTTCGGCGGTCTGGCGATGCTGGTGCTGGGAATCCAGATCGTGACCGGCATCTTTCTCACCATGAACTACAAGCCGGACGCGAACCTGGCGTTCGCCTCGGTGGAATACATCATGCGCGAGGTGCCGGGCGGCTGGTTCATCCGCTACATGCATTCGACCGGCGCGTCGGCTTTCTTCATCTGCGTCTATCTGCACATGTTCCGCGCGCTCCTGTACGGCTCGCACCGCAAACCGCGCGAGCTCATCTGGATTTTCGGCGTGCTGATTTACCTGCTGCTGATGGGCGAGGCCTTCTTCGGCTATCTGCTGCCTTGGGGACAGATGTCCTACTGGGGCGCCCAAGTCATCATCAACCTGTTTTCCGCGATCCCGTTCATCGGGCCGGATCTGTCGCTGTGGATCCGTGGCGACTACGTCATTGCGGACGCGACGCTGAACCGGTTCTTTGCGCTGCACGTGATCGCGCTCCCGCTGGCGTTGCTCGGGCTGGTGATGGCGCACCTGCTGGCCCTGCACGAAGTGGGCTCCAACAATCCGGACGGCATCGAGATCGCGAAGCACAAGGATGCCAAGGGCATACCGCTCGACGGCATTCCGTTTCACCCCTACTACACGGTGAAAGACATCCTCGGCGTGGTCGTGTTCCTGATCGTGTTCGCGATCATCGTGTTCTTCGCGCCGGAAATGGGCGGCTATTTCCTCGAAGCCAACAACTTCATTCCCGCCAACCCGCTGCAGACGCCGCCGCATATCGCGCCGGTGTGGTATTTCACGCCGTATTACTCGATCCTGCGCGGCGTGCCGCCGCTGTTCCATTCGCAGTTCCCCGGCGTGGTCGCGATGGGGGTGTCGGTGATGATTCTGTTCGGCCTGCCCTGGCTCGATCGCAGCCCGGTGAAGTCGATCCGCTACCGCGGCCCGTACTTCAAAGTCGCGCTTGCCGCTTTTGTGGTGGTATTCCTCGTGCTCGGTTACCTCGGCACGGAGCCGATAACGGTATGGGGCCAGTTCGGCGCCTGGATGGGCAACGCCGACCGCGCGACGGTGGTGGCGCGCATCTGCACGGTGATCTACTTCCTGTTCTTCTTCCTGATGCCCTGGTACACGAGTATCGACAAGAACAAACCCGAACCGGAAAGGGTGACCCACTAATGAAGAAGCTCATTGGTTTGGCTGGAAAAACGGGGTGCGCCCCCTTCCCCCCCAAGGGGACTTCCCCCTCGAGGGGGATCGAGACCTGCGGGGCGTACATCCCCCGAATCGGGGCGCTGTTGCAGTCACGCTGCAACAGTTTCCTGACCGGATTGTTGTTGCCGGCTGCGGTTCTTTTCGGATCGCCTGCGGCTATGGCTTCCGAAGGGGGCGTGCGGCTGGATACGGCCCCGATCAATCCGACCGACGTGATCAGCCTGCAGCGCGGGGCGCGCACGTTTGCCAACTACTGTCTGAACTGCCACAGCGCCTCGCTCATGCGCTGGAACCGGCTGACGGACCTGGGCTTGAACGAGTCGCAAATCTCCGACAATCTCATTTTCACCGGTGCCAAGGTCGGCGATCTGATGGATGTCGCCATGACCAGGAAAGACGCGCGAAAATGGTTCGGCGCCGCACCGCCCGACCTGTCGGTGATCGCGCGTGCGCGCGGCGCGGACTGGCTCTACAGTTACCTGCGCGGCTTCTACCGCGACCCGGCCCGGCCCACAGGCTGGAACAACACCGTGTTCGAAAACGTCGGCATGCCGAATCCGATGTGGCAGTTGCAGGGCGAGCGCGTGCGGGTCGAGCCGGCGGCGAAGGACGGCGAGACCAAGGAGGGCCACGGCGGCGCGGGCAAGTCGGTCAAGTATGAACTGGTGAAACCCGGCAGCCTGACGCCGGTGCAGTATGACGAGACCGTGCGCGATCTGGTCAATTTCCTCGTCTACATGGGTGAGCCGGCGGCCACCAGCCGCAAGCAGATCGGCATTTTCGTCCTGCTGTACCTGCTCGCCCTGTGGCCGCTGGTGTATCTCCTGAAACGGGAATTCTGGAAAGATGTGCATTAACCGGCGATCGCTGAAGGCGGCGGATGGCGGCCGTTGCACCCGAGCCGTCCTTCGAGCCTGTGCCGTTCCTCACTCCTGACTGCCCATCAATTGGATCCAAACTTATCATGATGAATCTCTATTCCGGCACCACCTGCCCATTTTCCCAGCGCTGCCGCATCGTGCTGTACGAGAAGGGCATGGACTTTCAGATCATCGATGTCGACCTGTTCAACAAGCCCGAAGACATCGCGGTGATGAACCCCTACAATCGCCTGCCGGTCCTGGTCGAGCGCGACCTGGTCTTGTACGAATCGAACATCATCAACGAATACATCGACGAGCGCTTCCCGCACCCGCAGCTGATGCCGCCCGACCCGGTGATGCGTGCCCGCGCCCGCTTGCTGCTCTACAACTTCGAGGTGGAATTGTTCAGCCGCATCGACCTTCTCGAGAGCGGCACTGCCAAGCAGCAGGAAAAGGCGCGCTCGCACGTGGCCGATCGGCTGACCGAACTCGCGCCGATCTTCGTCAAGCAGAAGTACATGCTGGGCGAAGAGTTTTCCATGCTGGATGTGGCGATTGCGCCGTTGCTGTGGCGCCTGAATCACTATGGCATCTCCCTGGGCAAGCCCGCCGCGCCGCTGATGAAGTACGCCGAGCGCCTGTTCTCGCGGCCGGCGTTCATCGAGGCGCTGACGCCGTCGGAGAAAGTCATGCGCAAGTGAGCGCATAGCGCTCATCCCGAGGCGCGCAAGCGCCGCGGGATCTGCTTCGCACCGAACGGCAGATTCCGCCCGGCGTTCATTTCCGGTACGGGGGCCAGTAGCGACCAATCCAGCCATGTCCGAACCCTCCACCAAGCCTTACCTGATGCGCGCCATCTACGACTGGTGCGTGGACAGCGGTTACACGCCTTATCTAACGGTAAGGGTGGATGCGCTCACGCGCGTGCCGATGGAATACGTCAAGGACGGGCAGATCGTGCTCAACGTCGGCCCGATCGCGGTGGAACGGTTCAAGATGGGCAACGATCTGATCGAGTTCAGCGCGCGCTTCAACGGCACCGGGCGCGACATCTCGATTCCGGTCGGGGCGGTATCCGCGATTTACGCGCGCGAAAACGGCCAGGGCCTGTCGTTCGAGGTCACACCGGCGGATGCGGCTGATCCCGCCCGGCCGGTCGAGGGCGGGGGCAAGGATGAAACGCCACCCGAGCCGCCGCGGCCCTCGGGCAAGCCTTCACTGCGCCGGGTGAAATAACAGGGCCAGCGCAAGGCGCGGCTGGCCGGAATCTCGCGCGTATAATATGTCGCGCATGCCGGGTTAGCTCAGTTGGTAGAGCAGCGCATTTGTAATGCGACGGTCGAGGGTTCGAATCCTTTACCCGGCACCATCTTCCCAGCGTCCGCGGCGCCGGATGAACTGAAACCTGACTCTAACGGTAGACCAGCACCGGCAGCTTGCAGTGGGTGAGCACCTTGTTGGTTTCGCTGCCGATCAACAGCCCGGTGATGCCGCTGCGGCCGTGAGACGCCATGAAAATCAGGTCGCATTTGCGCTCTTTCGCGGCCTGGATGATGGCCTGAAAGGGCGAATCGTCGCTGGCAAACACGCCGGAGCAGTCCACACCGCCCACCGCGGCCAGTTTCTTGATTTGATCCAGGTATTTGTTGGCGGTCTTCTTGATCTGGGTCTCATACACCGCGAGCGGCACGAAATTGGCCGGCAGGTAGTCGCCGGCAATATTGGGATGGTATTCGGGGGCCGCATAGAACGCGGTAATGCGCGCGCCGTGGGCCTTGGCGAAGCGGACCGCATTCTTCGCCGCGCGCAGCGACAACGTCGATCCGTCGGTCGGGACCAGGATGTGCTTGAACATGGTGTAACTCCCTGTTTTCGGAAATTGCAGCGGCTTTGCGGCCAGTTGCTGCGGCGTGCTATACCGCGGCGAGCTGCCTCCAGGCCAACCCGGCGGCGAGACGCGATCCGGGCTTACGTTCGCGCTGGTCGATGCCGGCCCTGTTTCGTGTCGGTGTCTTCGCTGGCGGCGGCGCGTTATGCGCGGGAACGCCCGCAGCCGGGTCGATCACGCCCTGCAATGCGTCGGCGTCGACGATGTCTATGCTCCTCTGATGCACCTGGATATAGCCCGCGGTATTGAGCGCCGACAGCGCCCGGCTCACGGTTTCGAGCTTCAGGCCGAGGTAGCTGCCGATCTCCTGCCGTGTCATGCGCAGATTGAAGGAGGACCGCGAATAGCCCAGCGCGCCCAGCCGCGCAGACAGGCTGAGCAGAAATGCCGCCACCCGGCCTTCCGCGCCCAGCGTGCCCAAGGTCCATGCCATGTTCTGCACGCGTACCAGTTCGCGGCTCAGCACGCGGTACAGCAAGGCTTCCAGGCTGGGACATTCGACCACCAATCGCGCCAGGCTGGTGAGCGGCACGATCACCACTTCACTCGTATCCAGAGAGATGGCGGTGGAGCTGTAGTGGCCGCAATCGATGCCGTCGGCACCCATCAGGTCTCCGCACATGGGGAAGCCCAGCACCTGCTCGCTGCCCGAAAAATCGGTGTAGACGGTCTTGAAGCAGCCGGAGCGCACGACGTAAAGGGAGTGGAATTTGTCGCCCGCGTGCACCAGCGCCTCGCCTTCGTGCACCCGCCGCAGCGGAAATGCGGTTCGCGCGAGCCAGGCTTCGTCGGGGTAGTCGATGTGCAGCAAGCGGGTAAGGTCGCGCACGGAGAGGTTGGCGCCCTCCTGGTCCCGAACGTTGCTTATCCCCTGGCCTACGCTGCCAAAATCCAGTGCGTCGTAGTGCGACATATCGGCGGTCATGTTCAGCTCCATGGTTTTTATTTGCGAGTTTGGATTGGTCTAATGCCCGAGGACGGCGCCGCTGGGGCGGGCAGTCCACCTCTCAACGATTTCCCGGATGCGCGGAAAATCCGAGGACTTGTCGAGGAAAAATTCGGCGCCCGCATCCATGCAGGCGCGGCGGTGCTGATCGGTTGCGTAATTGGTGAGTACCGCGACGTGCAGTTCCGGCGCGGCCGGGTACACCGCCTTGAGCACGTCCAGACCGCTGCCGTCTTCCAGTTGCAGGTCCAGAATCACGGCGCTGGGATGCGTCGAGCGTATGCCCTCGATCGCTGCGCCGACCGTGCCTGCCTCGCCCACCAATTCGGCGCCCGCTATCCCCCTGATGGTCGCCGCAAGCCGCGCGCGTATCGCCGGCGAATCTTCGACCAGGAATACCATCAGTGCCGCGTCCTGTTGAGCCCATTCCATGCGCGCCGCCAAATCTGTTTGTCGCGCCGAGTATGGAACAGGGTGCCCGCCACCCGCCATAGGCGTGGGCTGAAACAGCGGGTCGGATTTGCCGGAAGCGTTGTAGGGCGGCCCCTACAAGCGATGGGGGAAGCTAGTGCCCCGAATCGTTAGTTCGTTGAATAATTATCTGGCTATGGGCAGCACGTCGAGGCAGAAAAGCGGCGAAATCGGCGCCAGACAAGGCGCAAAGCGCAGCAAGGTTCGACACCTTGCGAGCATTTGCAACGCCGTGCGGCGTCGATTCTCGGCGTCTTTTCTTCAGCGAATTAGCGATTCGGGGACACTAGGTGTCGCGCGCCTCGCCGAGTTTGTGCGCCACGGCGTAACGCACCAGGTCGGCCACGCTGTCCATGCTCATTTTCTCGAGTATGCGCGCCTTGTGCGTGCTCACGGTCTTGCCGCTCAGATGCAGACGCTCGGCGATGTCGGTTACGGTGGCGCCCGTCACCAGCAGGCCGAATACCTCGAATTCGCGGTCGGACAGCGCCTGATGCGGCAGGCTCTCCGCGTGGGGCCTGACGGTAAGCGCGAGCTGTTCGGCCACGCCGGGGCTGATGTACATCCCGCCTTGCGCGACCTTGCTGATCGCCGCGACCAGCAGCGCCGATGCGCTTTCCTTGGTCACGTAGCCAGAGGCGCCGGCGCGGATCGCGCGCACCGCATATTGCTCCTCCTGGTGCATCGACAGCACCAGCACCGCGAGCTGCGGCCGCGCGGCTTTCACCCACTTGATCAGCTCGATGCCGCTCTTGCCCGGCATCGACATGTCGAGCAGCAGCAGATCAAAACCGCCGGTGCGCACCCGCGCCATGACCTCGTCGCCGCTCACCGCCTCGCCCGCCACTTCGATTCCCGCAGCGCTCTGGAGTATGCGGCGCAGCCCGTCGCGCACGATGGCGTGGTCGTCGGCGATAAGGATGCGCGTCGTCACGCGACCGTCCCGTCACCGTCCGCCGCGAGCGGGATGCGTGCGCGCACTTCGCTGCCCTCGCCCGGCGCGCCCTGGATCGCGACTTCGCCGCCGAGCAGCGTCACGCGTTCGCGAATGCCGAGCAACCCGAAGGTGCCGAGCTTTTTCTTGTCGGCCGCCGCGATGCCGCGGCCGTTGTCGCGCACCAGGAGCTGCACCCAGTTGCCGTCGCGCTCCAGACGGATTTCGGCGGCTGAGGCCTCGGCATATTTCGCCACGTTGGTGAGAGACTCCTGGGTGATGCGGTAGAGCGCCGAGGCGATCGGTTCGGGCACCTGTGCCACGCTGTCGTCGATCACCAGGTCGGTGGCGATGCCTGTGTGTTTGGAAAAATTGGTTGTCAGCCAATCGAGCGCGGCGGCGAGGCCCAGATCGTCCAGCATCAGCGGGCGCAGATCGGCGGCGATGCGGCGCGTGGCCGCGATGGTGCCGTCGAGCAGCGCGTGCATCGCCAGCGCGCGCTCCCCGAGCTCCGGCCGCTCCGGCGGCAGAGCGGAGCGCAGAGACTCCAGGTCCATCTTGAGCGCCGTGAGCGACTGACCGAGTTCGTCGTGCAGCTCGCGCGCCGTGCGTCGGCGTTCGGCCTCCAGGGCTTCGTTGGCGGCCTTGGACAGGCCGCGCAGTTCCTGCTGCGAGCGCTTGAGTTCCTGCTCGGCGCGCCTGCGCTCGGTGATGTCGCGATGAAATGCCAGGGCGTACTTTTTTCCGTCGATATCGATCACCGACGCTGCAACGTCGAGCGGCAGGACATGGCCGTCCTGGTGATAATGTTCAACTTCGAATCCTATGGTTTCCCCGCTCAGTATGCGCCGCATGCGCGCCGCGGCGAGCGCCAGCGATTCGGTCGTGTCCAGCTGGCTCAGATTCATGCGCAGCAGTTCCTCGACGCTGTAGCCGTGCATGCGCGCGAACGAGCCGTTGACGTCGACGATGTTTCCTTTCGTGTCCAGCAGCAGAATACCATCCATGGCCTGGCTGAACAGGGTCCGGTAGCGCCGCTCGTTCTCGCGCAGCGCCGCCTCCACCCGCTTGCGCTCGGTGACGTCGCGCAGGATCACGATGAAATGCGCCGCACCGTGCAGCTGCACCTGGGAAATCGAGGCGTCGATCGGAAATTCGGTGCCATCGGCGCGCGTTCCGGCAAGCGCCAGATGCTGTCCCAGCCTGCGCATCTTGGCGCCGGTGTCTGCGTTGGCGGCGGCGTACGCGGACTGCAGCGTCAGCCCCTGCCCGGAAACAAAGCTTCCGATCCCGCTGCCGATCGCTTGCGCAGCCGGGCGCAGGAAGATCTGCTCCGCCGCGGCGTTGAACAGCACGATGCGCTGCTCGGCGTCCAGGATGATGATGGCGTCCATCGCAGACTGAATGATCGCTTGCAGCCGTTCCCCGGACTCGATCACCACAGCCTTGAGTTCCTCGTCGACGCGCAATTGATGCGCGAGCCAAAGGGTGATCGCGCCGAACAGCATCGCGGCGACCGCGGCGAGGCCGCCGAACAGCCAGGCGCTGCGCTTCCAGGACTGCAGGATGAAGCCCATCGACGAACTCACCGTGATCACCAGCGGATAGCCCTGGATCGGGTAGATCGCGCTCACGCGCTCGACCGGTTTCGCTGCGCCGATGTGGTGAAGCAGCGGCCGGCCGGCCTCGATGCCTTGGGTAAACAAGGCGGTGTCACGATAGTTGCGGGTCGCGGCGGCGATGGCCATCGGGTAGCCGGCGAGCAGCACGCCGTCGCGGCGCAGCAGCCGCACCACCCCTTCCGGCCCCAGTTCATGCAGGCCTTGCGGCCACAGGAAGAACGCCGGATCGACGTCGGCGGTGATGACGCCGAGAAAGCGCCCTTCGCTGTCGCTGACCCCGCGGCTGATGGGTATGCTCAACCTGCCGCCGAACTTGCCGAGTACGGGTTCGGACAGCAGCAGATGCGGCGTCTGGCCGGCGCGATGCGCACGGAAATATTCGCGGTCGCCGTATTCGAGCGGCGGCGGCGGAAATGCGGCGGTATGGATGATCAGCTTCCCGTCCGCGCCGATCAGCAGCAGCGCGCGCACGTACGGGGTGGCGGCAATGGTTTCGCGCAATTGACGGTGCAGCTGTATGGACGGGGCGAGCCGGCCCTGCAATGCCGCTCGTTGCGTGTACTCGGCGGCGGCAGCGACGACTGCGTCGACGGCATGGGTGGATCTCAGGGTTTGCTCGCCCAGGACCTGGGCGAGGCCGAGCAGATGGCTTTCAGCCTGCTCGATCGCGTCCTGGTGCATGCGCCACAGGCTGACCGCGGTGCCCGCGAGGACCGCCATCATGGCGAGGGCGCCGAGGGCGAGAACCAGATGGCGCAACCGCCGGGCGCGCGCGGACTGCGGCCGCGCAGCGCCCGCATGCTGATCCGGTCGGGCCGAATGTTGCCGCAAACTGTCCCCCCTGGTTACAGTCGTAAGTATAAGAGAGTTTGACTTGCGACGAATCGGATTGTGGGGCATCCGGCCGTCCCGGATGGCGCGGGCTGCGGCAGAAGCAAAGGCCTTTTTTTGACCATTGTCAACAACGCCGCCGCGATTCTATTTAGGATGCAAATCGATCGGTGGCGAAACTGCGCGATGGGCCCCGACTCCGGCTACGGAGTTGATGGTGGCCCGCCGCCGCGCCGCCCGGACTGCGGCGGCAGGCTGATGCCGGCGTGTTGCGAGGACAAACTGACCCATTGCGGGCGGCAAGGAATGGGGTGATGCACAATCCGGTAGAAATCGCGCTGCACGGCATTGCCGCGTCCGCCGCGCTGCAGCACTATATTGACCTGGAGGCGCGCAAGCTCGAGGACACGGTCGATGGCATCCGCAGTTGCCGCGTGGTGCTCGAGGCGCTCCAACAGCAGAAACAGCGCGCAGCGCAGTTCGCGGTACGGCTGATCATTACCCTGCCGGGAACGGAGGTCGTGGTCAATCGCGAACACGGCGAGGATATCTACGTGGCGCTGCACGATGCGTTTGCGGCGGCCGGCCTCCAACTCAAGGACCGTTTGCGCCACCGCGGCAGCCGGGCTCGCCCGGATAACTGAGCGCCAGATTGCGCCAAATGCCCCCCCCGATGGCGATCCGCCCGGCTGGTGTGCGGGAAGGCGAAGATCTGCGCCAGGAAAGGCGGTCGCGGCCAAAGCGCGCAGTGACCCTGCTCAAATCAGGGGAATGCAGCTCGCCGACACTCGCGTTCATGGCCGTTTGGCAGTCGAAAAAAGGCGCTTTTCACCGCGCTTTGCCGAGAGTAGAATCACGCCCTCCCAGGCGGCCCCATACCTGTTCCAATCTTGGCGCGGAGGGTTTGAGCCGGGAAGGAGCAGACTGATTGAAGCCGACAGATATTGGCGCACCGGATTATTTTCATAAAGTCGTAGACTGCCAATGGGCCTGCCCCGCCCATACCCCCGTCCCCGAATACATCCGCTTGATCGCGGCAGGCCGTTACGATGACGCCTACATGGTCAACTGGCAGTCCAACGTCTTCCCCGGAATTCTCGGGCGCACCTGCGACCGTCCGTGCGAGCCGGCCTGCCGCCGTAGCCGTGTCGAGGAGGAGGCCTCTGCGCCAGGCCAGGACCCGGCCGCGAGCCCGGCCAGGGAGCCGGTCGCGATCTGTCGTCTGAAGCGGGTTGCCGCCGACAACAAGGACGACATCCGCGCGCGGCTGCCAGTGGCGCCGAAAAAGAAAAACGGCAAGCGCATCGCCTGTGTCGGCGCCGGTCCGGCCTCGCTCACGGTCGCGCGCGACCTCGCCCCGCATGGCTATCATGTCGTCGTGTACGACGGGGAAGCCAAGGCGGGTGGCATGATCCGCAGCCAGATTCCCCGATTCCGCCTGCCCGAGGAAGTGATAGACGAGGAGGTCGGCTACATCCTCGGCATGGGCGTCGAGTTCCGCGCCGGCAAGCGCGTGGACAGCATGAAGGCCCTGATGCAGGAGGGCTACGACGCGATATTCGTCGGCTCGGGCGCGCCGCGCGGGCGCGACCTCGACGTGCCGGGGCGCAAAGAGGCGGCCAAGCACATCCACATCGGCATCGACTGGCTCGCCAGCGTCTCGTTCGGCCATGTGACCAAAATAGCCAGGCGCGTGATCGTGCTCGGCGGCGGCAACACCGCGATGGACTGCTGCCGCACCAGCAAACGCCTGGGCGGCGAAGACGTGAAAGTGATCGTGCGCTCGGGTTTCGACGAGATGAAGGCGTCGCCCTGGGAGAAGGAGGATGCGATCCACGAGGGCATTCCCATCCTCAACTATCTCGTGCCGAAGGAGTTCACCCATCACAAGGGCAAGCTCACCGGCGTCACGTTCGAACAAGTCGCGGCGAAATTCGACGACAAAGGGCGGCGCAGCCTGAAGCCCACGGGCGAGCCCGACCAGCATTTCGAATGCGACGAAGTACTCGTCGCGGTGGGGCAGGAAAACGCGTTCCCCTGGATCGAGCAGGACTGCGGCATCGCGTTTGACGAATGGGGCATGCCGGTGGTCGACAAGGTCACCATGCAGTCGTCCGCGCCGCGCGTTTTTTTCGGCGGCGACGCCGCTTTCGGGCCGAAGAACATCATCTGGGCGGTCGCCCACGGCCACGAGGCCGCGGTCTCGATCGACAAGCTGTGCCAGGGCGAGGACGTGAGTAAGCGCCCGCCGCCCATGGTGCACCTGATGTCGCAGAAAATGGGCATCCACGAGTGGAGTTACGACAACGAGATCGCGCTCGACCGGCGCTACAAGGTGCCCTGGCGCGACGCCAAGCAGACGCTGAAGAACATCAAGATCGAAGTCGAGATCGGTTTCGATCGGGCCACCGCGTTCAAGGAGGCGGAGCGCTGCCTCAACTGCGACGTGCAGACCGTGTTCAGCAACACGAAGTGCATCGAGTGCGACGCCTGCGTCGACATCTGCCCGATGGATTGCATCACCTTCACCGTGAACGGCGCGGATCTGCGCACCCGGCTCAACGCGCCGGCGACCAACCTGTCTCAGGATCTGTACGTCTCGGGCACGCTCAAGACCGGTCGCATCATGGCCAAGGACGAGGACGTGTGCCTACACTGCGGCCTGTGCGCCGAGCGCTGCCCCACGGGCGCCTGGGACATGCAGAAATTCCTGCTCGAAATGACGCCCGCCGGACCCGGATGCCGCGTTCGTGCGCCGAAAAAGGAATCGGTGCCGGCATGAGCATAGGAGCAGAGCGCGCGGAGGGCGGAGCAGGTTCCACGCGCGTAGCGCGTGGATGCGACCCCGTAGCGGGCTATTACGCGCCGCGCGCTTTATGCGCGCCTACGCGGGCGCATCCCCGCAAGCGGGGCCCCTGCTTCTCGCTTCGGCGCGCCCCGCGTAGCGGGGATGCGACCAGTGCGAGTGCCGGCGGACGCCGACATCACGGTATGAATATCAGGTACGCCGTATCGGAGGCGGCAGCATGAAAGTGAAACGCTTAGAGGCCGTCAACGACTTCGTCATCAAGTTCGCCAACGTCAACGGCTCGGGTTCGGCTTCGGCCAACGAGTTGTTCGCCCGCGCCATCCTCAGGATGGGCGTGCCGGTGAGCCCGCGCAATATTTTTCCGTCCAACATCCAGGGGCTGCCCACCTGGTACGAGGTGCGGGTGACCGAGCGCGGCTGGCTGGGCCGCCGCGGCGGCGTCGACCTGATGGTGGCGATGAATCCGCAGACCTGGAACCAGGACATCGCGGAGATCGAGCCCGGCGGCTACCTCTTTTACGACAGCACCAGGCCGATGCCGGCGTCCAGGCTGCGCGAGGACATCACCGTCCTCGGCATGCCGCTCACCGACATCTGCAACGCCACCTACGATGACTCGCGCCAGCGCCAGCTGTTCAAGAACATCATTTACATCGGCGCGATCGCCGCGCTGCTCGACATGGACCCCGGCGCGATCGCCGAGCTGATCGGCGAGCAGTACAAGGGCAAGGAGAAACTGCTCAAGCCCAACCTGAACGCGATGCAGATGGGGCTGGACTACGCGCGGGCCAACCTCAAGTGCCCGATCGGCCTGCGCGTCAAGAAAGCCGACGCGGTCGGCAACAAGATCTTCATGGAAGGCAACAGCGCCGCGGCGCTGGGCGCGGTGTACGGCGGCGCAACGGTATGCGCCTGGTACCCGATCACCCCGTCCTCCTCGGTCGCGGAGGCGTTCGAGCGCTACTGCAAGCGGCTGCGCGTGGATCCCGTTACCGGCAAGAACAAGTTCGCCATCGTGCAGGCCGAAGACGAGCTCGCCTCGATCGGCATCGTCACCGGCGCCGGCTGGAACGGCGCGCGCGCCTTCACCGCCACCTCCGGCCCGGGCATATCGCTGATGACCGAATTCATCGGCCTCGCCTACTTCGCCGAGATTCCGGTGACCATCGTCAACGTGCAGCGCGGCGGCCCGTCCACCGGCATGCCCACGCGCACGCAGCAGGCCGACATCCTATCCACGGCTTACGCCTCCCATGGCGACACCAAGCACGTGCTGCTGTTTCCCGAAGACCCGAAAGAGTGTTTCGAGTTCACGGCGCAGGCGCTGGACCTCGCCGACCGCCTGCAGACGCCGGTGTTCGTGATGACCGACCTCGATATCGGCATGAATACGCGCCTGTGCGAGCCGCTCGCGTGGGACGACGCCATGGCCTACGACCGCGGCAAGGTCATGAGCGCCGAGGAACTGGAGGCGGGCAAGGACTTCGGACGCTATCTCGACGTGGAAGGCGACGGCATTCCCTACCGCACCTACCCCGGGACGCACCCGACGCGCGGCGCCTATTTCACCCGCGGCACGACCAAGGACCGCTATGCGCGCTATTCCGAGGCGGGGCCGGACTATGTCGACAACATGCAGCGGCTGCTGCAGAAATTCGAGACCGCGAAGACCCTGGTCCCGAAGCCCCTGCTCACCGCCGCGCAGCGCCCGGCGCGCTTCGGCGTGATCTATTTCGGCTCCACCAGCCCGGCGATGGCCGAGGCGCTGGACGTGCTCGCGGGGCAGGGTATCTATGTCAACGCGCTGCGCGTGCGCGCATTTCCGTTCCAGGACGAGATCGCCGATTTCGTCGTTGCGCATGCGAAAGTGTTCGTGATCGAGCAGAACCGGGACGCGCAGCTGAAGTCCCTGCTGGTGAACGAGGCGCATATCAACCCCGCCGGCCTGATCTCCATCCTGCACTACGACGGCACGCCGATCACCGCGCGCTATATCGTCGAGGAGATCGCGGCGGTGACCGCGGCGCTGAACGTGCGCCCGCTGAAGAAACACAAGGCGGCATGAGTAGGAAGCAGGGGCCCCGCGTAGCGGGGATGCGACCGGCCGCGATTGCCGCCGGATGCCGACAGGACAGACCTATGAATTGTAATTACGGATCGGAGGCTGACGCCTGACCATGACCTATCTGACCAAACCCAAACTCCACCACCCGACGCTGCAGAAGAACAAGGTCGGCTACACGCGCCGCGATTACGAGGGCAAGATCTCCACGCTCTGCGCCGGTTGCGGCCACGATTCGATTTCGGCCGCGATCATCCAGGCCTGCTGGGAACTCGACATCCAGCCGCACCGCGTGGCCAAGCTCTCGGGCATAGGCTGCAGCTCGAAAACGCCCGACTATTTCCTCGGCAACTCGCACGGCTTCAACAGCGTGCACGGCCGCATGCCCTCGGTGCTGACCGGCGCCAATCTCGCCAACCGCGACCTGATCTACCTCGGGGTTTCCGGCGACGGCGACTCCGCCTCGATCGGCATCGGCCAGTTCGCGCACATCATGCGCCGCGGCGTCAATCTGACCTACATCCTCGAGAACAACGGCGTCTACGGCCTGACCAAGGGGCAGTTTTCCGCCACCGCGGACACGGGCTCGAAGTCCAAGCGCGGCGTGGTCAACCGCGACGCGCCGGTGGATACGGTGTCGCTCGCGCTGCAACTGGGCGCGACCTATGTCGCACGCAGTTTCTCCGGCGACAAGAAACAGCTGGTACCGCTGATCAAGGGCGCGATTGCCCACCAGGGCGCGGCATTCATCGACATCGTCAGCCCCTGCGTCGCGTTCAATAACCACGAAGGCAGCACCAAGAGCTACGACTACGTGCGCGAGCACAACGCGAGCGTCAACCGGCTCGATTTCTGGCCGACGCGCGACGCGATCGAGGTCGACTATGCGCAAGGCGCGGTGATCGACGTGCCGCAGCACGACGGTTCCATCCTGCGCCTGCGGAAAACCCATCCGGAGTACGACCCGCTGGACCGCGTCAAGGCGCTCAACTACATCGCGGAACACCAGGCCAGGGGCGAACTGGTCACCGGGCTGCTGTATATCCATCCGGACGCCGAAGATCTGCACGCCCACCTCAACACCGTGGACACGCCGTTCAACCAGCTCGGGACAAAAGAGCTTTGTCCGGGCGCCGGGGTGCTGGAGAAGCTGAACGCGGCTTTGCGCTAGCGCTGTCGCGCCGCCGGTCGCTTTGCCGCGACCGTGCGGGAAATATTTGCTTACAACAAATTTTTATTGAACCAACGCGGATACGGTGCATCTTACTCGGGCCTGCTCGTTGCGCAGCGCGTAATCGAACAGTTCTTGTCAGACTCGAGAAACGACTTGAGTCGACAAGCGCCAAAGACGGCCGGCCCATTTTTCTCCCCTTATTGGGCCGGCTTTCCCCGGAAGGCCCCCGTTTCCTCCCTAAGCGGGGGCCTTCCACCCCATTTCTGTCGGCTGATGCGATTCGATCCGCCTGAGTAATGCCGGCGGCCTGCCGGATGCGAACTCGGTTCGCGTGCGGTACTCAACGGAGACTCTTTGCAATGAAACGACTGAACAGAAGCATTTCCGCTGTCTTCCTGGCCGTTGCGCTGCTAAGCGTAGCCGGCTGTGCGGCGACCTCCACCCGGGAAAGCACCGGAGAATTCGTCGACGACGCGGTGATCACGGCCAAGGTGAAGGCGGCGATACTCGATCAGCCTACGCTGAAATCGTCCGAAATCCGGGTGGATACCTTCAAAGGCGCGGTCCAGCTACGCGGCGTGGTCGCATCGCAGTACAAGATCGACAAGGCCGGCGAAGTCGCACGCCGCGTCGACGGCGTGAAATCGGTCAAGAACGACATGCGGCTCATGTAACGCCCGCCACGCAGCGGCGCGCAGGCCGGCGATTTGTATCGCGGCCTTGCGGCCACAGCGGAAACGGCTGAAAATTCGCGCACGGTCGGCGCAATTTCAAGCTCGGTGCGGCGTCCGTCTTGGAGAGCAGCGCATGAAAACAGTCATACTTCCGGGCGGCGAGCGCGTTCCCGCCTTCGGCCTGGGCACCTGGAACGTCGGCGACCATCGCGCCGCGCGCGCGGAGGAAATCGCGACGCTGCGGCTGGGCCTGGACCTGGGCGCGAGGCTGATCGACACGGCCGAAATGTACGGCGACGGCCGCGCGGAGGAACTCATCGCGGAGGCGATCGCCGGCCGGCGCGACGAGGTGTTCCTGGTGAGCAAGGTGTATCCGCACAACGCGTCGGCGCGAGGGCTGCCCGCTGCGTGCGAGCGCAGTTTGCGCCGGCTGCAGTCCGACCGGATCGACCTGTATCTCCTGCATTGGCGCGGCACTGTGCCGCTGGCCGAGACGCTGCAGGCGTTGTTGCGCCTCAGGCAGGCCGGCAAGATCCGGCATTTCGGCGTCAGCAATCTCGATTCTGCGGACCTGCAGGAACTGTGGCGCCTGCCGGGCGGGGAGGGCGTCGCGACCAACCAGTTGCTCTACAACCTCACGCGGCGCGGCATCGAGTGGGATTTGCTGCCCTGGATGCGAGCGCGGCGCGTGCCGCTGATGGCGTATTCGCCGCTGGAGCAGGCGCGCATCGTGGATCATCCCAAACTGGCCGCGTTCGCCGAGCGCCACGGCATGACCGCGGCGCAGGCCGCGCTCGCCTGGCTGCTCGCGCGCGACGATGTCATCGTCATTCCCAAGACCAGCCGCCGCGCGCGGCTGAAGGAAAATCTGGCTGCGCTCGACACGGCGCTGACGGCGGCGCAGCTGGCCGAACTCGACCGGCTGTTCCCGCCGCCCGGCGGCGCGACGGCGCTGGAAATGCTCTGATCCGGTCCTGCCGTCGCGCGGCCGCTACGGTCGAAAGGGTAGAATTCGGGATGCATGCCGTTCGAATCCGCCATTTCGCCGAGGTCGCGTGAAAGTCACCATCATTCCAGTCACCCCGTTCCAGCAGAACTGCTCGCTGCTGGTGTGCGAACAAACCAACAAGGCCGCGGTGGTCGATCCGGGCGGAGACCTCGATCTGATCCGCGAAGCGGTGAAGGCACAGGGCGTGGAGCTGGAGAAGATCCTGCTCACCCACGGGCATATCGATCATTGCGGCGGGACCGCGGAATTGGCGCAGGAGCTCGGTTTACCGGTCGAGGGCCCGCATGTCGACGACCGCTTCCTGATCGACGACCTGCCGCAGCAGGGTCTGCGCTTCGGCTTTGCGCAATTGCGCGGCTTCACGCCGGCGCGCTGGCTCACCGGCGGCGATACGGTGCGTTTCGGCAGCGAGGAACTGCAGGTGCGCCACTGCCCGGGGCATACGCCCGGCCACGTGATTTTCTTCAGTCCCGCGCACCGCCTGGCGCTGGTGGGCGACGTGCTGTTCGCCGGGTCGATCGGGCGCACCGACCTGCCGCGCGGCGATCACGCCACGCTGATCCGCTCCATCCGCGAGCAGCTCTGGCCGCTGGGCGAGGACGTGACGTTCATTCCCGGTCACGGCCCGACATCGACTTTCGGCGCGGAGCGCGAGTCCAACCCGTTCGTCGCCGATCGCATCCTCGATCGCGAGCGACCCTGAACCGGGCGCATTCAGCATGAGCGACCCGGCCGATCTCGATTCCGAACTGCGCGAGGACGTGCGTCTGCTCGGGCGCCTGCTCGGCCGGGTGCTGCAGGAGTGCACTGGAGACGCCGGCTACGCGCTGATCGAGGACGTGCGCCGGACCGCGGTGCGCTTTCGCCGCGCCGCGCCGGGGGAAGCCGGCCAGGTGCGCGCGGAGCTGGCCGGCATCCTCGACGGACTATCGCACCGCCAGAGCCTGGACGTGGTGCGCGCGTTCAGCTATTTCTCGCATTTGCTCAATATCGCCGAGGACCGCCACCAGAAACGCAAACGCCGCGCCTGGCGGCGCGAAGGGCAGGCGCCGCGCGAGGGCAGCCTGGCGCGGGCGCTGGCGCAGCTGAAGTCGGCCGGCGTCGGCACGCAGGCGCTGCAGAGCTGGATCGCGGGCGCGCTGGTGAGCCCGGTGCTGACCGCGCATCCGACCGAGGTGAAGAGGAAGAGCACGCTCGACTGTGAGCGCGAGATCGCGCGGCTGATCGAGCGGCGCGATCGCGAGCAATTGCTGCCGGACGAAGAGGCCGAACTCGCGCAGGAGCTCTACACCTGGATCCTCACCCTGTGGCAGACGGCGATGCTGCGCCTGACGAAACTGCGCGTGGTGGACGAGATCGACAATGCGCTCGCCTATTACCGCGACACCTTTCTCGAGCAGATCCCGCGCCTGTACGCGGAAATGGAGCGCAGCATCGCGCGGCACACCGGCGCGGCTGTGCGCCTGCCGGTTTTACTGCGCATGGGCTCGTGGATAGGCGGGGACCGCGACGGCAATCCTTTCGTCAACGCGGAAGTGCTGCGCACGGCGCTCGAGCGCCAGGCGCGGCTCGCATTCGCGCACTATCTGGAGCAGATCCATTTGCTGGGCGGCGAACTCTCGCTCGCGGCGCGCCTGGTGAGCGTCACGCCGGAACTCGTGGCGCTTGCCGAAGCCGGCGGCGACGATTCTCCGTTCCGTCAGGATGAACCTTACCGCCGTGCGATCATCGGCATTTACGCGCGGCTGGCGGCGACCGCGCATGCGCTTTGCGGCTACGCGCCGGCGCGCGAGCCGCATGCCAAAGGCGTGCCCTACCCCTCCAGCGTTGAACTGGGCGCAGATCTGGATATCATCGCGCGCTCGCTCGCCAGCCACGGCTCCGCCGCGCTGGCCGAGCGGCGGCTGCTGCCGCTCGCGCGCGCGGTCGAGGTATTCGGCTTTCACCTGGCTTCGCTCGATCTGCGCCAGAATTCGGTAGTGCACGAGCGCGTCGTGGCCGAACTGCTGCGCCTCGCCGGCGTGCACGACGATTATGCCGCCCTCGCCGAGCCCGAGCGCGTAAGCCTGCTCACGCGCGAACTGGGCGGACCGCGCCTGCTGTACTCGCGCCACCTCGAATACAGCGCGACCTTGACCGGCGAGCTCGACATTTTGCAGGCGGCAGCGGAGATTCATCGCCGCTTCGGCGCCGTGGCGATCCAGAACTACATCATTTCGAATTGCGCCTCGGTCAGCGACCTGCTGGAGGTGGGCTTGCTGCTGAAGGAAGTCGGGCTGCTGGTGCCGGCCGCGCAGCCCAGGCTGGCGCTCAATATCGTCCCGCTGTTCGAAACCATAGCCGACCTGGGCCGTTGCGGCAGCATCATGTCGGCAGCTTTCGCGCTCGAACCCTATCGGCTCTGGCTGGGGGCGCGCGGGCGGGTGCAGGAGATCATGCTCGGCTACTCGGACAGCAACAAGGACGGGGGCTATCTCAGCGCCAACTGGGCGCTCTACCAGGCGGAGGCGAGCCTGGTAGAGGTGTTCGGCAAGTCCGGCGTCCGCCTGCGCCTGTTCCATGGCCGCGGCGGCTCCGTCGGCCGCGGCGGCGGGCCCGCCTACGAGGCCATACTGGCGCAGCCGCCGGGCAGCGTGGACGGGATGCTGCGCGTGACCGAGCAGGGCGAAACCATCGCCAGCAAATACGCCGACGCGCAACTGGGGCGGGAGAATCTGGAAACCCTGGTCGCGGCCACCCTGGAGGCGAGCTTGCTGCATGCGCCGGGGCGGCGCGAAGACACGCAACGTTACGAGGACGTCATGGGCGCGTTGAGCGCGCACGCATACCGCGCGTATCGCGCGCTGGTCTACGAAACGCCCGGCTTCGTCGAGTACTTCCGCATGACCACGCCGATCGCCGAGATCGCCGAACTCAACATCGGCAGCCGACCGGCTGCGCGCAAAGCCACCTGGCGCATCGAGGATCTGCGCGCGATTCCCTGGGTGTTCAGCTGGGCGCAGTGCCGGGTGCTGCTGCCCGGCTGGTACGGCTTCGGCAGTGCCGTCGGGGCCTGGCTCGCCGAGCATCCGCAGGGCATGGATACCCTGAGGCAGATGTACCGCGGCTGGCCGTTTTTCCGCAGCGTCGTGTCCAATATGGACATGGTGCTCGCCAAGGCCGATTTGTCGATTGCCTCGCGCTACGCCGAACTGCTCGACGATGCGGCGCTGCGCGAGCACGTGCTCGCCCGCATCGGCGCGGAGATGAACAATTCCATCCGCTACCTGCTGCAGATCACCGGCCAGGCCGCGCTGCTGGAGGACAATCCGGAACTGGCGCAAAGCATACGCAACCGCGTGCCCTATCTCGATCCGCTGAACCACCTGCAGATCGAGTTGTTGCGCCGCTACCGCGCGGGCGACACCGAGCCCCTGACCCGGCGCGGCATACACCTCAGCATCAACGGGCTCACCGCCGGCCTGCGCAACAGCGGCTAGTGCCCCCGGTGGGGGCGCAGCCCGTGTCCCGGCGCGCGACGATGCTTTGACCCAAGCCGGCGCGCAGGCCGGGCAGCGAACTAAATCTTCCAAACTTGTCCAATACCGAGGAATCACGCCTTTACGCCGACCGGGTTTTGTGAAAGTATGTGCCCGCGTTGCACCTCGCATAGAACGGGGCTGACGCAGTCGGGCGGATCCGGGCAAAGATCGGGACCGCCGGGACAAGATCGAGCCAAGGACACGTCTTTGGAATCGATAGTCCGAAATAGGAGGATGGATGCTTCAGACCCAAGCGAAGAGCGGGAACAGCCTGCTGGCTGTCGACGGCGTGTGCGTGCATTTCGGCGGCATCGTCGCGCTCGACGGCGTTTCGTTCGACATCGCCCCGGGGCAGATCGCCGGTTTGATCGGGCCCAATGGCGCCGGCAAGACCACCCTGTTCAACTGTCTCTCCCGGCTTTACCGTTTTCAGGGCGGCGAGATCGCATTCGACGGCCGGTCCTTGCTTTCCATCCCCCGGCACGGTATTGCCGCAGCGGGCATAGGCCGCACTTTCCAGAATTTGGCGCTGTTCCGCACCATGGCTGTCCTCGACAATGTGATGCTGGGCCGCCATTGCCGCACCGGCAGCGGCTTCTTCTCCAATGCGCTGCGTCTGCCGCGGGTGGAGCGCGAAGAGCGCGCGTCCGCCGAAAAAGCGCGCGAACTGGTCGCATTCCTTGACCTGGAGGCGGTGTCCGACAAGCGCGTGTCCGACCTTCCTTTCGGCACGCAAAAGCGCGTCGAACTGGCGCGCGCCTTAGCCAGCGAACCCAAACTGCTGTTGCTGGACGAACCGGCGAGCGGCCTTAATCACGAGGAAGTGGAAGCGCTCGGCAAGCTGATCCGCGACATCCGCGACCGGCTCGGCGTCACCGTGCTGCTGGTGGAACACCACATGAGCCTGGTGATGAGCGTGTCGGACAAGGTAGTCGCGCTCAACTTCGGGCGCAAGATCGCGGAGGGCACGCCGGCCGAGGTGCAGCGACACCCCGAGGTGGTGCAGGCCTATCTGGGGACCAGCGCCTGATGGCGGCGCTGCTGCAGGTCTCCAAGCTGCACGCCGCGTACGGGCCGACGCGGGTGCTGCACGGCATCGATTTTGCGCTGGAAGAGGGCTCGATCACGGCCTTGCTCGGAGCCAACGGCGCCGGCAAGACGACGACGCTGCGCGCGCTCTGCGCCATGGTGAAGACCGAGGGCGAGATCCGCTTCGGCGGCGCGCGCATCGAGGCCAAGGCGACCGAGGACATCGTCCGCCTGGGCATGGCCCACGTCCCGGACGGCCGCGGCACGTTCGTCAATCTCTCGGTCGAAGAAAACCTGCGCCTGGGCGCCTATGTGCGCCGCGACAAGCGAGCGGTAGAGCAGGATTTCGAGCGCATCTACGCCTTTTTTCCGCGACTGAAGGAGCGCCGCCACCAACAGGCGGGAACGCTCTCCGGCGGCGAGCAGCAGATGCTGGCGGTATCGCGCGCATTGATGCTGCGGCCGCGGCTGCTGCTGCTGGACGAGCCGTCATTCGGCCTGGCGCCGCTGATCGTGCGCGAGATCTTCGACATCATGCGCGCGATCAATCAGAGCGAGAAGGTCAGCATCCTGCTGGTGGAGCAGAACGCGGCCATGGCCCTGGATCTGGCCGATCACGCCTACCTGATCGAGACCGGCCGCGTCGTGCTTTCGGGGACCTCGGCCGAAATAAAAAGCAACGACGCCGTGCGGCGCTCGTATCTGGGTTACTAGGGCAGAGACACTTCATGGACGCCTTCCTCAATCAGGTTTTCGCCGGACTCGCCACCGGCGGCATCTACGCCAGCGTCGCGTTGGCGCTGGTGATGATCTATCAGGCGACGCACCTGGTGAATTTCGCCCAGGGCGAGATCGCCATGTTCTCGACCTATATAGCCTGGACCCTGATCGACGCGGGCATGCCGTATTGGCCGGCGTTCTTCCTCACGGTCGCGATTGCATTCATCCTGGGCGTGCTGATCGAGCGCATTATCGTGCGCCCGGTGGAACAGGCGCCGGTGCTCTCGGTGGTGGTCGTATTCATCGGCCTGCTGGTGATTTTCAACAGCCTCGCCGGCTGGATCTACACCTACACCATCAAAGTGTTTCCGAGCCCGTTCCCGAAAGAGCCGGTGCACTTTGGTGATCATTTCTTTTCCGCGCACCAGATCGGCGCCGTCGGCGTCACGCTGGTGGTGCTGGCCTTGCTCTACGCCTTCTTCCGCTTCACCCGGCTGGGCCTGGCGATGCGCGCGGCGGCGCAGAACCCGGAATCGAGCCGCCTCGTGGGCATACGCGTCGCCTGGATGCTGGCCCTGGGCTGGGGCCTCGCGGCTGCGATCGGCGCGATCGCCGGCATGATGGTCGCGCCCGTGGTTTATCTCGACCCGAACATGATGTCCGGCATCCTGCTGTATGCGTTTGCGGCGGCGCTGGTGGGCGGCATAGACAACCCCGGCGGCGCGGTTCTGGGCGGGTTCATCGTGGGCGTGCTGGAGAACCTGCTCGGCGCGTATGTGATCGGCAACGAACTCAAGCTCGCGTTCGCGCTGGTGCTGATCATCGGCGTGCTGGTGGTGCGACCCTCCGGCCTGTTCGGCAAAGTTCACGTAACCAGGGTATGAGCGCATGAGCAGGAAGCAGGGGTCCCGCCTCGCGGGGATGCGACCGACCGCGATTGCGCTCGGACGCCGACACGGCATACCTAAGCATTCGGCGCAGGCTAAGGAGGCGTCAGCATGACCACTGGAACCCCCACGACCGCCGCATCCAATAAACCCAGGGTAATTGGTCTTGCCGTGCTGCTGCTGGCGGTTTGCGTGCTGCCGTTCCTGGTGAGCAACTACCACACGTTCCAGCTGACGCTGGTGCTGGTGTATGCGATCGCGCTCCTGGGGCTGAATATCCTGACCGGCTACAACGGCCAGATTTCGCTGGGTCACGGCGCGTTCTACGCGATCGGCGCTTATGTCGCGGCGATCCTGATGGACAAATTCGGCGTGCCCTACTGGCTGACCGTGCCGGTGGCCGGCGTTGTGTGCCTGGCGGCCGGCTTCCTGTTCGGCCTGCCCGCGTTGCGGCTCGAAGGCTTGTATCTCGCGCTGGCCACCTTCGCCCTGGGCGTGTCCATGCCGCAACTGCTCAAGGACAAGCATCTCGAGCACTGGACCGGCGGCGTGCAGGGCATCGTCATCATGAAGCCCGATCCGCCCTTCGGCTTGCCGATCAACCAGGACCAGTGGCTCTACTACTTCACTCTGGCAGTGATGCTGGTGATGTTCCTGCTCGGCTGGAACCTGCTGCGCGGGCGTGTCGGGCGCTCCCTGATCGCGATCCGCGACCAGCCGATCGCGGCGGAGGCCATGGGGGTGAACAACGCGCTGTACAAATCCCTCGCGTTCGGCGTCTCCGCGATGTACACCGGCGTCGCCGGAGCCTTGGGCGCGATCGCGGTGCAGTTCGTCGCGCCCGACAGTTTCAACATCTTTCTGTCGATCACCTTCCTCGTCGGCATCGTGATCGGCGGCCTGGCGTCTATTCCGGGGGCCATCTACGGCGCGATATTCATCCAGTTCGTGCCCAATATCGCCGACCAGATTTCCAAGGCCGCGCCCTGGGCGATCTACGGCGTATTCATGATCGGATTCATGTATGTGATGCCGGTCGGCGTGGCGGGAGCGATTCGCATCGCCTGGGCGTGGTTCAAGCGCAAGACGGGCAGCAAGGGGCAGCAATCCGGGTGATTTCACCCGAGTAACGCAAAGACGCATTCGGCTAGCCTGAAGCAGTCTTTGAATCAGAGGGGCGTGAGGGGATGTGTCTCCTCATTTCGTCAATCACGCATAGGAGGTCAGCATGTCAACCAGGCAATTGTTCGTTTCAGCTACTGTCATAGCCGGGCTTGCGCTCGGTACATCGGCGGCGTTGGCGCAGAAGAAATACGATCCGGGCGCCAGCGACACCGAAATCAAGATCGGCAACATCATGCCCTACAGCGGCCCGGCTTCCGCCTACGGCACCATCGGCAAGACCGACGCCGCCTATTTCAAGATGATCAACGACCAGGGCGGCATCAACGGGCGCAAGATCAACTTCGTCAGCCTCGACGACGGCTACAGCCCGCCGAAAGCGGTCGAAGATGCGCGGCGCCTGGTCGAGCAGGAGCAGGTGCTGTTCATCTTCAACTCCCTCGGCACCCCGTCCAATTCCGCGATCCACAAATACATGAACGCGAAAAAGGTGCCGCAGCTGTTCGTCGCCACCGGCGCGAGCAAGTGGAACGACCCGAAGGACTTTCCCTGGACCATGGGCTGGCAGCCCAACTACCAGACCGAGGCTGGCATCTACGCCAAACACATCCTGCAGACCAAGCCGGATGCGAAAATCGCCGTGCTGTTCCAGAACGACGATTACGGCAAGGACTACCTGAAGGGTTTCGAAGACGGCCTCGGCGCCAAGGCGAAGACCATGATTGTCGCCAAGGTTTCCTACGAGACCAGCGACCCGACCGTGGACTCGCAGATCGTGCAGCTGCAGGCATCCGGCGCCAACGTCTTTTTCAACATCACCACGCCCAAGTTCGCCGCGCAGGCGATCCGCAAGGCCTACGACATCGGCTGGAAGCCGGTGCAGTATCTGAACAACGTTTCGGCCTCGATCGGGTCGGTGCTGACGCCGGCGGGCCTGGAAAAGTCGGCCGGCGTGATCTCGATCCAGTATCTCAAGGATTCGCTGGATCCGGCGTGGACGAACGACAAGGCGATGAAGGACTGGTACGCGTTCATGGCAAAGTATTACCCGGAAGGCAACGTGAAGGATGGAAGCAACATGGTCGGTTATGGCGTGGCGCAGACGCTGGTGCAGGTGCTCAAGCAGTGCGGCGACAACCTGACGCGCGAGAACGTGATGAAACAGGCGGCCAGCCTCAAGGATTTCCGCACCGACGTCCTGTTGCCGGGGATCAAGATCAACACCAGTGCGACCGACTTTGCGCCGATCGAGTCGATGCAGTTAGTCCACTTCGACGGCAAGGAGTATAAGTCGATAGGCGACGTGGTAGGCAAGTAGGCGCTGCAAGCAGCGCGGCATTGCATCGGTTCGTGCTTGGCACGAACTCGATGCGCGCCGCGCGGCGTTCCTGCCCCGGGCGCTTGACCGCGGCGGCCGGCGGTGGCGTGAAGCGCAACCGCAGCTTGGGCGATAATGAAGGCCAAGGCAGGTGTGGCTGCCCGCAACCGAAAAGGTCTTTATGTCCGTCTGCCGTTTTCTAAGGTCCGCAGTATTTATTTTTCTCGTTGTGCCCCTCTCCGTGCAGGCGCAGAAGCAATACGATCCGGGCGCCTCCGACAGCGAAATCAAAATCGGCAACCTCATGCCCTACAGCGGGCCGGCGTCGGCTTACGGCACGATAGGCAAAGTCGAGGCGGCGTACTTCAGGAAGATCAACGACGCGGGCGGCATCAACGGACGCAAGATCAATTTCATCAGCGTCGACGACGGCTACAGCCCGGCGAAGGCGGTGGAAATGACGCGGCGCCTGGTCGAGCAGGACCAGGTCCTGCTCCTGTTCAACTCGCTGGGCACGCCGTCCAATTCGGCGGTTCACCAGTACCTGAACGCGAAACAAGTGCCGCAGCTGTTCGTCGCCAGCGGCGCGAGCAAATGGGGCGATCCGAAGCACTACCCCTGGACCATGGGCGGGCAGCCTAACTACCGGACCGAAGGCGGAATCTACGCGCAGCACATCCTGAAGACCCGGCCGAACGCCAGGATAGGCGTGCTTTACCAGAACGACGACTACGGCAAGGATTATCTGCAGGGCTTCAAGGAGGGACTGGGCGACCAGGCGAAGCTGATCGTGTCCGAAGTCCCCTACGAAGTCAACGACCCGACCCTCGACACGCAGATCATCGCGCTCAAGGGGTCGGGGGCCGACGTATTCTTCAACATCAGCACGCCGAAGTTTGCCGCGATGGCGATCCGCAAGGCCTACGACATCGGCTGGCATCCGCTGCAGTACCTCAACAACCTGTCGATCTCGGTGGGCTCGGTGTTGACGCCCGCCGGTCTGGACAAGGCCGCCGGCGTGCTCTCGGTCGCGTATTACAAGGACCCCACGGACCCGCGCTGGGCTGGCGATCCCGCGATCAGGGACTGGGCCGCGTTCATGCGGAAGTATTACCCGGAAGGCAGCCGCAGCGACAGCCTCAACGTCTACGGTTACGCGCTGGCGCAGATGCTGGTGCAGGTATTGCAGCAGGCCGGGGACGGGCTCACGCGCGCCAACGTCATGCGCCAGGCGGCGAATCTGAAGGACCTGCAGTTGCCGCTGGCCCTGCCCGGGGTCAGGATCAACACCAGCCCGACTGATTTCTTTCCGTTCGAATCGATGCAGCTGCAGCGCTTCGACGGCAAGCAGTGGGTGCTGTTCGGCGAGGTGATGGGGAAATAGTGAATTCGGTGTGATCGGCTGTCCCGGGCGCTAGCCCTCGCGGCCGCGCGCATCCTGCGGCGCGAGCGCAGGCAGCGCGGCAGGCGCCAGGCGCGAGCCGATCAGAAAACTCAGGCCGACGATGGCCGCGGCGGCGCAGCCGAACAGCAGTTCGCGCTCCGCCGTGTGGCTCGCGACGGCGGGAAACATCAGCCGCGCGACGCCGTAGCTGCCGACCAGCAGCGACAGGCCGGCGATGGACAGGCCCATCGCGCGGGATACCACCAGAGCGCGGCGGTCGGCGCGCGCGAGCATGCGCGCGACCCAGAGGCCGTTCACGCCGTCGGTGGTCATCATGCCCAGCATGAAAGTGACGCCCAGCACGACCGCAAATCCCCAGCCCGACACGCTGCGCGCGGTGAGCGAAAACAGCGCCACCTGGCTCACCGTGTCGAAAGACAGGGCGAACAGCGCGCCGACGGCGGCGATCAGCGCCGGGTGGCTGACTTGCACGACGCGGCCGAGCAGGCGGCTCTTGAGCCCCGCAGGCGCGACCAGCTGATCGGCGCGGGCGGCGCACACGCCGTGCAGGTTGAGCAGGCCCAGGGCGTAGAGAAAGACTATGGATATGCCGGCGCCCAGCGTATCCAGCCAGGCCGGCGTTTCCCACTGCCGCGCAAGCAGGCTGACGGTGATGGCGACCAGGATCACGATGGCGCCGTGGCCGGCGGAGAACAGGAATCCGGACCAGCGCGCGAGCCGCGGATTGCGCGCCGCATTGCTGCGCGCGATGCCGTCCACGGTCGCGAGGTGATCCGGGTCCAGGCCGTGCTTCAGGCCCAGCGCGTACACCACAGCGAGCAAGGCCAGCCAGTCGTTGGGCAGGGGGCTCACTGCATCAGGCCCTGGCGCTGGATGAATGCGATGATGACGTCCAGGCCCTGCCCGGTCTTGAGGTTGGTGAAGACGAAGGGGCGCTCGCCGCGCATTTTCTTCGAGTCGCGCTCCATGACCTCGAGCGAAGCGCCGACCATGGGCGCGAGGTCGATCTTGTTGATCACCAGCAGGTCCGACTTCATGATCCCGGGCCCGCCTTTTCTCGGGATTTTGTCGCCGGCGGCGACGTCGATCACATACAGGGTGAGATCCGACAGTTCGGGGCTGAAGGTGGCGGCGAGGTTGTCGCCGCCGGATTCGATGAATATGATGTCCAGGTCCGGGAACGCCTGGTTCAGCCGCGCCACCGCCTCGAGGTTGATCGAGGCGTCCTCGCGGATCGCGGTGTGCGGGCAGCCGCCGGTCTCGACGCCGAGGATGCGCTCGGGCGCGAGCGCGCCGTTCTTCACCAGGAACTGCGCGTCTTCCTCGGTGTAAATGTCGTTGGTGACCACGCCGAGCTGGTACTGCTCGCGCAGCGCCCGGCACAGCGACAGCGTGAGGGCGGTCTTGCCCGAGCCCACCGGGCCGCCGATGCCGACGCGCAGCGGGTTGGCGCGTTGCGATTCGAACTTCACTCTCTGTGCTTTGGCCATGCGATGCATTTCCCCTAAGAACGAAACAGCCGGCTGTATTGCGTCTCGTGCTGACTGCAGAGTATCGCGAAGCCCGGCGTGTAATTGCATAAATCGTCGTCGGCCAGGGCGCAGGCCTGATCGGCGATCCCGGGCAGCAGCGCAGCCAGCGCGAGCAGCAGCCGCTGGCCGTCGGTCTGGCCCAGCGGCACCGATTTCAGCGCGGCCATGACCTGGTTTTCCAGCCAGGCCCACAGATAGGCGATCAGCGCGCTGCGCGCGGGTATCTCCCATTGCACCACCGCGAAGGCGAAGGCCGCGGGAAAGGTGATGTCGGCGACGCTGCGCAGCTGCGCCAGCGCCGGCTCGTCGAATTCCCCGATCTCGAGCAGCAGCCGCTGCAGGGAATAGCCCATCTGCAGCGCTTCGGCGCGCAGTTCGGCGGTTTCGCGCGTGCAGCGAAAAATATCGTTCCAGTGGGCCACGCGCTCGAGGTCGCCAGTGGACCAGGCCGCGTGCAGGCGCCACCATACCGGCGCTTCCAGCCGCGCCACGGCATAGGAGAGCACCCCGACCATCCAGGCCTCGGCGCTCGCCGCATCGCGTACCAGGTGAGCCTCCACCGCGGCCTCCAGACCCTGCGAATAACTGTAGGCGCCGACCGGCAGGGCGGGACTGGCGAGTTGCAGCAGGCGGGCGAGGGCGAGGTCGGTGCTCATGGGCTATCTCTAGGCCGCGAAGCGGCGGCGCAAATGCGGTCATTCTAGTGGATACGCGGCGGTGAAACGAGGCCTCATCGCGCAACGCGCAGGCGCCGCCCGTCGCGCGCCCGCGGCGCTTCACACCGTGAAACAGGCGTTTCGTCGCAATTGGCTGGCCCGGCGCAGTTCGGTCGTGGAAACTGACGCCATCACCAACCACCGCACCGAAATTGTCCCGGTCTGAAAGGAGAAATCCAATGCTGATGCCTATCCTGATGCAAATCCTGCGCGGAACGCCGTTCTGGGTGTACCCGCTGTTTCTCGGTCTCGTCGTCCTGGGTTACCTGCAGTCCAAGCCGCGCGAGGTGGCGCCGGCCATGGTGGCGATTCTGCCCGTCGCACTCGGCGTGTTTTCGCTCAGCAAGGTGCTGGCGATCTTCGGGCTCGAACCGCTGGGCCTGGCTGCCTGGTGCGCGGGCACCGCCGCCGCGCTGCTGCTCAACCGCGCGCTGAAACAGCCCGCCGGAGCGCGCTGGTCCGAAGCGAACGGCACCTTCCATGTTCCGGGAAGCTGGGTACCCCTGGTGTTGATGATGGCCGTATTCTTCGTCCGCTACGCGCTCGCGGTGAGCCTTGCGATGCGGCCCGAAATCGTGCACTCCGCCGATTTCACGGCGGCTGCCGGTTTTGGGTCTGGTCTGCTCAGCGGAGTGTTTCTCGCACGTGCCGTTTGGGTGTGGTCGCAGCGCCCGGCTGAACCTGTTTTCAATCTCGTATGACAAGGAAAGGAAGCATCATGGAACACGATGAACGCGTACGCATCGCCCGCCGCCGCGCCGGCATGAAATTCGGCTTTCTGGTGCACCTCACGGTGTTCATCGCGGTGAACGCCTTGCTCTTCGTCATCAATCAGCGGACTACGCCCGGCTTTTCCTGGTTTGCGTTTCCGCTCGGCGGCTGGGCCATCGGCCTGAGCCTACACGGCCTTGCGGTATACTTGTCCGGCTCCGGTATGCGCGAACGCATGATCGAAGACGAATTGCGCAAGCTCGAATCGCGCCGCGGTTAAGACGACTGGATCTCGATGCCGATCTCCACCCATTTCGACCTGCCGCGCAGAGTGACGGGCACCATCGTGCTGTGCGCGCTGATCGCGGCGGCGCTCACGGCGTTCGGCAGCACGGGCCTCGGCACCAACCTGGTCTACAGCCTGTGCATCGGCCTGCTCACCTACGCCTGCATCGACCTGCCGCGGCGCTGGCTGTGGCCGCAGGGCGCGCCCGCCTTGCTGCCGGTGATCGTCCTGGCGCTGCTGGCCGCGCCCGTCGGCTGGTTTGGCGGCAGCCTCGCCGCCAGCGTGCTGCTCGGCGTGCCCTGGAAGCCCGTCGGCATGGGCCCGAACGCGATGCTCGGCTTTCTCGCCCTCACCGCGGGAGCCGGCCTGGGCGGCACCTTTTTTTTCTGGACCCGCGAGCGCCTCGCGCACAGCGAGCGCGTCGAGGCGGAAGCGCGGCTGAAATTGCTGCAGGCGCAGATCGAGCCGCATTTTCTGTTCAATACCCTGGCCAACCTGCAGGCGTTGATCGGCTCGGACCCGGCGCGGGCGCAGGCGATGCTGGCCAACCTGGACGGCTACCTGCGCGCCACGCTCGCCTCGACCCGCAACGACCAGTGCACGCTGGCGGAGGAGTTCGCGCTGTTGCGCGGCTACCTTGAAATCCTCGCGATCCGCATGGGATCGCGCCTGGCCTACTCCCTGGATCTGCCCGACGCGCTGGCTAGTGCGAGGCTGCCGCCGATGCTGCTGCAGCCCCTGGTGGAGAACGCGATCCGGCACGGCCTCGAGCCCAAGGTGGACGGCGGCACGCTGCGCGTGGCCGCCAGCGCCGAAGGCGGGCAGCTGGTCTTGGTCGTCGAAGACAGCGGCCTGGGCTTTGGCGCCGCGTCCACCAGCGGAACCGGCGTCGGCCTGCTGCATGTGAAACAGCGCCTTGCCGCCGTCTATGGCGCGGCGGCGACGGCCGAGATCGGCAAGCCGACTGGCGGCGGCGTGCGCATTGCGCTGCGCCTGCCCTTGCAGACATGAAGCCGCGCGCGCTCATCGCCGAAGACGAACCGCTGTTGGCCCAGGGGCTGAAGCGCGCGCTTGCCCTCGCCTGGCCGGAACTGCAGGTGATCGCGCTTGCGCCGAACGGCATCGACGCGCTGCGGCTCATCGAAGCCGAGCGTCCGGACGTGGCCTTCCTCGACATCCGCATGCCGGGGCTCACCGGGCTGGAGGTCGCGGCGGAACTGGCCGACCGGCTGAACGCGGGCGAGCCGGTGCCGCGCATCGTGTTCGTCACCGCCTACGACGAGTACGCGGTCAAAGCCTTCGACCTCGCGGCCGTCGATTACCTGCTGAAACCCGTCGGCGCCGAGCGTCTGGCAAAAGCGGTGGAGCGCCTGAAAGCGCAGCTCGCGGCGCCGCCGGAAGACCTGGCGCAGCTGGTTTCAAGATTGCAGCAGGTAATCGGCGCCGGCGCCGCGGACCCGGGCGCGGGCGCAGGCCCGCTGAAAATCCTCCGCGCCGCGGTGGGCAACACGGTGCGCATGATTCCGGTGGAGGAGGTGTGCTACTTCCAGTCCGCCGACAAATACACCAGCGTATTCACGCGCGAGGCCGAAGTGCTGATCCGCACGCCGTTGAAAGAACTGCTGGCGCAACTGCCGCAGGACCGGTTCCGGCAAATCCATCGCAGCACGGTCGTCAATCTGGCCGAGGTCGCGGCCGCAGTGCGCGACGACGCCGGGCGTCTGACGCTGCGGCTGAAGCAGCGCAAGGAAGCCCTGGCCGTCAGCCGCGTGTACGCCGAGCTGTTCCGGCAGATGTAATCCTGCGGGCGCGCCGGCTTCATTCCGGCAGATTCCCGGTTTCAATATCAGAGCCGGAGCAAACAGTGCATTGCGCTACAATTCCGGGGACGAATAACGAGCCGGGCCTAGCCATGAACCCTCCAGCCGCCGCATCCGCAGACGGTGTTTCCGCCTGCGATGTATTGGTAATCGGCGGGGGGCCCGCAGGCGCGACAGCCGCTGCGTTGCTGGCCGAGCGCGGCTACCGCGTGACCTTGATGGAGAAAGCGCACCATCCACGGTTTCACATCGGCGAATCGCTGCTTCCCGCCAATCTGCCGCTTCTGGAAAAACTTGGCGTAGCTGACGCCGTCAAGGCTATCGGCATGGAGAAATGGGGCGCGGAATTTGTTTCGCCCTGGCATGACCACAAACAATCGTTCGAATTCGCCGACGCCATGGACAAATCCATGCCCATGGCCTACCAGGTGCGGCGCTCTGAATTTGACGAGATATTGATCCGCAACGCCAGCCGCAAGAATGCCCGTGTAGTGGAAGGCTGTCAGGTACAGGACGTCGATTTTTTGCCCGGCAATGCCGGCGCGCGGGTGCAGGCACGCCGCGATGACGGCAGCATCGAAACGGTGCATGCACGTTTTGTGCTGGATGCGTCAGGCCGCGACACCTTTCTCGGCAATCGCCTCAAGGCCAAGCGGCGCAACAGGAAACACAACAGCGCCGCCATCTACGCCCACTTTTCGGGGGGCGAGCGCAGCCCGGGCAAGGCCGCAGGCAATATCACCATATTCTGGTTTGAACACGGCTGGTTCTGGTATATCCCTCTGGCCGATGGCGCGACCAGCGTCGGTGCCGTGGCCTGGCCGTATTATCTGAAAACGCGCAACAAGAAATCGCTCGAGCAGTTTCTTCAGGAGACCATCGCATTGTGCGCGCCGTTGAGCGAGCGACTGCGGCACGCGCAGCTGAGCTCGCCGGTCGAAGCCACGGGCAATTATTCCTACGTGTGTGACCGCACCCACGGCGGCAATTATCTGCTGCTGGGCGATGCCTACACGTTCATCGACCCGGTGTTCTCGTCCGGCGTGATGCTGGCCATGAACAGCGCCTTTGTCGGGGCCGACACCGTGGACACCTGCCTGCGCCACCCGGAGGGGGCGGCCGCTGCATTGAAACAATTCGACCACACGATGCGGCTTGGTCCGAAGGCGTTTTCCTGGTTTATTTACCGGGTTACCAACCCCACCATGCGCAATATGTTCATGGAGCCGCGCAATGTGTTTCGCGTAAAGGAGGCGCTGCTGTCGGTGCTGGCCGGCGACCTGTTCGGCAAAACCCCGATTCATGGACCGTTGCTGCTGTTCAAAGGGCTGTATTACGCGGCGTCCTTGTTCAATTTCAAGCGCACATTGAAGGCGTGGCGGATGCGCAAACAAAATATCCGGATGGTGGACGAACCCGGCGCGGCGATGAACTGATGATGCGCGCCTTATTGCGTGTGTTGTTGAACGGCTACGACTATCTGGTGCTGTATTTCGGCCTGGCCTGGCTGGGAGTGCTGTGCCTCGCCTGGACGCCGATCGCGATCATTGTTTACCCGCTGCTGTCCGAGCGCCGCGGAAGGGCGCTCGGACGATACGTCATCATGGTGGTGTTTCGGTTTTACCTTGCCAGTCTGAGCCTGTCGCGCCGCTGCAGCTTCGACCTGACGGCGCTGGATGCCCTGCGCGATGAACCGTCGCTGATTATTGCGCCGAATCATCCGAGCCTGCTGGATGCGGTGATGGTGATTTCACGCCTGCCGAATATCGCCTGCGTGCTCAAAGCGGATCTGATGAACAATATTTTTCTCGGTGCGGGCAGCCGGCTGGCGCGCTATATCCGCAATGAACCGGTGCGGCGCATGGTGCAGCTGGCAACCCGGGATTTCGACTGCGGCAGCCATCTGTTGCTGTTCCCGGAAGGGACCCGCACCACCGCGTGTCCGGTCAACCCGCTGAAGGGCAGCATCGGCCTGATCTCCCATCATGCACGGGTGCCGGTGCAGACGATACTGATAGAAACCGATTCGACGTACCTGAGCAAAGGCTGGCCGCTGTTTCGCAAACCGGCTATGCCGATCCATTATCGGGTGCGTCTGGGGCGGCGCTTTGATCCGCCGCAGCATACCCGGCGCTTCATGGCCGAACTGGAACACTACTTTGCGCATGAGCTGGTACAAGGCTCGGCATTTTACCCGGCCAATTCCCTGCCGGCGCAGGCTGATCGCGTGCCGGCATATATTTCCCGTTCGCGGTCATGATGGCTGCCTCGGCCACGCATCTCGTCCTGATTCCAAGCTATAACCCCGGTGCCAAGGTCTATGAAACCGTGCGCGCGGCACGCCAACACTGGACCCCGGTGTGGGTGGTGGTGGACGGCAGCACCGACGGCAGCGCCGAGGGCTTGCTCGCGCTGGCGGCGCACGACGCCGGCCTGCGCGTCATCGTCTTGCCGCGCAACCAGGGTAAGGGCGCGGCAGTGCTGCGCGGGCTGGATGAGGCGGCAGCGGCGGGATTCAGTCACGCATTGACCATGGATTCGGATGGCCAGCATCCGCCCGAACGCATCCCCGCGTTCATGGCCGAATCCTCGAGGCAGCCGGCTGCAATGATATTGGGCGTGCCGGTGTTCGATGCGAGTGCGCCGGGCTTGCGCGTGAAAGGGCGGCGCGTATCCAACTGGTGGGCCAATCTGGAAACGTTGTGGGCAGGCATAGGCGACTCGCTATTCGGGTTCCGCGTGTATCCGGTCGAACCATTGCGGCGGGTGATGCGCGGTCAGCCGTGGATGCGCCACTTCGATTTCGACCCTGAGGCCGTGGTGCGCCTGTGTTGGCGCGGGGTCAGGCCGGTCAATCTGCCTGCGGCGGTGCGCTACTACCGCGCGGAGGAAGGCGGTGTGTCGCATTTTCGCTACTTGCGCGACAACCTGCTGTTGACCTGGATGCACGCGCGCCTGTTTGTCGGTTTCGTGCTGCGCTTACCGGTCTTGCTGCTAAGGCGTGCGCGGGGACAATCTTAAGAGTGTATTTCAAAATTAACTATTGGGCTGCCAACCGCCGAAACATTCTGTTAACTTGAAGAGAACCTCGTTTCTTGTACGGATGGTGTGTATCCGTACAAGAAACGAGGTTGGCGCGCGCAGCGCGCAGGTCTTGCTAAAATCTGCACGGACGGTAAATCTGTCCGTGCGGATCGTCGCTTGCGCACGGATGATGAAACTATCCGTGCGCAAGCGACGATCTTGGAAGAACCTGTTTTTCTGATTTTGAAATAGCCTCTAAGCTGATGCAGATTCGGCTTTGATCGCCTGATATTCCGAAAACACGCCGAGTTCGAGATGCCGTTTAACCTGCGTCAGCCCCGCAGAACTTAGCGTTGCCAGCACTTGTTCCGGGGGCACGCAGGCTTCTATGCTGTCCCAGTGGTAGCGCCAGATCGTCGCGGTATCCTTTTGCCGGGAAACGAATCGCGCGAGGAACGGCAGCACGCCGCGCATATAGTTCTTGAGCAGCCATCGCCCGATACGGTTTTGCGCCTGGGTAATTTCAAGTATGCACAAACGGCCGCCGGGCTTCAACACCCGTTCGAACTCCGCAAACGCGACGCCCAGATCGCTGATATGGCGCAGCGCGTAACCCATACTTAAAAAATCAAAATGATTGTCGGGAAAAGGCAGAGATTCGGCGCGACCTTCGATCAACACCATCGCGCCGGGCAACTTTGCCGCGGCCATCATGCCGGGGCTGGGATCGACACCCGTGACCAGGGCGGCATCGCCGGCCAAAATACAGGCCTGGGCCGCAAGCAGACCGGTGCCCACGCCGACGTCCAGTACCTTCATCCCGGTTTTCAGACCGCCGCGCATCAGCGCGTCGCGCCGATAGCGGGGGCCGGACCCCAATGCAAAGATCGCCTCGATATGGTCGTAATCCGGCGCGGTTTTATCGAACATCTCGCGCAAATACGCTCGCCGATGCTGCTCGGTTTGGTAGTAATCGGTCAGCGGGACGTGCGGCGCATGCGCCGGAGCAGGTTTAGGAGGGGTCATGTCGTCGCTCACAGTTAGATTATGCCGCCGTTGATGGAGATAATCTGCCCGGTGATATAAGCCGCCTGCGCCGAGGCGAGAAACCCGATCAGGTCGGCCACTTCGGCGGGGGTGCCGGCGCGTTTCATCGGCACCAGGCGCGCGATAGCCTCGGCGTCGAACGCCGATTCGCTCATCGCGGTGTCGATGATGCCGGGCGCTACGGCATTGACGGTGATGCCCCGGCTGGCGACTTCCTGCGCCAGCGACTTGGTGGCTGCATTGAGCGCGCCCTTGGCGGCGGAATAATTGACCTGACCGCGATTGCCGGTCAGGGCGGCGATCGAAGACACATTGACTATGCGCCCCCAGCGGCTGCGGATCATCGGCAGCATCAGCGGCTGGGTGACGTTGAAAAAACCGTTCACGCATACGTCCATCACCCGGTGCCACTGCAAGGCAGTCATGCCCGGGAACACGGCGTCGTCGTGGATGCCGGCATTGTTGACCAGAATCTGGATAGTCTGGCGTTCGACGACGGGGGTCAGCGCCGCGGCGACCGCTCGGCTGTCAGTCACATCGAATGCCAGCACCTCGGCACTGCCGCCGCCGGTGCAAATGGCATCGGCCAGCGCCTGCGCAGCTTGTATTCCGCGATGGGCATGAATGTAGACATGGCAGCCATCGGCGGCAAGACGGCGGCAGATGGCTGCGCCGATGCCGCCGCTGCCGCCGGTAACCAGGGCATGTTTCATGGTGCTTCTCCCGCATTGGGTGTGAGCGCGGCAGCATCGAGCACGACCGTGGCGCGACCATCGAGAAGCAGGCGACCGGCTGCGCTGACGCTGAACTGGTAGAGAATATTGTTCTCGCTGCGCGTGATGCAGGTGGCTTCCACCCGCAGATCGGCGGCGATGTCGTCCAGCCGCGGCACGTGCAACTTGGTACCGCGCGCGCTGATCAGATAACCGACGCGTGCGCTGGTGGCGTCTGCTGGCGCCAGCAAGGCGCCGTGCACGGCCATGGCCTGTGCCGCATATTCGATACCGCAGGCGGCGCCAAGCCGGCCGTATGCGAGCAAGGGATTGTCGGCGGCGCGGTGGCTGCTCGCACGACACTGGATGCGCTCGCGATCCCACGCCTCGACGCAATCCAGCAGGCACATGCTGCCCTGGTGCGGGATGTGGCGCGCAATCCAGTCGTGATCCAGTCCGGTTTGATTCAGCACAACGCGATTGCCACGGCGATACGCGTGCTGTCGAGATAATCCAGCACCACGTGTTGGTCTTGCCGCAGCGCGATAGCGCGCAACAGCGGCAGGCCGCGCGCGGCGGGGATGGCTGATCGCAGAGTTTCGAGCGCGGCGTCGTCGAGCCGGTCTGCGCCGGCGTCAGTCAGGCTGACGCTGATTTGCGCCAGCGCCTGTGCGCTGGGTTGCGGCGCCAGCACCAGCGCAATGCCAAACGCATCCGGGATGGGGCGGGTGCTGAATAAGGGCTCCGGGTAAGCGGTGTCGCACGCCAGGAAAACGGTGCGCGTGTTATCCACCACAACCTGGGTCAGCGCTTCCAGTAGACCTGCACCAAAGCTCGCGTCGAAGGCGCTCAACACCGAAGATGTGGTCATCGCGCCGGTGGCGATACTCCAGTACCCGGCGGCAACGTTATGCACGGAATTATGAAACCGGGTTGGAGAGATCTGCCGGTCATCCGAGGCGAGCATTTCACAAATGATGTGACAGTTTTCGCCGTCGCCGCCAGACGCGGAAAACACGCTGGGCAAACTGGCTGCGTCGAGTCCGGCCGCGGCAATGGCTTCCAGCCCGGCCGCCAGACTGAGTTTGACGATTGCGCCGCTGCGCCGGCGCTCTGCCGCCGGCAACAACGCGGGCGAGGGCAGGGCGGTCTTGCATGGCCGATAGGGCTCGCGCCCGCTCAACACCGCCTGAGCGCTCGGCCAGCCGGGCAAACCGGGACCGAGTAAGCCGATGCCCTCGATGTATGCGCTAAGCGTGTGCATGGGTCTGATCTGCGCGGGAAAAAACCAGGCTGCAATTGGTGCCGCCGAATCCAAATGAATTGCTGAGCGTACGCGCTACCGGCCGCTCGCGATTTTCCAGTACGTAGTCGAGGCCCAGCGCCGGGTCGAGTTGCTGGGTGTTCAGCCCCGCGGGCAGCAAGCCGTGTTGCAGCCCCAGCGCGCAAATCACCGCCCCCACGCTGCCGGCAGCGCCCAGCGTGTGGCCAGTCGCGCCTTTGGTGGAGCTGCACGGCGTTGCCGAGCCGAATACCGATAGAATTGCCTTGGCCTCCGCCGCATCGTTGTTTTGCGTTGCGGTGCCGTGCAGGTGGATATAGTCGATTTCAGATGGCTTCAAATCCGCCATTTTCAGCGCATCCTGCATCGCCATGCGCGCACCCCGGCCGTCCGGATGCGGCGATGACATGTGATAGGCATCGCTGGATTCGCCTATGCCGAGCAACAGCACCGCATCGGCATCCAGTTGCTCCGGACTGCGTTCGAGCAGCGCGAAGGCAGCCGCCTCGCCGATCGAGATGCCGTCGCGTTGTGCGTCGAACGGGCGGCATGCCCGTGCTGAAGTCAGGCCGAGCGAGCTAAAGCCGTAAAGCGTCGTCAGACACAGCGAATCCACGCCTCCCACCACGGCCGCGTCTATCAGTCCCGCCGCCAGCATGCGTCGCGCTGAACCGAACACTTTGGCGCTGGACGAACACGCCGATGACACCACGACAGCCGGACCGGTCAGGCCAAAATAATGGCGCGTGAAATCCGCGACGGAGAACGTATTGTGCGTAGTGCGGTAGTTAAAGTCCGCGGGAAGTGCGCCTGTCGCCGGGTCGCGTCGCCGGTAGGCCAACTCGGTTTGCAGAATGCCCGAAGTGCTGGTGCCGAGAAACAAGCCGATGCGCTGCGCGCCGTACTTTGCGCTGGCAGCGCGCACCGCCTCGGCAAAACCGTCCTGAGTCAATCCCAGCAATGCGAGCCGGTTGTTGCGGCAATCATACTCGGCCAGATGCGCGGGAAGCCGCACCGCATCCACCCCCGCTACCTCGCCGATGAACGTCGCCAGGTCCACCGACTCAAACGCGCAGGGCGCGAGTCCGGCGCGACGCTGGCGCAGCGCGGCAAGAGTCTGGGCTAGGCCGCGGCCGATGCTGCTGGTCGCAGTGAAATGGGACAGCCAGGGCGGGTTCAATTAAAGCTGAGCCGATCGTTGTTAATGGCGAAGTTTAGCAAGTTCCAGTGCCAGGTTCGGATCAAATCGGCGGGCGGTGGACTATAGTGGTTGCGCTCGCGCATACGCGATGGCGCAATGACAGACCGGCAGCCGGCACCCCCAGCGCCAGACCGGCCAACACGTCGACGGCCACGTGCTGGCGTGTGGCCAGGGCGGAATAGACGATGCCGATACACCACAGCCAATTGAGGGCGAGTATCCACTGCGGCGCGCCGAAGCGACGCAGCAAGTGATGCAACCAGACGCCAGAAAAGACGGCTGTGACCACGTGAAGCGAAGGGCAGGCGTTGCCCGATGCATCCATGCTTTTCAGGAACGCCACGTCGGGATACTGGGTCCAGTCGATATCGGGTGCGGGCACTACCGTGGGCCAGAAGTAGAACACGATCAGCCCCGCAAGGCACGCGCCGGCCATGGCCAAGCCATAGCCATACAACTCGCGCGGCGTCGCCAGCAGCGCCGGGGGAAGGGAAACATAGACCCACAGCGACAGGTACAGGGGCAGGGCCAGAGGCTGAAAGCCGATCAGGCGATCCAGCAGGGTGAGGGGCATGACCGTTGTCGGGTAGGCCGGCTGTTTGAGCAAATAGAAGTAAGCGCCGAAGAACAGGCCGATGAACAGCGTGGTTCCGATGCTCTTCAGCGCCATATGACTGGATATGACCGCTGCGGCTTGACGGTACCAGGGCGTCTGCTGGGCATTCTCGTTCAAGGCCTGGGCTCCATCGGGCGATGTATGACTGACGCGATTCATGCAAGGGCTAGCCGCAGGGTGACAAAGCGCAGCTGGGCTGCGCTAGCGGCGGCCAGAACAGCGGGGAGCACTTCGAGAATGACGGGGATGCCATCGAGCGTGCGTGCGGCGTTGCCATCGTGCAACAGCAAAATAGCGCCCGCTCGCAGGCCGCGCAACAGCCTGCCTTTAACCCGTTCGGCGTCGCCGATGCGGGTGTCGAAACCGCGCGTCGACCAGCTTGCGAGGCGCAGCCCCAGGCTAGCCAGCGCCGGGTCGAGAAACGGATTGCGCAGGCCGGCCGGGGCGCGAAAGAACAAAGGACGCTGGCCGGTAATCGTAGTCAGCGTTTCCTGGGCGGCCTGCAATTCACGCATCACGCCGGAATAGCCCATCAGCGCAAAATAATGGCGGTGACGCTGGCTGTGGTTTTCCACGGCATGGCCGCGGCGCACGATTTCACGGCATAAGTCCGGATAACGCGCGGCTTTTTCACCGATGCAGAAAAAGGTCGCCTGCACCGCGTAACGATCCAGCGTATCCAGTACCTGCGGCGTGACGCCTGGGTCGGGGCCGTCGTCGATAGTCAGGGCGATTGCATTGTTTGCGGCCGCCGCAGCGGGCAGCTGGGTCCAGTTCGGGCCCAGCCAGTGGCTGCGTGGCCACAGCCCGAGCAGCGCGAGCAGGGCGTGATTGGCGAGTACGGCGCCGAGCGCCCAGCGCCACTGCCCGGGTTCCACAACGGCGCCAATCAAGGCCAGCAGATGCAGCGCGGCGGACGCGCGGATCAGCACAGTGGGTTGCCAGCGTGATTCACGCATCGGGTCGGTTGGCGAAAATCGCGGAATAGATCAGCGCAAGGATGACGCCCGGCGCCACGGTGACGCCCATGGCCTGCAATATCGACAGATTGGAAAAGGAAAGCAGGCCAAACCCGGCGACGGTCGTGAGGTTGGCAAACAGCATCGAGGCAAGCGTGCGCGGCGAAATGCCCTGGGCTATCGGTCCGGGCCCGGCCGTTGGAGGATGATCCGTCCGATCGAAAAACAGGGCGTAATTGGAGCCCACCGCGACCACCAGCAGCAAACCCACCAGATGCAGAATAATCAATTGCTGGCCGAATACGGCCAACCCCGCCGTGACCGTGATGACTGCGGCTGCGAGCGGCGCGATGATGCGCACGACGCGCATCGGCGAACGCAAAACCGAGAGCAGCAATCCGATGATTGCAAGCAGCCCGCCCAGCGACAACAGGATGGCTTCATGCAAGTAGCCCGAATACAGCTGATCGGACTCGGCTTTCATGTCCACGAACAGCACGCCGCGCAAACCCGTGGCGCCCAACGCAGCGCGAATCCGGCTCGCGTCGATGCCGGCGCCCTTGGGTGCGGTGAGCGGCAGCAAGGCGCTCCAGTGATCGCCTTGGTGGATGAGCAGCGCATCGACCGCCATGGCCATGGATGTGTGTTCGAGATCGGCTGCTTGCAGCAAAGGTTGGCTGCGCGCGGCATCGGCATCGGCGAGAAACGGCGCAAACAGCTGGGCGCGTACCGGCAAGCCCTGAACCGCTTGCGCCAGCCGCGCATCCAACTCTGCGCTGGAGGGCAAGCTGGCCTGGCGGGCGCGCTGCGTCGCAGCGCTGGGAAGATAACGGCTGGGGCTGTCGAACCCGGCGAGTTCGCCCTGATCGACCTGCGTTTGCAGCAGCGTAGAAACCTGTTCGGAAGACCCTAATACGGATTCGCGGCTCGCGCCGAATACCACCACCAGGTAACGCACATCAGGCGCGCCCATGTCGGCGCGCAAACTTTCATCCAAGGCGACATCGGCTTGCGATACCGGGCTTAACGCGGATATCTTGTCATTCCACAGACTGTCGCGGTGCACGGCGAGGACCGCGCAAGCCGCCATCACCAGTATTACAGCCGGCCAGCGCAGGGCAGGGGCGCGCTGTACCAGACGCGACAGCACGAGGCCGATGGCCGATACATCATGAATGCGAAAGTTTTCCGGCAGCAGGTGAGGCAGGACGAAGCGGGTCACCATTGCGGCGACGGTCAGACCGGCAATCGAATACAGGCCGAGTTGCGCCAGACCGGGAAAGCCCGACAGCAGCAGCGACGCAAAGCCGCATATCGAGGTCAGCACACCCAGACGGACGGTGGGCCAGAAGCGTTTGATCCAGGTTCTCTGGTCCGAACCGCCCTGTTCTGATTGCACGAACAGGTAGATTGAATAATCCACCGCTTCGCCGATCAACGCGGTGCCAAATCCCAGGGTGATGCCATGTACCGCCCCAAAGCCCAGGCTGACTGCCGCGATACCCGCCAGCGCGCCGCTGATCACCGGCAAGAAACCCAATATCAGCGCGCTGAACGAACGATAGACCAGCAATAACAGCGCCGCGATGATTGCGACGCTGATGATGGACAGGCGGCTGACCTGATTCTTGATCGTATCGCGCGAAGTCACCGTAAACACACCGGGGCCGGTCATCACCAGTCTGGCGGCAGGCGTTGCGCCGGGGGCCGTGTCAAAGGTCTTGCGGATGGCGGCCATGGCGCGATGCTGAGCATCGGTATCGGAGCCCGAAGCGCGCGTTTGCACCAGCATCAAGGCGCGCGCGCCGTCGCGGGATGCCCATGTGCCATCCATCATCCGCGGACGGTTGCCGGCATTGAGCTGGTCGAGCAATTGCACCATTTCACCGGTCGGGTCGCGCGGCAGCAGCGACTTGACCATCAGGCCGGCAGGCGAGGCGAGCAGGTCGATGCTGTCGTTCAAGGCGGCATGCAGGCCGTCTACGCTGAAGCGTGCCGGCGTCACTGCAGGGCTTAGCAGGTAGCGATGGTTGAAGAGATAGGCACGATCGCGCTCGGCGCTGACAGGCTCGCCATTATTGACTGTGACAAAAGCAGGATCGGCGCGCAGGCGCTGGGCGATTTGTTTTGAAAGCGTGGCACGGGCGGTCGCATCGGCGCCTTCGATGCCCACCAAGATCAGACGCGAGGCCAGGCCGTCACGTATCTGCTCCAGGAGCAACTGCTGTGCTGGCGTGGGGCTGCGCGGCAAAAACGCCGATAGATCCGTGGTGAACTGGCTGCGGGTGATCGTGATGCCGCAGGCGAGGATGAACCCCAGCCATAAGACGATCGAAGTCCGGGCTAGCGCTGTCCGGCCGCGCTGCGCCGGAGATTGCTTCACGGCGCGGTCCACTTTTCAACGAGCATGAGCGAGCTGTCGCCATCGGCCTGGGTGATTTCGATGCTGCGCACTGCATCGCGCACCCCCGCTATGCGGATACGCTTGACCACGGCCTGGGTCTTTTCATCCAGCGGCAGCAGCTGCAGTGTCCAGCGCTCGGCGCTGCCATCCAGACTGAGCCGGTAATTGCGCTCCAGCGCCTTGCGCTCGCCCGCCAGGGTGCCGCGGATGCTGTCGATGAAAGCCGCCAGCTCCGGATAATCCTGTGATTGCAGGCGATGTATTTGGCGGCCACGCTCGATCACCAGGGTGCCGTGGTCCAGGATCATGGATTCGGGTTTCGGTTTGAGCGTGCGTTTTTCCAGATGGTCTGGCGCCGTGTAAAACAACTCCCCGGAGGATTCCACGGGTTTGTCGAGGATGGCGATGAATTTCTTCTCGACGAAGCTGGAATGGTCGGCGCGGACTAGCGCCAGGCCGCGCATGAGCTGGTCGATATCCCATTCGGCGGCGTTGGCGATGGCGGGTGCCAGCATCGGCGCCAACCCAACGAGCAGGTGCCGCAGGACGCGCAGCGCGAAGGAGGCGGGCAGTGTGATCATGCTTCGGCCGGCGTTGCAGTGGGGGCGGGCTGCCAGAAATCGAAAAAATTGAACCAGTTGTAGGGCGTCGAGCGGCAGTAGTGATCGAGCAGCGCGGCATAGCGCGCGATGGCCGCTTCCACGGCGGCAGCGCGTTGATCGCGTCCGACCGTAGAAAAATCCGCCAGCGCATCGAAATGGATGGCGTAGCGGTTGCCGCCGAGATACAGCCCGGTCATGAAAACCACCGGACGCCGCAGCAATGCGGCCGTGCGGAACGGTCCGCTGGGCAGGTTCGCGTTAGCGCCGAGGATTTGCACCGGGTACAGGGTGTCCTCGCCCGGGGTGCGATCCGCCAGCATGCCGACGGCGCCGCCTTCATCCAGGAACTCGCGCAGCCGGAGCATGGAATCGACTTGCCCCAAGGCGATGATATCCTGCACCGCTTCCGGATTGATGGCGGCCAGCATGGCGTTGATTTTCCGTGCGTTGTCCTGGTGCATCACCATGGCAACACGCAAATCCGTGTCTCTGCGTCCGAGCGCGCGGATGACTTCAAAGCTGCCCAGGTGCGCGCCCATCAGGAACAAGCCTTTGCCGCCGGCCAGCAGGTCGCGCAGTGTATCTTCACCGTGCACCTCGAAATCGAACAGTTCGAAACGGCGGTTGACCAGATAGATACGGTCATGGATGGTGGCGGCGAAGGTGAAAAAATGCCGGTACAGATCGCGCCAGCGGGGAGGACGGCCTAAGGCACGCCTGAGATAATCCCTCGAAGCACGACGGCTGGCTGGCGCAAACAGCAGGAAATAGGCGGCGATCGGGTGCAGCACGACGCGCCCTGCGCGCCGCCCCAGGCGCAGTGAAATCCATGCCATGACGCGCAACGTGAGCATGTTGCTGCGTTCCGGGGTACGCGCCCAGGCGCTTGGGCTCGCTGTCGGGAGCGGTGTCAGACGGGCGATCCCGGCACGATACTGCCGCTGGCAATATTGCGCATACCAGCCACGATATCGAAACGTATCGAGCCGCTGGCCGAGAAGCTATGCCGGATCAGCAGCTCTTCGCCCGGACCTGCCGGGCTCAGAAACTTGACCGAACTGATTTCGCAGACATCCAGCGCGATGCCGGTGGCTGCGGCGATTGCGTGCAGCGCGGTGTCCAGCAGCACCACACCGGGGAGAATGGGGGTGCCGGGAAAGTGGCCGGCAAAGGCGGAATGATCCGGCGGAACGGTCCAGCGGGTGGTGTTATTCATGCGGATTTCCGTGTGCTGCGCGCCTGAACCAGGGCTTGCAGCGCTGCGCGCGGCAGTTTTCCCGTGTTGTTGCGCGGCAGCGCGTCGACCATCAACAAGGGGCGTGGCAGGAAAACCGGGTCGATATGTTCGCGCAGCGCTGCGAGGAGATGTGGCGCATCCAAACCCGGCGCCACTACGCACGCAGCAAGCCGCGTAATGTGAGCGCCCTCGGCTTCGTCCGGCATGTAAAAAGCGCCATCCACCACGCCGGGAATGCTATTGAGCAGGTGGTCGAGACTCGCCAGGGAATGCCTTTTACCCGCGATATTCACCAGATCGGCGATGCGCCCGTGCAGCAGGAAACGCTCGTCTGTGACGGGCTCGAGGATGTCGTTCATGGTGATCGATGAATCGATGTGACCGCCGCAGGCGCGCACGCAATCACCGTCCACGATCAATTTCACCCCGGCAAACAGCTGCCATTCTGCGGTTTGCGTCGAGCGCCGGGAAGCAATCTGGCCGGTTTCGGTGCTGCCGTAGATTTCGAACAGCGGCGCATGGCAACGCGCCTCGACTTCCTGCGCGAGTTGGACGGACAGCGGCGCGGTGGCGCATACCACCCGGGCGATCTGCGGCAGCGCCAGCCCCGCATCCAGCAAGGCGCGCAGATGCACGGGCGAGGACACCAATACGCGTGGCGCGGGCACAGCCGCCAGTGCCTGGCAAATGTCGGCCGGGTAAAACGGTTGCGCATGGCTGAGTGCGTTG
>Ga0334722_10000423_pt1 | contig 63144 bp, 52 predicted proteins | sample C3_bottom_MG_FD_207210 | JGI IMG/M metagenome (GOLD analysis project Ga0334722, IMG submission 207210) | Sediment microbial communities from Yellowstone Lake, YNP, Wyoming, USA - C3_bottom | ecosystem: Environmental > Aquatic > Freshwater > Lake > Sediment | place: USA: Wyoming | collected... | reverse complement strand
CCTCTACTCGACCTTCCTGGGGGGCAGCGGGATTGACTCGGGCTACGATGTCGCGGTCGACGTCTCCGGCGCCGCCTACGTGACTGGCTACACGGAGGACAACGTCACAAACTTCCCCACGACTCCCGGGGCCTACGACACGACACACAACGGCGGTCTCTACGACGCCTTCGTGGCGAAGCTTAACGCGAGCGGAAGCAGCCTTCTCTACTCGACCTTCCTTGGCGGGAGCGGAGACGACGGGAGCTACGGGATCGCCATAGACGCCGCGGGCGCCGCCTACGTGACTGGCTACACGGAGGACAACGTCACAAACTTCCCCACGACTCCCGGGGCCTACGACACGACACACAACGGCGGGGTTGCCGACGCCTTTGTGGCGAAGCTCAACGCGAACGGAAGCAGCCTTCTCTACTCGACCTTCCTTGGTGGGGGTGCGGGCGACGGGGGCTTCGGGATCGCGGTCGACGTCTTCGGCGCCGCCTATGTGACAGGCGGGACGAAGGACAACGTCACAAACTTCCCCACGACTCCCGGGGCCTACGACACGACACACAACGGCGGCCTCTACGACGCCTTCGTGGCGAAACTGGACTTTCTTTCAACGCCGCTCCTCTCCGCGACGGGGGAGCCCAACTATGCGACGGACGGCGTCGACCCAGAGGCGGGGACCCTGGCCGACCTCTACACGTACCGGGTAAACTACACTGACTGGGACAGCGACACCCCCCTGGCAGGTGACCCGAAGGTCCACATCCTGAAAGGGGGCGTCGAGGTATCGGGCAGCCCGTTCTCGACGACCGAGGTCGACACACTCGACACAAGCGTCATGGACGGGAAATGGTACGCCTACACCACGACCCTCGCCTCTCGCGGCACTGACTACTCCTACTACTTCACCGCCAACGACACCACGGGGCTAGCGGCGGCGGACTGGCCCGCCTCGCCCGCCGACGCCCCGGATGTGCTGGACAGCCCCCCCACCGCGGACACGGGCGTGGATCAGACCGGAGTGTTCCGCAACGCGACTGTGGCGCTGAACGGGACGGCGAGCTCCGACCCAGATGGGGACCCCCTGACCTACTCCTGGGTTCAGGTGGCAGGACCCGCGGTGACCCTGAACAACGCCTCCTCATCCATTGCCGACTCTAGCCCGGCAGCGCTTGGCTTCTATACGTTCCAGCTCACCGTGGATGACGGATTCGGAGGCAACAGCAGCGATACGGTCACCGTGACCGTGGTGAACCAGCCCCCGGCCGCAGATGCGGGACCCGACCAGCCGGGAAGGTTCCGCAACGTGGCGGTGACCCTCGACGGGATGGCGTCGAGGGACGCCGATGGCGATCTGCTCACGTTCTCCTGGGCGCAGACCGCGGGTCCGGCCATCGCCCTGACGGGCGCGAACACCCCCTCGCCCTCCTTCACGCCGACGGCGCCAGGCACCTACGGGTTCCGTCTGACCGTGAACGACGTATTCGGCGGCAACAGTACCGACGATGTCACCGTGACCGTGGTGAACCGCGAACCCACCGCGGACGCCGGGGCGGCCCAAACCGTCCGAGTCGGTGACCTGGTCACCCTCAACGGGACCGCCAGCACGGATCCTGACGGCGATGTCCTCGCCTACTCCTGGACGGCGTCTCCTTCGGGGGTCACCCTGTCCAGCGACGCAGCGGCGGCACCCACCTTCACGCCTACCACCGGAGGCACCTGGACCTTCACGCTCCGGGTCGACGACGGCAACGGCGGGAACGACACGGACACGGTCACGATCACCGTGGAGGCGCCCCCGGTCCAGCCCCCGACCGATAACACCCTGCTCTACGTCGCCGCCGGGATCGCCCTGCTCGTCCTCCTCATCCTCCTCGCGCTCCTTGCCATCCGCAAGAAGAAGAAGCAGGCGGAAGAAGAAATGAACGAACCGGCGGGGCAGGACAAGGCAAAGGACCAGACCTAGGGTCGCTCTCTGCCCCCTCTCTGCGAAGCTATCATAGAGGCCGTCACGGGGAAAGTTCCCGCCAAAAGGCGTGATCCGCCCGTGGCCGCCGGGATTGTCCTGAGTCGCCCGTCTCACCGCGGCGCTATCCGGTGTTCAATCCTTAGGAACTTGTTCGCTGAGTGCGGGTCACATCACCGCCAGGATGGCCTGGAGGTCCGTGATGATCTGGTTGGCCTGCATCGTCAGCGCGTCCGCCTGGGCGTTGGTGAGCTCCTTCCCACGCTGGGCCTCGACCTCGCGGAGGAAGGATTCCATCTTGTTGATCGTCGCCCCGATGAGGTTGGCCGCCGGCGGGTTGTCGCCAAGGAGATAGCGGTTCAAGGCCTGGCAGAGCTTGTCCAGCGTGTTGTTGGTCTTCGCCATCAGGCTGTCCCGCACCCCGGAGGGCGGCAAGGCCCCCACCGCCGTCTGCAGGTTCATGATCTCCACCTTCACGTAGTACATCATGGAGACCGGGGTCGCGCGAACGATCAGCGTGCCCGTGACGGTGTCGCTGTCCGAGGTCACGGTGCTCGCGGCGGTGATGGTGAACTGGTACGTCGCGTCCTCCATGCCGGCCCAAGTCGGCGGCACGGCGAGGCTCAGGCCGGTGGAGGTCGTGAGGCAGGGGCCGACGGTCGGCCCGCTCGCAGCGAGCGTCACCCACCCGGAGGGGATGGCGGTGGGCAGCGCGCGGTACGCCGAGCCGAAGTCGATGGCGGTGAAGGAGAGGCCCATGGTGTCGGGGACGTTCCCGCCGTTCAGCAGGCCCACCGTATAGGTCGCGGTGTTTCCCGGTTCGACATCGTTGTCCAAGATCGTCAGCGAGGCGTCCGGTTCTCCGAAGGGGAGGACCATCAAGGTGGCGGTGATGCTCATCGCGATCGCGTTGTTCGTCGTGCTGCGGGCGGTCAGGGTCACCACGCGGGGCCCGGGCGAGGTCGTGCATGCGCGCACGGGTGTGAGCTGGACGTTCATCGTCGCGAGGCCCTTCGACGCGATTGAGGTGGAGGAGGGCAGCGTCACGGTCACGTCCGCGGGGGCGGAGGCGATGATCTCGAAGGTGTCGGTCACATCGCCGGTGTTCCTCACGGGGACCGTCACGGTGGCCGCGGTGCCGGGGACGGCCGAGGCGGTCAGCGGGGCGCTGCACACGAGCACGCCGGCGCCGGCGACATCGAGGTAGGCGGTCATCGTCGCGGCCTTCGGCGAGACGCACCAGACGCCGGTCTTGCTGGCCGCGCCGCCATTCCACTTCGCGTTCTCGGGGGACGAGCCGTCGTAGAAGTTGTAGTTGGAGAATTCGCCGCCATCGAAGGCGGCGGTCGAATCGCTCCCGCCACGGCGGATGAGGTCGACCTTCGCGAAGCCGCCGGTCGAGGTCCCGTTCCAGTCGCGCGTCTCGTCGACATGCCAGATCAAGAGACCTTCGTCCGGGATGTCGGCCGCAGCGCCCTGGTAGGCGAAGGGCGCAGGCAGCGGGCCGATCAGGGCATCGGTGTTGTCATAGGAGGTGCCCTTCCACCGGTTCTCCACCATGAAGTACTCGTTCTTCCCGTGGGCGGGCTCATAGAGGACGAAGGCCGTCTTCGTCGTCTCCGCGTTGGGGATGCTGACGAAACCGTCCGTGGTCACGGGGGTGCCCGTGTACCAGCCGAGCTTCAGCTTCGAGAACGGGTCGAAGTGGTGCGGGCCGTTCGGCGAGACGTTCGGGGACGTACCGAACCCGCTGAACCCCATCAGCGTGAACTGCCCGATGATCTCTGGGATGATGCCGTAGTAGTCCGTCTCGAAGTTCGCACCGCCCCAGGAGGTCTGGTGCGCGAGCTCGTGCGCGTAGATCGTGATCCAGGGCGTGCCGCCGGAGACTCCGCAGGAGACCCCCTGGATCGTTTTTCCGTCCAGCGTAAGCCCCGCGGGCATCCCGCGCATCGCGCCGCCGAAGGCGCCGACGGTGTTCGCGTCGATGAGCAGGTAGGCGACCTCCTGGCCGAAGTCGACCTTCCCGTCCGTGTTGAAGTCGAGGGGCGCGAAGTTGAACCCGGCGATGTCCAGGCTCTTCAGGCCCCAGCGCTGGAACGTGCCGCCGTTGCAGCACGGGTCCGGGGCGGTGTTCCAATACGCCCGCGTCGACTCGTCGGCGGGGGTGGCCGGGTCGTTGTACGCGGTGATCCAGGCCCAGTTCCCCCTGTCGCTGAAGGAGAACTGCCCGTACGAGGTCTCCAGGTAATAGTCGTTGACGCTCGGGCGCGGCCCGAAGACCTGGTTGCGGAGGAAGGCCGGCGTGAGAGTGGCGTCGTGGGCGAGGTCCGTGAACTCCATGAGGACGACGAGGAGCGGCCTCGTCCCGGTCTGCGGGTTCACGACGACCGTGTCGAAGCCGGTCGGCGACGGGCCCCCCGGGCTCGCGATCTCGTTCGCCCCGCCGGAGGGCGTCGGCGTGCCGGCCAAGCCGGCGAGCAACACGGACATCCCGGCAAGCACCGTCGTGGCGGTCAGAAGCAGCGTCCAGACTTTCGATTGGGCCATGAGACTCCCCAACTCCAGGACACGGGAGAGGCACCGGCATACTTAACAACTGGCCGGGCGCCCAGACGCTTCCGCGGACGGGACGCCACAAACGGACGTAGCGGCTCGCGGGTCACCGGGGGTGGGCGGGCCTCGGCGAGATGCAGTCGAGAACCCCCTTCCGGGGTGGGGGAGCCTGCATTTCCCGGGCCACAAGGGCTAAGAGGGGTTAGACGATTCGGCGGCGGGGTCTTCATGGCACGCAAGGCGCGCGTCCTGACCGAGGGAGAAAGACGGGGATTGCACAAGGCGATTCTGGACGCCATCCCGGAATCGAAGGAGCGGGCTATCAAGCACCGGTTGCTCCTGAGGCGCATCCGGCCGCACCTCCTGCAGAAGAAGATCCCGGAGAGCCTGGCCAGGAAACACCTTCACCTCCTTCACGCGGCAAAGGAACTGAACATCCGCACCCGTGTGGGCATGTGGAAGGGGGAGGAGGGGCCAAGACCCGAGAAGGGTCCTGCCGGCACGCTCGGGTTCCCGAATCGGAGGATCCGCCGCATCGTGGGGTACGTCTGCACGCGGTGCTTCCGCGCGTTCCCGTCCAATAAGGCGGCGAAGGAGCACCTGCCCACGCACGATCGCCCGGGGCGCGAGTAGCGACTCCCGACCGAGAGCGCCCTCTTAATGATCCTCGTTCAGGCCAGCCGCACAGTCCATCATTCGGGTTCCAATACGTGTTGGATCAGGAGGAGCAGCCGCCCCGCCTCCGTGGCCCGCGGTGGGGATTCCCGTGCGTTTGCCGCCGGCTCCAGGAGGCCCGCCTCCCGCATCTCCCGCATGTGGTGCTGGACGGAAGACTCGGCGAGATTAACCGCCTTCGCAAGGGTGGCCTGGGAAGGGTACTCCGTCTCCGCCAGGGCCCGGAGGACGCGGGCGCGCTGGGGCGAGAGGGGGCTCTCCAGGCGCAACGCCGGAAGGGGCAAGGGCACCGGCCTCGGATCCGGCGACGCCTCCGGCACGTAGATCGCGCGGGTCCCCGTGAGGACGCAGGCGAGCGTCGCCGCCACCGCCATCGCCTTCGTGCCCCCGGTGAGGTTGAAGACGCAGTTGTCCGGCCCCTCGTGGCGGAGGTCCGTCAGCATGGCCTCCAGCATCTCCGGGACGTGCCAGGGGTGCGGGAGCTTCCGCGGGACGATGCGGAGGCGAGTGTCCTCCAAGTGAGCGAGTACCTTCTTCAGAGTGTCTTGGGCGCTCTTGTCCTTCTCCGGGGTCTCGCCCGGGGCATGGTAGATGATCAGCGTCTGGACCTTCTCCGTGGCGGCAATAGCTGGGAGAAGCTTGTCCGGCGTGAAGCCCAGGGTGCTGAGGAGCGTGGTCACGGGGGATGCCTCTTCCCTCTGAGAGCCTTCCTGGCCTTATCCTCTTCGCCCCACGGGGTCTTGTAACAAAGTTGGGGACGAAACGCTTTTGGCGGTGACCGCCAGGACGCCCCTTCTCCATGGCGGGACTCGACAGGGATCTTGAACGCCCTGCGAAATCCCTAAAGGCGTTACAAGAGCCGCGTCACGACGTGCTCATCGCGACGCGCCCCTGGGGAAGAAGTACAAGAGTGACCCCCAGCAGGTCCCCGGTGTGCCGACGCCGGACCACGTCGAAAGCCTGCTCCTCCGTGACGAAGAAGTACTTGTGGGCCGCCTCGGCCGCGCGCAGCTTGGCGAAGTCCTTGCGCATCCCCGCCTTCTGGGCGGCCCCGAGCTTGTCCCTGCCAACGGGAATCGTGGTCTTGACCTCGCCCACAACGCGTTCGCCCTCGAGGGTTGTCTCGTCGATGTCCAGCCCGGAGGTGCCGGGCGACGAACCGACCCGACACGTCGACACCTCCCCGTGCCACTAAGGCCCTTGGGGGGAGAAGACCGGCCCAGTGGCAGGAAGGTACCAATGAGACTCTTATGGAGAAGAGGCACGTCACGCTTAAGTACACCTTCGGGCCTCACGCTGCGTCCATGGCCGCCGCAGAGGAGCAGGACCTCAGGCCATTCCTGACCCCGGGAAGCCATGTTGTTCTTGTAAGCGACACGGAAGATCAAGCCTTCGAGCTTATCCGACGAGCTCTCGTGAAGCTCGATCTCTCGTTGTTCCAGCCCTTCTGCTTTCGTCGTGAGAACACGATACTCGCACGGTACCTCCCGGAGTCCTTGATGGAGAAGGTGGCCCTCTACGACAAGAGCTACTTTCAGGGTGGCCATTTCGACATGGACGGCCTGATTGCATTCACGGAGGAACGCATCGCTGAAGCAGATCGAGGGGGAAGAATCATGCTCGGGGTCTTTCCTTTTACCTCAAGAAATCTCTTTCAGACGCAGGAGCCTAGTGTCTACTCAAGGAAGGCGGAGCCAGAGATCAGCAACCGCCTCCGGAACCGACGTGGGGTTGCGCTCTGCATCTATCGGTTCCAGGATCTTGCCGATGCGGGGGGCGGGCTCCAGAGGACAGGCGAGTTCCTCGTCGCGGTGATGGCTCACAGCACGATCCTGGCGACGTCGGGAGGCCGCCTCTACTCGGGCCGTGAGGCTCTCTCTTCCGTGCTGAACGCCTTCGATCCAGACGCTGTGCCTACGGAGGTCCTTCTGCTATTGGATCCCGAGATGCGGGAGCAATTCAACCGGAAGGTTCGTGAGACTTGGGAAAGAGAGCGTCGCGATGCCTTGGAGGTTCTCGCCCGCCATCCGGACGTCATAGGGGCAAACCCGGGAAAGGTGTTCGCTGTCCTCGTGCAAGAGGGGCTTATCGCAGGGATCGCTGAGAGCGCAGGGCCGGCCCTTGAGCAGGCCGTGGCGTCGCACGGCCGCCGACGATTCGTCATAGTAAGGACACCACCTGAGGAACCGATGGAAGCATTCTGAGGTGATTGACTGGGCAGTGCCGGGAGGGTGCCCATCTACGACCAGGAGGGGCTCAAGATTCAACTTACGCTCGCGCGGTTCGAGGACCTGCGAGAGATACCGGTTTCCGCCCGGGCCGACACGGGGTGCACGGAGGCGTTGCTCCTCCGCAGGGATGTTGGAGAGGGGTGGCCAGAAGCGGGCGAGGGTGTGGGTCACGACCAGATCTATCTCGCAGACGGCTCGTCTTTGCCGGTTGATGTCTTCAACGCGTTCGTCTGGCTGCCTGGGCAGGATAGGCCGAAGAAGCCGATCGCGGTCTTCCGCTTCAGGACAGTCGGAGAAAAGCAGGAGACCCTCATCGGGATCAAGTGGTTGCAGCAGTACGAGTTCTGTGTCCACCAAGGCCGTCGGGTGCGGCTATACGGTATTGAATAGACACGTGGTCTTGACCTCGCCCACCACGCGTTCGCCCTCGATCGTCGTCTCGTCGATGTCCAATCCGGAGGCGCCCTGCGCCTTGCGCGAGGCGTCGAAGTCCTGGAACCGGTGACGCTGGACCAGGAACTCCTTGGCGAGGAGGACGCCGACGAAGCTCACGGGGTTGTTGAAGTTGCCTTGGAGGCGCTTGAGTTCCACGAGGAGCGCGTGCCACTCGGCCGGCTTCGCGTCGGCCGAGGGGAGGTGGCGCGAGGCGAAGAACCCCCGCATCGCTTCCAGCCTGTCTGCCATGCCTGCGAGCTGGTGCCGTTCGCCTTCCGTGAGGGGCATAGAGGCCGCCCCTCGGAAGATCCATCACGCATATGGCGCTTCGCATCGGGTGCCCCGCATGTGGCGAGCGGCACGGGCAAGGAACTTCCGTCCCATCCGCAGCCGCGTGCACCTGCCGGGCCCGAAGGCGTTCCAGGGAGGGGGGGCCGTTGTTTCCACCCCTCAAATCCGGGATTCCTGCCGCATGCTGGGCCAGCTGGCGGACCTCGCTCCTGCCGGGGTAGTCCTGCCATCGGACGCACGACTGGACGCACGACTGTTCGGAAACCAGAATCATTGCGAGTGGTCACCTACTAGGCTTATCTACTGTCCGGCGATTCCCCCCCGCTTCCACCAAAGGGGGAGTTCCAACTGCACCGAGGGACCGAGGTACCCGTTCATGGCCATCGTTCGACGCGGCATCGAAGGATTCGTATCAAAGTATTTCCCCCGGTTTCCGATAGGCGGAGACACCCTATGAACGAAGCCCACATCGTTCGGAAAGTGCACGACTTCTTCCACAAGGAGTTCGATGCCGGGGCCCCGAAGACCTTCTGCACGGAGTGCTGGCGGGGGGACTGGGGCGGGCGGGCCGACCTGGCGTTCATCCGCTCCCGGAGCGACAACCTCCACGTCGTGGAGGCGAAGGCGAGCCTGGACGGAGCCTTCAAGGCGATCGAACAGCTCCAGAAGTATCCCGCGAACTACTGGTGGATCGCGCTGCCCGCGGACGAGTACGTTCCCGGGGCGGGGCTCCTGAAGGCCGCTTCGGCGAGGGTATCGGAGTCACCCTCATCCACTGCCGGATGTGGCGGCCCGGGTACGAAGGCGCGACCTTCCCCATGGAGTGGTCGATGCTGAAGAGGAGCTGCACGGATGCGCACTGACGATCCTCCCGCGCTCATGCAAGGGAGGAGGAGGTAGGCAAATGGCTAGAGATGATGGAGTCAGAAAGCTCGAAATCGGAGATCTGGAAAAAGCAGTCACCGGTTCCGCCGCAGCATTCCGGTGCCGGCGCCGGCTTCAGCCGGCCGGCGGCCAAGGCGACAAGGTGTTTCCACCTACGTTTGCTGGCGCCGTCTACGCCCTGGAAAGGCGCCGCATCGCGAAACGCGAAGAGCCGGTGCCGTGTGTGCTGCTTGACAGCGTGCAGAGCCAAGCGAACCGGATGGAACTTGCACTTCAGGAGGCAGTGGACGCGGAAAAGATCAAGCTGCCCCTGCTCGTCGTCGACTTCTCTGAGCACGCGCCCACGGGAGACATCGAAGCGGACAAAGAAGCGGGCAAACTAATCGACGCTGTCGGCAAGGTAACGAGTCTACAGCTGCCTCACCGCCTCGCCGATGCGATTCTCCGAGACAGCGAGTGGGATGGCGTCGCCTTCCGCAAGTCGGACAAAGGTAAGACCCTCAACACGATGAGCATCGTCAACGCGACGCCGCTCTTCGAGCTTTGCCCAACAGCCCTGGTCTTCGGGATGTGGGACTCTACCGGCCCCAAGGGTGGCCTCGGGGCGAAGTTCGAGCGCGCCATGGTCTCGGAGACCGTGGGCGTGGGAGCCGAAGTTGGTGACTTGCGCCGTGGCGTCCGGTCGGACCCGCTGCAGATCCGCGCGGCCGTCCAGGTTCTCAAAGCTGGAGATCGCTCTCTACTAAGAGTCGCAGAACCGAAGGAGAGGGGTGCAGTTGCACCATCGGAGATTGTCCACAGTAGCATTCCCTTCCCCAAGCAGAAAGACAAAAAGACGGACAAGAATTCCTACGACGGCGTTACAATCGAGTATGCAGAGCAGACGACTACGCTGTCCCTCATCTGCCTCCGCCGTCTTCGGTTTCCAGTCAATGGCACGACGACGAAGGGAGCCGACGGAGCCGCGCGCACAGTCTTGGCCGCCCTTGGGCTGTGCGCCGCGACGCTCGCCTTTGAGTCCGGCACGAGCCATAGATCCCGATCTCTCCTATGGCCAGATGGCCCGATGAACTGGGAGCTCCTCGACCACCCCGGCGAGACGCCCGAGAAGTTCTCGTTGTCAGCCGACGGCGCCATTGGGCTGTTGAGCGCCGCAATCGCTCGAGCCAAGACGGCGAAGCTGCCTTGGGCTGAGGACCCAATCGTGCTGAAGCCATCGAAAGAGCTGATCAAGCTCGTTCGTTTGAGTCAGCTTGAGGCCACGAAGGAAGAGCCCGAGGCAGGCTGAAAAGAAGATGATCGCCCTGGGCATCCGCTATCTGAACGGCTTCGTTGCCGCTGCGGAGGCCGACGACCGCGACCGGGTCGAGTGGCCACCCCATCCCGGACGTGTGTTCATGGCCCTCGCCGCAGCCCACTTCCAAACCGGCGCGGATCCCGAGGAGCGCAAGGCCCTCCTCTGGCTCGAAGGACTGGAAGAGACACCTGCCATCACCGCCTCCGAAGCACTCCAGCGGGCAGTGGTCACGCATTATGTCCCCGTGTCCGACAAGGCGGGGCCATCCAAGGCGGTTCTGCAGTCCGTCCCGTTGACCCGCGACCGCCAACCTCGCACCTTCGCTCGCGCATGGTTAGAGCAGGAAATCGTGTTTCTGTCTTGGCCGAGCGTTGAGCTCGACGTTTCAGTACGTGCCGCGCTGGGTGCCCTTTGCGCGAAGGTCACGCGGATTGGCCATCCCTCGTCCCTCGTCCAGATGTGGCTTGCGAATCCAGACGAGATCACCGAACCCAACTGGGTGCACGATGAAGATCGTGCCACGATTCGCCTTCGGGTCGCCACCTCGAATACTCTCGTCAATCTCGAACGCTGGTACAACGGCGTCTCCGTGGAGACCTTCGCGTTGCTCAGGGTCGCCGCGGCGGACGACTCGGACAGGAAAGCCCAGAAGGCGGCGAAAGAGCGGTTGCAGAAGGAGTTCCCTGACGGACCGCCTCTTCAACTCCGCCCCAAGCTCTCGACTTTCCGCGGCTATGCCAGGCCCCTGCCTCAGGGGGAGGCCAAGATCGCCCCCGGCACGATTTTCGACCCTAAACTTTTCGTCTTCAAACTCGAGCCGGATACCTCCCCCTACCGCCACCTCGATTTGCTATCCATTCTCGCAGTCACCCATCGTTGGCGGGAGGCACTCCTGAGTTGTAGCAATGATCTTCCAGGTTCAGCCCGAACACTGCTCAGTGGACACGACGTAGTCGGGGCCCCTCTCGAAGGCCCGCATCTCGCTTTCCTGCCCATGGCTTTCGTCGGGCACGAACATGCCGATGGTCGTCTCCTAGGCATGGGCCTCGCGATACCCGAAGGTCTGTCCCGAGATGATCGGAGAGGAGTTCTGCTCGCTCTGAGTCGCGTTCGCCACTTACTGCTCGGGCGCATGGGGACATGGCGGGTCGAGATGGATACGTCCGGAAGCCCACCATGGAACCTGCGCGCCGAGACGTGGACAGCTCATCCGGAAGGGGCCAATCGTTGGTCAACGGTCACTCCCATAGCCTATGACCAGCATCCGAAGGCCACGGAGAAATCTGCCTATCAAGAGCAGATCGCGGCCATGATCGGACGAGCCTGCTTTCGCATCGGCCTGCCTGAACCCCGCGAAGTTATCCTCACACCGGTTTCCGTCCACATCGGCACACCTCCATCGCACGCCTTCCCGCGTCTGCGCCGAAAAGACAACAGCGAACGCCGCCACAGCCATGCAATTCTGGTCTTCGACCAAGCTGTCCGAGGTCCCATACTCCTCGGCGCCGGCCGCTACCGCGGCTATGGGCTTTGCCGGCCTATCCATGAACAAATCGACGGGGGACGCATTCAATGACTTCTATGCCCGACTTCTCCACGTTCTTTCAGGCACTTTGGCCGTACGAGCCCTTCCCGTGGCAGGCCATGCTGGCAGAGCGAGTTGCCGGCGGTAGCTGGCCGCAGGCGCTGGACTTGCCCACCGCCGCCGGCAAGACGGCGTGTATCGACATCGCCATTTACGCGCTAGCCCGCCAGTCCGATCGAGTGACCGCGGAACGCACAGCGCCTCGCCGGATTTGGTTCGTCGTTGACCGCAGGATCGTTGTGGACGAGGCCTATGATCGTGCAACGGCCATCGCAGGCAAACTGGCCGAGGCCACTGAGGGGCCGCTCAGAATCGTTGCCGATGGCCTCCGTCGGATTAGCGGTACGAAGCGGCCATTGTCCGTTGCGCGGTTGCGAGGTGGCATCCTGCGCGACGATGGCTGGGCCCGTTTGCCCTCCCAGCCCGCGGTAATCACGTCTACCGTGGACCAGGTCGGCTCCCGTCTGCTTTTTCGAGGCTACGGTCGAAGCCACCTAACCGCGCCCATTTTCGCGGGTCTGGCGGCCCACGACAGCCTCATCCTTCTCGATGAAGCCCATTGCTCAGTGCCGTTTCTGCAGACTCTTCGCAGCATCGAAACGTACCGTGGCGAGGCGTGGGCAGAATCCCCCCTCGTCACGCCGTTCGCGTTTGCCATCCTTTCGGCCACCCTTCCACCAGGAATTCCAGATGACACCATTTTCCCTGGGAACGAGCGCGCCCAGGCGCTCGACCATCCGACGCTACTCGGTAGGCTCCGCGCGTCGAAACCGACCACACTGGTTGAAATCAAGGCTGCGCGAGAAGGGCAAGATGACCCGCTCGCCACACGGGCAGCCGATCTTGCCATGGCATACGTGCGGAAGGGCGGCAAGAAACGAGTGGCGGTGATTGTCAACCGGGTTCGCACCGCGGAGGAGACTGCGCGGATCCTTCGGAAACAGGCAGAGAATGGTGCCGATGTCGTACTCCTCACCGGACGCATCCGCCCTTACGAGCGCGACCGACTGGTCGAGAAATGGAAACCAATTCTCAAGGCCGACCGACCTGCTGAGCCTGAGAGACCAGTTATGCTGGTCTCCACCCAATGTATTGAAGTAGGTGCCGACTTCAGCTTCGATGCGCTTGTCACCGAGATTGCAAGTCTCGATGCCATTCGCTAGCGCTTTGGCCGTCTGAACCGGATGGGGCTCCCGGGCCCGGCACCCGCCACAATCCTCAATCGCGGGAAAGCACTCGACGACGACGAGCCTGACCCCATCTATGGACTTGCCCTTCGAGAAACATGGCGCTTGCTGAATGAGAAGTCGTCGAAAGTCCAGGAGGGCAAAGAGGAACGAAAGGTCATTGACTTCGGCTTCGAGGCTCTCGTAGACACCCTTGAAAATCTCGATGACCTCTCGCTATATCTCGCACCTAAGCCAGATGCCCCGATTCTCCTGCCCGCGCACCTTGACCTATTCTCCCAGACAGCGCCTACGCCGCACCCAGAGCCAGACGTGCAGGTCTTTCTGCATGGCAAACAACGGGGAGCGCCCGAGGCGAGGGTCGTATGGAGAGCTGATCTCTCTGAGAACAATACCGAGAACTGGAAGGAGACGGTTGCGCTCTGTCCTCCAGGGAGCGGCGAGTCACTCTCCGTCCCGCTTTACCGTCTGCGGACCTGGTTGATAAGCTCGGTGACTGCCGATGACACCGGCGATGTTGAAGGGACGGCTTCATCGGAGAGCGAAGCGGCCGGATACACTCGGCCTTGTCTGGTCTGGCGAGGCATGGATCGATCGGAGGTATGCCGCGACCCTTCGAACATCCTGCCCAACGATGTCGTGGTACTGCCCGCAGGATACGGCATCACAGGCCTAGGCCAATCCGCTCCCGAGGAGGCCATGGGCGAGCACACCCTAGACCTGTGGGAACCGGTTCGAGCCACTAGCGGCCATCCTCCCGCCATCCGACTTCATCGCGATGTCCTTCAGCCTTGGCTTGCTTGTCCCCCGCTGAAGGAACTGGTCATCAGCGTTGAAGACCCAGCCTGGGAACACGAGACTCTGTTGAGAGGAATCGACTCCGTTCTTAACTATCAGCCGGCCGCCGACGACTCCCCAGCTCCGCCTCCTCCTTGGTTGCTTGACCTGCTTCGCGTCACCCGTACCGGCCGTGTCGAGGAACATCCCAGTGGGGGCGTCATACTATTCGCGCGCGAGAACGCGCGGATCCATGGCATGAGGGAGGACGATCTCTTCGCCGACGACGATGATATGACCTCTGCGAGTGGCAGGGAGGTATCGCTGTTGGTCCACTCGAATTTAGTGGAACGGGCCGTGGAGAAGCTTGCCCGTCGATGCCTACCTGACGAACTTCTCGATTCGCTGCGACTCGCCGCCCGTTGGCACGACGCGGGCAAACTCGACGAGCGATTCCAGATCCTGCTTCGCCACGGCAACGAGGTGGCTACCGTCACCGGCGAGCCTCTGGCCAAATCCGCAGCCGTGCCCACCTCCCCCGAGCGCCGCAGGGCCATCCGAGCGGCCACCCACCTACCATTCGATTTCCGACACGAAATGCTCTCCGCCTACTTGGCCGAACGCTACGCTGGCTTGCCGGAATCCAATCTATCTGAGCTCACACTCCACCTCATCGCCAGCCACCACGGACACGCTCGGCCCTTCGCACCGATAAGCCCTGACCCCGAACCACCGCCGGTGTCCGGCCATATAGGTACGAAGGTCGTCGAACTTACTGGAGATGCCCGCAAGAACCTCGTCCCACCTCACCGCTTCGATTCCGGACTGTCGGAGCATTTTTGGAGGCTTACTCGGCGCTATGGTTGGTGGGGCCTTGCCTACCTAGAAGCGATCGTTCGCCTCGGCGACTGGTATGGAAGCGAGTTCACCATGAAAGAGACTGATGACACCGAGATGACATCATGACGAGCACATCTCCACCCCTGGAACTATGCGGACTTGATGGAGCAAATCCTCTCGGGTTTCTCGCCGCCCTTGGAACGCTCGTCACTCTGCACCAGGCAGGCCATGTTGGGGCGAGATTAGGCTGGAGGCAATCAGTCACTTGGTCTCCCGTCGTGGACTGCAAGTCGATTAACGATCGCATGGCCCTGAGCCAATCCCTGGCTGACGTCCTTCGCGGGAAATCAGTGACCGGAGATGCCGAGGCGAGGCGGGAGGCGACCCAGCGGGAGTTCGACGCCGCAAAGAAGGCCGTCAGAGACAAGCGAGAGGAGATTAGGCTACGCGGACTGGGACGGGATGTCCGGAAAGCGGCCGTCGATGCAGAGGTTGAGCCCCTCAGAGAAGACCTCGATCGGAACCGTCAGGGTTGGCTCTCGGCGCTCAAAGATGCCGCTCCCAGCCCCGAACTTGCCATCGGCAAGCACATCGATTGCACGGACGACGAATACCGCGACCACGCTCTCGGCTTTCTCGCAGGAGCGAGCCACGCCCAGCGAGAAACTCTCGACCTGCTAGCCGCCTTCGGGAGCGATGCATGCATCGAGAAGTCGGGACGCATTACGGGTACCCCGTTCTGCTTCATCACAGGATCCGGCCACCAGTACTTCCTGGATACCGTCCGCCAGTTGATGGATGTCGTAACCCCTGAGCGCATTCACGCCGCTCTCTTCGAATCTTGGACCTACCGCGACGAGAAGCGCTCGATGCGATGGGATCCGTTGGAGGACCGCCGGTACGCCTTAATGGATCGCAACCCAAGCGACGATGAGAGCCACACCGTTTGGATGGCCAACCTGCTAGCCTATCGGGCGCTCGTCCTCTTCCCATCTGCGCCAAGAGGGAGGCATTTGGCCACCACGGGGTGGAATCGTCTCACCGACCCTTCCACTTTCACCTGGCCCATCTGGGAGCACTCCGCCGACCTGGACACCATTCGTTCGATCTTGCAGCTTCCCGAACTCACCTCACCGAAACCCAATGGCTCCGTCCTCGGCGCTCGCGGCGTCGCGGCCGCCTTCCGTGCCCGACGCATCCGGGTCGGGAGCTCCTCCCAATACAAAGTCAACTTCAGTCCAGCAGGGGCCATTCTTTGATGGGGGTTGAGTTGAGCCCGTGCCAGTCCAAGCTCGGCGACGATGGCGGCCCGCGCCTGGCGCTTCAGATCGCGTCCCCTAACGAAATTGGCGGCCCCCTCGCCCTTGGCCATTCCTCCCACTTCGGCTTGGGACTGTTCATGCCGGAGATCGCCGATGGAAAAGGGAAGTAGTCCTGACAGGGACGCCAGTTCGCCACCCGACCTCCTCCCCGCCCGAATGCTCAACGAGTTCGCCTACTGCCCGCGCCTCTTCTACCTGGAGTGGGTGCAGGCCGAGTTCGCGGACAACCTCGATGGGGTGGAGGGACGCACCTTAGGCGGCCCGCCGCCGTCTCCGGCTCGCGTTCAGCACCGTGACCCCGACCACGGTCGCCCCCCGGTACCGGACGAGGATGCCGTCTCCCTCCTCGCGGGTGTCCGTGGCCTTCTGCGGGCGCTGGAAGCTGATGTAGAGCACGTCCGCCTCCTTGTCGTAATCCACGTGGTACTCCCGCATCGGCAGCTTCAGCAGGGAGGGCACCGCCTCCAGGATGCTCTTCATCGTCGCGCTCACGGCGGCCATACGCGGTTCCTCTTCCCCCACCGATGCACGTCCCGGGTAAAGAAGGCTGTGATGACGAATCCGTCGTCCGCCCCGACCTCGCGGAACACGACGACGATGTGCCGTCCCTTGAGGCGCTTCACCGCAATCAACTCCCCCTCCCAGCCGTCGGCGATGAAGTCCGGAGCCTCGATCGCGGCTAGGACGGTCGAGGCGTGGCCGGCCATCTCATCGTGGCTCTCGGTGATGTGGAACCACCGATCTTCGGTGAGACGGATGGCGGTGCCGCTCGGGGAGAGGGCGATGCGGTCCACGCCTCGGGCATGCCGGCTCGGAGAAAAAGCCTTCCGCCTGGCTCAGGGAGGTGAACCTTGAATCCGGGCGCTTCCGAGACCCGCTCGTCGAGTGCTACGTCTCCGGACCCCCTCCCCGCCCGCATGCTCGCCGAGTTCGCCCATGGTCTTCCGGGGTGTCCCGACGCGAGCGAGATTCCATTCTCCCCGCTTCAACCGACGGCAGGAGGGCCGCCTACGGACGTTTCGTCCGCGCGCCCGAGTCACGCTCCGCCACGTAAGCCAAGGGGTCGATCCTCCGTATCCCGGGGAACTTGTCGAAGTCCGCGTCGGTGGAGATTACGCTCGCGATCCCATGCTTCCTCATCGTGGCCACATGGAGTCCGTCGTAGGGGTCCTTCCCGGCCTCCACCCCGGCGCGAACGCCATCCTCCGCCAACTCCGCGTCCATGTCGAGTAGCCCCGACAGCAGGGCGCGCGCCGAGGCCACAGCCTCCAGCGCAATCTTCGGGCGGCCGAACTTCCGTAGCGCATTCGCGATCTCGAGGAGGACAAGCGAGGAGGCCACGCCCGCGACCCGCCCGGTTTGCAGGTCTTCGAGCACGCGGAGGCACGCGGCGCCGTACCGGCGGTCGGCGAGGGCCGCGTTGGCGAAGACATTGCTGTCGATGTAGTGGCGCTCTCCGGACATCAGTCGCGCTCCGTGGAGCGGCGATCGAGTTCCTCTTGGTCGAGCGGGGAGCTGGAGACGGGCTTGGCCTGCCGGAAGATCCGCAGCGGGTCCCTCACCCGACGGCGAAGCCGGATGACCAGTGTCCCCTCGTCCGCAGGTTCCACGGTCACCGTCTCCCCGGGCTTGATCCCGACGACGGCGCGAACGTCCGCGGGGATCGTGATCTGGTAGCTAGTCGTGACGCGGGACTCGCCCATGCCATTGGAATTGCCATGGGAATACATATACCTATGCCCTGGCGGAGGGGCACCTGGGGCCGGACCCCAAAGCCCTACTCCCGACCCCATCACTTCTTCTGGAGGGTCTATGCGAGGGGCTGACGAGGCACCCCGCCTCGGTCCATCGCCCCAGTACGCGGGGCACGAGGGCACCTCTCCTCTCCTCCCCGCCCGCATGCTCAACGAGTTCGCCTACTGCCCGCGCCTCTTCCACCTCGAACGGAATGGCGGGGAGCGGACCCACAGCTCGTACACAGTCGAGGGCGAGCGCGACCCTCCCCGCCTAACGGGAAGGCTTGAACGAGACTCTTTGCTGGCGCTCCCGGAAGGTGATGTCGAAGTCGGCAAAGAGGTGATCCCTTCCGAGGACGATGAAAGGGATCCGCCCTTCCTCCTGGGGAACGTGCGCCTGCCCGCGGAGCGAATGGACCACTGCCGCGCCTTTGATGATCTCCAGCGAGAACTTGCAGATGTTGTTCAGGAACCCTCCCCCTGCGCCCTCCGCGGGGACATCACGGTCCACGACATCGAGCCCCAAGGCCTCGGCGAGCTCCGGCGGGACGAACGTCACTGTGGCACCACTGTCGACGAGCGCAACGGACCGGAGGGTCCCCTGTCCGATCAGCCGCACATGGAGGAGGGGCAGCTTCTGGCGGTCATGCCCCTCGACGGGATACGAGAAGTACCGCTGGAAGAAGGGTCGCCGTCGCGCCGTAGTCACATGCCGCCGCCGCATTCACAGGCCACCTCTTCCCTAGAGCAACAACACGGTCTCTTTGGGGAACTTCGCGATGAACGGCTCTTCGTGAGGATGGAGTTCCTTCGCGCGGCGGAGGACCTCCGCGGCGGAGTCCCCCGACGCCACGATCTTCCTTCCGACGACGGCCACCCACTTCCCCACGTGCTTCCCGACAAGCTCGGGTGAGGACATGAGAAACTCGTATTCGGAAATCGTACCCACCGCCAAAGGATGCCCGTCGTCGCTATTTAGGCTTGCTGCCCCTGGTCGTCGAAAACCGATTTGCTCGCCCTGCGGAGGATCCAGCGTTGGGTGACGAAAACGCGGACCAGGTGGCCTCGGCTCGTCTCGACCTCCTTCCCGCCCGCATGCTCAACGAGTTCGCCTACTGCCCCCGCCTGTTCTACCTGGAATGGGTGCAGTCCGAGTTCGCGGACAACCTCGACGTCGTCGAGGGCCAGTTCGCCCACCGCCGCGTCGAGAAGGAGGAGGGGAAGGTCCCCGAGGAGGCCGGGGAGGAGCGCATCCACGCGAGGTCCGTGTACCTCTCTGCGCCCGCCGTTGGCCTTACCGCCAAGCTCGACCTCCTTGAGGGGGAAGGCGGAATCGTCTCCCCCGTCGACTACAAGAAGGGCGAGGTACCGAACAACCCCGAGCAATCCTGGGAGCCGGAGCGCGTCCAGCTCTGCGCCCAGGGCCTCATCCTGCGGGAGAACGGCTACCGGTGCGAGGAAGGCGTCCTCTACTACGCCGCCTCGAAGCAGCGCGTGGCGATCCCCTTCACGGAGGCGCTCGTCCAGAGGACCTTGGAGCTTCGTGACCAGGCCCGGGCCACCGCCGACGCCCGCCCCCTCCCGCCGCCCCTGGTCGACAGCCCGAAGTGCCCGCGGTGCTCCCTCGTCACGATCTGCCTCCCCGACGAGGTGAACCTCGTGGGGGGCCGCGTCCCCCTGGGCGACGTGCGCCGGCTGATCCCCTTCGGCGATGACGCCTTGCCGCTGTATCTCCAGGAGCAGGGGCTCGTCCTCTCCAAGAAGGGCGACGTCCTGGAGGCCCGGAAGAAGGGCGAGCTCCTCCAGCAGGTCCGCCTCCTCGAGATCTCCCAGGTCTGCCTCCTCGGGAACATCCAGGTCTCGACGCAGACCCTCAAGGCGCTCTGCGAGCGCGGAATCCCGATATGCTACTTCTCTTTCGGCGGCTGGTTCTACGGGATCACCCACGGCCTGATCCACAAGAACGCGGAGCTGCGGATCCGCCAGTTCGAGGCGGCGGCGAACCCGGCCGAGGCCACCGCCGTGGCCCGAGGCTTCGTCGAGGGGAAAATCCGGAACCAGCGGACGATGCTCCGGAGGAACCATGAGGCCTGCCCCGAACCTGTCCTCGACGAGCTCGCCCGCCTCGCCGACGTCGCCGGCCTCACCCTCTCCGTGGAATCCCTGATCGGCGTCGAGGGGGCGGCCGCCCAGCTGTACTTCGCGAACTTCGCGGGGATGCTGAAGGGGGGCCGGGGGTTCGACTTCCACGAGCGCAACCGAAGGCCGCCGACCGACCCCGTGAACGCCGTCCTCTCCCTGCTGTACTCCGCCCTGGCGAAGGACCTCACCGTCACCGCCATGGCGGTGGGCTTCGACCCCTACCGCGGGTTCCTCCATCAGCCCCGGTACGGGCGGCCGTCCCTCGCCCTGGACCTCATGGAGGAGTTCCGGCCGATCCTGGCGGACTCTGTCGCCCTCTTCCTCCTGAACACCGGAGAGCTGCAGACGACGGACTTTGTCCAGCGCGGTCCCGCGGTGAACCTGAACGAGACGGGGAGAGGGAAGCTCTACCGGGCGTACGAGCGGCGCCTCGACACGGCGGTGACCCACCCCATCTTCGGCTACAGCGTGAGCTACCGCCGCGTCCTCGAGGTCCAGACGCGCCTCCTCGCGCGGTTCCTGGCGGGGGAGCTACCGCGGTATCCCGCTTTCTGCACGAGGTGAGGAGTCGTGCGGAACCGGTACCTGGCGGCCTACGACATCATGGACCCCGACCGGCTGCGCGTGATGCGCCGGACGATGCTCGGCTTCGGGGAGCCGCTGCAGTACTCCGTGTTCCTGTGCGAGCTGTCTGCGAAGGAGAAGGTCCTCCTGGTCTCGGCGGTGACGGACGTGATGAACATGGCTGAGGACCGTGTCTTGATCGTGGATCTCGGACCTGTTGGGGGTCGCGGGGACGAGTGCATCGAGTTCCTCGGGCGATCCCAGGACCTCCCGGAACGGGGTTCCGTCGTCCTCTAGACCCGTAGCCGCCGAACTCCGGACCCATGGGTTCATATCCCCGGTTCCCTTTCGAGAGCTGGGGGTGGCGTGCCACCCTCGAAGGATCCCTCGAACGCGTGCGAAACAGGCCTCCCCATGGAGGGAAGCGAGTCCCCGGCGCGCATGGTCTCGCTCCCAACTCCGGACTCGCGGGGTTGGGAGAAGGTATCGCTCGCAAATCTGCCGCAGCCCCTCCATACGGGAGGTGGCCGCGGTCTCCACGGCTTCACCGCCGTGGCCCCATTGAAGCTGTCCCTCGTTCGTTGCCGCGCCGTCCCCATGGTAGTCTCCACGGCTTCACCGCCGTGGCCCCATTGAAGCGTCCTCTTGCATGCGATGGCGGAGAAGAGCGACGTGTCTCCACGGCTTCACCGCCGTGGCCCCATTGAAGCAGCCCGTCAGGGATGGGGCGCCCGGCGCGCTCCGCCGCGTCTCCACGGCTTCACCGCCGTGGCCCCATTGAAGCGCATGGTTTCGTTTCTCCTTGAATGAGGGTGAGATTGTCTCCACGGCTTCACCGCCGTGGCCCCATTGAAGCTCCGGGAGCGCATGCGGCGCGCCAAGGAGGGAGGCGTCTCCACGGCTTCACCGCCGTGGCCCCATTGAAGCCTCGTGAACGCGAACGGCCCGGATTGCTCCATCACGTCTCCACGGCTTCACCGCCGTGGCCCCATTGAAGCACAAGTCCTGGCTGGAAGAGTTCCTCGGCCCGCCGGTCTCCACGGCTTCACCGCCGTGGCCCCATTGAAGCCTACACCCTCCGCCGGTTCGACAAAATCTACCTCACGTCTCCACGGCTTCACCGCCGTGGCCCCATTGAAGCGGCTCATGGCGACGAAGAAACCGAAGAGGCGCAGCGGGTCTCCACGGCTTCACCGCCGTGGCCCCATTGAAGCGGGATGCTCGGCGGGTGGAACCGCTTCGCCTGCCACCGTCTCCACGGCTTCACCGCCGTGGCCCCATTGAAGCCCGTCCCTGGTGAGCACGGTAGTACCGATCAATCCACGTCTCCACGGCTTCACCGCCGTGGCCCCATTGAAGCAGTCACTCAATGGGCCTACGGGCGTTTTACTGCGGGGTCTCCACGGCTTCACCGCCGTGGCCCCATTGAAGCGCGAGTCCCGAGCGAGTCACGAGCATGTTTTCACTTTGTCTCCACGGCTTCACCGCCGTGGCCCCATTGAAGCATGCTGCCGGGGTTCGCGCCGTTGTCCCGGACCACCCAGGTCTCCACGGCTTCACCGCCGTGGCCCCATTGAAGCTGCGTCTTCGAGTCCGGGTGAGGCCCTGCGGCGGACTCCACGCGAGACCGCCATCCTTACGTACCAGACAGGCATTGTTCCGACCATGGGACTTACTGAAATTCAGATCCTCGTCGAGGCTGTTACGGCCGTAAGTGCCTTGGGAGGGTTGCTACTTGTCTATTGGTCGATTAGGTCACCGATTCAGGAGGGCGTGTTCCTCGCCTATACGGCCAGGTACGCCGACCTTCTGCAGAAGCTCCCTGAGAGGTTCTTCGATGAACGGACGGACCACCAACAAAGGGCAACAGCGGACGTTCGACACATCCAGGCCTACCTCGATTTGTGCTCGGAGGAGGTAAAACTAAAGCTCAGACACGGCGTTCCCCCACGCGTCTGGACAGATTGGGCCGACGCTATCAGGGCGAACGTGACAAAACCGATTGTGCTTGCTGCCCTTCGTGACGCCGAATGGGGGCGGGACTATCAAGTCCTGTACGCGTTCGTCTTTGCGTTCGTCTCTTCCAACAAGGTTTCTACGGGGTTGGCTGCAGCGAGAAGGGTCTACAAGACTCCCCCCAAAGAACCGGCAGACTGGAAAGGCCTCGGAGACCGAGTCCCGGCACACCCTGCTCCCGGACCTCAAGACCCCCTGCTCATCCGAAATTGAACGACGTAGGGTGCTTCGGGGCTCCGCACGATAGGGCTGGGAGCTAGGATCGGGAAGAACTCTGTGAGAGGAGGAACAGAACGTTTATGCCCCGTAAGGGCCTGGGACCCCTGTCATGCCCATCCTGCTGCCACCGATGTCCCACACCATGGAGCTAGGACCTCCCCGGTCCACTCTCGGAACGGCCGCCGTGGCCCTCACGGCTGCCCCAGTCCCGTATCGCGTGGACCGCGATGCGGTGAAGGCCAGCTTGGATCGACGCCGGTACAGGCACGTCATGGATCGGCGCCTCCGGCACATCCCCCTGGAACTTCCCTACCCGGCGCCGCAGATACTGGCGAGGCTCAAGGAACGGGACGAGGACCCCACGGACCGGCGCCGGCAGGAGGCGCTGCTTGAGGTCGAGACACGCCTTACCCTCCTCTCGGAGCCGTGGGCATCCCGGCTTAGCCATGGGAAGGCGCCCGAGGACCGGAAGGTCCGAAGGCTGGAGAGAATCTGGGAAACCGTGGGCCTCACTGCCGACCGTTTGAAACTCATTGCGTCCCACCGGCAGGCGCGGCTGAGCTACAACGTCAGCCTCTTCTTCGAGTCCGACCTCCCCGGCCCGTACCTTGCGGAGATGGAGGCGTCCACGCACTGGGAGATCGCTGGCCTGTTCCTCGCCTTCAACGCGGAAGCTCAGAAACTATTCCATCGGGTGACCGGAGGGCCCGGGGAAGAGGCCGCGAAGCACGACTTCCTCGCCTCAACGTCCTCGCTCCACGAGATCGAGGCCGCGTTCCGGGTGTTTGACAAGCGCCTCTCGACAGTCTCGGCGGCGACGGACTCGGTACTGGAATGGCGCGATGCCCTCGAGTACTTCGTCGACCTGTTCTCGGCCGGCACGCTACAGGAGTTCCGGACCCTCCGACGGATTTCGTTGTCGTCGCTCGACCGCACCGCGTTCGAAGAGATGTCGGAAGGGCTCAGGGAGGTCACGTACAAACTGCGGGGGCTCCTCGCCCGAGAATACCCGGGAGGCGTAGCGTCCTACCAGTGGATCTCCGGAGAAGACCCGTTCCTTTCAGACCTTCTCCGGACGGAGCTGGCGGAAGCGTAGTTGGTGCTCATGGAGCCGTTGGTGGTCGTCGACACCAGCGTGCTGTTGGCGGCATGCCTCGGGCCCAGCATCGACGCGAAGGCCGAACTGGCAGCGAACGCGTTCCGAACCCTGAGCGAGGCGGGTATCCGTACGTGCATAACCGAGACCATCCAACGCGAGTTCGAGGGGAGGCTGTATGAGCGCGTGGGGCAGGTGCTTGATGCAACAAGAGACCTTGCCCAGGCCCCGGCGCCGGACTCGGATAGGGAGGTCGAACCCCTTGACGCTCTCGAGGGTGTCTTTGCCACGCTTCGGTCAAAGACGGGGGGCGCCGCCGGAGCCCTGCTCGTCCTCGAAACGAGGGTCCTTACGAAGGTTCGGGAGCAAGGGCAGCTCACCGAGGACGCGTGGACCAGTCTGCTCCGAACTGTTGCAGCGGAGGCCGGCTTGGTTCTGGCGGAAGTCCAACGACGGTTCGACCTTGTCGGGGTGGAAGTCCTCCCCCGCCCGAAAGGCCTCAACGTGGAGCCGTTCAGAGACCTCGTCGACAAGTCAGATCTTGAGCACATCGCTTCATGCGACGCGCTGGCCTCATCCAAGCGGCGTTTGGTCCTGTTCATAACCCTCGACGGGAAGCTTCTCGCCGCACGATCTGAAATCGGCAAGCGAACGATGGGGCGAGTGGTCATCACATCGCCGGTCTTCCTTGATCGGGCGCTCAAGAGGGAGAGTTCTCAAGACGCGTAGCCGCGGCGCGGCTTTTTCTTCTGCGGCGGCCTTGAAACCCCCGGACACCTCCGCTTCGTTGAGGACACGTGTCTCCACGGCTTCACCGCCGCGGCCCCATTGAAGAGCTTGGAGGATCGATGCTGACCTCTCGGACTGGCTTTCCGGAACGTTGAAATCCGCGGGCTCGTTCCCCCTCTAGACGCATTGCATCCCCACAAAACGACCCGCCCTCGCCCGGGCGGGCCCTTTTTCTGAACGCTACTGCTCCGGCGAGCTCGCACGCGTCAATACGTCTGGCGGGCCTCGAACTCCTCCACTTTCGGGTCAAAAGAGATGCCCTTCTCGACAATCACGAGAAGATTCTCTATGTGCATGTTGGGCCCGGGAATCGTGGCTCCGCGAGTTCTCTCGCCGCCGGGGCGAGGCAGTCAGGGCTTTCCCTTAGCGCGCCGGACAACTCTGGAAACTCGCACGGGCCTACCCTCTGGCGGGGGACCCAGGACCCTCGCGTGACTTCCACCTGACAGCCCTCTCCTGGGGCGCCTGGTACCCCGCCGCCAGCAACCTCGCGCGCCGGCAGCACTCCTCCGCGGCCTCCAGAAGCCGCACCGCCTGCACCTTGTCGTCCGAACGGACGTGGTCCTGGGCCCGGCGCACGGCCCCCTTCGCCTCCTGGAGGGCCGCGTGGATCCCGGCAAACTCGCCGGTCACGTCGACATTCCTGAAGATGAGCGTGCAGTAGTGGCACTTCCAGGTCCCCCACCGCAGGCGGTAGTGCAGTGGCCCGCGATCTTTCGGAAGTCTTGGTTCTGAGAGGGGAAGTAGCTCCGGCCGCCGGGGGTGCGCCCCCGCTCAGCAGTTGCCGTGGCGTCAGGTTCCCTCGGGTCCTCTCCGACCTTCGACGCTTCCAAAGCCCCCTGCGAACGGGGTCCTATGGAGTACCCCACGTCTGAACGGATCGCCGCCAGGCCCGGAACCATCCCGGGCAGGTCCGGCGGGGGTCCGGACGCCTGAGACCGGGGTCCGGGAGGCCCCCGCAGGTCCGGGTCCATCCGACGCGGACCCGGGGCGACCGCGAACGGACCCCGGCCCCCGCGGACCGGGTCCGGGGAGATCCGGCCGGGGTGCCGCCGCCTCGGACCCGGTCATTGCCGGTTCGGACTAGAGTGCCGCTCCCGTTACCCGACGTCCGGGCCGACCCGGCGGGGGTCCGAGGAAATCCGGAAGGGGGATGGGTCGACGGGGAGCGGCCTCCGCCACCTCGAACGGGTGTCGGAAAGCCCGGCACGCGGTTCCGCAAGGCCGGACCGGCGTGGCGGGGACCGGGACCGGCCGGGGCGGGATCTGTCAATTGGAGGGGTGAGCGAAAACGCGATTCGTTCCGCGCAGGAAGTCCTCGTTCCCGGGATGCCCGGGGCCCATCCCGATCGGCGGGGGTCGGGGTGAGGTCGGCCGAGGTCCACACGAGCCGACCCGGATCCGCTTCGGGGGAGACGAGAATCGACGCGGGTCGGGAGCCCCTCGCCATCCCCTCGGCCGGGTACGGCCCGAGGCGGGCTCGCCCCAGGTTCCGGCCATGGCGCCCCGATCCCGGTCGCGCGAGGAGGCGCCCAAGGGCCGCCTCCTTTCACCCGGCTCCCACGGCCCCAGCAACCTCCCTTTCTCGGTCCCGGCAAGGACAGACCGCGGTGCGACGCGAGACCGAAGCCTTCCGACCTTCGAGTCCGGTGGCCGGAACAGCGTTGGACAAGGTCAAGTTCGGTCAGGATCCGATCGGAACGTCGGTGGAGCCCCACCCTTCCGCCCGCGGATCGCTCGCCCTACCCGCCCCGCTCCTGGCCCCGCCGGATCCCCGCGACCGGCCCGAGCTTCCACCGCGGCAGGATCGCCGCGAGCCGTCGGAAGTGCTCCAGCGCTTTCTGGCGGTAGGCGGCCGCCGCCTCCGCGTCCTCGGAGGACTCCAGCCGCCGCGCGCGCCGGAGGGCCCACAGGCCGTCCTGGAACGCATCCCGCGCCGGCTCCAGGCGGCCGGCCAGGGCGTCGTCCCCCACCTCGATCTCGCAGTACATGCACCGGTAGTCCTCGGTGCGCAGGCGCCAGTACAGGACCCCCCGGCACTGGCAGCGCGGGCAGGGCCCGGCGTAGAACGGCTTCGCGCCCCGGAACCGGAAGAAGGGGTCGCCCTCCGCGAACGGGATTCGACGCGGCGGAGGCGGTCGGGGTTCAAAGGCCTCCTTCGGAAACGGCCGGAGAGGGGCCGCCGGCGGGCGCCCCAACCGGCGGTTCCGCGTTCCCTTCGGCCAGCCCATCCTCCCTCCCTCGCGCCGCCCGCTCGGGGCGGATGCGTGCGTGTGGATCGGAGAGGGCTTAGCCCTTGCGGAATTCTCAGGGAGCGGAATGGCGCCTCCCGGACCCCGCGCCGAAGTGGGCCTCCGTTCGACCCGCCCTCGGGAGGGACCGGGAACCCTCCCCCCATTTCCGCGGGTATTCCCAGCAATGAGAACGGGAACGGACCGAAAGCCTCAAATCTTGACAAAAAACCTTTCTAAAAAGGACATGCTCCGCCCCACCCCTCTCTTCTTTGTCCCGCGTGGCGGGATGCGACAAAAACAAGGAGGAAAACGAGATGGCAAGAACGCAGACGGAAGTGGTGGGCTTTCTGGGGAACCTCCAGAAAGGGTTGGCGAAGGTGCGAACGGAACTGGCCAAGGCCGGGCATGACCCGGCGGCCATGGACGGGCACCTCGGCCGGATGGTCGGGGAGCTCACCGAGGCGAACGCGCGGCAGGAGGAGATGAAGCGCGAGCTGAAGGCCCAGACGGCCAAGCTCGTGGCCCTGAACCGGAAGTACTGGGGTCAGGGCTCCGCCTACCTCGAGGCCGCGATCGGCGCGGTGGGCCCGGGGAGCTTCGAGGCGAAGAACCTCCAGAAGATCCGGAGCCGGATCCGCCTGCCGGCCGACGCCCCAGAGGCGACGACGCAGGAGCCTCTGCCGGAGGGCACGCAGTAGCCCCCTCAGCCCCCCGGGGCTTCCCGGGGGGCACCTTTATTTTGGAGGAAACAGGGATGGCGCTGACGCACGAAGACCGCATCGTTCTGGCCCTGGAGCGCGTGGCCGCCTTGGAGGAGCACGCCACCGAGTTCAACGCCATGGGGGTTCCGGTGGAGCAGGCCATCCACCAGATCGCCCTCTCCATCCAGGAGGAGGAGCGGCGGGAGGGGGATGGGTGCCTCGACCGCTTGGAGAAGACCGGGACGCTCTCGGTCCGCAGGGTGCGTCCGGACGAGGCCGCGTCCAGGACGAGGTTGGGGGTGAGCCGGTGAACGCGTCGGAGGACATCGTCATCGGGTACCGGGCCAAGGTCGTGCACGTGGTCGACGGGAACGGCCTCGACATCGAGATGGAACTCGGGTGCGGCAGCACGCTACTCGTGCAGTGCCGCCTCGATGGCGTCGAAGCCCCCGGGCTGGACGACCCCGATCCCGAGGAGCGGAGGGTGGCCTGGCTCGCCAAGGACTTCGTCGAGGTCCTCGTCCGGGGGAAGGAGGTCAGGGTCGACATTCTCAAGGACCGGGTGGGCAAACATGGGCGTTGGCCGGCGGTGGTCTTCTGGCGGGACGCCGCGGGGACCTGGTGGAACCTCAACGCGGACCTCGTGGAGAACGGGCTGGCGGCGGCTGTGCCACCCAGTCAAGAGGAATCCGCGGGGTACGACAGGAATGCCCCTGAGGCGATCGCATGAGCGTCCCCTCCGATTTCGTGTTCTGGTACAAGGCGAAGGTCGTGAACGTGGTGGACGGGGACACCCTGGACCTGGACACAGACCTCGGCTTCCGCATCACGTTCCGGCAGCGGTACCGTCTCTACGGCATCGACACGCCGGAGATGAACGACCCGGACCCGGCGGTGCGCGCAATGGCGGTGAAGTCGAAAGAGTTCGTGCAGGCTCAGGTCGGCGGGAAGGAGGTCGTCCTGAACAGCCACCTGGACCGCGCGGACAAGTACGGGCGGTGGCTCGCGGTCATCCACGTCAAGGACGCGGCGGGGGCCTGGATGGACCTGAATCAGGAACTCCTGCGCTTTGGTCTCGCGAGGAACGCTCCCTGGTGAGGACGGCTGGGAACGACGTTGGGCCGAAGGTTCTACTCCCTCGCAAGCCCCGGGACGGTTGTTTCCACTTCGGTCAGGGAAGCTCCGCGCCCCGCCAGTCGATAGTGGACCACGAGGCGGCGATCTCACGCAAGTCTGGAAACCAGAAACACGTGCGGTCACACACGGTCCTTCTTCTCCCTCCAAATCGATACTTGTGACACAGATTCCCGAGAAGGGGGCACTCCTTCGTATAAAAAGTCTCCGAAACGTGCCGCACTCGCAGTCTCATGAAGACCGTCCCTCCAGGGGTGACGGACCGATGGGAATCGAAACATTCGAACGCCCACAAATCGTCGAATCGGACACCCCCCCGTTACCTTTATACCCTTCATTCCGTTTCCCATCGACGGGGATCGATAGCATGGGTACGCTGCGCCGGTCGTCGTTGCTGAAGTGGTTCGCCGTGTTCGCTGGGGCCGTGATGGTGACGGTCGCCTTCAACTCATTGGTCAACGGGAATTCTCCCGGAGAGCCCCCGCTCGGCGCGCCTCGTGGTGAGGACCCCGTCAACGAATCCGCGCGCCGTCTCACCCTGGCGTCCGGAGCCTCCCGCGACCCGTCGCTGGCCGAGACGTCGAAAGCGCTCTACCTCGCGTGGCTCGACAGCCGGAACGGCCCGGAGCAGGTCTTCCTCAAGCGCAGCCTGGATGGCGGCAGGACATTCAGCGCGGATGCCGTGGCGTCCCACCGGGCCCGGTCGGCGGACCACCTCACGGTGGCGGGGGAGCAGGGCGGTGACGGTGTCGCCGTCGCCTGGGACTCCCTCCACGGGGAGGGCCGGAACGTCTCCTACCTCTTCTCCTCGGACGGACAGGCCTGGACCCCGACCATCGATCTCGGTCGAGGATTCGACCCCGTCGTGGGCGTTCGGGGAGACCGCGCCACCCTGGCCTACCTGACGGACGACCCCAACGGGACGCGCCTCGTCCGGGTCCTCTCCGTTGAACATGACGCGAAGGGGCCCACGAACGCGACGAATCTCGCGGCCTGGGCCGTCACCGCCACGGGCCTGACCGGGACCCTGGACGGGATCTCGCTCCACCTCGTGTGGGACGAACGGTCCGGGAAGACCACCGCCGTGGTCCACGCCTCGGTGGACATCGAGACGGGGCGCGTCACCGGGCCACACCTGATCCGTTCCTTCGACGGCCGCGTCGCCCCGGATTCGCTCGCCCTTGCGGGCCGCGACGGGAGGCTCCACGCCGCCTGGGTGGATGATTCCTCGGGGCGGAATGCCGCGTACCTCGCCGGGAGCCCGGACGGCGGCACGACCTGGTTCTTCCCCGGGCGACTGTCCCCCCTGACCGCCAACGCCGAGCGGCCCTCCATCGCCGTGAACTCGACGGGGGTCGGTCACGTGGTCTGGGCGGACGACCGCAGCGGGCGGTTCCAGGTCTACCGCCGCGCCATCCTCCCCACGGACCGCGGCTTCCCGGAGCGCCTGAGCGACTCCCCCGCCGGCGCACGACACGCCGCCATCGCCGCCAACGGCGGGGATGCCACGGCCGTCGCCTGGGAGGACTCCCGCCACGGCGACACGGAGATCTATGGGGACGTGGACGCCGATCTCACCCGGCCGCGGGTGCCGAGCCTGCGCGTGTTCGTCGCCCGCCTCCCCGCCGCCATGCTCCGCATCCCCGCCGACGCGTCCCGGGCGACCCTGCTCCGGGAACTCGGTGCCGTGGACGCCTGGCTGGGCGCCGCCAACGCCAAGGCCGCGGCCCACCACCTCCGCACCGTCGTCCGTCCTCGGATGGACGGTTACTACGGCGGGGAATCCTGGGACGACCTCGTGATCTCGCCGAAGGCGCAGGAGCATCTCCTCCCGCGGGTCGACGCCCTCCTGGCCGAGCTAGAAGGCGGGGGGCGAGGCGGCGGGCGCACCCGGGCCCTCCCGCCGGAGCTGCCCGGACCGATCGACGACAACAAGCCCTTCGCCTGGATCGAGCACACGGTGACGGTTCTGAGCCCCACTTCAGCGACGATCGCCTGGGAGGTCTTCCTCGAGAACCGGGCCGGGGGGCCGGGGGGCGTCACCGTCGATTCCAGCTGGGTCGATTACTGGCTGTTCGCGCAACCCCCCGAGCGGGTCTGGGACAACTCGACCCCGCGGTCCGTCACGCTGACCGGCCTGGAGACCGGGAAGGAGTACCACTTCAAGATCGGCGCGGAGCTCTCCAACGGAGAGACCATCTGGTCGCTGAACAAGACGTTCGCGACGCGGGTGGTCGTGAGCAATGTCAAGGCGCAGGTCCTCAACCACACGTCGGCGCGGATCACTTGGGACACGAATCTCAACGCCACCTCCGTCGTGTTCTACGGGCTCACGAACAACTACGGGCTGAACGGGACCGGGGCCTCGGGGTGGCAGCACACGGTCACCCTGACGGGGCTCACCGCCAAGTCGACCTACCACTTCTATGTCTTGTCGGTTTACGTGAACGACTCGGCGATGACCGACCAGAGCGGGGACGCCCTCTTCCACACGCGCATCCGGATCACCGCCGGCCCGGCCCAGGACGGCCGGCAGGCGAACGCGAGTTCCATCGTTTACTACATCTCGTGGACCACGTCGTTGACCGGCACAACCGTGGTGGAGTACGGGACGACGCCCGCGTTCGGCAGCACCGTCACGGGGGCGAACGGCACCGCGCACAACGTGGGCATCCTGAACCCGCCGAGCGGAGCCCCGATCTACTATCGCGTGAGATCGGTTTCCCTCGGGGACGCGACCGACGAGGTCGTGTCCGGTGCATCCACCTTCAGCAGCCTCGGAATCAGCATCCTCGACTGGAGGGTGGACCCCATCGGGTCGACCACCGCCACGGTGCGGTGGACGACGAAGCTCTCCAACGCCCTGACGATCGCCGCCGGGACGAGTCTCGTGCGGTACGGGGTCACCGAGACGGAGAGCTATTCGAGCAGCCAGACCGGGTCGAGCGGCAGCGACCACTGGGTGAACATCACGAACCTGACGGGCGGCACGACGTACCATTTCGAGATCGAGTCCGCGTCCTCCTCGAACTCCGCCGACATCGCCCTCGTGAAGAACCGGACGTTCACCACCGCGGGGATCCAGTTCTCGGGATCCGTCAACCAGGACCCGGTGGCCGCGACGTACGCCGTCATCCGCTGGAACACGACGGCCAGCGGGACGAGCGAGGTCTTCATCACCACCCCGTTCGACAGGAATCGGTTGGTCACGGGAACGAATGGGACGGTCCACGTGGTGAACGTCACCGGCCTGTCCCCCCTCACGGGCAACACCTATTACGTCGAATCCAAGTCTGTGTCCAACCCGAAGAACATCATCAAGTCCTCCACCCATTGGTTCATGACGCCCTACCAGCCGGACGACGCGAGGAGTCTCACGGACGCCGGCGAGGACACCGCGACCGCACTGCGGGTCGTCCCCGGCAACTTCACGGGGCAGCTGGAGCAGACCTACGACCTCAGCGACCACTTCAAGGTGTGGGGGTACGCGGGCCAGCGGCTGAGCGCCGTCCTCACCGTGCCGACCTCCCACAACTACAATCTGCACCTCCTGAACCCGGCGGGCTCCGCCGTGGCGAACTCGACCCAGTCGGGCTCCGCCACCGAGATCGCCTCGTTCGACTTGACCGTCGACGGATACTGGTACGTGAAGGCGGTCTACGTGTCGGGGACCTCCTACGGCCAGTACGGGCTGCGGTTCAACCTCACGGGGAGTGTGATGGACCGCTGGCAGCTCGACGTGGGCAAGTCCGGCGACGGGGACGTGAACGCGCACCTGCCGGGGGTCAGTTTGGACCTCGCCACGGGTTGGGGTTCAAGCGCGACCGCCGGTACCCGGTCCGAGGCCTCCTGGGACGAACTGACGACGAACCAGGACTACCGCCAGTCCGTGGCGAACTCCACGTTCTATCTGAACCTCTACGGGTACTCCGCGCACCGGTACACGGACTACCTCGTGACCCTGCAGTACTACGCGAGCGCGAACGTGAACCTCTCCGTCTACAACGGCGGGGGATGGGTCGTCGTCGGCTTCCTCGAGGGGCAGTCGGCTTGGCACGGGAAGTCGTTCGTGGTGCCGCACACGCACCTCTTCGACTCCCGGACCGACCTGCTCGGCTGGAACGTGGCCTTCCGTCTGGCCGCCGTGGCCCAGGTGGACAAGGTCACCGCCGTCGCGGTGGGCTACACGACCTACGTGGGGAACGGGAGCGACGACGAGGACTGGACCGTCCACCTGCCGGGGGTCCTCCTCGACTCGGGCTGGGTCGACGAGGGCCAGGGCTACAAGAACGGCACCGACCTCGCGACGCTGCTGGTCACCATCCCGGACCCGAGCCTCTCCTACTCCGTCGCCCTCACGTTCAACGCCTCCGGGAAGTACGTGTGGGCGGAGCAGTGGAACGGCACGGCGTGGGTCGCGGTCGCGAAGCTCGCGGACTACGTGTCGGACCCGGGCCTCGCGCTGTCCACGGCCACGTGGGCGGTCGCCGACCAGGACTCCCGGCCGGGGCGGAACGTGCTGCTGCGGTTCTCCGGCGAGGTGCCCGAGCTCACCGCCATCCGCGTCGCGTGGGCCGGGTTCGACGAGGACCTCGGGGACGCCGACGACGGCAACCTCACCCTCCACGACCCGGGGATCACGATCCTCGTCCACCCCCAGAACAACGAGTGGTCGGGCCCCTACGAGGACGCGTCCGGGCGGACCTACATGCACGGGGACGCGGAGTCGGACCTCTACCTGAGCTCGCCCACGCCGGGGTCGGACTACACGATCAGCGTGACCTACGCCGCCAACTCGACCGGGGAACTGCAACAGTGGGCCGGGAGCGGCTGGGGCTGGATCACCCTCGGCGCGGTGTACGGCGGGGGCGAGTGGCGGACCGACAACTACACCGCGCTCGGCATGTTCATGACGGACTGGTACGGCGGCTACGGGATCAACGCCCGCTTCCAGTTCACCGTGGCGGTGGAGGTCGACTCGATGAGCGCCTCGGCGGACCCGGACGCGGACGGCCTCTCCACCTTCCAGGAAACCTACGGCTTCGCGTTCGTCGACCCCACGAACACCACGCTTGAGCCAGGCGACGGGGCGTTCTACACCGTCCCGGCGGGCGGCGCCGGGCGCTACCAGTTCGAGGTGACGCTCTCCGGGGCGAGCAGCCACCTCTGGATCGAGCTCGACAACCGTCGGGAGCGGGACCTGTACGGGACCTTCGGCGGCACCGTGACCTTCAACGCCACGGTCTGCGACGGCTATCACTACCTGACCGTCTACAACGGCGGCAACCCGTTCACCGACCCCGACGTGGTCGTGGACGAGGTCCGCTGGTACCGGGACGCCACGGACGCCGAGAACGCGGACTCCGACCAGGACGGGCTCGCGGACCGCACGGAGGCGTGCGCCGCCGGCGGCGGCTCGACCCTCACGACCCCCTTCTACCTGGAGGCCACGGACCCGCTGAACCCGGACACGGACTTCGACGGGATGACGGACTTCCAGGAGCTCTACACGTTCGACATGGACGACACGTCCGACCACACCGTGAGCGCGACCGCGAACCACACGCTCAACGTCACCGTGGAGGACATGGGGATCTACACGATCACGGTCACCGCCACGGGTTACCCCGCGAGCGGGAAGGACGCGACCCTCGCCGTGCTCGCGAACGGGCTGCCTCGCTACCGGTACGGCGCCTCGACGACATGGACGCACACGGAGAGCTTCGACGCGCGCCTGGTGAAGGGGCACAACTCGTTCCGCTTCTCCCTCGAGGAGTCCGCCGGCTCTGTGGACGTGACGGACGTGCAGATCCACAAGAACGGCTGGCTGACGAGCCCGACGGACCCGGACACGGACCGCGACGGGCTGTGGGATGGTGCCGAACTCCACGGCGACTCGGGGTGGGTGACCAACCCGACGGACCCGGACAGCGACGGCGACGGCCTGCTGGACGGCCGGGAGGTCGACCAGTGGTACACGGACCCGACGAACCCGGACACGGACGGGGACGGCACCGGGGACTTCGAGGACTTCGACAAGCTCCACGACCTCGTGGTGCAGCTCGAGCTGAACGACCTCACGATCCTCTCCGGATCCGGGTCGGGCAAGTCCTTCTACGCGACGGCGGGAATCCAGAACGAGGCGGGAGAGACCAACTGGATCGTCACGAATCACACTGCCGACGGCGGCACGTACGTGGACCTGGACCACGTCCTCTCCATCGACACGGACGACGGCGACTGGTTCCCGGACTTCAACATCACAGTGCGCCGCAACGACTACACGGTCGTCGACATCACGCCTTCCACATCGACACTCCAGCTCCAATCCCAGTGGTTCTACGGGAACGAGGCGAAGTGTTACACGACCTCGGGGACGATCGCCTACGCCCCGCACGCGACCCTGGAGTACTGCCTCAAGACCGTCAAGGTGGGGAAGGAGAACACCCTCCTGGTGGTCCCCAACGACTGGTCCACGGTCTTCAACGGCACGAACGTGCACCGGTACGTCGGCGAGCAGAAGTTCGCCTTCGTGCTCTTCAACGTGACCGGCACGTCGACCAACTTCACGACGGGGATGAACGCGATCCTCGTGCCGCGCGGCGTCTACTTCGACACCGCGTTCCACAAGCTGCTGAACAGCACGTGGAGCGAGGCCTCGTCGTCGCCACTGGCGGGGGCGACGATCATCGGGAACGAGGCGAACAGCACGCGGGGCCTAAATTCCCGGGTCGCGCAGCTCCTCGTGTCCCACAACGTCACCGCCAGCCAGGCGGAGACCCTGCTCACGAAACTATTGACCAACACGACCGGCGCCAAGATCGCGACCATCCTCGACGTCACGGACGAGTACTACACGATGGGCTTCGTGAACGAGGTCGAGGACCTGATCCCCAACACGGCGGTGACGAACACCGGGAACTTCTCCCCGCCGAGCCCGCCCCCGCCGCCTTCGGACACGTCCTTCTGGGGCTCCTTCTGGAACGCCTTGGCGGGCGCGGCGCAGTTCCTGTGGAACGCCGTCGTGGCCGCGGCGGTGTTCGTCTGCAATGTCATCGCGGCGGTGGTCCAGTTCGCCCTCTCCGTCGTGAATGAACTCACGCAAGCCCTCTACGCCGCAGTCGTGGCGATCGTGAAGGCGGTCGTGGACGCGATCCTGGCCTTCATCAAGTTCATCATCGATTTAGCGAAAGCTATCTTCGAAGTGCTTCTTCAACCATTCTTGGACTGGCTTGTCTCTGTGCTGGACAACTATCGCGTTTCTCTATTGAGGGCCTATCAGGTTGCGAAGGCGGAGTTCTTGGCCACCGGGTCGGTCTTGCCCGCCACAATGACAGCGATCGTGGGCCAAGTCTATGGCGATATCTTCGTAGGCGGAATCCTCCTCGGAATCACGCTGTGGCTCGCCTTGGAGGTTCTCACTCCGATCATCGGACCATTCACCTTCCTGATTCCCGTTTTCGGTTTGATCATTACAGGGATTGTGGTTTGGGAGCTCTTCGACTTCGACACGCCGGCGCCAGCCGAAGCGAACCCGCCGCTCGAACATGATCACCAGCGTCATCTTAGCTATGCACGGTCCTATTCGGAGAACGCCCACAACGATGACTTGACGTCTGAACAACAGTGGGCGCTGCTCGGATTGATTCTCGATGCCCTTGCATTCACGCTGGATACACTAGCGATTGTCTCTTACTCCCAATTCCTGAGTGACGCCGGCGACGAACTCGGTGCCATGGAGGCTGTGGCAGGGATCGGTGGCGGGTTTGCAGGTATGGCTCTCGCGTACGTTGGCCTGTGGCTAGGAAATTCAGTTGAGGCCAAAGGGATTGGGCTCATCGCTCTCATCGTGTCCATCGGAGCCTTAGTGGACTCGGTCATCTCCCTAGTAGAATTCACGGGCGACATAGGGGCGTTGGTATTGTCCTCTATCGCGATCATCGTGAGCAGTATCTCCTTAGCACTATCCCTCCTTCCATTCCTGCAGTAGGTGAGTCTGTGATGCACCGCCTACGCAACCGGGCCCGTACCACCGTAACAGTATTGATAGTAGCCATGGCGTGTGCGGGCGGGATCCTCGTGTACGTCGTTCCACCGATCATCCGCGGCCGGGTCTTGTCGGGAACTGCGGTCGCCGTTGTTGCTGCTATCGCCATTATCGCTGCCGCTATCCCAACACTTGTAGTGATCGTAGGTGGGAGGCGTTCAGTCATCGAGATAGAAGTTTCTGAGACAAGTCTGATTGCGCGGTTCGCAACTCACACTGAGACAATCCCCATCTCCGACATCGTGGCCATGGGCAAGGCGGGGGTCAAGAAGGCTGATGGATCGTTCATCAGATTGGGGTGGGTGGACAACGATATTGCTCGTGAACTGACGAGACTGAAGAAAGAACTACTCATGGCACCCTCACGCCCCCCTTAAACTTAGTCGTCTTCTTGCCGAAGTCTGACCCGCACCGACCGCCAACCCCATATCCCTTGCCACCATGTCCGGACCGATGATCGCGGTCCCCGCCTGCCTCGCCTGCACTTGGATGCGCGCGCTCACTCGTCGATCCTGGGCGGGGCTACTCATCGGCCGCATTCACGACATCTTCCGCCATCGCCGCGGCGCCGCCTGCCCCTTCCGCGACGTCGCCAATCTCACCGACAACGAGGAAGAGTACTCCACCGCCACCCGCCGGTTCACAAACCACGCGCTCAACGTCACCGTGGAGGACATGGGCATCTACGTCGTCACGGTCACCGCCACGGGGTACCCCGCCACCGGGAAGGACGCGACCCTGGCGGTGCTCGCGAACGGCCTGCCTCGCTACCGGTACGGCGCGTCGACGACATGGACGCACACGGAGAGCTTCGACGCCCGCCTCGTCAAGGGCCACAACTCGATCCGCTTCTCCCTCGAGGAGTCCGCCGGCTCCGTGGACGTCACGAACGTCCGCATCGAGAAGGACGGCTGGCTCACGAGCCCCACGGACCCAGACACGGACCGCGACGGGCTCTGGGACGGCGCGGAGCTGCACGGGGACTCGGGGTGGGTGACCAACCCCACGGACCCGGACAGCGACGGCGACGGCCTGCTGGACGGGCGGGAGGTCGACCAATGGTACACGGACCCCACGAACCCGGACACGGACGGCGACGGCACCGGGGACTTCGAGGACTTCGACAAGCGGCACGACCTCGTCGTGCAGCTGCAGCTGAACGACCTCACGATTCTCTCGGGGACGGGCAGCGGCAAGTCCTTCTACGCCACCGGCGGCATCCAGAACGAGGCGGGCCACACGGACTGGATCATCACGAAGAGCACCGCTAGCGGCGGCTCGTACGTCGACCTCGACCACATCCTCTCCATCAACACGGACGACGGCGATTGGTTCCCGGACTTCAACATCACCGTGCGGCGGAACGACTACACGGTCGTCGACATCACCCCCTCCACGTCCACGCTCCAGCTGCAGTCGCAATGGTTCTATGGGAACGAGGCGAAGTGTTACACCGCCACGGGAACCTCCGCGTACCCCCCGCACGCGAGCCTCGACTACTGCCTGAAGACCGTGAAGGTGGGGAAGGAGAACACCCTCCTGGTGGTCCCGAGCGACTGGTCCACGGTCTTCAACGGGACGAACGTGCACCGGTACGTCGGCGAGCAGAAGTTCGCCTTCGTGCTGTTCAACGTGACCGGCACGTCGGCCAACTTCACCGCCGGGATGAACGCGATCCTGGTGCCGCGCGGCGTGTACTTCGACACCGCGTTCCACAAGCTGCTGAACAGCACGTGGTCGGAGGCGTCATCGTCGCCGCTGGCCGGGGCCACGATCATCGGGAACGAGGCGAGCTCCACGCGCGGGCTGAACTCGCGGGTCGCGCAGCTGCTCGTGAGCCACAACGTCACCGCCAGCCAGGCGGAGTCCCTCCTCACGAAGCTTCTCACCAACACGACCGGCGCCAAGATCGCCACGATCCTCGACGTCACGGACGAGTACTACACCATGGGCTTCGTGAACGAGGTGGGGGACCTGATCCCCAACACCGCCGTGACGAACACGGGGAACTTCTCCCCGCCGAGCCCGCCCCCGCCGCCCCAGGACACCTCGTTCTGGGGCTCCTTCTGGAACGCGCTCGCGGGCGCCGCGCAGTTCCTCTGGAACGCGGTCGTGGCGGCGGCGGTGTTCATCTGCGCCGTGATCGCGGCCGTCGTGCAGTTCGCGCTGAGCGTGGTGACGGCCCTCGCGGAGGCGGCGTACGCGGCGGTGAAGGCGATCGCGCAGGCGACCGTGGACGCGATTCTGGCCCTCGTGAAGCTCATTGTAGATGCATTCAAGGCGATACTGGACTACCTGTTGAGTCCGCTCACGAACGCTATCGATTCGTTCAAGCGTAGCCTCATTGACTTGGTCAACATGTTTGGGCCTGAGCTTAGCAGATCAAACCCGTCCACTTCTGAGCACGCGAGAAGATTATCCACAATCCTATTCGGTCTCTTGTTCGGAGGTGTGAGCCTCATCATTACGGCCTTCGTAGTCGCGCTGATCGCTGTCGATACGGCTTTCAAGCCCGTCGGCTTTCTCATTGGCCTGCTCGTTGGGCTTGCATTCGGAATGATTGTCGCTGCCTTGGTCATTGCGGCACTTGCGGATCCTCCGTCAGATCATCCTGAGCCCTACGCTGGAGGTTCTCCAGAGGGAAACATTCTCAATTGGATTCCAGAGGAGGCGTTCGGAGGCGCCGACCAGCTTGCCGGAATAGCAGGATTCGCAGTTACCATCACGGCGTTGGTCGCTGACGCCGTGGCACAAAAAGGAGTCCCCTTCTTTGCGCCCTTGATTCTCCTGTTCGCACTTACGGCCCTGATCCTACTGTATCTCGGACCTCAAATGGAGGGCTCCGTCTCCCTACTGGGCAAAGAGGTCTCGAAGACCGCCATCGCGTCTTTGATTGGCTTCGTGCTTAGCGTGTTTGGGCTCCTGCTTTCACTGTTTAGCCCGGATCTCTTGGAGAAGGGCACCGCCATCTACATCGTAGCCGCGTCGATGGCATTCTTCGCGGGTGTCTGGGCACTGATAACCTTCCTGAAAGCGATTGGGTGACCTCATTGCTTCCAACCAGCTCACAAGTTAGGGAGAGAGGCTTGTTCTACTTCGGCCAGAGGGCGGTCCTGCTCGGGGCTCTGGGCGTCTGTCTCTTTGGTGCCGCGGCGTTCCTTGTCTCCGACGAACCCGACATGGCAAGCGAACTTGCTGGCGGTCTTCTTCTCCTATGCGGTGTTGCGGCGCTTCTGGGGTTTCTTTCCAGGCATCGACTAGCTGTTGATCGAGACGGCATCACCGTGCCCTATGGTGCTCCGTGGCGGAATGCCAAGATTCCCTACTCCAGGATGAGCGGCGTGTCCCTAACTCGCGACGAGACAGGGTGGGAGTTTCGTTTTCAGGATGGTCGAGGTCGTTCATGGAGACTCCGCCTTTTCGCCTTCGAATCCCCCGAAGATGCGCTCCGAATGCTCAGCCAGGTAGGTGGGCAGCCCGGAGGCCCAGGTGCTCAGATCGGGCGGTGACCAAGTCTCTGACGTTTCGCAACATGGAGGCCATTCTCTGGTCTCGGCCTGCCAGCCGGGGTCGGTTCTGGCATCCCTCGCATAGCAGGATGGAGAACGTTACCGTCACCCTCAAAGCAGACAGCGTCATCCGCACTGCGGTGAACCACTCCCTCTTCGAACTCCCTCAGCAGTGGATCCTCACGGCCTGCCTATTGTGCGGCTGGGTCCACGAGTTCCCCGGACGGTGCCCGCGGTTCAGGGAGGCTTGGAGGAAGCTCTCCTCGAACTTCACCGTCGTTCCCCCGTCGATTCCCCGCGAGGGCATCTACGCCCTCAACGACTGGTCCACGGTCTTCAACGGCACGAACGTGCACCGGTACGTCGGCGAACAGAAGTTCGCCTTCGTCCTGTTCAACGTGACCGGCACGAGCGCGAACTTCACGACGGGGATGAACGCGATCCTCGTGCCGCGCGGCGTGTACTTCGACACCGCGTTCCACAAGCTGCTGAACAGCACGTGGACGGAGGCCTCGTCCTCCCCGCTGGCGGGAGCGACCATCATCGGGAACGACGCCAGCTCCACCCGCGGCCTGAACGCCCGCGTCGCCCAGTTGCTGGTGAGCCACAACGTCACCGCCAGCCAGGCGGAGACCCTCCTCACGAAGCTGCTGACGAACGCGTCCGGCGGGAAGATCGCCACGATCCTCGACGTGACCGACGAGTACTACACGATGGGCTTCGTGAACGAGGTCGGGGACATCGTACCGAACACCGCCGTTACGAACACGGGGAACTTCTCCCCGCCGAGCCCGCCCCCGCCGCCCCAGGACACCTCGTTCTGGGGCTCCTTCTGGAACGCGCTCGCGGGCGCCGTGCAGTTCCTCTGGAACGCGGTCGTGGCGGCGGCGGTGTTCATCTGCAACGTGATCGCCGCCGTCGTGCAGTTCGCGCTCTCCGTGGTGACCGAACTCACGTCGGCGGCCTACGCGGCGGTGAAGGCCATCGCGAAGGCGGTCGTGGACGCGATCCTGGCGGTGATCAAGTTCATCGTGGACTTGGTCAAAGCCGCATTCCAAGTGATTTGGGACGGTCTCATCGCTGGCGCCATGACTTTGGTCGGGGGCTGGATAGCGACCATCGCGACCTCGCTAGAGAGGATGGAAGATGCACTCGCAGCCGGTCAGCCCGCAAGCTCCGCGGCTTTCGCCACCGCCCTTCTCGGAGGTCCTTGGATCGCCTTCGCAGCAATCGCTGTGGCGCTGGCAATTCTAGCTACGCTCTTCCTGCCGTTCGCCTTCCTACTGGTCGTCATCACTGCCGCCATCCTGATCATAGCCCTAGCTGCATTCGGAATGAACCCGCCGAGCGGCGACCTGCCCGATATGGGAGGTACACCCTTGGATGCGAGAGCAATCTTCTTGATGGTTCTGGGGCTAACGAGAGGAGTAAGCGAAGAAAGACCCTTCTCAGCCCCCACACTGCCCAGCACGAGGGGTTCCAAATTGATGTCGCCACATCTCGGTCCCGGCGACAAGGCCATGCTCGTTCTTGCGCTCGATGGGTTCGCGTGGGTGTTCTCCATATTGGCGATGTCCACGCAGGGCCAGGGTATCGCCATCCTGGGTTTCTCCATCGGGCTAGCAGGCTTCTTGATCGCCTTGGTCGCGATTTCCTCTTCGATCGGTCGACCGGACACAACTGAGCGAATCAACACGATTGAAGCTGCGCTCTCCGTCCTCGGAATCCTCGAAAGCGGAATAGGCGCGGCGATTGCGGCATCTGAACTGGAGTACCCACTTGCGGCAGTGGGCGGTGTAGGTGTGGCATTCTCGGTCGCGGCCCTCTTGGTGAGCATCTATGGCTGAGGACAGCGCGCGGCGCTCTCGACCCGCCCGACCCTTCTACACAGCCGCCATTATTTGCTTCTTGTCGGCCCTTCTCTCGGCCCTGCCAATTGGCCTTCTCATCGATATCTTGATCGGTAGTCAGCTACTACTCTGGATCGTTGGACTGTCCGGGACGCTTGGGGCTCTCGTCGGATTGGCCAGCGGTTGGTTGGCTCAACGAAGAGTTGTGAGCGAGGTCACTTGGACGGAGGACCGTGTCAGTTTCGCCTTCCCCCGGGGGAGGATAGAAATGCTGCATCGTGACAGGATAGAGCGATTCGATGTGTCGAGAGTAATTGGAGGGGGGAAAAATCTCCGGCGCTTGCGGATTGCGTATCGAGGGAAGTTGACATCGAAGTACTCTTCTCTGTCAACTAACATCGCATACCTTTTGGATGAGGAGACCTTGGAGCGACTTCGCCTTGTCGGCAACCTGAGTACCCGCACGAGCCCGAATGGCCCTTCACGCTGACGGCAATGCTTATCTTCCCTGCTCATCGAGATTGACGAGGCATCTCGCGAGAAAGTTTGGTGCCAATTCCGACAAGCGACCGACACCGGGGATGTACCCCCTACCGGCAACTCCCTTCGTGCCAGCGCTATCTCACTATGATCCCGCGTCGTGCCACGGACCCTCGCTCACCGCCAACCCCATATCCCCTGCCGCCATGTCCGGGTCGATGAGCGCAGTCCCCGCCTGCCTCGCCTGCTCTTGGACGCAAAGACTCGCGCGCCGTTCCCTTCCTACTCTTCCCCTCGTCCGCCTCCACCGCCTCTTCCGCCACCGCCGCGGCGCTGCCTGCCCGTTCCGCAGCGTCGCCGACCTCACGGACTACGAGGAAGTGGCTGTTCCCGTCTCCACCGCCACCGCGACCTTCCGCCGGATGGAGAACCGAATGCCGAACCGTATGATCGGGGACCTCGGCACGTACACCTTCACCTTCACCGCCACGGGCCACCCCGCCAGCGGCAAGGAAGCGACCCTCGCGGTGCTCGCGAACGGCCTGCCGCGCTACCGCCACAGTGGGTCCACGACCTGGACCTACACCGGCACCTTTGATGCCCGGCTCGTCAAGGGGCACAACTCGATCCGCTTCTCCCTCGAGGAGTCCGCCGGCTCCGTGGACGTCACGAACGTCCGCATCAAGAAGGACGGCTGGCTCACGAGCCCCACGGATCCGGACACGGACCGCGACGGCCTGTGGGACGGCGCGGAGCTGCACAGGGACAGCGGGTGGGTGTCAGCCGCCCGGAGGAGTTCGGTGCAGTCCCCGGTCGTTCACGAGAGCCGCAGTTCCTTCTTCGCCGCGGCGCGCACCGAGCCGAACTCGTCCGAGAGCCCCTGCGCCGCGTTCTTCAGCGCGGTCTGCGGCTTGCCCTTCTTCGTCTTGATGTAGAGCACCGGCTTGTCGAGCTGCGGGTGGCCCACGGAGTACTTCGCGTCCTCGACGTCCGTGTCCTTGAGGAGCTGGTTCACGAGGGGGTAAATCAACGTGTCCTCCGGCGCCTCGACCTCGATCCGGATCGAGTCCTTCGAGCGCTCCAGCACGCGGAACTGCATCGCCGCGGGCACGAGGCGCCCCCCTTTAAACCCTTGCGGCGCCCCGGCGTCCATGACGGACGCGGTCCTGGAGTGGCTGCTGGACCGGAGCAGCCGGCGATGCGGGACCTCGCTTCGCGCGACCTGCACGAACCGCGCCCCGGCCCCGCGGCGCACGATGGCCGGACACCCCTCCCCTCTTGGCGGCGAGGCGGATGACGCGGAGGGCCCTGAGGTCTGCCCGACGCTGACCGCCAGTTCAAATAGGCGTCCCTTTCTGCTGCCTCCGTGGCACGGAAGAAGGTCCGCCTCACCCGGGCGGCCCGCCGCAGAGCACGACGTCGACACGGCGCGGGGCCGAAGGCGCGAGTGATGAAGAACCGCGACTCCGGTCGGGGTCGGATCCGAGGCGGTCGTTGATCTCGGCGGGGGGCGATCTCCCGCCGTCCCCGCCCAGCGTCGCGTGACGAGACCGGGGCAGGCGCGCCAAGCCCTAATAGCCCGACCGGTGTTCGCACTCGATGGCCCCCAAGCCCTCCCTCTGGGCGAGCCTCTCCCCCCTGGGGCTGGGCCACGTCAAGCCGCACCACTTCCTGGAGATCCTGAAGACCGGGTGGGAGAACCGCGGCGAGCTCCCGTACGCGATGCGCGTCCTCACGCAAGGCGTGTGCGACGGCTGCGCGCTCGGGCAGACCGGGCTCAAGGACTTCACGACGCCAGGCATCCACCTCTGCACCGTCCGCCTCCGCCTCTTGAAACTGAACACGATGGGGGCGCTCGATCACCGCCGACTCGCGGATGTGAGAGGGCTCGAGGACCACTCCTCGCGGGCACTCCGCGACCTCGGTCGCCTGCCCTATCCGATGCTCCGCGCCCGCGGGGAACCCGGGTTCACGCGCATCTCCTGGGACGAGGCATTCGCCTTGTTGGGGGGGAAGGTCCGCGCGACCGACCCGAAACGCATCGCGTTCTTCCTCACCTCCCGCGGCCTCACCAACGAGACGTACTACGTCGCGCAGAAGGTCGCTCGGTTCCTCGGCACGAACAACATCGACAACTCCTCGCGCCTCTGCCACGCCCCGAGCACCGTCGGGCTGAAGCAGACGCTGGGGGTCGCCGCGTCGACTTGCTCCTACACTGATTGGATCGGGACGGACCTCCTCGTCCTCTTCGGCAGCGACCTCCCGAACAATCAGCCGGTCGCCACGAAGTACCTGCACTTCGCGAAGCGCGCCGGCACGAAGATCGCCGTGGTGAACCCGTTCCGGGAACCCGGTCTGGACCGCTACTGGGTGCCCTCCGTCCCGGAGAGCGCCCTGTTCGGGACGAAGTTGGCGGACGAGTTCTTCGCGGTCCACACCGGCGGCGACATCGCCTTCATCAACGGCGTGCTCAAGGTCCTCCTGGAGCGGGGAGCGATCGACAAGACGTTCATCGACGCCCACACCGGCGGCTTCGAAGATCTTAGACGATCCCTGGAGGGACAGCGCTTCCAGGACCTCGAGCGGTTCTCCGGCCTGACGCGCGCGCATATGGAGCGTTTCGCCTCGCTGTACTCGGCGGCGAGATCGGCGGTGTTCATCTGGAGCATGGGGCTCACGCAGCACCGCTTCGGCGTGGAGAACGTGAAGGCCGTCGTCAACCTCGCGCTGGCGCGCGGCATGCTGGGGCGGCCGAAGTGCGGCCTCGTCGCGATCCGCGGGCACAGCGGCGTGCAGGGGGGCGCGGAGATGGGCGCGGTGCCGAACGCCCTCCCTGGCGGGATCCCGATGGACCCGATTCACATTCAGCGCGTGAAGAAGGAGTGGGGCTTCCCGGTACCGACAGACCCCGGGATCCAGACCGTCGAGATGGTCGAGCGCGCGCACCGCGGGGAGCTCGACCTCCTGTGGGCCGCGGGCGGCAACTTCCTCGAGACCCTTCCGGAACCCGGGCATGTGCGGGAGGCGCTCGCCCGGATCCCCGTCCGGGTTCACCAGGACATCGTCCTCACCAAGCAGATGCTCGTGGAGCCGAAGGAGTATGCGCTGATCCTGCCGGCGGCGACGCGGTACGAGCAACGGGGAGGCGGCACGGAGACCTCGACGGAACGTCACGTCTACTTCAGCCCGCAGGTCCCCGGCCACCGGATCGGGGAGGCGATGTCCGAATGGGAGATCTTCCTGCGACTCGCCGCGGCGGTGTACCCGGGCCATGCCGACAGACTCGGTTGCGCGGACGGGCCATCGATCCGCGAAGAGATCGGCCGGCTCGTCCCCTACTACGACGGCATCCAGCGCCTGAGGAAGAAGGGCGATGCCTTCCAGTGGGGCGGTCCGCTCCTGTGCGTCGGCGGCGTCTGTCCCACCGCCGATGGTCGCGCGCGGTTCACCGCCATGCATCCTCCCGAGCTCCTGTTGCCGCCGGGCACGTACCTCATGAGCACACGCCGGGGAAAGCAGTTCAACAGCATGGTCCAGGAGGAGAAGGACCCCTTGACCGGGGGAGGGCGCCGGGATGTCTTCATCAACGCCGAGGACGCGGCGGACCTGGACCTCCTCGAGGGGGAACGCGTGCTCGTCACCTCGGACGTCGGCCGGTTCGAGGGCGCCTGCAAGGTCGCGCGGATCAAGCCGAGGAATGTCCAGCTCTTCTGGCCGGAGTCGAACGCGCTCCTGCGCCGCGGCGTCGTCGATCCCCTGTGCGGCATCCCGGACTACAACGCGCTCGTGCGTCTGGAGCGTGCAGGATGACCGCGCTCGGGCCCTCCGTGGAGCGGCGGGTCACGCGCCTGGACGGGGGTGGTCGGCACGAGAGGCCGGACGTCCTCACCACGGAGGAGCCGATGGAGATCGAGGTGGACCACTTCGACGGGGCGCACTGGCGGGAGATGAGTTTGGCTGTGACCATGCGCACGCCCGGAAGTGACTTCGAGCTCGCCGCCGGCTTCCTCTACACCGAGGGGATTGTGGCGGCGCCCGCCGACATCGCACACATGGAGCACTGCCCACTGCACGGGGCCGAGCAGGAGTTCAACGTCGTGAAGGTCCGCTTGGGCGAGGCTCTTCGTCTCGACGAGGCGAAGCTCCACCGCCATTTCTACACGACCTCGAGCTGCGGCGTGTGCGGGAAGACCTCTCTGGAGGCGGTGCGCCGGACGTTCCCCTCCGGGCCGCCGCCGGGCGTGCCGCGAGTCTCGAAGGCGTTTCTGATCGAACTCCCCGCCAAGCTTCGCCAAGCCCAAACGGTCTTCTCCATGACGGGTGGGTTGCACGCCGCCGGGATCTTCACCGCCGCGGGAGACCGGGTCGTCGTCCGCGAAGATGTCGGTCGGCACAACGCCCTGGACAAGGTCATCGGGGAACGCCTCCTCGCCGGCGCCCTTCCGCTCTCACAGGCCATCGTGGCGGTGAGCGGTCGGGCGAGCTTCGAACTCGTCCAGAAGGCCCTGTCCGCCCAGGTGCCGATCCTGGCGGCGGTCGGGGCGGCCTCGAGTTTGGCGGTGGACCTGGCCCGAGAGTACGGCATGACCCTGGTCGGGTTCCTCCGAGAGAATGGACTCACTGTGTACTCCGGGGACGAGCGGACCGAAGCCTAGGCCGACTACCAGCCGAAGAAGCTGAAGCGCACGCTCGACCGAACGCCGATCTGGAACCCGGCCCCCAGCATGGCGGTGACGTCGTACGTCCCCGTCGGCATCTCGGTGAAGTGCGGGATCCAGACTCCTGCGGCGGTGAGCCACACGATCCCCAAGGCTCCCGGCACCGCGTCCGCGTACCACGACACCGGCCGGAGCGTGTCCGGTCGGAGGGGAAGCCCGAACGTCTCGGTCCCGGTGAAGGTCCGCGTCCACACGCCGATCGAGTACGACGAGGCCCCGCGCCCCAGGCTCGCCGACAGGGGGACGACCATGTAGTAGACCTCGCCGTTCGCAACGACGGCCGCCGCATCCGTCACGGTGACCGTGAAGCCGGCCGGCGCCGGGACGACCCCTCCCCCGACGAGGACCGCCGACCCGTCGAAGAAACCGGTGCGCGTCGTGGATCGCCAGACCTCGTAGTGGTCGACGAGGGGCACGATCGCCGGCGGCTGCGCGAAGGTGAGGACGACATCATCCCCGATCGCCGCCGCCAGGAGACTTCGAGCGTCCGTCGCCGGATCGAAGCCCGCGAAGGTGTAATCCTCGAACCGGATCATACCGCCAGGGAGGCCTGTGAACACGAACCGCCCCGGCGTCGCGCGGCTCACGAGGTACGCCTCCCCCACCGCGAGCCGCTGCGTCCCGCCAGGGACCCACGTCCCGGCGGCATCGAGGAGTTCGATGTCCGAGGCGCCGAACGCGACCCTGTACTCGGCCACCGTGTCCAATCCGTTCGGGCCGGCGGCGGTGTAGTCCACCCACGGGAAGTACTCCAGGGGACGCGAGATGGCGGTGAGCCCGGGGTTCAGCGTACCGACGAAGACGCCGGCGGTGTTGCTCGTCATGCTCAGGTCGAGGTCCCCGAGGGTCGCCGAGCGCACGAGGTAGTACCGTTCCTCCGGCCCGCCGAGCGGTTGTGGATCCGTCCAGGAGGTCGCCGGCGGGGACACCGTGGCATAGGCGTCCGCCGCATCGAGCGTACTGAAGGCTCGCGGATCTCCGGTCACCCGGAAGATCAGATAATGGTTCGGCAGCACCGGAGGCGCGATCCAGGAGAGGCCCACCGAGTTCGCCCCATCCCAGGTCGTCGCGAGGCGCGGCGGAAGCAGTGGGGGCGCCAGCACGGTCACCGGCGCCTCCGGCAACGAGGCGGACGTGCTCACGTTGTTCCAGTTGATGAACGCGACGCGGGAGGGCCCGAGGACGTTCGTGGGGACGAGGCCCGGAAGCGTGGAGGTCACGAGGTACCGGACGCCCCAGGTCTGGTTCACCCGGATCGAGGAGACGTTCCATTCCAGCACGATGTTGCCCGAGCCGTCGAGCCCTTGGAACGCCGGCGGCTTCGGCGTCAGGCCGACCGGGTCCACGAAGCTGTTCGGCACCACCCCGATGTAGGGCGGGAGGACGTCGCGGATCATGGGGTTCGGGTCGTAGATGTCGGGGTCGGACGCCGCGCGGTCCATGCCCGGGAAGTACTGGAGGATCCCCGTGAGGATCGCGTCGGTCATGTTCGCAGGGTTCCCCAGCTGCTGGAAGTACCCTTCGCCCGCGACCGAGGTCGCATTGAACCAGTAGGTCATCGTCGGGTCGTTCCCGCAGGCGATGGCGCTTGTGTGGATCTGCTTGGCCGGGGACTGCCGCGCCCACGTCGCCACCTGGACCAGGTGCTCGTTGCCGACCGGCGGATGGGCCGGGGCATCGCCGATGAGCACCATGATCCGGCCGGGGTTGGCCGACGGCCGCCAGGAGAGGTTCGCGGCGACTTCGAGCCCGATGTCGGGGTTCTCCTCGAAGTCCCCTCCGCCCGAGGCAAAGAGATTGTTCACCGCCGCCTTGAACGCGTTGACGTCGTTGGTGAGGTCCGTGTCAACGTCGACCTCGTACGGGCCCCAGGGCGGCACGTCCTTGTACGACACCAAGCCGAGGTACAGGCTCGAAGTGTTCTCGAGAAGCCGGTCCGTGATGTAGCCCACGTCGGCCTTGACCTGGTCGATCCAGGTGCCCATGGACCCGGTGTCGTCGATGACGAAGACCACGTCCGCCTCGTCCACCGTCTGCCCGCCGACGGGGATGCCGCGGCCGCGCAGGTCGATCGTGATCGCGGTCTGCTCGTTCGTGCCCGTGCCGAGGATGTTGATCGTGGTCGGGTTCGCCCGGCGGTCCACCTGGAGGAACGGGGCCAGGGCGATGCTCAGGCGCGCGACGGCCTGCGCCCCGAGCGAGGTCGTGGCGGTGATGTTGATGGACTCGCTCTCCGCCACCGGCGTGGTGTACGGGATGGTGACGCGCACGGTGATGTCCAGGCCCTGCTCCGTCCCGAGCGGCCCGGTGTCGGGGATCCCGTCCCCGTCCAGTGGGCTATCCGTGAGGGGGGCGACGTCCAGGGCGTCGTAGAGCTGCACGGTCCAGCCGTTGGGGCCGGCCTGCGTCGCGAGGTCGAGGTAGTCCGTCGTGAACTGCTTGTTCGTCACGGTGAGGTTGAACCGCACGACCTGCCCGAACTCCCCGATGGCGCTCTGGGGCGTCGGTCCGATCGCGAGCAGCGGGGGCGTCGGCACGCAACCGAAGGTCCAGCTGGCGGCAATCGAGGTGGGGTCGTCGTACCCGTCATACGTGCCGTTGCCCGCCGGGGTCCGGCAGAGGCTCGTGTCCGAGGCGTGTGCCGTGCTCCATCCCACCTCGTCCAGGAGGTTCCAGGAAGGATCGTAGAGATACAGGTTGTCCCCCGAGCCGAGCAGCTGGCCCATGAAGACGCTCACAGGGCCGTCCGTCGTGGCGACCATGGTCACGGGGTTCGCGGGCGTGAGCGTGACGCCGCGGTTGGGGGGGATCGTATAGGTGCTGCCGCCCGCGAGACGGTAGCCCGTCGTGTTCAACGAGGTGTTGCCCGTGTAGTAGAGCTCGATGAACCGGAAGGGTTGGGTGATGACCGAGCCGAGCACCTCGTTCAGGATGAGTTCGGGCGGGGTACGGACATAGCCGCCGCCGTTGGCGCTCCCGAGCGTGGGGGCCGAGGTCATCGCCCACTGGTCCTCGTACTGCACCCCGTTGAAGTACCGGGACGTCGTGGCGCCGCCGGCGTTCAGCGGGTCGGGAACGACGCCGGCCTGGCCGTACCGGACCTCGCTGAAGATGGTTCCGGTCCCGTCCCGCAGGGCGATCGTGCCGCCCTGGTTGCCGTAGGCGAGGCCGACGGGGAAGTTCGCGAGGAAGAGGTCCGCGCCCGCCCAGTTGCCGACGGTCCGGTACGACAGGGAGGGGATCGACCCCAAGGCGTCGAGGGCGTAGGGCGTGCCGTCCAGCACGATGTCCAGGCCGACGAGGGTCACGGGGGTCGGCCCATAGTTGTAGATCTCCACGACCTCCTGCGTCCCGTCGGGCGCGTCGCGGAACTCGGTGATGAGGAGGTCCGGGGGCATGACGTACCGGGCGAAGTAGATGTCGTGCGTCGAGGCCGAGTTCCGGTCGTCCTGCCAGACCGCGTACAGGCTGGCGGCGAAGCCGGCCGCGGCCGGGGCGTTCTGGGCGGTGCTCGTCGTCTCGTCGTCCACGCGGGGGTCGTTGCCCGCAACGAGGTCCCCCCAGGTCGCGCCGCCGTCGTCGGTGCCGGAGGCGTAGATCCCCCGGTCCAGGGTCCGCTGGTCCGACCAGACCGTGTAGGCCCGGGTCCCGATGAACGTGATGTCGGGATTCGCGGGGGCCGCGTTGAGCGTCGCGGAGGCGTCGTCGACCCGGACCGAGGGCGTCCACAAGGTGCCGCCGTCCGTGGACCCGGAATAGCGGATCTCGTAGGCCGCCGGCGCGGCCCGCGTCTCCTCCCACACCGTGTAGATCGTTCCGCCGCCCGCCGTCACGGACGGGCGGCTCGCGTAGCCCGATGCCCCGACACTGGTGACGAGGGTCCGTGACCAGGTCCCACCGCCGTTCCCGGTCGTCGCGGCCCGGATCGAGTAGGAGACTGGGTCCTGCTGGGCGTACGCGACCACGAACGCGTCCGTCCCGGAGGCGATCAGGGAGGGCTGCAACGCGAGCTCGGAGTTCACATCGAAGTCGGCCGCGCTGATCTCGACGTTCGCGCCCCAGCTCACGCCCTGGTTCGCGGAGGCCGCGCCGTAGATCTGGAAGATGTCCGTCGGGTTCCGCCGGTCCTCCCACGCGGCATAGACCTTGCCGGCGGGGTCTACGGCGACCTGGGGGGCGGCGACGGTGTTCGTCACCGGGGCGCCGGAGTCGACCCGCACGGGGCCGGCCCAGGTGACGCCGCCATCATGGGAGACGCGCGACCAGATCTGGTGGACGGTCACCACCTGTTCCTTCCAGACCACGTACACATCCGGCGGCGTGTCCGTGGAGGTCGCGATGCTCGGCGTGAAGGCCTGGCTGCCCGCGGGCGCGGTGTCGATCCGGACGGCGGCGGACCATGATTGACCGCTGTCGATGGAGCGAGAGTAGTAGATGTCGTCGTCCGTCCCGCCGGCGCGCCGATCGGCCCACACCACGTGGACCGTCCCCGCCGTGTCCGCGGCGATGTCCGGCGACTGGACCAGGGCGGCGGAATCGTCGACCAGGACGTTCGCGCCGAAGGCCGGGTAGATCGCGACCACGTCGGTGGCGGGGTCGAGGAGGACGATCGGAATGGCGGCGAGCAGCAACGCGGCAACGAGGACGTAACGCGCGGTGCGAAGGACCCCGTCTCTACCTGGCATGCGACCGGCGCCGGGAGGAACCCTGACCCGGCGAACTCCTCGTCCCCGGATGGTGCCTCTCCCCGGAAATAGCTGCCTATGGTCGATGGCGTTGTCCAATGGTCGAAAAACCCTCCGCTTCGAAGGCGGCCAGATCCCGAGACCGCCTCCGAGACCTCAAAGGGGCTGGTGCCATGGCCGGCGCACATGGCGCTCCTCCCGGTGACCGCCCTCGTCCTCGCGGGTGGGAAGAGCGCGCGCCTGGGCCGGGACAAGGCCTTCGCGGCGGTGAACGGACGGCCCCTCCTCGACCGCGTGACCGCCGCGGTCGGGGCGGTCTGCTCGAACACGCTGATCGTCGCGGACGATGCCACCAAGTTCGCCGCCAAAGGCGTGACGGTCATCCCCGACGCGACCGCGGACGAAGGGCCGCTCATGGGGTTGCGGTCCGGGCTGGAGGCGATGACGACGGACTGGGGGTTCGCGACATCCTGCGACGCGCCGTTCCTGAGTCCGCGACTCATCGAGTATCTCTGGCGGTTGCGGGAAGGCCACGACGCCGTCGTCCCCTTCACCGCCGCGGACCAGTACCCGAAACCGCTCTGCGCCCTGTACTCCCGCACCTGTCTCCACGCGATCCTCGAGACCCTCGGCCGAGGCGAGCGCAGGATGATCGACTTCTACCCGTTCGTCCACGTCCTCCTCGTCCCCGAGGACAGCGTCCGGTTGATCGACCCGTACCTCCTGAGCTTCCACAACGTGAACACGCCGGAGGACCTCGCCCTCGCCGAGGAGATCGCCCGCATCGAGGACGCGCCGGAGTAGAGCGTGCAACGCTTCGAGCCTTGTTGGAGAACCGCTATATCCCGTCCGGCCGTTCTCTCCGACATGATTCCGCTGCGTGCCCTGATTGTGGTCCTCGCCGCCGTGCTCGTCGTTCCGGTCGCTCTCGCCGACGGGGACGCGTGGGAGGACGGCGCCCGCCACCTGGACCTCGAACAGAACGGCGACAGTTTCGAGATGCACTCCGACCATGCTGGTGCTCAGGACGACCGCATCCGCTTCCGCTTCGACGGCGGGAACGTCGAGTTCCGCCTCGAGTTCTCCGACGCGCTCAACGAGATCCAGACGGACGCCGAGCTCCGCGTGCGCCTCGACCGCGTCCTGGAGTTCGAGGACGAGAACGGCGACAGGGCCTTCCAGGCATCGGAGCGGGTGCGGGCCGAGCACCAACCGAGCGACCTCGAGTTCCAGATCCTCACCATCGCCAACGTCAGCGCCGCAGGGGTCGACGGGATTCAGGCCTCCGCGACCTACTCCTTCAAGGATGCCCCCGCCGCGAGCCTGACGTTCCGCGCCACCGCCTTCGGGAACCTCACGACATTCGAGGGGCTGGTCCAGCGGCCGGTCGAGGTCAAGATGGACATCCTCCTCGAGAACCTGGACACATTCTACACGCGATCGGACACGCTGCCCGCCATTTCGCTCCAGGTGGAGACGGTCTCCCCCGACGATGTGAACCTCACCGCCGGCCAGGCGACGTTCACCGCAGGGAACCTCTCCGCGGTCTTCTCCTGGAAGGACACGGCCGAGGTCGATGGAGCGGAACGGGCCGTGGGCATCACCGCCGTCCCGCGCGACATCGACCCAGGCGAGGCGGAGACCCTAGTGACCTTCGCGTACGCCCGGGGATCGAACATCACGCATGACCCCACGGTCGGCTTCGCGCTGCGCGACGTGATCCGCGCGGCGGGCGGGGTCCTCGGGAACATCGTGTTCTATGCCGTCGGCGCCGTGGCGGCGGTCGCGGTGTTCGGCCTCCTCGCGGGCGCGCGTAAGGCCCGAAAGGTTAAGGGGAAGTGAGGACGGTCACGGGGGAGGGAGACCGTGTCGTTCCTGGAGAACCTGGTCGTCGCCTGGGTCACCGTCTTCGCGCTCCTGCTGCTCGTCGTCGCGGCGCTGGCCTACCGCCGCTCGGCGAACCCGAAGATCGCCGGGGTGATGGCGGCGTTCGCCCTGATGTTCGTGAAGGGGTTGGGGATGACCTGGTTCCTCTTCACCACCACCGAGTCGAATCCCGCGTTCCTCTTCATCGGGATCGTCGACGCCCTTGTCCTCCTCGCCTTCTACCTCTCGGCGCTTCGCCCGTAGGGGGCCGCGATGGTCGAGCGCCCGCTGGAGCTGGCAGGCCGCCAGCGGCTCTATGACCAGGTCGCCGCCATGCCGGGGGTGCACCTCCGGGAGATCGCGCGGCAGCTCGGCATCGATGTGCGGACGGCCGACTACCACCTCCGCCTCCTCGCGCGGCACCGGCTCGTTACAGCCACGGAGGAGGGCGGGTTCACGCGGTACTTCCCGCGGAGCTCGGACGGCCGGGGCCGGGAGATCGTGGACGCGCGCGACAAGCCGCTCCTCGGCCTCCTGCGGAAGCGCGTCCCGCTGTACATCGCCCTCGTGCTCCTGACCACGGACGCCGCCGGGCACGGAGACCTGGCGCGCGGCGTGGGCGTCGCCCCGTCCACCCTGTCCTATCACCTGGCCCGGATGGAGGACGCGGGGATGCTCGCGCGGCGTGGGGACCTATACATCCTCAGGGACCCCGGCGGCGTGGCACGCCTGCTTTACGCGCACGTGCCCTCGCCTGACCTCGTCGACGAGTTCGCCGCCCTCTGGGAGGATTTCTCCCTGTAGAAAAGGGAGGGAGGCGAGGCCTCCCCGAACACCGCGCCTCAGGGAGTCACGAGCTGCGAGCGGATCTCGATCTCGTGCCCGAGGCGGTCCGTGGGCACGCGCAAGTGGAGGTCGACCAGGTCCCGCGCGTCGAAGATGCGCGACCATTGGTCCGTGTGCACAGTGATGTGGGCCTGCTGGACCGCCCCGATCGGCACCGCGATCACCGCCATCACGCCATCCCAGTGCGGCAACGTGGATGACCGCCACTCGACCACGAGCGGGTTCTCGCGCGGATAGAGACGGTCGTCCTCCCCGAGGCAGTAGCGGCCCCCGCCTTCGAAGAGCACCGGGGCGGCGTCCCCGATCCGGCCCTTCGTCGTCGCGAGGAATCCGTCCCAGGGAGTGGCGGGGCAGTCGCGGCCGTCGAGGCCGTTCCACCCATCGCGCGGGAGGGAGGGGGCCGGATCCTCGGCGCGCGTCCGGTTGTCCAGGAATCCCCAGCGGATCATCATCCGGAACACGGCGACCTCGCCGTGCTCTCGGTCCATGTTCACCGCGAACCCGTTGATCTCGATCTCATGGCCCATGCGGTCGACGGGCACCCGGCGGTGAAGACCCAGGAGCTCCGGGGCCTCGAAGATGTGCGACCACTGGTCCGTGTGGAGGGTGACGTGCGGCACGGGGTCGTTCATGCGCGGGATCGCGAGCACCGCCAGCACGCCGTCCCAGTGAGAGGTCGTGGAGGACCGCCACTCCAGGGTCAGCCGGTTGTTGCGCGCGTAGATGAAGTCGTCCGCTCCGTTGCGGTACTCCCCGCCGGACTCGAACAGGACGGTCCGGACCAGACGCACGCCACCGCGCGTGACCTGGAGGAAGCCGTCCCAGGGGACCATCGGAAAGCGGCCGTCCTGCGGGTCGTCGAGGATCGGAACCCCCTCCACTATCTCGGATGGCGGGAGCGTCACGGCACCCTCCGGGAGCGAGCGGTTCCTGCGTGGCGGTTCGAGGAGGCCCCAGCGGACGAAGAGGCCGATGAAGACGAGCGGGCAGCGCTCGCCCGTGCGGCAGCGTTCCTCCTCCGGACTCAGGTCCTCCAGCAGGTTCGGGAGTGCGTGGTCGTCCTGGACCGGCGCCGACGAGTCCTCGTTCACCGAGTGCGCCTCGGTGACGAGCGTTCCGATCCCATACCCACCGCCCGCAAGCGCCAGCGTGAACACCAGCGCCGCCACTTTCTCTAAGCCGAGCATGTGTGTCTCCTTGGGGAGGCGGAGTCCGGACCGGGGGCATTACCTCGACGGACCCTTCTATCGGAGCGAAGGGGATTGTATCGCGACGAGTGCGGGCCTCGGGCGGCTTCGGCGGGAACTATTGACCGGAACCCTCCCTCGCCATACCGGCGCCCTCGGCGAAACCTTCGACGCTCGTCCGGCTCCGCTTGAACAGAGCGGAGGAGACCCCGAGGTTCCACGCGATGTAGAGGATGTACCCGATGAGCGCCGGGGCGATGAACGCCCGGGAGAACCCCTGGAGCATGCCGAGTCCGAGAAGGGGCACGACCGCGAGCGAGACCCACCCCGTCCACCGCGGGAGATGCATCGCCCGGAGGGTCGCAAGCCCGAGCGCGAGCGCTCCGACCATGAGAAACACCGCCGTGATCCCCGAGAGCGGGTTCAGTGCGTCGGCCACGGCCAGCCAGCCCCGCGCGGAGGCTTCGAGCGCCGGAGCGTCGGGGGCACCCGGGACGTACGCCGGCGCCAGCCCTTGGACGACGGCCAGGATGGCCAGGTTGTGGACCGTCGACAAGGCCCAGGTCAGGAGACTCACGAGCACGCCGATCGTGGCGAGGCCGTCCCGGTCCTCGCGGCGGACCGCCCAGTACACGCCCATGAGAAAAATCGAGCCCGGGAGCGCCATGAGGGTGTACACCCAGGTCTCCAGCGGCCAGATGCCGCTCCCCTTTACCCGGACCAGGTCCGGGCCGAGACTTTCCCCTCGGATCTGGGGGTCCCCTCCCGTGGTCCCGATGATCATCAGGTCCAGCACGAAACCCAGGACCATCAAGAACGCCAGGATCATTCCCGCCATCGCCGGCCATCGAAGCCGATCCGTTGCCATGCTTGCCGGAGCAGGCGCCTGGGGGCTTATTGGGGTGGCGAGCGTCCGCCGCCAAACTTGACAAACTTAACCCGGGGAACAGGGTTCTCGCCGCGAACATGGACGCCCTCGACCTCGCGATCCTTCGCAAGCTAATCCAGGAGGACGCCGCGGCCCCCTTCACATCGAGCCAGATGCGGTCCCTGCGTTCGATCGCCAAACACCTCAAGGTCGACAAGGAGACCGTCCGCAAACGGCTCTCCCGGTTCGAGGAGAGCCGGTTCCTCGGGAGGCCGCACCTCCTGGTCCATCCCGGGATCGTCGGCCTGAAGGTCACCCACGTCTGGATGGATGGAATGACCCGGGCGAAGAAGAGCAAAGCGATCCCGAAGCTCCGGCTCGAACCCAGCATCGGCGTCATCAGCGATTGCGTCGGCGACTCCCTCAACCTGGCCGCGTTCCATCGCATCGAGGACCCCCAGGCGCCTCTCGCGCGCAGATTGGCGCGCGTCGCCGGCGCCGGGACCGTGATGTCCGCGCCGATCCACTTCCCCCCATGCGGCCTCAATCTCTCGTCGCTGGACTGGAGGATCGTCCACGGGCTGCAGGGCGATCCCGACCCCTCGTACTCGTCCGTCGCCGGAAGCCTCGGTCTGTCCGCGCGCACCGTGAAACGCCGCCTCGCCAGGATGGTCCGCGAGCATGCCCTCTTCGCCGTCCCGAGCTTCCGGATGGATGCGATGGACGGGAACCTGGGGGACCTCGCCGTCTTCTACGCGCCCGGGGCCGTCCGAAGCGCTGTCGACCAGTCCATCCTGACGAAACTCGCGGATGTCCTCGTCCGAGCGGAGCTGCACGACCCCGGCCACAGTTTCTTCAACCTCGTGACGAGGAATCTTGGGCAGACCCGGGGGATCGTTGAATGGGTGGAGTCTCACCCTGGGGTTTCGAGCGCCCGACTCGACTTTGTCCAGGAGCGCATCGAGCTGCCCGAGCACCTGGGGCCGCTCTACTCCGGGCGTGGCGGGAACTGACGACCCCCAAAGGCCTACGCGAACCCCCCTACCGTTCGCCGCGAGGCAGCGAAGCCGCCCGTGATTGTGGCGGGGACAGAAACCTCCAGGGACACTCGTTCACGCTTCGGGGCAGGCGCACTCCGGCTGGTGGGGGCAGTGCTTCGCCATCCACGGCGGGCACGCGGGCAGGGCCTGAGGAGAGATCGCGCCCTCGCGCGCCTGGCCGAGGTCCCGGAGACGCCCCTCCAGTTCCCGCCGGATCCCCGCGAGGTCCCGGAACGCGAGGTCGTACACCTGGAGGCGGCTGTCCTCGTCCTTCAAGCGCTCGTAGTACATGAGGAGGCGGCCGCGGTCCGTCCCCGCCAACGCGCAGTCGAAGGCGAGCCGGAGGACATGGTTCGGGAAGAGCTGCGGGACCTTCGCGGGGTTGGGCACGTCATACATCTTCGCCGTCCGGAGGATCGTCGGCACGCCACGGAACTCCGTGACGAGGTCGGCGAGGTCCCCGAGGAGGACCGGGCGCTTCGCGCTCTCGGACGCCTCACCGAACTGGAGGGCATCGCGAAGTCCGGTGTACACGCCCCGCCGATCCAGGTCCCCGAGGCGCTCCTCGTCGGACTCCTCCGGAGGGTGGACGGCGTCGAAGTGGACGCGTCGCGGGAAGATGAGGTCGCGCACGCGAGGGCGGCCGGGTGGGGGCCGCCGCGGCAGGAGGGCCAAGAGGTCGCGCGCAAGCTCCGGGTTGGCGGTGAACTCCGGGGCGTTCCAGGCGAGGGACGGCTCGAAGCGTTGCTTGACCTCCGCGCAGCCGCACACCGCCTCGAATTCGCACCCGCGCCCGGACCAGGAGCATCTCGGCAGCCCGGCCGGATCCGTCTTCACGAGCGCCCCCTCCAAGAGCTCGCGGCGGCGCGCCATCTCCGCGCGGATGGCGGGAAGGTCCGGGAAGGCGGTGTCCTGGACCGTCAGCGACGCCGGCGTGCCCTCCCCGCCCCGGTCGTAAATGATGAGGCGTCCACGGGAGCGGTCCGCGAGGCCGCAGTACATCGCGAGCTGCTCCACGTACGACGTGCGCGCCACCCTCGGGTCGGCGTCCTCGTCGAGGCCGTGCGTCGTCTTCAGCTCCGTCGGAACGTCCTTGTAGATATCGATCTTCCCGACGATGCCTTCCCACTCGACGAGCTGCTCGAGGTACTCCTCGCTGGAGACCGCATGCCCGAAGAGGTCATGGAAACCCGTCCCCGCCATCATGACCTGCTTCCGGCCGAGGCTCGGCTGGACCTCCGGGTGGTTCCGCTGGAAGTACGACTTCCTCGGGTTCAATAGGTCCGTGACGGAGATCCGTCGGCGGGGGCGGCTCCGCGTCAGGCGGGCGACGAGCTCGTCCCGGACCGTGCGGTTGGCGTCGACGGTCGCCACGATCGCGGGAATGTCGAACGCGGGGAATGCCATTGCGACCCGGACATCCGTAGCGGTATAAAGAGCGGAAGGGGGGGTCGGTGAAGGCAGCCGCGCCGGTCTGGCTCGTTCCCCGCGGTGAGAATTGTCCCACAGGGCTCATACCGGCCCAGAAGAAACCCCCAGGGCGCGATGCTGCGACCTGTCGAACGACTGAAGACCAAGGTGTGCCTCGTCGGCGAGTCCCAGGTCGGCAAGACCTCGCTCATCCGACGGTACGTGCAGGACGACTTCGACGACCGATGGATCGAGACCCTCGGTGCCAAGGTCACCAAGGTAGCGCTCGAGCTCCCGTACGAGGACATCACCTACGAGGTGACCGTGGCGCTCTTCGACATCATGGGGAAGGGCGGCTTCCGTGACATCATCCAGGAGAGCCACTTCGACGGGGCGAGCGGGGCGTTGGCGGTGGCGGACCTCACGCGACCCGAAACGCTGACGAACCTCGCCCCCTGGATCGACGCGGTCCTCGACACCGCCGGACGCGTCCCCATCTACCTGCTTCTCAACAAGGCGGACCTCGATCCGGTCCTCACCCAGGAGGACATTGACATCTTCAACAGCACGTACCAGTTGCCCACGGTCCGCACGAGCGCGAAGACGGGGGAGCATGTCCTGGAGACCATCGACGCCTTGGCGGGGGAGATCGCGGACGAGGTGCGGCACCGCTCCGGTGCGGCGAACCGGATCGCCAAGGTCGGCCTGCACCTCCTTGCCATCCTCCGGGACCTGCCCAGGGTCGGGACCACGCGGAACGAGCTCCTGGGGCGGTACTTCCCGGGCATGGCCTACGATGACCTGGAGCGGGAGGTGCTGGCCCTGGAGCAACACGGGTGCCTCGCGATCGAGTGGCGGGGACCGTCGGACTTCCGTGTCGTGATCACGGAGCGGGGCAAAGAGGCCCTGACTCACGGGTAGTGGGGCTCACATCTCGGGCCGGAACTTGTAGCCGTAGTGGATGATCCCGGCCTCGCTCTCCTGGCCGAGCTTCCGGAACGTCGACTCCACGCGCATCCCGATCTTCACCGCCGCGGGGTCCACGTCGATAATCTGCGAGGTGAGGCGAGCGCCCTCATCGAGTTCGATGATCCCGAGGACGTAGGGCTTGAGGAGTTCGAAGGCCGCCGGGGCGTCGTGGATCACGGTGTACGAGACGAGCGTGCCCTTCCCCGCCATCTTCATCCGGGCCATGCGGCCGAGCGATTGACGACCGCACTTCGGGCATATCGTGCGCGGCGGGAAGTCGACGGTCCCGCAGGACCCGCACTTCGTCCCGAAGAGGTTGTAGCGCGAGGGGATCTCCCGCCAGAACCGCGGGATGGCCATTCAGTTCACCCTCCCGAAGAGGTGCACGACCGCCGTCGCGCCTGTGCCGCCGAGGGTGTGCGTCAAGCCGATCTCCGCGTTCGCGACCTGCCGCTTGTCCGCCTCGCCGCGCAGCTGCCGTACGATCTCCACCGCTTGGGCCACGCCCGTCGCGCCGACCGGCTGCCCGCGGGCCTTCAGCCCGCCGGACGTGTTGACGGCGATCTTCCCGCCGATGAGCGTCTGGCCCTCCTCGGTCGCCGGCCCGCCCTGCCCCTTCTTGAAGAAGCGCAGGTCCTCCAGCGCCAGGATCTCCGTGATCGTGAAGTTGTCATGGACCTCGGCCACCTGGACATCCAGCGGCGTCTTCCCCGCCATGTGGAACGCGCGCTTCCCGGCCACGACGGTCGCGTCCATCGTCGTGAGGTCCCGGCGGTCGTGGAGCGCGAGCGGGTCACTGGCCTGACCGGAGGCGAGGAGCTCGACGGGCGTGTCGTTAAACCGCCGCGCCTTCTCCAGGGGGCAGAGCACGAGCGCAGCGGCCCCGTCGGAGAGCGGGGCGGCATCGAGCATCCCCAGGGGTTCCGCGATCTTCGGCGCGTTCAGGACGGCCTCCAGCTTGATCTCCTTCTGGAACTGCGCGTTCGGGTTCAGCGCGCCGTGCTTGTGGTTCTTTACCGCCACCTGCGCGATCTGCTCGCGCGTTGTCGCGTACTCGTACATGTGGCGCCGGGCCATCATCGCGTACAGCCCCGCGAACGTCGCGCCGAACACGGTCTCCCACTCCTGGTCCGCCGTGGACGAGAGGATCTCCTGCGCGTGCGTCTCGCTGACGTCGGTCATCTTCTCAGCGGCGCCGACGACGACGACCTCGTGCAACCCGGACGCGATCGCCGCCCAGGCCTGGAGGATCGCGAGCGCCCCGCAGGCGCCGCCGCCCTCGATGCGCGTCGTCGGCAGGTGCGTGTCGCTCAGCCCGGAGTAGTCCGCCACGAGGGCCCCGACGTGCTCCTGGTCCACGAACTTCCCCGCCGACATGTTCCCGACGTAGAGTGCGTCGATGTTCTCCGTCGTGATGCCCGCGTCCTGCACCGCGCGGAGCCCCGCCTCGATCCCGAGGTCGCGGAACGACCGGTCCCAGAGCTCCCCGAACTGCGTCTCCCCGATCCCGATCACCGCCACCTTCCGCATCCTCAGCCCTCCTTCATCCGGATCTTCCCGCGGTACTTCGCATACGTCGCGTAGTCCACGATCTGATAGTCATCCACCATCGCCCGCATCGTGCGCACACGGGCCTTGTGCAGCTCCGGCATGTGCTCGGTGACGGTGATGTCGAAGGCGTCGCTCCCCGCCCCGGACCCGTAACCGACCGCGAAGATGCGGTCCCCGGGTTTGGCGACATCGAAGATCGCGCAGAGGCCGACCATGATCGCCCCGGAGTACGTATTGCCGATCTCGCGCACGAGCAGGCCCGTCTCCATCTGCTTGTCGGCGAAGCCGAGCATCTTCCCGACCCGCACGGGGAACTTCCCGTTCGGCTGGTGGAAGACCGCGAACTGGTAATCGCTCGGGGCCGTCCCGGCGCGCTTGAACAGCAACTGAGCGCACGCCTGGACGTGCTTGAAGTACGCGGGCTCTCCCGTGAAACGCCCGCCGTGGGAGGGGTAGGTCTGCCCCTCGCGCCGCCAGAAGTCCGGCGTGTCCGTCGTGTACGAGACCGTGTGGTTGATCGACGCCGCCACGCCGGTGTTCCCGAGGAGGAACGCGGCCCCTCCGGCGCTCGCGGAGTACTCCAGCGCGTCCCCGGGCGCGCCTTGCGAGGTGTCCGTGCCGATGGCCATCCCGTACTTCGCCATGTTGGAGATGGTGAGGCCGAGGCAGGTCTGCATCGCCGCCGTACCGGCCTTGCAGGCGAACTCGAAGTCCGCGGCGGTGAGCACGGGGGCGGCCTCGATGGCCTCGGCGACGATCGTTGCGCTGGGCTTGACCGCATAGGGGTGCGACTCCGAGCCGACGTAGATCGCCCCGATGTCGCGGGGGTCCACGCCGGGCACGCGCTTCATGCAGGTGCGCGCGGCCTCGACGCTGATCGTGATGACGTCCTCGTCCGGCGACGGGACGGACTTCCGCAGGATGTTCAGGTTCTTCCCCATGGCCTCGCCGTCGACGCCCCACACGCGCCCGATCTCCTTGGGCTCGATGCGGAAGCGCGGCACGTACGCCCCGTAGCTCACGATCCCCGCGGTCATGCCATCTTCTCCAGACGGTCCAGGAGGGTTGCCGGTTGCAACCCGCAGGTCGCTAATAAGATGTTCTCTAGCTCGGCCAGCTGCACCGCCAGCGCGTCCACCTGCTCCGGGCGCGAGTAGACGACCATGGCGGGCTTGAGCGGGTGCGTGCGGATCACCGCCATCGGCGACCGTCCGTACTTCACCCCGGTGAAGACCAGCGCCCTCTCCGTGGAGTGCCCGAAGATGCGATGGTAGTCCGTGGCGGCGAGGTCCGTGATCGCGCGCACGCTGTCGATCACGGTGTAGCCCTTCAGGGACCGCGTGGCCGGGATCCGGGTGAGCATCTTCCCGCCGATGCGGCGCAGGAAGTCGACGGCCCCGATGGGCGCGGGGAACTCCCCCATGGCGGGGATCGCCGCCGATGCCAGGG
>Ga0334722_10000422_pt1 | contig 63353 bp, 59 predicted proteins | sample C3_bottom_MG_FD_207210 | JGI IMG/M metagenome (GOLD analysis project Ga0334722, IMG submission 207210) | Sediment microbial communities from Yellowstone Lake, YNP, Wyoming, USA - C3_bottom | ecosystem: Environmental > Aquatic > Freshwater > Lake > Sediment | place: USA: Wyoming | collected... | reverse complement strand
CGGTGTCCGTGATCCCGTACGGCGTCGATCTCGATCTCTTCGCGCCGGCGACCCGCGCGGAATCACGGGAGGAGTCGCGCCCGATCGTCGCTGGCGCCGCATCCCGCCTGTCGCCCGAGAAGGGCTTCGAGCACCTGCTGCGCGCCGCGGCGATGCTGCGCGAGCGCGGTGTCGCGATCGATGTGGTGCTCGGCGGCGACGGACCGGCGCGCGAGCGGCTGCAGCGCCTGTCGCGCGACCTGGGCATTGCGGAGCACGTGGAGTTCGCCGGCGAGCTGGCGCACGAGGACGTGCCGGCGCTGCTGCGGCGCCTGGACCTCTTCGTTATGCCATCGACGTGGGAGGGATTCGGCGTGTCCGCGCTGGAGGCGAGCGCGATGGCGCTGCCGGTTGTCGCTTCGGACATCCACGGCATCCCGGACGTTGTCGTCGATGGCAAGACGGGAATGCTCGTGCCGCCCGCGAACCCGCAGGCGCTCGCATCGGCGCTCGAGACGCTGGCGGCGGACGGCGCCGTGCGGCGGACGATGGGCGCGGCGGGACGCGCGTTCGTCGAGCGGAACTACCGCTGGCAGGACAACGCACGGCTCATGGAGACGCTGTACGCGGAGATGACGGCGTGAGCGGCGCGCGCCACGGCTGCGCGCGAGCCGTGCGCCGACGCCGAAGGACGCTCGCAGGATCGACGGCGGCTGCTACCGCGCGTCATCCTGTCGTCTGAAATTCGATCTTGCGCGCTTCCGTCACGCGACGTGATGCATCGAGGATTTCGATCGCCAGCGGGTTGCCCTCAGCGTCATAGTCCAGGATGACGCCCGGCTTCTCTTCATCGCTTTCGGCGACGGCAACGTCTTCCTTGAGGACTAGTGTCAGGCAATCGGTGTGCGTGTCATAGCTCACTTTCATGAGCGCTCCTCCAGTACTTGTCGACCTCGCTCGTGCGATAGACCGTAACCACCTCAGGCGGAGATCGGTCGACGTCGACGAACACGCGGACAAGATACCATCGACCGGCGGTTTCGACTTGGGATTGCAGGACGTCTCGTCCCCGTCGCACGGCGTGGCGTTGCCGGGGGCCGCAAGCACCTGGCGCACGGTCGCCTCGTCGATGTCACGGCGCCGCATCTCCGCCACAGCGTGCGGCGTCAGCCTGCAACCCCCGATGGCTGAGCGTCGGGCATCATGCGCCATCACCCCGCCTCACGGCGTACAGGCGGTGCGGCTCGCCGATGCCCTTGAGCGCGTGCTGGCCGCGGTCCTCGAACACGACGGCGGCGGACGTGCGGGCGAGCGCGCGCACCGTCTCCGACACGAGCAGCTCGCCGGCGGCCGCCTCGCCGGCGACGCGCGCGGCGATGTTCACGGCGCCGCCGTAGACGTTGGTGCCCTCGCGTGAGACATCGCCGGCGTGGATGCCGAGGTGCAGCCGCAGCTCGCCCTCGCGCGAGGCGGCGTCGCACGCCAGCGCCGCCGCGATCGCCTGCGCGGCGGAGGCGAACACCGCCATCACGCCGTCTCCCAGCACCTTGCCCTCGACAGGCGTGCCGGCGTGCTCGCGGATCAGCGCGCGCAGGCGCTCGTCGAGCGCGCGCGACCGGGCGCGGAACGCCGCATCGCCCATGCGCTCCGTCAGCGCCGTGCTGTCGGCGATGTCGGTGAACAGGATGACGGCGGTGCCCGACGGCGCGGGATGGCCAGCGCTCTCAGCGTGCCGCCGGGCGGCGAAGTAGTCGTCCTCGAGCAGGAATTGGAGAATCGCCGCGTCGCGCCGGCTGCCGAAGTCGCGCGGGACGTGGCCTCCATCGTCGGAGATGAACCGCGCGCCGCGGATGCCGCCGGACAGCTCTCTCCCGCGTTCGAACGGGATCGCGCGGTCGTTGCGGCCATGGATCACCAGAGTTGGGCACTCGATGCGGGGCAACAGGTGCCGCACGTCGATCCGCCCGTTCGCCTCCCACATCGCCGCCGCGTCATCCGGTGAGACGGCCTCGCGCTGGAACCGGTGCCACCACGCGTCGGGCGACACCTCCGCGTCGAAGAAGACGCTCGTCAACGCCGCCGAGCCTATACCCCAGTCCGCCCGCACCAGGGCGGTGAGAGCGGAGCGGGTCGCGCGCTCGTCCTGTGTCTGGTCGCCGACGGCGAAGCCTCCGCTCAGGACCAGGCGCGCGATCCGCTCCGGGTGTGCTGCGGCGTATGCGATTCCCAGCGGGCAGCCTTCCGACTGGCCGACCAGCGCGAAGCAGCGAAGCCCAAGCGCGCCGACGACCGCCTCGATGTCGCGCAGTCTGTTCTCGATCGAATAGTCGCCCAGGTGCCGATCGATAGCCCGGTGCCCCGTTTGTCGTAGCGCACGATCTGGAACGGCGCAGGGTCGGCGGGGAACAACTCCAGGTCTAGCTCCGCGTGGCTCGCCCAGCCGGGGATGTAGACAACGGGAAACCCCTCGCCCTTCGTCACGTAGGCGATGCGGACGCCGTCTTCGGTCACGCAGAAGCCGATGCGCGGTTCCATGCGGGCGATTATCGCCTATCCGTGGCGATGCGTGCTACGGGGCGAGCCCGCCCGGGTCGTCGGCTTCCATCGGCTGGGTGAAGGCGCGGCCGGCGTCGCTGAGGTCGCCGAGGAGGTCTTCGCCCGCGGGCTTCCGGCCCTGCCCGACCCAGGCGACGAGGTCGGTAAACGCCTGCTGGCGCTCCTGGTCGCTGAACATGCAGTGGCCCGCGCGCCGCACCGCGCGCTGCACGAGCAGGTCGCCGCTGCCCGCCGCATCGACCGCGCGACGGTACTGCTGCTCCATGGTGATGGGCACGAAGAGGTCACCGGTGCCGTGGAGAGTGATCAGCGGCCGCTCGATCCTGCCGTCGATCGCGCCGAACTCCGCGTAGGGCCCGAGGCGGCCCGGCGGATCTTCGACCAGGTATGCCTGGTTCGAACGCACGCGCGACACGTCGCGGTTGAGCTGCTCCGGCGTGACGCCGTAGCCGTCGTCGATGCCGTACAGCGTGTCGGCGTTCTGCGCGACGGCGTTCGCCGCGCCGGGCACCGCCACGGCGTTCGCCAGGATCAGGTAGTTGAACAGGTAGTTCGCGGCGAAGCCCTCGCGGAAGTATGGGCGGGGGCCGCCGGTCAGGTAGCGCACCGCGCTCTCGAACGCCTTGCCCTTCTGTGTGAGGTTCTCGGGCTTCGAGCCGAGCGCCGGCACGACCTTGCCGCGGAGCGTGTTGATGAAGGTGCCGGCGTCCGTCGACGCGCTGGTGATGTCGGTGCCGCTGAAGTAGCCGGCGAGTGCCCCCCAGCTGAGGAAGTAGTCGACGATGCCCTGGCCGGTGAGCGCGCCGCACTCCGCGATCGCGCCGTCGTACAGCGACGGATACAGCGCGAGCGAGACGGTGACGACATTGCCGCCCATGGACTGGCCGTAGATGTAGCCGCGCTTCGGCTCGGCGACGCCGGCCAGCCGCGCGAAGTTTTCGCGCAGGTCCTTCGTGTCGCGCGCGCCGGTGCCGGGCGTGTACCCGTTCTCGGTGTAGCTGGTGGCGGCCCACGCATAGCCGTTGGCGATCAGGTACTCGCGGATGGGCGGCGCCGAGACCGTCAGCTCCGCCGCGTTGCCGCGGAAGCCGTGGGCGAAGAAGACCACCTCGCCGTTCCACGCGGCGGGGATCTCGATCTGGTACGCCTCCTGTCCGCCCGCCGCATGGTCCTCGGTGCCGTAGACGGCGCGGGCGCCAGGAAGCGCATCGAACTTCGGGTCGACGGGGTGGAAGCTGCCGGCGACGGGCGTGACGGCGAGGACCTGCGGCGTTGCCCAGCCGTCGGCGGCGAGCGCCGTAGCCGAGCCGGTGGCCCGCGCGGCGGTGTCGGCGGCGGACGGCGCCGGCGTCTGAGGCGCCGACTGCGCGGGTGTGCCGCCGCCGCTGCTGCAGGCGGACAAGAACAATGCCGCGGTCGCTATGATGGCGACGGCGGCGCCGGTGCGCTTACTCATACGGGAGGTCCCTCCGCGCGCTTTCGGGGTGGCTCGTGATGTTCCCGCGTGGCGGCGACGGGTGTGCATTTAGTCTAGCGAATGCCGTGCAGGCCCCGCATCCCGGCGACGATGTCTCCGCCCTCACGCCCCCGTAGCGGCCCCGCCGACGCTCCGGCGTGACGGACTCCAGACGGACACGCGGACTGGAAGAGCCCAGGCGACGCAGTCACCGGCTGCCGCAGGCACCCGCGCGGGCTGAAAGCCCGCTCTACGATGCGGGCGTTACGAGGCCCGCGCCAGGAAGTGAGGGGATGTAAGCGGAAACGCCGGCTGAACAGCCCGCGCTATCAGCGCCCACGCTGCTCACGCGCGCGATCGACGCCCGAACGACCAACGACCAACCGCTATACGTCGAGGTTCTTGACCTGCGTCGCGTGGCCTTGGATCCACTTCTTGCGGGGGGCTACTTCGTCGCCCATGAGGGTCGAGAAGATCTCTTCGGCCTTCATCGCGTCTTCGATCGAGACCTGCAGCATCGTCCGTTTCTCGGGGTCCATGGTGGTCTCCCAGAGCTGCTCGGGGTTCATCTCGCCCAGGCCCTTGTAGCGCTGGACGTGCGCCTTCTGGCCATCCTTGAGCTTGCCGAGGTGCTGATCCCGCTCCTGGTCGCTGTAGATCCACGTGTGCTGGCGGCCGACCTGGATGCGGAAGAGCGGCGGCTGCGCGATGTACAGGCAGCCGTCGTCGATGAGGGTGCGCATGTACCGGAAGAAGAACGTGAGCAGCAGCGTGCGGATGTGGGACCCGTCGACGTCGGCGTCGGCCATGATGATCACGCGCCGGTAGCGCAGCTTGTTCATGTCCATGGTGTCGCCGAAGCCCGCGCCGAGCGCGGTGATCAGCGCGCGGATCTCCTCGTGCGCCAGCATCTTCTCCATGCGGGCCTTTTCGACGTTGAGGATCTTGCCGCGCAGAGGCAGGATCGCCTGGAAGCGCCGGTCGCGGCCGGTCTTGGCGGTGCCGCCGGCGCTGATCCCCTCGACGAGGTACAACTCGCACTGGAAGGGGTCGCGCTCGGAGCAGTCGGCGAGCTTGCCGGGCAGCATCGTGCCGTCGAGCAGGCCCTTGCGCACGACGAGGTCGCGCGCCTTGCGCGCCGCCTCGCGCGCCCGCGACGCCATGATCCCCTTCTCGATGATCCGGCGGCCGTCGGAGGGGTGCTCTTCCAGGTACTGCATGAGGCCTTCGGCGACGGCGCTCTCGACGTGCGTCTTCACCTCGGCGTTGCCGAGGCGGGTCTTGGTCTGGCCTTCGAACTGCGGCTCGGGGAGCTTCACGCTGATGACGGCGACGAGGCCCTCGCGCACGTCGTCGCCGGTGAGGTTGGCTTCGTCGTCCTTCAGGAACTTCTGCTTGCGGGCGTAGTCGTTGAGGACGCGCGTGAGCGCGGAGCGGAAGCCGGTGAGGTGGGCGCCGCCGTCGATCGTGTTGATCGTGTTGGCGAAGCTGAACTCGGCCTGTGAAAAGCCGTCGTTGTACTGGATCGCCGCCTCGACCTGGGTCGTCTCGACCTGCTTCTCGACGTAGATCGGGCGGGGGCTGAGCGTGTTGCGGCCCTTGTTGACGTGCCGGACGAAGCTGGCCACGCCGCCCTCGAAGCAGAAGTTCATCTCGCGCTCGCGGCCGGGCCGGCGGTCCTCGAAGCGGATCCAGATGCCCTTCGTGAGGTACGCCATCTCGCGGAAGCGCTGGAGGAGCTGGTCGAAGTCGTAGTCGATCGAGTCGAAGATGGTGTCATCGGCGAGCCAGGCCGTCGTCGACCCGGTCTGGGTCTGCTTCGGCTCCGGCGTGGTCTTGAGGGCGCCCTTGGCGATGCCGAACTCGTACTCCTGGCGGTAGACCTTGCCATCGCGCCGCACCTCCACCCACAGGTGGCGGGAGAGTGCGTTGACGACGGACGCGCCCACGCCGTGCAGGCCGCCGGACACCTTGTAGGCGCCGCCGCCGAACTTCCCGCCGGCGTGGAGCACCGTCATGATCGTCTCGAGCGCCGACTTGCCGGTGGTCTTGTGCTTGTCGATGGGGATGCCGCGGCCGTTGTCGCGCACCGTCACCCAGCCGTCGGCCTCGATCGCCACGTCGATGCGGCTGCAGAACCCGGCCATCGCCTCGTCGACGGAGTTGTCGACGATCTCGAAGACGAGGTGGTGCAGCCCGCGCTGGTCGGTGGTGCCGATGTACATGCCGGGGCGGCGCCGGACCGCCTCGAGCCCCTCGAGCACCTGGATGTCGCTGGCGGTGTAGGAGGCGGCGCGCTGTTTGTCACGCCGCGCCGGCGCCTCATCGTCGACGCGTTGTCTCACCATCGGTTGTTGCTTCCTGGCGTCAAGTCGGCTTGCTGGAAGGATCGAAAAGACCCGCGCCGTTCGCCCCGAGCCCGGGTCTGAAAACGTGTGCGGAGGGCCCCCTGCATGACACTGCAATGATACCACAATCAGGGGTCGTTCCGGCGCCGTTCGCGCGCCGGCGTCAGGCTCAATTTGAATCTGAGATCGGGTCTCCTGGCGGCACGAAGCGGGGCGTCCGCCGGGGCGTGCTCCGCGGGTCCGGCGGCGCACCGCCGGGGCCGCGGGCGGCGCCGCGCCGGTCGCCGGGCGGATCGCCATCTGCTACAACGCGCGGGGAACATGACACGGCACGGGCGCATCGCCCGCCGGCCATCGCTGTTCCGGCGAGGTCCGTTGCTCCGCGACTATCGCATCATCGCCGGCCTCACCGCGATCGTGGCTCTGATCGCAACCATCCTGGTCCTCGTGGTGCGCGCGGATTCCGGCGGCGGCCCGCCGGCGGGCGCAACTCCGCGCAGCGGCGCTCAGCCCAGGACGATCGCGGAGGAGAACCGGCTGCCGGGCAGCGCCGACTGGCAGATCGAGCGCCCGGCGCTGAACGGCGAGGTCCAGGCGTACACGGGGCAAGTCAGCGTGCAGCGCGGTGACACGCTCGATGTCTACGTGAGCACGCGGAGAGCGGGTGCGAAGTACGAGGCGGACGTCTACCGCATGGGCTGGTACGGCGGGGCCGGGGCGCGCAACGTGCGCTCGATCAAGAACATCGAGGGGGAGGACCAGGGCCGCTGGGATCCGCTGGGCGGGCTCCAGGGATGCAAGACGTGCCGGCTGGACCCGGCGACGCTGCTCGTCGAGGCGGACTGGAAACGCAGTCTGCAGATCAAGGTCGACGCGGACTGGGTGAGCGGCTACTACCTGGTGAAGCTGCACGAGCTGGCGACGGACACCAGCACGTACGCGATCTTCGTCGTGCGCGACGACGGGTCGGATGCGCCGGCGCTGGTGCAGGCATCGACGAACACGTGGCAGGCGTACAACACCTGGGGCGACGCCAGCCTGTACGGATCCTTCGGCGCGGACCGGAAGTACGTGGAGAAGACGCGCCGGGCGTACCGCGTGTCATACGACCGTCCGTACGATGCGACGCTGCGCGGCGGCAAGAACTACGGCGCCGGCGAGTTCTTCGCGTGGGAGTACAACTTCGTGCGCTGGGCGGAGCAGCAGGGGCTCGAGATGACGTACACGACGAACGTCGACGTCTCGCTGCACGGCGACGCGCTGCGGCGTCACCGGCTGTTCATCTCGCTCGGGCACGATGAGTACTGGACGAAGCAGGAGCGCGACGAGGTCGAGGCGGCGCGCGACGCGGGCGTGAACATCGCCTTCATCGGCGGCAACGAGGCGTACTGGCAGGGGCGCCTCGAAGACTCGCCGGCGACGAAGACAAAGGCGCGCGTGCTGACGGTGTACAAGGACGCGAAGCTCGATCCGCTCGCCCGTTCGGACCCCGCGCAGGTGACCGTGCTGTTCCACGATGCGCCGGTGAGCCGTCCGCAGAGCCTGCTGTCGGGTGTGGCCTACGGGTCGAACACGACGCCCGACTACCTGCCGTGGCGTGCCGCCGCGACCACGTCGTGGACGTTCGCCGGCGCCGGCATCCGGCAGGGCGACTCGTTTCCCGGGATCGTCGGCTACGAGTACGACCACATGGCGGTGCCGGCGGAGCGGCCGGCCGGCCTTGAGGTGCTCGGCAGTTCGCCCGTCAGCGGCTTCCTGGGCAGCGACACGGCGGTGACGTCGATCTATACCGCCGCGTCCGGCGCGCAGGTGTTCGCCGCGGGCACCGTGGCCTGGAGCTGGGGGCTCGACGACTTCGGCCACGCGGAGCGCGGCGCCTTCGCCGACGATCGGCTGCGGACGATGACCGCAAACATCATCCGGCGGCTCAGCGCCGACCGGAGGGCGAGCGGAGCGGACTGAGTCGCGTCCCCGCGTTACGCGACGCGCTCGGCCGACCCGTACATGCGGGCCTCGGCGGCGGCGAAGAGCGCGTCGGTCGTGGTGCCGTCCGCGGGTGACGTCGCCCAACCGCAGGCGAGGTGCAGTTCGAGCCCCGGCACGTCGTCGGCCGCAACCCTGGTCCGCTGCGCGATGGCGAGCAGGCGCTCGGCGGCGATGCGGACGCCTTCCGGCGTTGCCTCGGTGAGGATCATGGTGTAGCCCGATTCCTTGTAGGCACCGAGGACATCGATGTCGCGGGCGCCTTCGGCGAGCGCGCCGCCGAGGCGCTGCAACAGTTGCTCCGTGAGGAAGGCGCCGAAGCGCTCGCGGAGCAGCCGCAGGTTCGTCGCCTCGATGACGGCAATGGCGACGGGGCGCTTGTAGCGGACGCCGCGCGCCAGTTCCTTCTGCAGTTCCGACTCGATCTTGCGCGCGTCGAAGACGGAGCGCGCGACGTCGATCACGCCGTGCTCGCGGGCCGCGACCGACTGACGCAGGTTGACGGCCGCGCAGGCGGCGTGCTCGGCGAAGAGGCGTGCGTGCTCGGCGCTCGGCCGGCGCACCGCCAGCATGACCAGCAACCCCACGCGCTCGCCGCTGGAGTCCATGGGCGCGAGGACGGCGCAGGAGGCGCCGAGCGACTGCTGCGCTTCGCTGGCACGGGGCTCGTCGACCAACCCGCGAAAGGCGTCGCTCGCCGGCCCGACGATCGGCGCGCCGCTCTCCAGCGCTTCGGCGACGGCGGGAGCGCCGGCGGGGTCGAGGCGCGGCGGGAACGCCGTTTCGCCGAACGCGTCGATGCCGCGCTGCACGCTGCGGCGCCGTATGTCCGATGCCGGCAGCTTGCGTTCGAGCGTGCCATCCTGGCCTTCAAGGTAGAGGAGCGTGAAGGTCGATCCGAGCGCCGTCTCGGCGCCGGTGCAAACCGCGTCGGCGAGCCAGTCGAGGGTGGCGGCGGTGTGCAGGGGCAGCAGCGCCGCCATGATCATCGAAGCCGGATCCGTGTAGTTCTTGCTCATCTTGCGCCTCTTCCTCTTGCTGTGGGGCATGGCGGCGTTATGCCGGACGCTGGCCGAGACGTGAGATCGCGTCGTCGACACGTGCAACGTTGTCATCGAGCCGCCGGATTGCGGCTTCGAGCTCGCGCAGCTGCTGCGCGGAGTCATCGCTGCGGAGGACGTCCGCATCGACCAGGTTGCGGAGCGCGTCGCGCAGGCGGGCCTGCTGCTGCATGAGGGCCTGAGCCTGCGCGCGCAGGTCGGCCAGCCCGTCCGCCGCGCGCGCGGGCGGCGGCGTCGGCGTCGGCGTCGTAGACTGGGTGAGCAACATCGCCTCGCGCACGGAGAGGTATCGCGCGAGGTCCTGCACGGCGATTGCCGCCTTCGCCGCCTCGCTCGCGGCGCGCCCGGCGCGTCCGAACACTCGCCATGAGCCGACCGTCGCGCCGATGGTGAAGACCAGCAGCCCGGCCAGCCCCATGGTCACGGCGGCGACGGTCGCGGCGAACTCCCAGTTCGAGGTGTCGCCCACGTGCCCTCCTGTCCGGCGCAGTCTGCCGCCGGGCACTACAGAATGATCGGTAGCGCGCCCACAGCGCTACATACGCCCGGCGCGCGATGGCGATCGGGAGTCTCCCCTAAGGGAAGCGCGAGGCGACGAGACCGGGCGTCCGGCGGGACCGGGCGCTCGCCTGGCCGCCCGGCGATACCGATATTCCAGCATGGCCGGGAAGCGCGTATCCAACTTCATCCCGATGCTGGCGGTGCTCGCCGGCGGCATGGCGCTGGTGCACGTCCTCGTGGCGGCGGTCGTGCTGGGGACGGTGGCGCGCGGCGAGGGCATCGGCGACTGGACGTCGTTCTATGCGGCGGCGACCATGGTGCGCACCGGCGAGGGCGGCCAGCTCTATGATTTCGGACGACAGAGCGCGACGCAGCTGGCGCTGTTCGGCGGCGGGCTCACGCCAAACGCATACCCCCTGCCGGCGTTCGTGGCGATCGCCATCGCGCCGCTGTCGCGGCTGTCGTTCAGCGCGAGCTTCTGGCTCTTCTTCGCCGCGAACTGCGCGTTGATGGCCGGGCTGCTGCGCGCGGCGTGGCGGCACCTGCGCCCGGCACCGCGCGGCATGCGGATCGCGTTCGTCGCCTGCGCCGCCTGCTCGACGCCGGCCGTCACGACATTGCTCCTCGGTCAGCTGGACCTGTTCGTCTTGGCCGCGATGCTCGGGTGCTACGCGCTGCTTGCGCGCGGACGGAGCGGTGCCGCCGGCGCCGTGCTGGCGGTGGCCCTGATCAAGCCGCACGTCGCGCTCGCCGTCGTGCTGCTGCTGCTCGTCACGCGCCAGTGGCGTGCGCTCGGCGGGTTCGCGGCGGTCGGCGCGCCCCTGCTGCTGGCTCCCGCTCTCGCACTCGGCCCGCACACGCTGGTTGACCAGGCGCGGCTCATCGCGTCGTACCCGGGTTCGTCCACGGACCACAGCGTCGCGGCGGCGATGATGATCAACGTCAGGGGCGCGGCGGTGAGCATCACGGGGTCGTCGAGCGTGTGGTTGTGGCTGTCGCCGCTCGCGGCGATCGCCGGCGTGGCGGCGGCGGCGGCCGTCCGGACGTGGCGGCGGAACGGCGCGCTCGACGCCCAGTCCTGGGCGGTGGCGCTCGCGCTGCCGCTGCTGTACTCGCCCCACCTCCACCTGCAGACGATGGTGCTGCTCGTGGCGGCGGCGGCGCTCTACCTGCGGGCCACGTCGGACGCCGGACCCGCGGCGCCCGTTGAGCTGGTGCTCGGCGCCTACGTGGCAGTAGCGGCGTTCTGGCTGCTCAGCATCGCCGGCGTTGCGCTGATGTTCGTGCCGGTGCTCTTCGCGTACCGCACGCTCGTGCGCGCGTGGCCGCGTCGCGCGGGCGGGGTCGTCGCGCTCGCGCCGGGCGGCGACCTGGCGATCGCGTCGTAACTCCGGGTCAGGCCGGTCCGGGAGCGAAGTCGATCGCGAGCACGGTCGCGTGGCTGTCGATGGCGCGTTCGGGCACGGCCACCGTCAGCTCGCCGCGCGGGTCGGAGTTCAGCAGCTGGTCGGGGATCGAGGAGCGGGTACGGAACTTCAGCTCCTCGCCCGTGCCAAGGGCGCGCACGCCGCGCACGCGCTTGATGCGCACGCCGCGCACCGACGCCGTCTCGTACGGTCGCATCAGCAAGTGCACGTAGACGCGCCCGTCGCGTTGCGTCGACGGACCGTAGCACTGCCATGGCTCCAGCCCCGGTGACGTGCCGATGATGCTCTCGCCGTGGAGCGACATCCAGCGCTCGACCTCGGCGAGGCGTTCGGTCTGCTCGGGCGGCAGCCGGCCATCGCCCATCGGGCTGACGTTGAGCAGGAGGTTGCCGCCGCGTCCGGCCACTTCGCACAGCGTGTGGATGAGCTGGCGCGCGGACTTGTAGCCGCGGTCGGCGGGGCTGTATCCCCAGCTCTCGTTCATCGTCATGCACGTCTCCCAGGTGCGGGCCGGCGGCTTCGCGGGGACGAACTGCTCGGGCGTCTCGTAGTCGCCGAAGCCGGGGAGGCGGTCGTTGATCATGATGCCGGGCTGCAGCTCGCGGATGAGGTCGTGCAGCTCGCGGGCGCGCCACTGTTCCGTGGTGCGCTCCCAGCCCCCGTCGAACCAGATGACGTCGATCGTGCCGTAGTTGGTGAGCAGCTCGCGCACCTGCTCGAACATCACGTCGACGAACTTCGGCCAGCGTGCCGGGTCGAGCGCCTTCCCCGCCGGGAAGCGATACGGCTGGTCGGCCTGCGTGAACGCCGGGTAGTCCGGGTGGTGCCAGTCAATGAGGGAGAAGTAGATGCCGACGCGGATGCCCTCGCCGCGCATCGCATCGACGAACGCGCGCACGATGTCGCGTCCGTAGGGTGAGCGCATCACGCCGAAGTCCGACGTCTTCGTGTCGAACATGGCGTAGCCGTCGTGGTGTTTCGCCGTGAGCACGGCGTACTGCATGCCCAGCCGCTTCGCCATCTTCGCCCAGGATGACGGGTCGAATTGCGCCGGGTCGAACGTGGCGGCGGAGGCGTGGTACTGCTCGACGGGGACGGTGGGGCAGGTCGGCAGCGCGAAGACGGCGCCGACGAGCGGCCATGACAGCTCGATGCCCTGCTGGGAGCTGTGCCCCCAGTGCACGAACATGCCGAACCGCGCCGTGTCGAACCAGTTGCCCACGTTGAACTCCTGCCGCATCGCTCAGGTCTCGCAACGGCGCGTCGTCGCGCGTGCCGAGATTAGCCACATAGGGTGGGAGCGGACGAAGCGGCGTGGTCGCCGCCTCTCGCGAGTGTGAGTCTCCCCGTAGGGACGCTATGGCGCAACCGTTGCAACGCCTCGCTTGCCGGCACGTGCCCGCCTGGATGCTGGTGTGCGCGGCGCTGGCGCTCGCGGCGACCTGCGGCCCGGACGGCGCTGCCCGCACCGGGGCGCCGGCCACGGCGCCCGCCGCCGCGCCGGCGGCTTCGCCCGGGGTTGCGACCGATGCGCCGGCCGCGCCGACGGGGCAAACCGCCGTCGCCGCGGCTTCGGCGTCGGGCACGCCGGCGGCGTTCGCGCAGGGGGACGACGGGCGCGGGCCGACGCCCGTGGCCACGCCGGGGGCGGCGGGCGTGGAGAGCAGTGCCGCTGTCGCCGCGCCGACGCCCGCCGACCGGATCTCCCTGCCGGCGCACGAGACCGTCGTGGCCTTGCACTCGCCGACCCCCACGCCGGCACCCGCGACGCCCGTCCCGACGAGCACGCCGGCTCCCGGCGGTGCGCCCTCGATCGCCGGCTGCCCGTTCTTCCCGGCGGACAATCCGTGGAACCAGGACATCTCTGCGCTGCCGGTCGACGCGAACTCCGCGAACTACATCGCGAGCATCGGCACGAGCGGCAACGGCTTCCTGCACGCGGATTTCGGCGGCGGCGGCGCCTACGGCATCCCCTACATCGTCGTGCCGGCGACCCAGCCGCTGACGCCGATCAACTTCACGGCGTACGGCGACGAAAGCGACCCGGGCCCATATCCCGTCCCGCTCGACGCGCCGGTCGAAGGCGGCGGCGTGGGCGACGCGCACGTGCTCGCCGTGCAGCAGGGCGCGTGCAAGCTGTACGAGATGTTCGACGCACATCCGAACGGCGGCTCGTGGGACGCGGGCTCGGGCGCGATCTTCGACCTGCGCTCGAACGCGCTGCGCCCCGACAGTTGGACGTCGGCGGACGCGGCCGGGCTGCCGATCCTCGCCGGCCTCGTGCGTTACGACGAGGTGCAGGCGGGGGCGATCAACCACGCGCTGCGCTTCACCGTCGGGCGCGTGCAGCGCGCCTGGGTGCACCCGGCCACGCACTACGGCACGAGCACCGATGTGAACACGCCGCCGTACGGGGCGAAGCTGCGACTCAAGTCCACCTTCGATATCAGCGTCTACCACGGACAGGCGCGCGTCGTGCTGGAGGCGCTCCGCCGCTATGGCATGATCGTCGCCGACCAGGGCACGAGCTGGTACATCACCGGGGCGGCGGACCCGCGCTGGGATGACGACGACCTCAACCAGCTGAAGTCTGTTCCCGGCGCCGCGTTCGAGGTCGTGCAACTCGGGCCGATCATCCGCCCCTGACGCTGGCGCCGCGGTCCCGGGAGCGAGCGGACGGCCTCAGCGGACGAGCCCGCCTCCGATACTTCCAGTGCGGCGTTCGCTGCGGGGGTGATGTGGGGCGTCTTCGTTCGATGACGGGCCTGGCGCTGTTCGCGGCGCTGACGATGGCGGCGGTATGCTCGCTCGCGCCGCCGCGCGCGACGGCGGCGGGCGGCTGCGCCGGCGACGCGTCACTCGATTCGGAGGAGCGTGCCTTCCTGGTGCTGATCAACAACTACCGGGCGCAGAACCAGCTGGCGCCCCTCGCGCCATCGTACGCGCTCACCCGCTCGGCCGCGTGGAAGTCGGCGGACCTCGGCGCGAACCGCTACTTCCTGCACGACGACCCCGGCCGGGGCTGGGTGCAGCGCTTCCGCGACTGCGGCTACGGCTACAACGCCTGGCTGGGCGAGAACATCGCCGCGGGCGTGTCGACGGCGCAGCAGGCGTTCGACCTCTGGCGCAACAGCCCGGGGCACAACGCCAACATGCTCGGGGCCAACTACGCCGCGATCGGCATCGGCCGCGCGTACGCCGCGGGCAGTCCGTACGGGTGGTACTGGACCGTCGACTTCGGCGGCTACGACGACGGCTGGGCGTCGGTCGAGCAGCCGGCGCCGGCGGCTCCGGACGTGCATGGCAGGCGCGGCGGGGCGCGTTCTCGGCCCGTCGCGGCGAGCGTGGCAGCGTCGCCGTAGCGCGCCTCGCGGGCGCGAAAGCCGGGCGCTCACCGCGCCGCCGGTGTCACGTCCAGGTCGAAGGCGACGGGCAGCGCGTCGCGGCCCCAATCGTCCAGGTCGCCGCTGTAGCGCGGGCGGTACTTCGCGAGCAGCAGCCGCCGCGCGAGCGCGTCCTCATCGGTCCCATCCCCGACGATGCGGGCCGTGCCCGCGAACGCGCGGTCGCCGATGCGCACCGTCACGCGTGGCGTCTTGCGGACGTTGCGCACGAAGTCGGCGCGGTCGCGTCCGCCGGCCAGCACGTAGAGCGTTGCGGCTTCGACGGCGAACCAAATCTCGACGGTGTGCGGGCTGCCGGTGACGCGGCCAGCGGTCGTGATGTAGCAGTAGTCGGCGTCACGGAGCGCGGACGGCAGTTGCATCGGTACCCCCGCGCGCCTGCGCGTCCATCATCCTACCGGTACGGCCCGAGGGCGCCGCAACGTTATGTGCGGGGATGGCGCGCGGATCTGTTTATGCGCGTTGATCTATTGTCGCTTGCGCGGTGCCCGGCTTATACTTTTGCAAAGTGATTACGCAGGTGAGCGCAATGAAAGTGACGTGTCTCCAGGAAAACCTGGCGAGGGGCCTTGGCATCGTCGGGCGCGCCGTCGCGGTGCGCAGCACGTTGCCGATCACGTCGAACGTGATGATCGCGACGGAGCACGGGCGGATCAAGCTCGCCGCCACGAACCTCGACATCGCGTTAAGCTGCTGGATCGGCGGCCAGATCGAGGAGGAGGGGGCGATCACGGTGCCGGCGCGCTTGCTGACCGACTTCGTCAACTCGCTCCCGGCCGACAAGATCAGCCTCACGCTGGCGCCGCGCGCACGCCAGCTCAAGCTGGAGTGCGGACGGAACAAGGCGACCGTCGGCGGCATGGACGCAGACGACTTCCCGCCGATTCCGGCTGTCGAGGGCGACACGCTGGAGATAGACGCGCGGATGCTGCGCGAGGCGATCACGCAGGTGGTCTTCTCGGCGGCGACAGACGATTCGCGGCCGGTCCTTACGGGCGTTGACATGGTGGTGGAGGGCAACAAGCTGACCCTCGCCGCGGCCGACGGCTTCCGGCTGGCGGTGCGCCACCTGGAGTTGCAGAAGAACGTCAGCGAGCGGCACGAGGTGATCGTGCCTTCGAAGGCGCTGGCCGAGCTGAACCGGCTGCTACAGGACCAGGAAGACCCGGTCTCGATGACCTTCAACGCGGCGAAGACGCAGGTGCTGTTCCAGCTCAAGGACGTGGAGCTGGTCGCGCAGCTGATCCAGGGGACGTTCCCGGACTACAGCCGTCTGATCCCGAAAGAGTGGGGCAGCAGGGCTGTCGTGGAGGTCCGCGACTTCCTGCAGGAGACGAAGATCGCCTCGATCTTCGCGCGCGACGGCAGCGGCATCGTGCGCGTGACGTTCCAGGCCGGCGAGGGCGGCGCGCCCGGACAGATGACGATCGTGGCGCGCGCGGAGGAGATCGGCGACAACGAGGGCATGCTCGACGCAGCCGTCGATGGCGAGCCGGCGAAGATCGCCTTCAACGGCAAATACCTGCAGGAAGTGCTCGGCGTCCTCGACGGCGGGCGCGTGGCGCTCGAGACGACGGGCCCGTCGCAGCCGGGCGTCATCCGCCCGGTCGACAACGACAACTACGTCCACGTCGTGATGCCGATGTTCGTGCAGTGGTAGCCACGCCCTGATCCCGATCGCGTGACGACGGCTTGAGTCCGTGGGCGCCTGCCCACCGCCGGCGCGCGCCAGCCGTACGCCAAGAGCCGCCCTGGCGGATCGCCGGGCGGCTCTCGCGGTTCGCCGGTCCGCGCCTTGGCGTTCGCGGATCGCGGGGACGTATGCGATTAAGCGGGCGTGCCCTCGGTCATCTCCTTCAGCATCCGCTCCAGGCCCGCCTGGTCCGGCCCGACGAACGGCTGCGCTCCGGGGGCCGCCGCGAGCGAGGCGAGCAGCCGTTCGGTCATGTCCCCGGCGGCGGGCGGCAGGTGGCTGCTCATGACCATCTTCGGCGCCATGCCGCGGATCTTCTTCAGCTCGTTCGCGAACGTGCCCTCATCCACCTTGTGCAGCCACGGCGAATCGATCGTCGCCCAGACGATCTGGCCCTCGCGCAGGTCCTTCTCCGACAGGTCGGCGGCGTTTCTCGGCGGATCGGCGAGCAGCGCCCCGAAGCAGTCCGAGCTGAACAGGATGCCGGACTTGTCGTCGTAGAAGCCGGTGGTCGAGGGGTTGTCGAACACCGGCGGCTTGACGGCCGTGAGCGTGCGGTCCCCGAGCGTGATCTTGTCGCCGGAGTTGACGAAGTTCACGCGGTCCATCGGGAGCGGCGCGGACAGGCTCATGATGCCGACGCCGAGGAAGGTCGTGATCACGCGCAGCCGCGGGTTCTCCTGCAACAGCTGGTGGAGGCTGCCGATGTGGTCGAAGTCGGTGTGCGTGAGCCAGAGCCACTTCAGGTCCGCCGGGTCGATGATCGAGCGAAGCGCCGGCATGAACTCCGGGCTCTCGATGACGGTCCCGGTGTCGACCAGGATCGGTTCCATTCCCTTGATCACGAACGCGTTGACCGGCACGAAGCCAAACCCTGGGATCGGGAAGTTCGACGTGATGATGTCAACGTCGGGTGTGGCCTTGTAGGAATCCATTATCGTGCGCTCCTCGCGTTGCAGTGTGCCGTCCGCGTCATGGTGCCGCTCCTCTCTTCCCGGCCGTCCCGGGACCTACGACCGACGCCAGGCTGCGACAGATGATGTCGACCGCCTGGCGCGTGGTCACCTTCTGCTGCGTCAGCGCCTTCCAGACATAGAAGTCCGTCAGCGCCATCACCTGCCGGACGTGAGCGCCCCCGGTCCGGAAGGGCCGCAACGCCTCGCGCACGAGCGCGTCCCGCGCGGCGGCCTCGGCGGCCAGGAAGCCCGCGAGCGCCGGCACTTCCCGCTGCTCGCAGCGCGCGACTTCGAGCTGCGTCGCGGCGCGCCCGTACATGGCGAACAACTCGTGCACCAGCCGCCGCATCCGCTCCTCGAATGTGCCGAGTCCGCTGAGTAGGTCCGGGGCGGGCGGCGCGAGCAGCGCCATGACCTTCGCCCCGCAGCCGGCCACGAGGTCATCGACGGTGGGGTAGTGATAGTAGACCGTGCGCAATGCCACGTCGGCGCGCTCAGCCACATCCTGCATGCTCGTGGCGACGACGCCCTTCTCGTTGTGCAGCTCGAACGTGGCGTCGACGATCCTCCGTCGCGTCTCCGCGACGGCCTGTGCCCGCTTCCCGAGGTCGTACTTGCGCGGCGCCATCCAGCTCGCTCCGGTCCCGTAGTAATTGCCTGCACGAGTAGGGCAAATACTATGCGCGGGGAAGGGCACTGTCAAGCCCCCGTGCGAGTTACGGTGAAGCGCGGCGGCGCGCCGCGCAGGGAATGGTGCGCCGCGCACCTGGCGGACGCATGGCGAAGACGCGCTTCGAGTCCATCGACGAGTACATCCTCGCGTTCCCGCCGGAGGCGCGGGAGGTGCTGCGCGCGACCAGACGGGCGATCCGCATGGCGGTGCCGGGCGTCGAGGAAGCGATCGGCTATCAGATCCCCGCGTGGAAGTATCACGGCCTGATCTTCTACTTCGCCGCGTACAAGCACCACTACTCGCTCTTCGTGCCGCGCCCGGCCGCGATCTTCGCCGCGTTCGCCGATGAGCTGACCTCGTACGAGATCTCGAAGAGCACGGTGAAGTTTCGGGCGAATCGCCCCGTGCCGCTGCGGCTGATCGGCGCCATGGCGAAGCATCGTGCGGCCGAGAACCTGCGGGGCGAGGCGGACGCGAGGAAGCGGTAACACGGCCGGGCCGAGGCGGCACGCGCGTAGGCCGCGCGTTAGCCCGCGTCAGCGGTCGAACACGAAGTACGCCACAACCCCCGCGGCCAGCACGCCGCAGCCCAGCAACCACGCCTCCGGGCGCAGGAACGCCGCGATGAGCACCACCGTCGCGAGCGCCAGCACGGGCGTCACCGGCACGCCGCGCACGGCCAGCGGGATGCGGAACGGACGCGCCGTCGCGGGCTCCGTCCGGCGCAGCCGGATCACGGAGAAGTTCACCGCGACGAAGGTGGCGTAGACGGTGAGGTCCGTGACCGACGCGACCAGCCCGAGTCCACCTGTCGCGGCGAAGGGCACGGCGACGGCCAGCGCCGCGACGGCGGCGACGTACGGGGCGTGGGCGCGCCGGCCGACCGTGGTCAGCGCCCGCGGGAGGCTCCCGGCGCGCGCCATGGCGTAGATCAGCCGCGACGCGGCCGTCAGCACGAGCAAGGTCGTGTTCAGCGTCGATGCCAGCGCGATGTAGGCGATGATGTCCGACGCCCGCCCGCCCCAGTCGTGCTCGAGGGCCGCCGCCAGCGGCCGGCTCGACGCGCCGAGCACATCCGGCGACAGCACGCTGACGGCGCTGATGCCCACGAGCACGTAGAGCACGCCCGATATCGCCAGCGTCAGCAGCAACGCGCGCGGCACGGTGGTCGCGGCGTCGTGCGTCTCCTCCGAGAGCGTGGCGATGTCGTCGAATCCGATGAACGCGAAGAAGACCAGCGCGGCGCCGGAAAGCACGCCGCCGGCGGTCACGCCCTCGAGCAGCGAGCGGTCGCCGATGTGGGGCGCCCCGGCGACGATCACGACCACGAGACCGCCGACCTGCAAGGCCGCGAGGCCCGCGGAGAGCCAGATCGTCCGCTGGACGCCCGCGGCTACGACGCCGGTCAGGACGACCAGCAGCGCGATCGCGGAGATCCTGACGTCGATGTCGACGAACTGCCGCAGGTAATGGGCGAACCCGAGCGCCACGGCGGCGGCGGCGATGACGTAGGTGACGGCCATCATCCAGCCCGCAAGGAAGCCCACGAACGGGTTGAACGCTCGCGCCGCCCACGCGTACTCGACGCCGGCGCTCGGGTACATGCCGGTCAGCTCGCAGTACGTGAGCGCCGTGAGGCCGGCGAGGAGCGCCGCCACGCCGAACGAGATCCAGAGCCCGGCGCCCGCCTCCCGCGCCGCTTCGCCGACGAGCACGTAGATCCCGGCGCCGATGACGATGCCAACGCCGGAGGCGGTGAGCTGCCAGAGCTTGAGCGAGCGCCGGAGCCCTGTCCCGGCCGCGAGGTCTACCGTGTCGGCCACGCCTGAAGCGTACCGGCGGCGACGTCCCGCAGCAGCCCGATGTTGTCGGTCGCAGCAGCCGCGCCGTCGAGGCGCAAGAAGCGTTCTCGCGGGAGTGGGGGCTCGACGCGGCGCCGCTGCGCGAGATAGGTCTCCAGGCGCGCGTCCGAGAGCGCGTCGGGCGCCGCGTCGCGGGCGGCGAGGCGGGCACGCACGACGCGGTCGTCGCAGCGCAGCCAGACGCCCAGGACCGGCACGCCGCATGCCGCCGCAAGCGCGCTGGCGGCTTCGCGCTCGCGCCGCTCGATGTGCGTCGCGTCGAGCACGACCGGGCGTCCGGCCTGCAGGTGACCGCGTGCCCGCTCGCGGGCCTCCGCGTACACGCTCGCGCGGGCGGCGGCGCCGTACTTCGGCGGATTGCCGCCGGACTCCAAGTCGCGGCGCACGGCATCGGAGCGGACGAGCGCCGCGCCCCAGCGCACCGCGAGGGCGGCGGCGAAGTGGCTCTTGCCCGTGCCGGAGAGCCCGCCGACGACGATCAGTACGGCCGGCGGCGTGCGCGCGTAGCGCCGGGCGAGCGCGAGGAGGCGTCTCGCGCGCGCGGCCGCGCGGCGACGCTGCGGGTCCGGGGCGCCGGCGTCGGCGGCGGTGATGCGTTCGACCTTTGCCCGCACGATCGCGCGCTGGCAGCGGTAGAACGGCAAGAGGAAGGGCATGGTTTCGTCGTCGGAGGCGAGCTCGATATAGGCGCCCGCGAACTCGTCGGCGAGGTCGGGGCGCCGGCGGGCGTCGAGGTCCATCGCCAGGAACGCAACGTCGCTGGCGACGTCACCGCAACGGAGCCGGTCGCTGAACTCGATGCAGTCGGTCAGGCAGACGTGGCTCGCCCGATCGACGTAGATCGAGTCGGCGCGGAGATCGCCGTGTCCGTCGCGCACGCGCCCCGACGCCGCGCGCGCGTCGACGAGATCGCCATGCTCGCGGAGGAAGCGCTCGCCGAAGCGGGCCAGAACGCCGAGCTGCCGCGAGGTCACGGTAGCGCCCGCGAAGCGCCCCAGCTCGTCGAGGTTCTCGCGCCAGATCGCCGCGACCGTGCGCGCGGACCCGAAGCGGGCGACGCGGCGTCCGCGCGCGGCGCCCGCGTGGAACGCATGCAAGGCCGCCGCGATGTCCCGGAGCGTCCCGGAGTCAGCGTCGCCGCGCGCGATCAGCGTCGGCAGCCACGCGTCGCGCGGCAGCCGCCGCATCCGCACGGCGTACTCCACCGGTCTGCCGCTGCCGCCGACGCGCGCGCTGCCGGCGCGCACGACGATCGGGACGACGCCGAGGTACGCCTCCGGGCACGTGCGCCGGTTGAGCCGCACCTCGCGCGCGCACATGCGCTTGCGGATCGCGAGCGTGCCGTAATCGAGGAAGTCGAAGCGGACCGCCTTCTTGATCTTGTAGGCGTAGTCGCCCGCGAGGAGCACGAGGGAGATGTGCGTCTCGACCAGTTCGACGCGTCGGGCGGGATGATCGTACGCCGACGGCGCGAGCAGCCCCTGGAGCCGCCGCGGCAGCGTCATGCGGCGTCCCCGGCACGGGTGCCGCCGTCACCGCCGCCCGTGGCGCGGCCGTCTGCGTCCGCCATGTCCAGCAGCGTCCTTCCGCTCGAGCGCGTCGTGCGTGCATTGAACCGCGCGGATGCGTCCCGCGGAAGGCGTCAGGCGGCGCGAGCGTCGCGGCGCTGGCGCAGGCGCGCACGGCCGACGCTCGGGGTCGCGGTCGAGCAGGCGTTACCGTCAGCGAAGCGGTCGAGACGCACCGAGGGGGCGCTCGCGCGCAGCCACGCGTGCGGCTCGGTCGGAGTCGCACGCATTCGAGAGAAGGAAGTTATCGATGAGGCGGGGAATCTCGCGCGAAGGGACGGCCTGGGCGAGGGTCGCTCCCGGGATGTCGCGCGCCATGCGTGCGGCAACGGCGGGCGACGCGGTGTTCGACGCCGCGGCGTGGATCACAAGGGTCTTCGCGCGCACATGCGGCAGCAAGGCGCTGACGTCAAACGACCGCCGCTCGCTGTTGATGCGCTCGAGCGTGTCGGGTTGGACGCAAGCTCGCAGGTACTCGGCGTATGCGTGGGAAAGGTCGCTTGCCTTCCAGCCTGTGAGGTTGAGCGCCATCGCCTCGGTGAACTCACGCCAGTGCGGCGCCAGCAGGCTCATGCTGTTGGCGAGACTGCCGTCGTGCCAGTAGTCCGCACCGCTATACCAGGTGCTGACGAGGACAAGGTGGCTGACGACCTGCGGGTACCGTGCGGCGAAGGCGATTGCCGTCGGGCCGGCGAGCGACTGGCCGAGGAGCATGACCGGTGCGGCGCCAACCTCGTCGATGACTGCCTTCAGGTCGCTGATGTGCCCTTCGAGCGTGAAGTTGAGGACATCGCGTTGGGAGACGCCTGACCCTCGACCATCGTAGAAGACGAGGCGGTGAAACCGGGCGGGGCGCTCGATCATGCGCCTGGTGAATCCCCACTCCCATCGCTTGTGGAGATGGCTCCAGGGCGTCGATGCGACCTCAACAAGTGTCGGGCCGCGTCCAGTCACCGCGAAGGCGATGCGCACGCCGTCTTCCGTTGTTGCGTGGTGGACCTCCGGCATGGGCGGTGCGGGTACGACGGCCGGCGTAGCCGGCATCGACTGGATGTCACGCGCTAGTGCTTCGGTCTCGCCGGAAGGGTCAGTGTCGAGGCCGGCCCGGAGCGTGCGGCGGCAATCCTCGTACTGGCGCAGCGCGGCGGCGCTGTCACCCGCCGCGGCGTGGATGCGCATGACGGCGCGGTGCGCGTCCTCGCGCAGCGGGTCCGACGCCAGGAGCGCCGCCAGGCAGGCGAGTGCCCGCGCGCGGGCGCCGTCACGCTCGTGCGCCTGCGCGGCGCTCCACAGGAGGCGATCGCGCAGCGCCCGCGCCTCTCGTCGCGGCTGCTCGGCCCACGGCTCGTGCATGTCCGCCTCGAGCACGTCGGCGGCGTAGAGCGCGAGCGCGTCATCGTAGAGCGCGGCGGTGTCCGCTTCGAGCGCGCAGCGCGCCGCGCAGCCGAATGCGAGCGCATCGGTCAGCACGTCGGGGGAGAGCGCGAGCAGCCGGCCGTGCTGCACGACGATGGTGGCGTCGACGCCGGCGCGGTTGAGCTGCCTGCGCAGGCGGTAGAGGTTCTTACGCAGGTTGTTGGCCGCGGCGTCGCCATCGAGCTCCGGCCAGAGCGCGTCGCAAACGAGATCGCGATGCAGCGAGCCGTCGGGCTGGAGCGCGAGCAGCTTGAGGATGGCGGCGGCTCGCCGTCGCGGCCAGGTGTCGTCGATGACGATGCGACCGCCGTCGGACAACTCGAAGCGACCGAAGACGCGAAGGCGAAACCGCCGCTCTCCGGGAGCGCAGCTCATGCGAGCACCAACCTTCCCCCTGCTGGCGCTGAGGTCGCGTTTCCTCGATTGCGAGGGTCAGGGGTCGATTCTCTTACGGATATTGGAGGGTGTCAACGGCGCGAGATGCGAATCCTCCAATGTTGTCGTCTCGGGGAACGGGCAGGGAACGGCGCCGGCGGCAGGATCGGCCTGCGCCGCCGGCGGGCGGTGGGTTCCCGCGTCCGGCCACTTCCCCCGCAGTTGCTGCGCCGGCCGGCGTGTCCGCGCCGCCCGCGGTTGGCCCCGCCACTGGACCGAGTCCCCGTCCGAGCGGGGAGCTGCATCCGCATGCACACGGGAGGACACACCATGGGATCCAACCAGGACGCCAACGGGCGGGCGCGTGAACGGGGCGGGATCCGCCCGGCGTTGTTCGCGGTGGCCGCCGCGGTCGTCGCGCTGACCGCCCTTCTCGGGACCGCGCGCCAGCCCGCCGGCGCGATCGCGGCCTTCGTCGTGAACACGACCGGAGACGGCGTCGACATCGCGCCGGGCAACGGCGTCTGCCTGACCGCGACGCCGGGCGAGTGCACGCTGCGCGCGGCGATCATGGAGGCGAACGCCTTGGCGGGCACGGACAACATCTTCTTCGCCATCCCCGGCGGCGGCGTGCACACGATCACGCCGGGCTCGCCGCTGCCCAGCATCACGCCCGGTGCGGTGACGATCGACGGCACGACGCAGGGCGCGTTCGTCGCCGGCTCGTCGATCGAGATCAGCGGCGCGTCGGCGGGCGCCGGAGCGAACGGCATCGCGCTTGTGTCGAGCTCCAACACGGTGAAGGGGCTGACCATCAATCGCTTCGGGTTCGCGGGCGTGCACGTGGCGCTGGGCTCGACGGGAAACACGATCCTGCGCAATACAATCGGAACAAACGCGGCGGGCGCGGCGGGCATCGGCAACGGCGCGGGCGTCGCGCTCTACGGTGATACGAACACTGTCGGAGAGATCGGTGGAGAAGGAAACCTGATCTCCGGCAATATCAACAGTGGCATCATGATCGACGGCTCCAGTGGTAATGCCGTCAGAGCCAACAAGATTGGCACGAATGCGACAGCGACCGCGGCGTTGCCAAATGCGTACGGCATCCTACTTACGAATGGGGCGACGTTAACTGCGATCGGCATCGACTATCCAAGCGAAAGAAGGAACATCATCTCGGGCAACACGCTGTACGGGATCTGGTTGAATGGTGCCTCGACAACGAACAACTTCGTGCTCGGGAACGCCGTCGGCACCGATGGCGCGGGGACCGGCCCGATTGGCAACGGGATAGGTGTACTGATAACCGGCGCGCCGGCAAATGCGATCGGATGCGGGGCGGGGTGCGGTACTTCGCCCGACTGGGGAAACGTGATATCCGGCAATGCTGGCGCGGGCGTGCAGATCACCAACGGTGCGACCGGAGTGCTCATCCAAGCGAACCGGATTGGCCTGAACTACGCGGGTTCGACGTCGATCCCGAATGGCGGCGCGGGCGTCGTCGTAGATGGCGGTGCCAACGCAAATTCGATCGGCGGTGCAGGCGGAGTTCTGGACCGCAACTACATCAGCGGGAACGGGTCGAACGGCGTGCTGATCACGGGCGCCGGCACAAACGGCAACCTTGTGTACGGCGACTACATCGGCACCAACGCGGCGGGGACGGCGGGGATCCTCAACAGCGGCGCCGGTGTGCGCATCCGCGGCGGCGCGTCGGGCAACTACGTCGGTAACGGCACCGCCGCGGGGCGCAACCTGATCTCGGGGAACCTGCTGGCGGGCGTGCGGATGGAGGATACGGGGACGAACAGCAACCACGTGCTGGGGAACTACATCGGCACGGACGCGACCGGTACGGCGGTGATCGCCAGCTTCGGCTGCGGCGTGCTGATCGCGGGGGACGACGCGAATGAGGTCGCGAGCAACCTGATCAGCGGGAACAGCTCCGGGAACGCCTGCGTGTTCTTCCCGGCCACGCACACCGTCGTCACCGCCAACCTGATCGGTACCAACGCGACGGCCACGGGCGTCCTCGCGAATCCATCGTACGGCGTATGGGTGCTGAACGAACAGAGCCGCACGATCGCGATCACCAATAACACCATCGGCGGCAACACGATCGGCCTCTACGCGAGCGCCAGCGCCGCCGGTCTCGCCAGCAGCGTGTCAGGCAACGCGATCGGCACGGATCAGGCGGGCGTGGCCTCACTTCCGAACGGCGGCGACGGGGTGCGCCTCGACGGCGCTTCGTACGATTGGCCTCTCGTGCTCAACAAGATCGCGAACAACGGCGGCAACGGCGTCACCGTGAACGACCTGGGGACCTCGCGCGTATTCTTGGGAAACAACGAAATTCACGACAACGGCGCCCTTGGCATCGACCTGGGCAACGACGGCGTGACTGCGAATGACGCCAAGGATCCGGACGCCGGGCCGAACTTCCTGCAGAACCGGCCCACACTCATCTCCGCGAACGACGACGGCGGCGGTGCGACGAACGTGACGTTCACGTTGAACAGCCGGCCGAACCGGGTCTACGGGATCAGCATCTTCGCGAGTCCCGCGTGCGACCCTTCGGGATTCGGCGAGGGTGCGACATCTATCGGCATCGGTGTCGTGGGGACGGATGGAAATGGCGACGCTTCGGGTGCGTCGTCCGCTTCACCCGCGCCGGTCGGCAGTAAGATTACCGCCGTCGCGAGCGACATCACCGATCCTTCGGACGCCTTCTATGTGGGAAGCTCCGAGTTCTCGAATTGCGTCACGGTCGCCGCTGCCTGCGCCGGCGACACTGACTGCGACGGCGTCCTCGACGCCGCGCCCGACAACTGCCTGTACTACGGCAATCCCTCGCAGGCGAACAGCGACTCCGGCCCGCCGCCGCCGGCCGGGCGCACGGGCCAGATCGACAACGGGAGCGGCATCGCCACGCCAGACACCAGCATCCCCAACGGTGATGGAGAAGGCGACCCGTGTGACGGTGATCGCGACAACGATGGACTGGCGGACTACCAGGATTCGGAGCCGCTGACCGCGTACGGCAGCTGCAGCACATTCGCGGGCGCCAGTGACGGCCATTCGAACCCCGGCTACGGCGACAACACCGACGTCGACCTCAACGGCCCGTCGTGGGATACGGACAACGACGGCGTGCGCGATGGCGTGGAGTGCGCCCTTGGGAAGAATCCCCGCAACGGCACGCCCGGCAACAAGCCGTCGAAGGTGCAGTGCGCCAACTACCACACCGGCGGCGTCGGACCGAACACCGACCTCACAGACCTGGACAACGACGGTCTCCCCGCCTACGACGAGTACTGCAAGTGGGGGACGGAGGATGACCCGGCCTGGCTGGGCGCCGCATTCGCGCAGGACCTCGACGGCGACGCCAAAAAGGACTGCGTGGAGGCGAACGACACGGACGGCAACGGGATCTCGAACTACACCGGGGACACGATCAACTCCGCGAAGGCGGCGAACAACCTGATCCAGAAGACGCTGGACTTCGACCTGGATGGGAACGGGAACGTCAACTTCACCGGTGACACGATTCTCGCGGCGAAGATCGCGCTCCACGTCGGCGGCATTTGTCTGTAGAAGGCGCGCCGCCCCGGGTGGCGCGTATCACGCGTCGCCACAAAGAGCACAACGCACCAGCGTTGTGCTCTTTGGTCGTGTTTCCGGGCGCGCCGGGTGACGAGTGCCGACGCTCAGATCCAGGCCGGGATCGCGTACGTTAGCGCATGCTGCCCGGGGTTACCCCGCGCACTGGCGGGTGACGCCGTCCAGGAAGCGCTCGGCGACGGACGTCATGTACGGCGTCAGGTACGGCTCGCCCTCGGCGGGCGCCGGCGTGAAGTAGAGCTGCACGTCGATGACGAGGTCGCCGCAGCGGAGCGTCGCAGCGAGCGCGCGGCCCGTGCCGGCCGTCAGCCGTTTCAGCTCGCCGTCGTAGGACGCGCCGGGGCGCGCCCTGGCCTCGGCCAGCACGACTAGCGGGCCGCTGATGCCGTCGACCGCGGCACCGTCCTTCGCCGAGTAGGCGATGCGGCCCGCGCGCACGCCGCTGGCGTCCGGAAACGCGACGGCGTACGAGAGGGAGCTGGCATCGGCGCTATCCGGGATCGCGTCCGGCACGAACGGCGCGAAGCCTGCGTAAGACGCGAACTCCGCCGCGTCAGCGACACGGTGGACGGCGATCACTCCCGGCGGAAGGTTGAAGTCGCCCTGCGTCGGCTCGACCACCGTGCCGGCGACCGCGCTCTCGTGGGTCGCGCGGATGTCCCGCGCGACCCAGAGCGCTGCGAACAGCGCCCCGGCGACGGTCGAGAAGAACAGCAGGCTCACCGCCAGCACGCCGGCAAGCCGGAGCGGCGGACGGGGACGCGGTGCGGCAATCACACTCATTCCAACGAAGTTCTCCGCGGCGCGTATCAGCGCGACCCGAACGCGCCGCCACGGCGGTCGAGTGACACGCGCGCCTTTGCCGGTGGCTCGCCCGGTGCGAGACTACGCCCTCTCGAAACGTCCGTCGAGCGACGACGGGCCCCGATGTCAATCGAAAGGCGAGACCCCGCCCGATGGCAGTTGACGCCCACCCCAAGCGCGACATCCCCGAAGTCTGCTACCCGGACAACAACTTCGGCACCGCCGTCACCCCGGGGAACTCCTGGGCCTGGTCCGCCTGGGCGCAGCTCACCGCCTCGCTCGCCGACCACCTCGTCCTCTCCGCCGCCCAGCTCTACGTCCTCCTCTCCACCACCGCCACCCCCGTCCTGCAGCAATTCCAGGTCGAGATCGGCACCGGCGCCGCCGGCTCCGAAGTCACCGTCGCCCGCTCCGGCTCCGCCATCGGCTACAGCGCCTCCGGCAGCGCCGAGACCAAATCGATCTTCCGCACCGAGACGCTCTGGCTCCCGCCCGTCCGCATCGCCGCCGGCACCCGCGTCGCCGTCCGCGCCACCAAGCAGGGCACCGACCCGCTCGCCCTCAACGTCACGCTCATCGGATTCCCCGCCGCCGACTTCCCGCCCGTATCCACCCACCCGCACCCCGACCCCTACCTCCGCGCCAGCGAACCCGCCGCCGCCGTCACCTACCCCAACGCCGGCCTCGCCTCGGTCACCACCGCCGGCACGATCTGGGTCTACGGCTCCTGGGTCGAGCTGATCGCCGCCGGCGCCCTCAGCCGCCACATGCTCGCCGCCGGCTTCGCCTGCGGCGACGCCGTCATCAGCGGCGCCTTCCACCTCCAGCTCGGCACCGGCAGCGCCGGCAACGAGGTCCCCCACGCCCTCGCCGTCGCCGCCGGCCGCTCGTCCAACCCGGGGCCAGGCTTCGGGCAGGCGCACTTCGTCCGCCCCGCCCTCATCAAGCCAGGCGAACGCGTCGCGGCCCGCGTCCGCGGCCGTCCCGTCTCCACCGCCTTCGCCGTGCAACTGCTCGCCCTCGAGCTCGCCTGAAAGGAGCAACGCCGATGCCATGGACCGCAACGATCACCGCCGTCGCCGACTTCGGCCCCGCCGACCTCCGGCTCACGCTCACCATCACCGACGGAACCGAAGTCCGCACGCAGGAGACGACCGTCCCCGTCGCCTGGGCCAACGACCAGGTGCGCGAATCCCTGCAGGACATCATCGACGACCTCGCGCCATCGCTCGCCGTCGCAGCCGCCACCCGCCCCCGCCTCCTCGGCCTCAGCGCAACCCAGAAGCCCAAAGCAGCGGACGGCGCGCTCTGATGGCCACGCCCACCAACTTCACGCCCGTCGCCCTCGACCCGCTGCAGCTCGGCACCTCCGTCGGCGACATCTACGCCGCCGGCGCCGCCGGCGCCTTCGTGCACTACATCCTCCTGATCAACGACACCACGACGCCCGTGACAGCCACGCTCTACTACGTGCCCTCCGGCGGCTCAGCCGGCGACGACAACATCCTCTGCAAAGACATCGCCGTGCCCTCCGACGGCCTGCCCGTCAACGTCCTCGCCGCCCTCGGCTTCGCCCAACCGCTCACCATGGAAGCCAGCTCGAAGATCCGCGGCGTCGCCTCAGTCGCCGCGCAGGTCACCGTCCAGCTCGGCGCCACCGACCTCGCGTGAGCGCGGGGATGGCGTGGGCCCAGTCCCCGTGGCGCGGGTTTACGTTCGTCGCCGACACGTCGGCGCGCGTCACGTGGTCGTTCGCGCGCGGTGAGCTGGTGCTGATCGTCCCGTCGGGCGTGCGCTACGCGCCGATGCCGCCCGGCTGGTCGCGCCGCGGCCGGCGCATCGCCGCCGCCCGCCCCGAAGCCGCGGCGCGCCCCGCGGCGCACGCTCGCGCGGCGACGCCCGAACAGCCCGGATGACCGATGACTGACCAGCAACCAGACCAGCACGGAGACATGCACCATGACAACCCTCACCACCATCCGCTCCCGCGTCCGCCAGGACCTCCACGACGAGGACGCCGCCGCGTATCGCTGGACCGATGCCGTGCTCGACCGGCACATCGGGCGGGCGGTGACGGAGTACAGCACGCACGCGCCGCTCGAGCAGAAGAGCACGCTCGCCGCGACGTCCGGCAGCCGCGACCTGAGTGTGGCGTCACTCGCGAACGTCATCGACATCGAGGCGGTCGAGTGGCCGGTCGGAGAGTTCCCGCCGCGCCGCGTCGGCTGGTCGCAGTGGCAGACGACGATCACGCTCGACGTCGTGAACGCGCCGTCGGCCGCCGACAGCGTGTACGTGTACTGGACGAAGATGCACACGCTCGACGGGTCTTCGTCGACACTGCCCGTGCACCACGAGGACATCGTCGCGGCCGGCGCGGCGGGGTACGCCGCGCTCGACTGGACCAGCTTCGCGACGAACCGCATCAACACCGGCGGCGATGACGTGTGGGGCCGCTACAAGGCGCTGGCCGAAGAGCGGCTGCGCTACTTCCGCCAGGAGCTGAGCCGCATCGCGCGGCGCAACACCGTGCGCCAGCGCCGCCTCTACACCACGGACGCGCCGGGCATCTTCGAGCAAAACAGGGTGAAGTACTAGGTGTTGGATGTTGGATGTTGGATGTTGGAGGTTGGAGTGGCGATGCGGTGTCACCCTGCGCGAAGCGAAGGGGTCTCGTGCGGGCGAGATCCTTCGCTGCACCCAGGATGACAGGCCGTGGACCAACTGACCGACTGACCGACTGAAAGGCTGAAAGACTCCCATGCGCTCCCTCTCGTCCGAGCTCCTCGCGGCGCAACGGGCGGCCTCCACCGAACCGCAGGTGGACGTCGTCGTCGAGAACTCGATCGCGGGCATCCGCCGCCTCGACTTCGCGCAGCTCGACGCGACGGCGCAGACGATCGCACGGCACGGCGTCGCCGTCGCGGGCGACGGCTCCGTGACGCGCGTGCGGATGGACGGCGCGGGCAACGTGAAGCAGCAGCGCGTCACCACGCCGGCGACGGGGCCGTGGACGACGTGGTCGACGCTCACGGCGGGCGTCGGCACGCAGGTCGCATGCGCCGCGAAGGGTTCGCGCGTCGCCGTCGTGTACAGCGACGCGGCGGGCACCGGCATCAAGCTCAAGGAGTCGACCGACAACGGCGCCACGTTCGGCTCCGAGGTCGCCGTGACGACGGCCTCGGCCGCGGTCGTCGGGCTGGCCGTGGCGTACAAGAACGCGTCGGGCGACCTCGGCATCGCCTGGATCACCGCGTCGGCGCTGAGCATCATCAAGCGGGTGTCGGGCGCGTTCGGCGCCGCCTCGGCCAGCGGCATCAGCGTCAGCAGCCTCAACGGCGCCGGCATGTGCTACGGCTTCGACTGGGACATCGTGCTGACCGGCGTCGAGGCGACGACGCTGCGGCGCACGCTCTGGACCATCGTGCACGGCGACGGCACCGACGCCGCCGCGGGCGTGTGGGGCGCCCTGCAGCCGCAGCAGCAGGCGGAGAGCGACAGCTCCGTGAGCTTCGCCGCGCCGTTCATCATCTACACCGACTGTCACCGCATCACCTGCGTCGAGGCGGACGCCTTCAGCGGCGGCGCGACGCGCGTCTACCGCACGAACGTGCACCCCGCGTCGACGTTCGTCGCCGGCGCGAACACGCTCCGGGCGCCGCTGCCCGTGAACTACGCCGGCGCCGAGGGCCTGGCGATCGCCGCCGATGCCGCCGGCAGCGGCTACGTCTACGAGAGCGCGCCCGACGCGATCTACCGCGCGCCGCAGTCGCAGCAGCTCGCCACGCTCACGGCCGACGTGATCGCCGTGCGCATCGAAGAGCGCGGCGACGCGACGCGCGGCTACGTCGAGCTGGACAACGCGTCGGGCGCGTACGCGGGGCCGCCGGCGCCGGTCGCCATCGGCAACGTCGCCGGCGTCTCGTGGGGATATCGCACCGCGAGCGGACCGCAGTCATCGCGGATGGCGGACCTGTGGATCGCCGGCTACGAATACCGGCGCGCGGGCGGCGTCTCGACGCTGCGGCTGCACGTCGAGGGCGGCTGGGAGCTGCTGCGGCGCAGCCGGCAGCGCACGCAGATCGTGCACACGGGCGCGGACTCCTACCTGCAGGTGCTGCTGCGCGTCGCGGCGCGCGCGGGGCTGCGGATGACGTCCGCGGGCGTCTCGACGCGCGCAACGTCGGTGACGCCGAAGTTCACGGTCCATCCGCAGACCTCCGGCTTCGAGGCGATGCGCCAGGCGCTGGCGTTCCTCGCCGACCGCGTGCGCATGGGCACGCTGGCGGGCTGCGCCGTGCTCGAGCCGCTCGCGTCGGCGGCGTCGGATTACAGCTTCGGCGCGGCGCACCCATTGCGCGAGGTGCGGCTGCTCTCGGAGCCCACGGCGGTGAGCGAGGCACAGTCGTTCGGCGCGTCCGCCTTCGGCGAGGCGATCGACTTCGCGAGGGCGGCGGCCGGCGCCGGCACGCGCGAGCAGCTCCGCGACATCACGAGCGCGACGGGCTCCGCCGCCGCGGCGACGGCGGCGGCGCACCTGCGCCAGCGCGCGCTCGATGCGCCGGCCGGCAGCATCGTCGTGCCGCCGCACTGTGGCGCCGAGCTACTCGACGTCATCGACTTCAGCGACGCGCTGATCTCGGCGTCGAGCATGAAACGCCGCATCGCCGCGATCCGCTGGCGCTACGACCGGCATCGTGCGGCGTACGAACAGGAGCTGGTGCTGGGCGCGATATAGCAGGTCGCGAGGGCGGGAAAACATACAAGAGTGCAGAAACGAACTCCCCAGACCAGGAGCAATGACCGGTGATCAGCGCCCGTAGGAGGTTCCAGGAATGGCTTCGACGACGATTCACCAGGGGACGCTGAAGGCGTTCGACGGCGTGAACTGGCTGGCCACGGTGCAGCTCACCGGCTCGCTGCAGGTGTGGCTCTCCGGCGTCCCCGTCGCGCGCAATATCGCGTCGGGCGAGATGGTAACGAGCCGGCGCGTGGCGGTCGCCCTCTTCGACCCGACGAACCAGGCCGATGCGGTGGTGTTCGCGGTCTGGGTGTAACCCGGAACGTCCGGGTTCGCAGCGCGGCGAGCGCTCGAGACCCCGGCACCAGTCTCCAGTCTCCAGTCCCGATCCGTCCATCCGCTAGGATTCCGGTATGACCGACACGATCGCCCTTGCGCCGGTGGACTCCGCCGATGTGCAGATCCTCGTCGACAACGCCAGCGACCTGCTGCTGCGCAGCGACGAGCGCGCGAAGCGGCCGTCATTCGCCGACGCGTCGGGCGGCGACGCGCCCGTGACGGTCGAGGCGCCGCTGATGCTCGACCCGCGCCTGCCGGAGACGCTGGTCGCGGAGCACGGCTTCTCGGCGCTGGTCACGGTCTCGGTCGGCGGGCGCAGGCATCGCGTGATGTTCGATGCGGGGCTGAGCGTCGGCGGGCTCGCGCACAACCTGCGCGCGCTGCAGATCGCCCCGGACGATATCGAGGCGATCGTCATGAGCCACGGCCACTTCGACCACGTCGGCGGGCTCAACGGGCTCGTCCGCGAGTTCGGCGCGCGCCGGCTGCCGATGCTGCTGCACCCCGACTTCTGGCTGCGCCGCCGCCTCGCGCCGCCGAACGCCGCGCCGTTCGAGTTGCCCATCGCCAGCCGTGCCGCTGTCGAAGGCGCCGGCTTCGAGGTGATCGAGGAGCGCCGCGCGTCACTGCTGCTCGACGGGGCCGTGCTGATCACGGGCGAGGTCGACCGCACGACGGCGTTCGAGCGCGGCTTCGCCGTCCACCAGGCGTTCCGTAACGGGGCGTGGGAGCCGGATCCGCTGATCCTCGACGACCAGGCACTGATCGCCAACGTGCGCGGCCGCGGGCTGCTCATCCTCACCGGATGCGGGCACGCCGGGGTCGTGAACATCGTCCGGCACGCACAGAAGCTCACGGGCGAGGCGCGGGCGGCGGCGGTGATCGGCGGCTTCCACCTCAACGGTCCGCTGTTCGCCGCGAGTATCGAGCCGACGATCGCGGCGTTGCGCGAGATCGCGCCCGCGCTGGTCGTGCCGGGCCACTGCACGGGCTTCGAGGCGACGCGGGCATTCTCGCAGACGCTGCCGGACGCCTTCGTCCAGACGAGCGTCGGCACGCGCTTCGTGCTGTGAGCGCGAGCGCGCCGCGCGAGCCCGCGTCGATGCGCATCGGCCCGCGCACATTCGTGTGGGGGGCGCGCACGTACATCATGGGCGTGATCAACGTCTCGCCGGACTCGTTTTCGGGCGATGGCGTGGGTTCGGCGGACGAGGCGGTGGAGCTGGCGCGGCGCTTCGTCGACGAGGGCGCGGACATCCTCGATGTCGGCGGCCAGTCGACGCGGCCGGCGGCGGACAGGACGAAGGCGGGCTTCGACGAGATCACCGACGCCGAAGAGATCCGCCGCGTCGCGCCGGCGATCGAGCGCATCCGCTGCGAGCTGCCAGACACGGCGATCAGCGTCGACACGTACAAGCCGGCGGTCGCGTGCGCGGCGCTCGATGCCGGCGCAGACATGCTCAACGACATCTACGGCTTTCGCCGCGACCCCGAGATCGCCCGCATCGCCGCGAAGGCCGGCGTGCCGGCCCTCGCGATGCACAACCAGCGAGGGCGCCGGTCGGACGACGTAATGGCGAGCGTGCTCGAAGGTCTGCTCGAGTCGATCGCCATCGCCGAGCGAGAGGGATTGCCGCGCGAGCGGCTGATCGTCGACTCGGGGTTCGGCTTCGGCTGGACGGCGGAGCACAACATCGAGATGCTGCGCCGCCTCCGCGAGCTGGAGGTGCTGCGGCTCCCGGTGCTCATCGGCACCTCGCGCAAGTCGACGATCGGGGCGGTGCTGGGGGGCGCGGACGTGCCGGAGCGGATCTTCGGCACGGCCGCGAGCGTCGCGCTGTCGATCGCCCGCGGCGCCGACATCGTGCGTGTCCACGACGTCGCCGCGATGAAGCAGGTGGCGCTGGTTGCGGACGCGATCGTGCGCGGTTGGCTACGGGATGGCGTATGACTGCGGAAGAGCGCAACCGCCCCGAGGTCAAGGTCACCCTCGACATTCGTGGCTTTAGTTGCGATCACAGCGAGATCACACGCGTCGTGCGAATACAACCGACCAGGCTGTGGACACGCGGCGAGATTGTTCCGCGTTCGATCATCGCGCACAAAGAGAACCACTGGCTGTTCGATGCGCCCGGCTATCGGATTGAGACGCTGCAGGTACAAGTGGTAGGTCTGCTCGACTTGATCGAGCCGCTCGCGGACAACTTCTTGAAGTTGCCGTCCGACGCAAGAACGCAGATCTATTGCGCCGTCTATGACTATGAGCGGTCGGTCGATCTCTCGTTTACCGCTGATACCGTCCGTCGCGCGGCCCGCATCTCGGCCGAGATCAACGTCGACTACATCAACTTCTCGGTGGACCAACTCGAATGAGCGAGCGCGTCTTTCTCGGGCTGGGGGCGAACCTCGGCGACCGGCGCGAGAACTTGCGTGGGGCGCTGCGGCTGCTGGCGCGCGAGTGCGAGATCGTCGCCGTGTCGTCGCTGTACGAGTCCGTCGCCGTCGTGCCCGAAGGCCGGCCGCCTGGCCCCCGCTACTACAACGCCGCGTGCGAGATCAGCACGGAGCTGGAACCGCAGGACCTGCTGCGGTTCGTGAAGGAGATCGAACGCGAGATCGGCCGCAGGCCGGCGGAGCGCTGGGCGCCGCGCCCCATCGACATCGACATCCTCCTCTACGGAAGCCGCATCATCGACGAGCCTGGCCTGGTCGTGCCGCACCCGTTGCTTGCGGAGCGCGCGTTCGTGCTGGCGCCGCTCGGCGACATCGCCGCGGACGTCCCGCACCCCACGCTCGGGCGCACGATCGGCGAGCTGGCGCAGGGCATCGAGATCGCGGGCCAGCGCTATGTCGAAGACTACGAATGGGTGGACTGAGCGTCGGCAGACGACGGACCGTAGACGACGGACAACAGACGGCAGACAACAGACGACAGACGACAGGCAACAGGCAACAGGCAACAGTGACGGCCCGACAGACTGACCGCCTCCGGACTCTCGCCCCCTTGCCTCAACCGCACGCGTCGGTTCCAATGAGCCCGTGGTGACGCAGTACCAGACGCTCGACGTCGACCCCGCGGCGCTCGGGACCCTCGACCTCAGCGACTCGATGTGGGTGGCCTACGCCGACCTGCACGACGCCGCCTTCATGCCGACGCGCATCCGCCTCGGCAGCGAGGAGTACGCCTACAACTCGAGCATCATCATCCTCGGCCACGGCGCCGTGCTGCCGCGAAGGATCCGGGACCTGCGCGCCGCCGGTAAGAAGCCGCTGATCGTCGAGCGCGAGGACCGCTACTACATCTTCGTCACCCCGCCCTGATCCTCAGCGCCATGGACGATGCGTACCGGCGGACGCGCGACACCGCTCCAGCGATCGATGTCGCGGAGTGCACGCCGGACCTGCTGCGAGCGCTGGAATCTGCGATGCCATCGCAGCACCACCGCGCGCGGTATGGCGTACAGACCGCTGGTCACGGCGTCTACTTCGTGGCGCGGCTGGGCGAGCGGCCTGCGGGGCACGGGCTCCTGCGCTGGCAGCCGACGGATCAGATCATCCGTCAGTCGAGCGCCGCGGAGCCGTGCATCGAAGCGCTCGGCGTCGATCCGCCCATGCAATCGCGCGGCCTGGGCACGGCCCTCATAGTGGCGTGCGAAGGCGCGGTGCTTGGCCGAGGCTGTTCGACGATCGGCCTTGCCGTGGGGATCGACAATCAGCGCGCCCGGTCGCTCTACGAGCGGTTGGGATACCGCGACATCGGAGTCGCGCCGTTCGAGATTACCTGGAGCTACGTCGACGCGGAGGGCGCCGTGCGCACCGGACGGGAGGTCTGCATCTACATGCGGAAACGGCTGTCGGCGGTGTGACCTGACCCCAAGCGTGTCTGTGACCGTGCTGGCCGATCTCCGTATGATTGGCCGCGGCGTGTCACAGCTGTCATGCTGCGCACCCGGGGAAGCACCGCGTTCGGAGCCGGAGCATGCCGCCAAAGAAGAAAGTCAACGAGCCGCACGTCAAGCTGTACCAGTCGGACTGCCCCGCCTGCCGCCGGCACTACGAGGGCAACTTTCCGATGTGGGTGCGCATCGGCGACTTCCCGTGCATCTGCGGTGCGACGGTGCCCGCGCCGCTCGGCCAGGGCGGCCAGCACGACTACCGCTGGGACGAGTGACGCTGTCGGCTGTCAGCTATCAGCCGCCGGACTGAGAGACTGAGAGAGACCTGAGAGACTGAGAGACTTGGAAGAGAGACTGAGAGACTGATGGACTATCACCTCCGCGTCGAGCGGAACAAGCTCAAGTTCGCCGCGGCGCATTTCGCGACGTTCGAGGGGACGTGCGAGCCGCTGCACGGCCACAACTACGCCGTCGCCATCGAAGTCGCCGGCACGCTCACGGACGATTCGTGGGTGTGCGACTTCTCGACGCTGAAGTCGCTCGGGAAGGCGCTCTGCGACGAGCTGGACCACAAGTTCCTGCTCCAGCGCGACAGCCGCGTCCTGGAGATCGATGAGGGTATGAGCAACTGGAAGGTGCGCCTTCGGGAACGCGGCTTCGTCTTCCCGAAGGCGGACGTCATGGCGCTGCCCATCGACAACACGACGGCGGAGCGGCTCGCCGGGTGGTTCCTCGCGCGTCTGCGCGAGGACCTGCGCACCCGGGGCGCATCGAACATCACGTCAATGACGGTGGAAGTCGAAGAGGCGCCCGGCCAGTCCGGGTCCGCCAGCGAGACGTTCCCCGCCCACCCCTGACGCAGCCACATCCGAACTCGCGCCGCCCGCAACATCTTCGCAACCGCACCGCAACACGATCCGCGCGCGCGGGTCGCTAAGGTCAATCGACGACTGCCTCACCACGAACTCCGGCATCGCGAAGCGCGACCGATGGCGGACTTCCCGGGAAGGAGCGACCGATGTAGACCGGAGAAGTTGCAGGCTCAACAGTCCGCAGATGAAAGGAATCGGGAAGTTGAACAAGTTACGACAATGGTGGCTCGCGGGAGCCGTGGTGGTGGTCCTCGGCGGGATCATCGGGGCGGGCGCCGTGATGGCGCAGACGCCATCGAGCACGCCGACGACGCCGAGCACGCCGGGAGCATCGGCGTCGGCGACGCCGGGCACCGCGAATAGCGGCACGTTCCGCTCGAACGAAGACCCGACGCACGAAGCCGGCGAGACCGCGGAACAGGAGGCGGCCGAGGACTCGGGCCAGTTCCGTGGCCACGGCGGCGCCTTCAAGCCGAACGAAGACCCCGCGCACGACGCGAACGAGTCGGCCGAGCAGGAGGCCGCCGAAGACGCCGGCCAGGTCCCGTCCGGCTCCAACGCCGCGCCGTCGTCTTCGACGACTCCGTCGACGAACTGACAGTCGGCCGCGACGGCAAACACCCCCGGGCGGCCGCGGCCGCCCGGGGATCGTCTTGCTTCAGCGCTGTCGCACCGTCACGGCGCCGGTGCCGGCGGCGGCGCCGGACGCGCGCCCGCCGCACGCCGCTGCCGCATCCCGAAGTACAGCCCCGCGGCCGCGAGCGGTGCGATCCACCAGGAGAACGCCAGCACCGCGAGCGCCACCGTCGCCGCTCCGGCGAGCACGTCGAGCGATGCCTGGAACGACCGGCGCGCTTCGTGCAGCGGGCCGCTGCCACCCGACGGCTTCGGCTCTTCGGCGCCGGCCACGGGCGGTTCGAGGTGCACCGTGATGGTGGCCAGGTCCGTCTGGTGGTCGAGCAGATTGATCCGTCCCTGCACCTGTTCGATGTCGGCGCGCGTCCCGTTCAGCCGATCCTGCACCTGCAGCACTTCGCTGATGTCGTTCGCGCGGCCCAGGAACTGCAGGTACTGCTGCTCCGTCGCCTGCAGGTTGCGCAGCCGCGACTGCAGGTCGGTGTACTGCTCCGTCACATCGTTCGAGCCGGACTGCTCGCCCTTCACCTCGCCGAGCCTCCGCACGCCGTTCAGCGCGTCCTGATAGCGGTCCGCGGGCACGCGGATCGTGAGCGACGCGGTCTCGCGGTCGCCGTTGTGCCCGAACGTCGAGCTGGCGATGAAGCCGCCCGCCGCCGCGGCGATGTTGCCGGCGTCCTCGAACGCGCGGGAAACGTCGGCGGCGGTCACGTCGAGCGTCGCCGTCATGATCATCTTGCGGTCGAGCGTGGAAGGGAGCGCGAGCGCCGCGCCGCCGGATCCGCCCGCCGGCGCGCCCGCGGCGGGTGCGGATTTCGACGCGCCGTTGCTCCCCGCGCTCGCCGCCGCGTCGGACGGCGCGACGCCCGCGCTGCTCTGCAACGTCGTGCCGCTCGACGGGCTCCCGGGCGAGCTCGATTGGCCGCGGATCTGGCCTTCAGGCTGGGAGCGTCCCGCGCACGCCGCGGCCAGTGCCAGCACCGCCACCAGCGCGATCGCGCCGAGCGCCTCCCTGTGGATCCCTGGGATGGGTTTCATGTGGTCCTCCTGCGTCTCCACTCTAGGCGGGGAGATGTAGGAGAAACGTCCGTTACGCCCGGAAAGTTCCTCGCCCCGGTGACCGGTCCGGCTCCGCCCGGGTAGCGCGTGCGGGCGGCGCCTGCGATGCTTCCTCACGCGCACGCCGGGAGCGTGTGGGAGCTTCGAGGAGCATGCAGCATGGCGACGTTTGACTCCGGCGGCGTGGACATCAACTACCTCGACGAGGGCGCCGGGCCGCCGGTCGTGCTGGTGCACGGCTTCGCCAGCAGCCTGCAGGGCAACTGGCGCGGGCCCGGCATCATCGATGCGCTGACCGCCGCCGGCCGCAGGGCCGTGGCGCTCGACTGCCGCGGCCACGGCCGTAGCGGCAAGCCGCACGACCCGGCGGCGTACGACGGCACGCAGATGGCGGACGACGTCACCGCCCTGATGGACCACCTCGGCATCGACCGCGCAGACCTCGTCGGCTACTCGATGGGCGCCATTCTGTCGGCGTCGCTGCTGGTGCGGCGCCCGGAGCGACTCCGGAGCACCATCCTCGCCGGTGTCGGCGACATGCTGCTCGGCGGGTCGATGCCGCGGCAGCGCTCGGAGGCGATCGCCGCGGCGATGGAAGCGGAGAGCGGCGCAGACGTCGCGGACGAGACCGCGCGGGGTTTCCGCGTGTTCGCGCGACAAAGCGGCAACGACCTCGCGGCACTGGCGGCGATGCAGCGGGCGCGCCGCGGCGGCTTCGACCCGGCGAAGCTGCACGCGGTCGCCCTGCCCGTCATGGTGCTCGTCGGCGAGCTGGACTCGCTTGTCGGTTCGGGCGCGAGGCTGGCCGCGGCGATGCCCGGAGCGAAGCTCGTGACGGTGCCGGGCGACCACCTCACCGCCGTCGCCAAGCCGGAGTTCCGCCAGGCGATCCTGACGTTCCTCGCAGAGGCATCGCCCCTGGCGGCGTGAGGCTCGCGCCAGGCGCGCCGCTAATCCTCGTACGGGCGGGCCATCGCGGGGGCGGGCTGGCCGAACTTCGTCCAGAGCTTGAGCGCGCCGCGCAGGCGGGCCATGCGCTCCTCGTCGCAGTCGAAGCCCTCGAGCAGGCAGCGGTCCAGGTGGTATTCCATGATGCGCGCACCGACGTAGTCGACGGCGCTCCGGATCGCCATCGTCTGGGTCAGCATGTCCTCGCACTCGCGGCCCTCTTCGAGCATCTTCTGGACGCCGCGGACCTGGCCCTCGATACGGCGGAGGCGGTTGGTGATATCGTCTGCGAGCGGTTGTTCGCCCATGGTCGGGTTTGCTTTCCGGGGCTTCCGCGGCGCCCCCTCGGGGGGCATTGACATACCCCTCGGGGGTATCGTATCATTGCGGTATAGAGCCGGTCAAGAACGTGTTCGGCTCCCCACGGAAGACGAGGAGAGAAGGGAAGAGATGGCAAAGCCGTTTGAAGTGACCGATTCGAGCTTCGAGACCGAGGTGCTGAAGTCCGAGACGCCGGTACTGGTGGACTTCTGGGCGCCTTGGTGCGGGCCGTGCCGGATGGTCGCCCCCGTGGTGGAGGAGCTGTCCGCCGAATACGACGGCAAGGTGAAGTTCGTCAAGCTCAACACCGATGACAACCCGCAGGTGTCGGTGAAGTACCAGATCCGCAGCATCCCGACGCTGCTCGTGTTCAAAGGCGGCGAGCCGGTCGGGCAGATCATCGGTTTCCGCCCCAAGAGCGACCTCAAGAAGCGCCTCGACGCGGTGCTCTGAGGAGCGCCCGGCGTCCGGCCGAACGATGCCCGCCTCCGCTCCCTCGACCGCCGTCAGGGAGCGGACTCGCGCCCGCGGCCGGCGCGAACCGGCGCTGATGCGCGGTCGACACCCGAACGCAGGGACACCATGACGCATCCGTCACCATCACCGCACAGCGAGTACGACATCATCATCGTCGGCGCCGGGCCGGCGGGGCTCGCCGCGGGCCTGTACGCCGCGCGCGCGCGGCGTCGCACGCTGCTGCTGGAGCGCAAGGTGATCGGCGGCCAGATCGCCCTCACCTATGCCGTCGAGAACTACCCGGGCATCGACAGCATCAACGGTTTCGACCTGGCCGAGGCGATGCAGCAGCAGGCCGAGAAGTACGGCATGCAGACGGCGTCCGAGGACGTCACGTCGATCGCCAGGCAGGGTGACAGGCACGTCGTCCGGACTGCGGACGGCGAGTACATCACGAAGACGGTGATCCTTGCGGGCGGCGCCGACTACAACCGGCTCGGCGTCACCGGCGAGGAGCAGCTCACGGGGCGCGGCGTGTCGTACTGCGCGACCTGCGACGCGGCGTTCTACCGGGACCAGACCGTCGCCGTCGTCGGCGGCGGCGACGCGGCGCTGGACGAAGGCCTGTTCGTTGCGCGCTACGCGAAGAAGCTGTACATGGTGCACCGCCGCGACACGCTCCGCGCGAGCGCGATCCTGCAGGAGCGCGCGTTCGTGGAGCCAAAGATGGAATGGGTGTGGAACAGCGTCGTGGAGGAGATCGAGGGGACTGACGCCGTCACCGGCGTGCGGCTGCAAAACGTCGTCACGGGCGGATCGTCGAAGCTCGACGTGACCGGCGTGTTCATCTTCATCGGCATGACGCCCAACAGCGATCACCTGCGCGACCTGCTGCGCCTGGACGCCGGCGGGCATGTCTGCGTCAACGAATGGATGGAGACGGAGGTGCCGGGCCTCTACGCGGCAGGCGACCTGCGCGCGAACTCCGCCCGCCAGGTCGTCAGCGCGGCCGGTGACGGGGCGACCGCCGCGATCCGCGCCGACCGCTACATCAGCGAGCACTTCGGCGTCCGCCCGAAGGTCCTGCCGGCCCGGCCGCCCGGGCGCGACTGACGCGAGCGCCGGCGTGGCGCTATCATGCGATCCTTCGATCCAGTTGCCGCGCCGCCGCGCTGCCGAGAGGAGCATGCTCATGGCTCTGCACAGGATGAACTCCGTCACCATCGGCGTGCCGAACGTCGACGAGACACGGGCGTTCTACCGCGACTTCAACCTCGCGGAGACGTCGCAGGGCGTATTCTCGACTGCCGACGGAGGGGACCAGCTGCGCCTCGTGCCGGCGAAGACGCGGCGTGTCGTTGAGCTGAGCGTCGGCGCGGACGACGCCGACGACATCGCGCGCGTCGCCTCGCAGCTCGCGAAGCTGGACGTGGAGCACGAGCAGTCCGGTACGCGCGTCAGCGCGGTCGATGTGGGCACCGGGGTACGGGTGAGCGTCGCGATCGCGCCTCGGCTCGCGCAGGCGAAGACCACGGCGACGCAGTACAACGGGCCGGGGCGCGTCGACCGCGACGGCCGCTCGCCACGGCTGCGCGGCGATGATGCGCCGCGCGGGGCGCGACCACGAAAGCTCGGCCACGTCGTCCTCGGGTCGACGGAGATCGAGGCGAGCGGAACGTTCTTCACCGAAGGCATCGGCTTCAAGGTCAGCGACGAGATCAAGAACATCGGCAGCTTCATCCGTTGTTCGACGGACCACCACAACGTGCTGGTGCAGAAGGCGCCGGTGCAGTTCTTGCACCACACCTCGTGGCAGGTAGAGGACGTCGATGAGATCGGGCTGGGCGCGCATGCGCTGCTGAGCAAAGACCCGTCGCGGCACGCCTGGGGTTTCGGGCGCCACCACGTCGGGTCCAACTTCTTCTGGTACTTCCGCGACCCGGCCGGCAACTTCGCGGAGTACTACTCCGACATGGACGTGATCCTCGACGACCAGCTCTGGAAACCGCAGGTGTGGGAGGGCATGCGCTCGCTGTACTCCTGGGGTCCGCCGCCGCCGCCATCGTTCATCCGCCCGGATGATCTCGCGGAGCTGATGGCGAGCAGCCACACGGCGCGCTGACGTCGCGCTTCGGGCCTGCCGCGGCCGCGGTCAGCGCGTGTCCGCTTCGACGGCTTCGGCTGCCGGCCGCTCCTCGCTTCGCCGCAGACTGAACAGCTCCGATGGCCGGATCCCCATGATCGCCATGGCCGCGCCTCCGAGCAGCATGACGAACAGCGTGCCGATAGCGTGCGTGCCGATGGCGAAGGCGAGCGCCCGGTCGGCGGGGACGTCGTACAGCGTCAACACCCGCAGCAGCACCAGCTCGTACGTGCCGATGTTCCCGAAGGTCAGCGGGAAGATCGTCACGATCGCCACCGCGACCGTCACGGAGAGGTAGGCGGCAAACGGCAGGTGAAGCCGGAACGCCTGCCCGTACGACCAGAGGATGCCCAGGTCCACGAGCCAGCCGAAGAGGTTCAGGACGACGGCGATCAGCAACAGACGCGGTTGGCGGATCACTTCGAGACCGGCGTGGAAGCGCGGCCACATGTGGCGAAACGCATCGCGCGGCGGCCGGGGCAGCGCCTCGACGACGCGCCAGGACGGCAACTCGGCGGGCATCAGGTTGCTGCCGACCGCCGCGGCGACGAACACGATGAGCGTGGTCACGGCGAGCAGGATGAGCAACTTCTGGGAACCGAAGCCGGTCGCCGGCAAGGCCAGGCTGATCAGCAGGAAGATCACGAGCGTCGCGCCGTTGACGATGCCCTCCGCACCGCGGCCGGTGATCAGGCCGGTGCGCGAGAGGCCGTAGCGGTTGGCGACGATCTGCACCTTCGCGACGTCGCCCGCGCTCGCGGGGATGACGCTGTTGACGAGGCTGCCGATGAGGAGCGCGCCGAGCAGCCCGCCGAACGGCGCGCGACCGACCTTGGTTAACGTGATCTGCCACTCGAACGTGTGGACAATGCGGGCGACGGCGTAGATGAACAGTGCCAGCGCGATCCAGGCGTACCGGGCATCCCGGAATGCGGCGCCAACGTCCTCGAAGTTCACGCGCCAGGCGGCGAAGGCGATGACGCCGGCGATGAAGACAAGCTGGAACAGCCACGGGCCGCGGAACAGGCGCGTGAGCGCCCGGCCGGCCGGCGCATTGCGGTTGCTCATCGCCTGTATACTACGCGGCGGCTCTGCCGGTGACGAGAAGCGGACGCGAAGGGACCCCGCGCAGGCGGGGCCCCGGGTGCCGCGCTACTACGACCGCGTCAGGACGTCGCTGCCTCCCGGTGTACGGCCGGCAGGTGGAGGCCGCGGCCGACCTCCCGCGCCGCGGTGCCCGGCTCCCATGGCGTGCCCAACGCCGGCAGCAGCCAGCGGTCAACCCCGATCCACCCGGCGACCTTCCACCCGAACATCACGAGCAGCGCGATGATGAACAGCACCGGGTTCGTGCTGGCGGACCCGGCGAGCAGGAAGTTGAAGTTCATGAACGCGCCGGCAAGCGCCGCGAACCCGGTGAACACGCCGATGATCAGGGCGATGCCGATGGTGACCTCACCTATGGCGATGATCCACGAGAACCACTGGTACCACTCGTGGCGCAGCATGAAGTCGAGGAAATCCCGGTACCAGTCATAGCTGATGACCGGCCTGCCTGGCGGTGCCGGGATGGCGACCGAGCGCTCCCAGAAGCTCTTGAGCGGCAGGCCGTCCGGGCCGGCGACGTAGATCCAGCGGTCGTCGCCGTACAGCTTGTGCCAGCCGGCGAGCAGCCACTGGTACCCCAGGTACACGCGCGCCACCATCCACAGCGGCGCCAGCAACGTGTCGCTGAAGATCAGACGCACGAAGCCGGGGTCGTGCAGCTGCTGCCTGCGGAAGATTCGTTCGAGTGGCATCACCGGTCCTCCTGTTCACCGAATACGCGCGCCGTCACCACTTCGCCGACCGCCCAGGCGACCACGACAGCGCCGATGATCGGCAGGAACGCGAGCACCTGATTGTCACCGGACCAGGCATTCACACTGGCGACGGCGACGGCCGCGACGCCGATCCATGCGAGAATCCCAAGTCCAAGAGCTACCGCGCGTTGCATGCAACGCCTCCTTCCTTCCACGCGAGTTCCGCCTGGTTCGATGCCGACCACCGTATCGGCCCGCGGCGGCCCTGTGCAGGGCCGGGTGGTACGTTGCGCACGGGACGATCGGCACGTCCGGCGGTATCGGACCGGTAGCATTGGCGGCGGCCTGCCCAATGGCTCCCCCGGCTACCCGGCCGCGGCGGTACGCTGACGCACAGGGAGGGAATCGCTGATGGAAGGACACGGACCGATCCTGGTGCCGCTCGACGGATCGGAGACGGCAGAGGGCGCGCTCTCGTGCGCGGCAACGCTCGCGGAGGCGCTCCGCACGCACATGGTGCTGATCACCGCGTGGGAGGGGGTCGACAGCGAGCTCGGCAGCCGCCGCCCGGCGCTGATGCTCGAGGTCGATGCCAACGCGCGCGATCACTACACGGCGTACCTGCACGGCGTGCGCGAGCGCATGAAGGACCCGTCCGTACGGACGATCGTGCGCTCCGGCGACGCCGTAGACGAGATCCTGAGCGCCGCGACGGAGACGGGCGCGCGGATGATCGTGATGGCGACGCACGGGCGGTCGGGCCTCTCCCGCTGGCTCTACGGGAGCACGGCGGCGCGGCTGCTGCGCGAGTCCCACCTGCCGCTGGTTGCCGTTGGCCCCGGCGCGCTCAGGCCGACGATCGAACGGCGTCCGTTGCGCCGGGTGGCTGTCGCGCTGGATGGCTCGCGGATCGCGGAACAGGCGGTGCCCGCGGCGCGGGCGATTGCGGAGGCCGCGGGCGCGGAGTTGATGCTGATCGAGTGCGTGGGCTGGGCTGTGCAGCAATACCCGTACGGGCTGCCGGCAGCGCTGGCGCCCGAGCTGGATGATGAGCTGGAGGCGGCGGCGCGGACCTACCTTCTGGAGCAGCGGGAACTGCTGGCGCCGATGGCGGCGCAGGCGTTCGTCGTGCGCGGTTCGACCGCCGACGGGCTGATCGAGTTCGTCGACCAGCAGGAGATCGACCTGGTCGTGATGACGACGCATGCGCGCGAGGGTGCCGCCCGCGCGGTGCTCGGCAGCACAGCCGACCGCATGCTCCAGGGCGCGGCACCGGTGCTGCTCATCGTGGCGGCCACCGGCGAGGGCGACGCTGCTCACGCCGGCAAGGGCTAGCCTGCGACGCTGGCCGGTCGGGACGGCGAATGAGCCGCACGTTCAGGCGCCGGGCGGGTGCCCGCGGAACGCCGCCAGCGCGGCATCTTCGAGCGAGTAGTCCAGCCAGCGCGGATGGAGCGTCGCAGGAGGGTGCGCGCGGGTCCAGGCCATGGCGCGGCGCACGCCTTCATCGACCGGCACGACCTCGCGATAGCCGAGTTCGTCCCGGATGCGCGCGTCGTCGACGACGATGTCCTGCGCGTAGTTGTTCGCGGACTTCAGGTGAGGCGGCAGCAGCTCGGCCGGCACGCCGATGACCTCGCCGTGCCAGCCTGCGATGCGTCCGTACTCGCGCAGCCATTCGAGCTGGGTCAGCGGCGGGTCGGCGGGCGCGTTGTAGATCGTGCCGGCGGCGCGGGCGTCGGTGACGGCCAGGGCGATCGCCTCGGCGACGTTTTCGGCGAACGCCCGCGGCCAGCGCCAGTGCAGTGCGTCCTGCTGCCAGAGCAGGAACGGGCGCGCGGCGTCCATCCGCGCTGTTTCCATGAAGAGGCGGTGCTGGTAATCGCGCTCGCCGTACACCGCCGGCAGCCGCAGGACCGTGCCGGGCAGGCCGGGATCGGACATGAAGATCCGCTCGGCCGGGATCTTGTCGTAGTCGCGCAGGCCCTCTCGTCTTCCGTCGTCGCGGTAGGGGTAGAGCTTCTCCCGGAGCGGGGCGTCTTCGTTGAGGGGCATGGGCTCCGGCGGGCCGGGCTCGCTGCCATGGAGGCGCCCGTACGCGCGGTACACGTCGACGCTGCTCACCGCGACGACGCGGTCCGCCACGCCCCGGGCCAGTGACATGGCGCCTTCCGCGTCGCGCGCGGTCATCGGCGCCATGTCCAGCACGACCTCAGGCGCCAGGCGGGCGACCTCCGCGCGGACGTCCGGGAGATGCGCGCGGTCGGCGTGGATGTGAGCGACGGCCGCGGCCGGATCGAGCTCATGATCGCCGCGATGCAGCACCGTAACGTCGCAGGCGCGCGCCAGGAGGCGGTTCACGACCGCCGGGCCGATGAAACGTGTGCCACCGAGGATCAGGACGCGCATGAGTATTGCCGCCGTACTGCGCGCGCGCTCTCGCGCGGCCGACAACATGCGCGGAAACGCCGCGAAGTGGTGCGGCGCGCGCGCCCGGCGAGCTGCTCGGGGTTGCTAGTAGCGCCGGCCGCCGCCGCCGCCGCCACCGCCTCGGCCGCCACCGTAGCCGCCCCCGCTGGGTGCGCGCTCCTGGAAGCAGTCGCGGCAGTATACCGGGCGGTCGCCGCGCGGCTGGAAGGGGACTTCCGTCTCCTTGCCGCAGTTGGCGCAGGTCGCGGGGTACATCTGGCGCGGGCCGGAAGAGTAGCTTCCGCCGCCACCACCGCCATAGCTGCCGCCGCCCATATCGCCGCGGGTCGCCTTGCGTGCGCGCCTGCAGTCGGGGCAGCGCTTCGGCTCATTCGTGAAGCCCCGGCTGGCGTGGAATTCCTGGTCGTCCGCGGTGAATGTGAATTCCGCACCGCAGTCGACGCAGACCAATGTCTTGTCGGTGTATGGCACCTGACGACCTCCTGTTAACGTTTCCTTGTCGTCAGGGCGGAGCGAAGCGTTTCGTTTCGCGGCGGACTCGGACGGGAAACTTACTCGTAGCCCGCTTACAGTAACAGACCTTGCAATCGCGCTGCAACGGGTCTCCGCCCCAATTTCCGGGCGGTTTACGCTTCGTCAAACCGCGCGACGACCTCATTATTTATACGCTCGTACACGGCCCGCTTCCACGGCCCCTGCGTCTGCATGATGATCTGGCTCACGCCGGCCTCGGCGTAGCGCTCCACGAGCTCGCGGACGTGTCCCGCCGGGCCGATGGGCAGCAGCTGCTTCGCCTGCTCAGGCGACAGGCCCATGCCGCCGCCGAACATGCCCGCCACGCGGTCGATGAGCCCCTGGTTCTCGCTCACGATGACGGTCGCCGAGACCGTGCGGGCGATCTCGGCGGGGTCGCGGCCAACGGCGCGGCAGTGGCTCTCAAGCACCTCGATCTTCTGCCGGACGATGTCCACCGTGCCGAACACGTTCATCACGTCGCCGTACTTCGCGAGCGTGCGCAGGGTGCGCTTCTCGCCACCGCCGGCGACCATGATCGGCGCGTGAGGCCGCTGCACGAACTTGGGCGCGAAGACGGCCCGCTCCAGGTGATAATGCTTCCCGGCGAAGTCGACCGGCGCGTCGCTGTCGAAGAGCATGCGGAGCATGCGCACCGCCTCTTCCAGCCGGTCCTCGCGCTCGCGGACCGGCGGGAACGGGATGCCGTACATGCGGTGTTCGCCCTCGTGCCAGGCGGCGCCGATGCCGAACTCGAGGCGGCCGCCGCTGATGTGGTCGACGGTCGCCGCCATCTTGGCCAGCACCGCCGGCTCGCGGTACGTGACGCCCGTGACGAGATTGCCGAGCCGCAGCCGCCGCGTCGACGCGGCGAGCGCGGCGAGGGCCGACCAGCCCTCGAAGCAGTTCGCGGCCGGGTCCTGCCCCGGCCCCGGCGGGATGAAGTGGTCGAACGTCCACGCGCTATGAAACGCGGTCTCGCGGTCCAGGAACGCCCACATGTCCTGGATTTCGCGCCACTCGACGTTGTTGAGGCTTGTCTGGATCCCAAACCGCATCTTCGTCATTCGCGTCCCCTTTCGACGTGCGCAGTCGTCGCCGCGAGACAACCATACGGCGCGCCGCGGGGAGGCGATAGCGCGGCGCCGTCACGGCCGGCGGGCGTGCGCCGCGAAGAACTGCCAGATCTCGTCCGTCGCGTCGATCTCGTGCGTCGTGGCGCCGAGACGCGGGACGTCGACCGAGCCCAGCCACGTGTGACCGCCACCGTCGACGACCAACAGCACGACGGCCGCATGGGCGGCGCATTCGCTGTACGAGATCGCGCGCACGTGCGTGCTGACCTGCGCGTCCGCGGGCGCGAGGCCGCAGGCGTCGCGCTGTGCCCAGTTGCGGGCGGAGTCCTCCACCGCGGCGACCGGCAGGCGCAGGCCGCACTGCGTCGTGCCACCGGCGAACGGGACGCACGGGTCGTCCGTCCCGTGGAACGCGATGACCGGGACCGGCGGCACTCCATCGCACAGGCGCGCCGGGAAGACCAGCGCGGCCACGGCTGCCACCGCCGCGATGCGGTCTGGCATGGCGCACGCCACGATCTGCGCGAAGGCGGACCCGTTCGAGATGCCGGCCGCGAAGACGCGCCGCGCATCGACGCAGAGGTCCGTCTCCAGCCGGTCCAGCAGGTCGCGCACGAAGGCGACGTCGTCGACGCCGCCCACGCCGGGGTAATTCCAGCGCCGGAGGGCGTCGCTGCCTTCCGGGCTGACGGTGATGAACCCTTCGAGGTCGCCCTTCGCGGGGAGCCGCGAGTAGAGCGCCTGCTGGCGGGCGCCTGACCCGAAGCCGTGGAAGTTCAGCACGAGCGGCATACCGCGCGCGCCGTCGTAGTTCTTGGGCACATGGATGATGTAGCTGCGGTCGAGATCGCCCGAGCGCAACGTCGCCGTCTCGTCACCGGCCGCGTGCGGTTTCGACGGATCGCAGGCGGTCGCGGGGGACGTGTCCGGGATCGCCGTCGCCCGCGGCAGGGCGGCCGATGGCGCGCCGCTCACGTCGTCCGGCGCGTCGATGCCGCCGGGGGCTGCCGGCGGGGAGGGCGCCGGCGTCGGCGTACCCACCGGATGACCGTGGCAGGCGGCAGTCCCCGCGGTCGTGGCGAGGAGGACGATCGCGGCGGCAACTCCCACGCGGCGCGCCGCGCGGGCCGCGGTCACGCCCACAGGTCCGGGTGCTGCTCCCGATGGCGTGTCCGCAGGTCGTGGAAGCGCGCGCGAAAGCCCGGCGAAGCCAGCTCCGGCGTCGTCATGATGACGGCGTCTTCGCCGTTGTCGGTGTAGTAGCGCTTTCGCAGGCCGGCGCGCGAAAACGCGTACTTCTCGTACAGGCGCTGCGCGGCGTCGTTCGACGCGCGCACCTCGAGCGTCATCGTCTCCTGGTCGTACTCCATTGCCTGCTCGAGGCTCGCGATCAGCAGCCGCTCGCCGATGCCCAGCCGCCGGTACGCGTCGCGCACGGCGACGGTGACGATGTGCGCCTCGCCCACCATCAGCCAGATGCCGATGAATCCGAGCAGGCGCTCGCCGGAAGCCGGCGACGACTCCCCGCCGACCACGCGCCGTAGCGCCGACCAGAGGCCGCCCGGCGGCGGCGATGGCGGCGGCTCGGGCTCGTCACGCAGCTCGGTGAGGACGATGTAGCGCGCGACCTTGTTCGACAGCTCGCGCTTGTACGCCGTCTGTGGCCACATCGATGGAAATGACTCCCGCTCGATGTCGGCGACCTGGGAAATGTCGTCCGCGGACATCGCCCGCAGCCGCGTCCGGAGCAATGTGCGCATGGCCAGACAAGTGTAGCAGCGCGCGCGGCCGGGGCCGCGAACGGCGGCGAACCGGCCGCAAGCTCGTGGGCAACGGCCAGCAGCCCGGTTCTCGCCGGGCTGCGAGCGCGCGCCTCGGCACGTCGCCGGCGATTCCTCGGCGAGTAGCAAACAGGGCCGCGACGGCGGCCCTGTTTGCTACTACAACCTACAACCGACCCCCTACAACCTACGGACAGATCCCGCCGACGTGGTTCACCATCCTCGCGGACAGGATGGTGTCGCCGGTGAAGCTCACGTTGCCGTTGCCATCCAGATCGAAGTCCATGGTCCTGGCAATGATGCCGAGCGCCGCCTTCGCCGAGTTGATGGTGTCCCCCGTGAAGTTCTGGTTGCCGTTTCCGTCCGTGTCGTTCGCCTCGACGCAGTCGTTCTTGCCGTCGCCGTCCGTGTCGCCGGCCGCGTCCGACGTGCCCCACTTGCAGTACTCGGCGGCGGCCGTGAGTCCGTCGTTGTCGGCGTCGGTGCTGGCGGTGTTCGGGCCGACGCCACCGGTCGGGAAGTTCGCGCACTGCACGACCGAAGGCTTGTTGCCGGGCGTGCCGTTGCGCGGATCCGTGCCCAGGACGCACTCGACTCCATCCCGCACGCCGTCACCGTCCGTATCCCACGACGGGCCATTGCCGTCGCCGTCGGTGATGTCGCCGCCGGCGGGGTTCGGATGCCCGTCGCTCGTGGTCAGCGATCCGCACAGCCCGGCGCCGGTCAGCGGCTCGGTGTCCTGCGCATCGGGTAAGCCATCGTTATCACGATCCATCTCGCAGGCATCCCCCTGGGCGTCGTCGTTCGGGATCGTCGTGTCGGTCCCGGCCACCCCGGGACCGTTATCGATGCTTCCCGAGTTGCCGGCGGGCGGCGCGGGACCCGAATCCGTGTTCTCCTGGCCGGGGTTCGCGACGCCGGGGCAGTTGTCGATGATCCCGGCGACAGAATCGTTATCGCTGTCGGGGAACGCCATCGCCTCTACGAGGTCGATGTGGGGGTGCGTCTCCGCGGTCAGCGACACGCCGTCGGCGAAGTCGCTGCCGTTGCGGAAGTTGTACACCAGGTTCGACCAGTCATCGAAGCCAAGCAGGATGGCGCCCGCACCGTCACAGAAACTTACGTGATTCACGTCTGCGGCTACGCCGGTATCGGTTGCGTCACCATCACGGTTCCAGTCGATCGGCGCGTCGCCGGGCGCGACCCTGCCCGGTGGCGGGCCGTACGCTGTCTTGCTTCCGGCCGGGCCGCCGATGCCCGCAGGCTCGCTCAGGTCCGCCTCATCCAGGGTGGGTAGAGCCGCGCGAGAGTAGTCGAGAGCGCGGCCGGCGACCGGGACGCCATCGAACGTCCGGCTGTAGCTCATGATGCTCAGATAGTTCGGCTTGCAGTTGTCGTCCTCGCTCCCGCCATGGCGCAGGCCCAGGTTGTGACCGAACTCGTGCATGAAGGTGCTCGCCTGGTGGTCGGGGACGTGCCCGTGCCGCGGCCAGCTTCCAAGCGTGACGACGAAATCGTTGCCGGAGAGTTCGCCGCAACCGGAGGCGGCACCCAACCCCCGCAGGTTGTGGGCGAACAGCGCGTAATGAGTCATCAGCCGCTTTGCGTTCAAGACCCTCGCCGCATTCACCCCGGCACGTTCCGCCGCGGTCCCGAACTTTGCGCTCTTGACGGTGTTGAAGTCCGGCACACCGCCCGTAGCCGGCGCGGTGCACGGCGTAAACGCGATTTCGTTGTTGTGCGAGATGGCCTGCTCGTTCTGCTGGAGATGGAGCCGTATGCCCGTCGTGGAGTCCGGGTTGCTGACCGGTGCGGCCGCGAAAGCCGCGATCACGGGGTCGAGCACCCCCGCGTCCGGCTTGTGCTCCGCCATCCAGTCGATCTCTACGTAGATATCCTTGTGGTTCGGGTCGGCGTGCTCGCTCGGCTGGATCGTGCCGTCGCCATTGACATCGTAGAGCTGCAGGTCAACGATGCCGTCCCCGTTCCAGTCGATCCCGCTGGTTTCCCAGCAGTCGAGGAGCCCGTCGCCGTCCGCGTCGGGCGTCGTGCCGCCGGGGCAGCGGGCCGGCAACCGCGGCGCGCCGCCAGCCAGGCCGCAACTTCCCGCGGGCACCGCCAGGGCGAAGAACTGATTCGCGGCGGGATCTCTCGACCAGATCGCGTCGACGTACGACCCGGCGAAGGTCAGCGGATCGCACTCCAGGTCTTCGGCCGCGAGTCCTCCCGTGCCGAAGGAGCGGAATGGCACGCCATTGGCCTTCAGCGTCTGGTACATCACGGCGACGCCGTCGCACGCCTCGTACAGGCTGACGCCGCCGACCGCGAGGCCCGAGTTGGCGCAAGCCGCGACCGCGGACCCCAGCGGTACGCCGGTCTCGCTGTACTTGTAGACGAGCGCCGACAGGTCGGGGCTCTGGAAGATCGAGTTGTCGGCGTTGTCCCAGGCCAGCCCATCGCAGATGCCGAGCTGCGCGACGCCGTTGAACAGGAACGTGGCCGCACCGTCCGCCGTGGCGTTGTACGGGTTGATATCGATTGCGTAGACCGGCGCCGAGGCGTTGTCGTTGCCGCAGCCGATGAGGTCACCCCGGCTGCCCCGTAACGCCAGCGCGCCCCAGCCGCGGGACGGCGTGGGGGTGGTGTCGATGATCTTCACAAGCGTGGCGGGGTTCGTGCCGGGATAGAGGAAGTAGAGGCTGCTCGTCTGCGTATCGAGACAGCTCGTAACAACGAGCGTCGGATACTGGTTCAGCCCGACGAGGAAGCCGGGCACGATCGCTATCGACGTGCCGAAGCTTGATGTGCACTGCGCGGCGAGCGGGATGTTCGGGGCCTGGACCGTGGTGCCGGGGGCCACGGTGACGATGCAGCCCGGGTCCGCGCCATCGATGAGGCCGTTGAGGTCGTTGTCAATGCCGTCCGTGCAGGTCGGTGGAAGCGTAAAGCTCTCAGGTGCGGCGACGACCGGGCCCGCGTAGAGCTCGGCGCTGGCGACCCGGTTTCCCCCCGGGCCGGAGCCGGCCGCAACAAGCACGTTACCGTTGGGCAGGAGCGTCGCGGTGTGCAGGTCGCGGACGGCTGCCAGGCTCCCTGTAGCCGACCACGCATTCGTGCCCGGGTCGTAGATCTCGGCACTGGCGCGTTGCGGTCCGCCCGCGGCGGTCCCCCCGGCGGAGAGCACCGTGCCATCCGCCAGCAGCGTTGCAGTGTGCCAGAAGCGCGTGTCGGCCATGCCGCCGGCGGCAGACCACGTGTTGTCGGCCGGATTGTAGAGCTCGGCGCTCGCCAGGGCATTCACGTCGTTGGTCCCGCCGGCCACGAGCACCTTGCCGTTGGGGAGCAGCGTCGCCGTGTGAAAGTGGCGGGCGGCGAGAAGGTTCCCCGCGGCGGACCAGGTGTCGTCGGCCGGGTTGTAGAGCTCAGCGCTCGAGAGTGCCGGATAGGCGCCGCCCGCGACCAGCACCTTGCCGTTTGGCAGCAGCGTCGCCGTCTGCGAAAACCGCGCCTCGGCCATGCTGGCGGCGGGAACCCAGCTTTCGTTGCCCGGGTCGTAGAGCTCGGCGCTCGCCAGCAGGGCACCGAAGTGGCCGATGCCGCCTGTGGCGAGCACGCGGCCGTCCGGCAGCAGCGTCAGCGTGGGACTCTGGCGCGCTTCCTGCATGTTGTTGGTGTCTGACCAGAGGTGCGTGATCGGGTCATACAGCTCGGCGCTGGCGATCGAGACGCCGTTGTTCCAGCCGCCGGCGGCGAGCACCTTGCCGTTCGGTAGCAGGATCGCTGTATGGACAAGGCGAGGCGTAGACAGGCTGTCCGTCGGAGACCAAGTGCCGTCGGCCGGGTCGTACAGCTCGGCACTGGCAATGGCGACGCCGCCACCGTCGCCGCCGGCGATCAGCACCTTGCCGCTCGGCAGCAGCGTCGCCGTGTGCTGGAGGCGAGCGGTGCCGAGGCTTCCCGTGGAAGACCACGAGCCCGCCCCCGCCGCGCTCTGCACCTGCACGAGCGTCGGGAGCGCGAGCAGGACGACCGCCACAAGCACGACGAGCGGGTGGCGCAACACCGCGCGCCGTTGTGTTTGCGCACCGGCGACGATCGCCGCGATCGCGGAAGCCATGATCTCCAGGACCGGTCGAAGCCGTCGCATCGCGCTCCCCCTCTGAGGTGCGACGGGACGTCATGCTGGCAGGGGGTTGCCCGGTACGCGCGCGCGGCGTCAGGCGGAATGATCCCGCCGGCTCCCCCCTGGCTTGACGACAGTCGCCCTCGACGTGTGAGGGCCGGGGCGGGCGGCCTCACGAACAGTCCCGCCACCAGCGGGAGTCCTACGTAACGTCGATCATACGCCTGCTTGTCAAGCCCCGGTGGTTTTTCGGCTGCCGACCAGCCGGTCGGGCCGTCAGCTCGTGGGCCATCCGCCTGCCGCGCCCGGTTCTCGCCGGGCTGCGACAGGCGCGCCCCTCGGCATGTCGCGAGCGACTCCGCGGCGAGTAAGAGACAGGGCCGCGGTCGCGGCCCTGTTGGTTACTACAACCTACAACCCACCCCCTACAACCTACGGACAGATCCCGCCGACGTGGTTCACCATCTTCGCCGAGAGGATCGTGTCGCCGGTGAAGCTCACGTTGCCGTTGCCGTCCAGGTCGAAGTCCATCGTCTTGCCGATGATGCCGAGCGCCGCCTTCGCGGAGTTGATCACGTCGCCCGTGAAGTTCGCGACGCCGTTGCCGTCGGTGTCGTTCGCCTCCACGCAGTCCTTCGTGCCGTCGCCGTCGGAGTCGGCGCCGCTGACGGCGGTATCGGACGTGCCCCACTTGCACCGCTCACCCGACGCCGGCAGCCCGTCGCCGTCCGCGTCGGCCGTCTCGCCGCAGGCCGTGGCTGGCGGCTTTGTGCCGCGGTCCCGCGGGTCGGTGCCGAGCTGGCACTCGACGCCATCGAGCACGCCGTCGTTGTCGGTGTCCCACGATGGCCCGTTGTCGGCCGCGTCCGCCGGCGCGGGCACGCCGTCACCGTCGTCGTCGTCCGTGATGTCGCCCGCCGCCGCGGCCGGGTGCGCCGTGAGGCTCAGGTCGAAGCCCGGGCAGCCGCCGGCGGCGTACTCGCCGGCGTCGGGCAGTCCGTCGTTGTCGTCGTCGGGATCGCAGGCGTCGCCGAGGGTATCGCCGGCGGGCGCGGTCGCATCCATGATCGCGTAGGTGGAGGCCGCGCGCGCCGCGGCGTCGGAGTTCTGCTGGTCCGGGTTGGAGACGCCCGGGCAGTTGTCAGCCGTGTCCGCGACGCCGTCCGCGTCCGCGTCGGGCCCGCTCTGCGTCGAGAGCATGGCTCCATAGCACGCCGCCGTCACGCTCACCGTCGGGGCACAACTGGCCAGCTCGCGGTCTCCGTTTGTGCTGAAGACGTTCACGTTCTGCAGGCTGAGCGCCGACCCCGCCGGCGCGCTCCCGACGACGCTCAACGTGAGCGAGGCGAGGCGCCGCGGAGCCATCGCTCCCGCCGCCGGCACCGTGCCGGAACTCGTGCAGACGATGCGCGCGGCCCTCTTCGTGCCAGCCGTGAGCGCCGTGGCCGGGTCCGGTGGCGTGCAGGCGAACGCGCGGCCGCTGCTCTCGAGGAACGCCTGGTCGGCGTCCGGATTGCGGTCCGTGCTCGGCCCGCTGTTCACGGCGACCGCGCCGAACACTGCGGGGTCGTAGACGACATCGAAGTTGAAGGCGCCGACTTCGGCGACGCCCGACACGGTGACGTCGACCGTCACGTTCGATCCCATGAAGCCGCGCGAGGGCTGGATCCCGCTCGCGAGCGGGTTGGCGTCGATCGACACGGCCGCGATCGAAGCTTTGGGCAGGTACACGCCGGAATCGTCATCGATCTCGATGAAGCGCCCCTTCGGGTTCAGGCGATAGTTCCACAGGTGAAGGAGCCAGCCGCTCTTGTCTTGCCACAGCCCGCCGCCGGCGACGCACTGCGCCTGGGGCAGCTCGGCCACGGTGCCGTTGCTGAAGAAGCAGAGCGACGTGTGGTAGTGCCACGGGTCGTCGTTCGTGTCGAAGCCGTCGGGCGGCAGCGGCGCCTGCGCGATCGGGATGTAGAACATCGCGCCGCTGAGCCGCCACCCCTGCGGCGCCGCCGGGTCCGGCTCGTACAGCAGCGCCTCCGGGTCCGCCGGGTCGAAGATGGTGTCCGCGGCCGGGCTGATGCGCAGCAAGTGACGGCCCATGCCCGGGATGAACTGCGTGATCTGCCGGTAGTTCGCGGCGTACGCGTTGGCGATGTTCTGGAACTGCTGCATGGCTGCCGTTGCCGTGCGGATCTGCTGGTCGACGTGCGGGCAGGCGGCCGTGAAGTCGTCCTGCGTGCCCTTCACGTCGGCGGAGTTGATCACGCGGTCGGAGTTCCAGTCGCGCAGCCTGCTGTAGCCGGCGTCGCCGTACCGCGTGCCGTACGCCTGCACGACGAGGTTCACGTCCGTCGCATTGACCGGGCCGTCGCCGTTGACGTCGAAGCAGTAGTAGGGGTCGGGGTTGACCGGCGTGGCGATGACGCTGATGCGCACGTCATCCGTCGCCACGAATCCGTCGTTGTCCGTCACCGTCAGCGTGACGACGTGCGTCCCCAGCGTCATCTGCACCGAATCGAGCACGTTCGCCGAGAGCGGCGTGCCGTTCTCGCTCCAGAGATAGCTCGCGATGAAGCCGTCGGCGTCCGTCGACGCGCGGGCGTCGAGCGTGACGTGGGCGTGGTTCTCGTGCGCGATCGGCGTGATGATGTCCTCGCCGGCGCGCGCGACGGGCGGCACCGTGCCGCCGCCCGCGGAGTAGTTGTACGCACTCGGCAACGTCGCCGTGCCGATGGAGTTGGTGACGGTCAGGCTCTTCGTGCCGGTGCTGTTCGCGGGAGTCGTGGCGGTGAGCGTCCCCGAATTCTGCACGACCACGTTGGTGAGCGGCAATCCGCCCAGCGTCACCGTCGTGTCCGCCGATGTCGTGAAGTTGGTGCCCGTGATCGTCACGTGCTGACCGCCGCCGATCGGCCCCCCGAGAGGGAGGATGCCCGTGACGGTGATCGAGCTGACCGCCGACGTATCCGGTTTGAAGAACGTGACCTTCGATCCGCCGTACTCGGCCACGTAGATCGTGCCGTCGCCGCCGACGGCGACGTCGAGCGCGAGCGTCAGGCCCGTCGCCAGCGTCGTGTCGGAGACGACCGCGGAGCCGTCCGGCGAAAGCTTCACGCGGTGCAGCTGGCTATCCACCCAGGCCGCGTAGAGAAGGTCGCCCTGCATCTGGCCGCCGAAGACGCCCGACCGGTACTCGGCGATCCCGTTCGATGACGCGGGGAGGTTGGGCTCGATCGGGGCGTTGTAGTCCGGCGGGCTCGACGGCTCCGTGTTCGCGTGGTAGGTGCACTGCCGGGCGTCGGTCCGGCCGCGGTTGCGGTTCGGATGACCGTAATAGTCGCCGGCGACGACCAGCTCCAGCGCGTCCAGCGCGGCGGCGTCGCCGGGGAACGCGGTGCTGCAGTCCTGGGAGCCGGGGCCGTACCCCGCGTTCGGTCCATTATCGGTGGCGTAGAGCCTGCCGTTGCTGTGCCACACCAGGTCGTACGGGTTGCGGAACCCCGGTGCGTAGACGCTAACGTCGCCGCGGGTCTGGTCGACGGTGTCGCTATACGTGTTCAGCGGGCTGTACTCGATCGTCCCGTCGAAACCCTGCTCGTGGATGTCGGCAACGAGCATAGCGCCAGACAACGGCGACTCGGCGCGCTGGAACAGCCCCTCCGGGTCGGGGTTGATCACACCCGCGTTCGTCGTGCTCCCCTGCGCGATGTACAGCTTGCCATCGGGTCCGAAAGCGATCCCGTTCGTCTCGTGCCCGGAGTTGGAGACGGGAAGCCCCGTGATCACGTCCTCGCGCGTGGCGTACCCCGCGCCGCTGATCTTCGTGATCTTTCCGGGGAACGTCCCCGGCGCCGCCGGGGACGCATCGCCAAAGCCGGAAATGGTGTTGCTCACGTAGATCGGCGGCGGCGAGGCGGAGTCTGCCGGGTCGAACGCGATCCCGAAGACCTCCTGGAGGTCGCCGTTCGTCGTGACCTGCTGGACAGCCGTCACGGCCTTCGTCGCCGGATCGAGCGTGAGCGCCTGGATGCGTCCGTTGGTGTCGGCGACATACAGCCGGCCATCGGGCCCGAAGGCCACCGAGCTCGGATTCGTCGTGCCGAAGCCGCTGCCCGTGAGCGCGCCGCGGATGAAGTTGATCGGCTGCACCGCGCCCGCCTCCTGGGCGGCCGGCGACGTGCCGGCCAGGAAGGCAACGACGATAGCGAGCGCGAGTGTCAGTCGAAGCACGGGCGACTCCGTTCAGGGTTACGATGATGGGAGCGCCCAAATCATATCACGGGCCGTCCGGCTAGACGCCCATCGAGCGAGCGGGCCGGGCCGCGGACAAGCCGGCGCGGACACTCGCGGACATCATTCGTGAGTGATGGGCCTGCAACGGACGCAGCGGGCCTCGGCCGGGGGGAGCTGCGCCCTGGCGATCGCCCCGAAGTCCTGTTGCACGCGGGCTCCCCGCGCCGGATCGGGGTAGCGGATATCGTGTGAGGACGCCAATGAAACGACCATTACTTGACGGAATGTATTGACGGGCACCGCTCCCGGTGTAAGGATCGGGCTCACTTTGTGCGATCGGCTCGGGTGGGCTCATTTTGAGCACCGATGGAAAAAGAGGCAACCGTGAAGAAGTTCGTCACATCAATCACTGTAGCTGTCGCGCTGGCGGTGGGAGTCGGGACCGCTGCGGCCGCAGGCGGGGCGGACGTCCAGACGCGGACGGTCGGGTTCGTCCTGAGTTCCGCGACCTGCGCTCACCTGGAGTCTGGAACGTCGATCACTGGCACCGGGACCGAGAAGTCGATCACGGTCACGCGGACGGATCGGGACGGCGTGACGACCGTCGCGAACTCGACACACACGCATGGCACCGCCGTCGACCAGGACGGCAACACGTATGTATTCAGCTACAGCAATCAGTTCCGGATCACGAACACGCTCGCGGACCCGGCCGTCTTCAGCGGGACGATGAACGACGCGTTTTCGCTCGCGGGCGGTGGTCATGCGGCAAGGCTCAGCAACGGCTTCCGCGCGGATGTCACGTTTGAGTTCGACCAGGCGGGCCAGATCGTGGGGGCGAGCTTCGATCCGCTCCAGGCCCGCGGCGACCCGATCGACTTCGTCACCGGCGCTTCGCTCTGCGACCCGCTGTAATATGCTCCGGCTGGACTGAGGATCCCGGCGCGCGGGCACGCCCTCGAACCGCTGCGATTCCGGCGGCGCGCCCTCGGCCTCAGCACGCGAGCGCCGGGTGACCATGATGCTGCTCCATCTCCGCCCGACGTTCGGATTGATGGGTGGAGTGGATCTTGCCGTCCTCGCTCTCGGCGCGGGTGCGTTCGCGCTCGCCCTCGCGTTGATCTACAGCCCCAACGGCCCGGCCTCCCTGCTCAAGACGATCTTCTATCCGCTGTTCGTCGCCGTCGTTTTCGTGCAGGGCATCCACGTCGTCGAGCACGTGGTCCAGCTGGTGCAGGTGTACGCGTTCGGCATCCCTGACGATGAGGCGCTGGGGTTGCTGGGCTACGTTCTCGCGATCCAGGGCACCGAGGAGTGGCTACACCTGGTGTTCAACAGCGTCTATCTGCTCTCTCTGTACGCCCTCGCCCTGCCGCTTCTCTGGCTCACGCCGCGGACCGTACCCGCCTGGGCGTTCGGAGCATTCGCGCTGGCCGCGCTCGGGCTCGAGACCTGGCACGTGGTCGAGCACATGGTCATCGTCTCGAACGTGATCCGGAACGGCGGCTGCCCATGCCCCGGCATCAGCGATCGCGTGCTCGGGGTCACCGACACGCAGTTGCACTTCGTATACAACGCCGTAGCGTACGCCGGCACCGTGATCCCGTTCTGGTACGTCGTCCGCGGCCGCCGCCGCGATCCCGCGAGCGCCAACAGCTCGATGGCCGCAGCCTCGCTCGCGTAAGGCCCTCCGTCCGTGCGCTCGGAAGCTCGCGAGCGGTCGCTCCCGGACGAGCGACCGCCTCGGGTGGGTCCGGGCGGCCCGCCCGAGCCCCCGCGGGACGCGGAAATCTCCCCGGCCCACCGCAACCGCCGTTCTGGTACATTACAAATCCATAACAGCGTCTCTTCCCCGCCACGGGAGGCACGATGCCGCACAACTGGCTCATCATCGCCGTGGGTCGTGTCTGCACGAAGTGCAATGAGGCGCAGGTGAACGGCAAGTTCGAGAACGATTCCCCCTGCCGCGACGATAAGCTCGACGACGAGCCGCAGGGAGCCAACCCGAAGAAGCCAGTCGAGCCGCCGGCTATCGCCTGATCAGCGGAACTCGCGATCCCATCGATCATCGGATCGAACCGGCTCTACATAACAACCGCCCAGATTCGAGCATGCGCCATGAGCCGGCGTTTCGATGCCGTCGTACTCGAGGGCCGCCGCGGCTGCGGGCGATAAGTCCCGGCTCGGCCCCGCGCGCGGCGCCCGCGACAACCTACCCCCTACAACCTACGGCGGGCAGAGCCCGCCCACATGCAGCGCCATCTTCGCCGACAAGATGGTGTCGCCGGTGAAGTTCACGTTCCCGTTCCCATCGAGGTCGAAGTCCATCGTCTTGCCGATGATGCCGAGCGCGGCCTTCGCGGAGTTGATCGTGTCCCCGGTGAAGTTCTGCACGCGGTTGCCGTCGGTGTCGTTGGCCTCGATGCAGTCGCGCAGCCCGTCGCCGTCCGAGTCCTGCGCGTGCGCCGCTCCGGCGAACGCCGGATCGTCCTCCGTCCCCCACTTGCAGTATTCCGTAGCGGCAGGCAGCCCGTCGCCGTCGGCGTCGGTCATCGCAGTGTTCGGGCCAACGCCGCCGGTGTGGAAGTTCGCGCATTGCACGGCCGTGGGCTTCGACCCAGCGTCGCGCGGGTTGGTGCCGAGCGCGCACTCGACGCCATCCAGCACGCCATCGCCGTCCGTGTCCCACGACGGCCCGTTGCCGTCGGCGTCGGTGATGTCGCCGCCGGCGGGGCTCGGGTGCCCGTCCGAACTGACGAGCGTGCCGCAGAGGCCGGCGCCGGTCAGCGGCTCCGTATCCTGCGCGTCGGGGAGGCCGTCGTTGTCGATGTCGCCGCCCGTCTCGCAGGCGTCGCCCTCGCCGTCGGCGGCGGCGTCGGGCACCGTCACGTCGCGCGACGCGATGCCCGGCCCGTTGTCGATCTCGTTGTCGCTGTTCGCCTGCGACGCGTTGGCCGCGGACGGGCAGTTGTCGCACGCGTCGGGCACGCCGTCGCCGTCGCTGTCAGCGCCGGCGCAGGCGGGGGCGACGTCCGGGTGCACGCCGGTCGCACGCATCGTGAAGTCCATGTCGAACGGGCTCGCCGTGAACCGGTGCAGCGTGATGATCACGCCCGTCTGGCTCGCCGCGTCGTACGTGCAGAGCCCCGGGCCGAGCGCCGTGTCCTCGTTGCCGGTGATGTGCGCGAGCGGCACGGCGTGGCCGCCGGCGTCGCGCCGCACCTGCGCCGACGCGATGTCCGCGACCTCGAACACGTAGCAGCCGAGATGGTTCGGCGCCGCGTCGCGGATCGGCGTGGCGATGAGCAGCACCGCGCCGCTCGCCGAGAACGCCAGGTCGGCCTGCTCCACCCTGCTGCCGCCGAAGTCCATCGCGTCGGCGTGCGTGAGCAGCGCGCCAACGTACGCGTAGCCACCCGCCTGCTCGCGCAGCAGCACGAGGCGCTCGAGGTCGTCGCGCCGGCCGCTGGCGTCGAACACGACGCAGTTCGTCGCCAGGTAGGTGACGCCGTCCTTCGCGAAGAGCGCCGGCTCCGTGAACACCGCGCAGTCCGCCAGCTCCGGGATCAGCGCGCTGAGGTTGTACATCGCCCCGAACGACGGCGACGTCTGGTAGCCGCGGACCCACGGCGTCGACGCGTCGCCCAGCGCCGCCGGCGTGGCCGCCAGCGAGCGCGCGTAGTAGAAGTCGCGGCGGTCCTCGGGCGCGGGCGGCGGCGCCTCGCCGTATGGGTCGAAGTAGTCGAGCGTCATCAGCTGCCACGATGCCGGCCCCGCGTACAGCAGCGTCGGCACTTCGTGGATCGACCAGCCCTGCACGCCCGTATCCGGATGCGTCGCCGGCAGCGTCGCGTTGAGCGCGCGCACGAAGCTGAAGCTGGCGCCGCCGTCGTCGCTCCGCGCGAGGTGCGTGCGCACACCGAGGTCGATCACGGGTGGCGGCCCCATGTTCGGAGCGAAGAGCACGTCGAGCCAGGAGTACGCCAGCCAGAGCGTGCCCGTCGCGGGGTCGCGCTCGATGCTCGGGTCGCCGTAGCCGCGGAACGGCGCCGGCCCGAAGTTCGGTATCACCGCCCGCGGGTCGCCGGCGATGCTGACCTCCGGGCAGGTCGCGTCGAGGTGGCAGTCGAAGACGAGCGGCGGCGGCGCCTGGGCGCGCGTGCGCGTCGCCGCGCCGTCGCCGCGCGCGGCGATCGCGACCAGCGCCGCGACCGCGCACGACGCCAGCACCCGCACCCCGCGCGACGTGGCCCCCCGCATAGCGCCCATTGTCCGCGATCCGCGCCGAAAAGCGAACAGGG